>Ga0182736_1002055_pt1 | contig 16652 bp, 13 predicted proteins | sample eDN5th30CKraftBY_FD_128882 | JGI IMG/M metagenome (GOLD analysis project Ga0182736, IMG submission 128882) | Enriched backyard soil microbial communities from Emeryville, California, USA - eDNA 5th pass 30_C Kraft BY (version 2) (version 2) | ecosystem: Environmental > Terrestrial > Soil >... | reverse complement strand
GGTCTGGGCCATCGCCCTGCCGGATCTGCGCACCCGTCTTGCAGCCGCCGCCATCGCGCCGATTCACGCGCCGGACGAGGCCGCCGCCGCCGCACTGATCGCGCATGGGCTGGAGCGGGCGGGCTCTGCCTTCGCTCCGGGCGTGCCGGAATTTGTCGCCCGGCGGACGGCGCGATGCTATGAAACGATCGATATGGTCATTGTCCGGCTCAACGCGCTCTCGCTGGCGTCCGGGCAAAAAATCTCGGTTGCATCGGCCCGGCAGGCGCTTTGTAACGAAGATGGTGCAGAGCAGATGCGGGACGAGACTGTTCAGGGGAAGTGACAGGCGTGGCGGAAGCGGACCCAGGGCCATCGATCGCCAATATGAGCGCTCGCTATTTCAACCGGGAGCTGTCCTGGCTCAACTTCAATCGCCGGGTGCTGGAGGAGGCTACCAATCCATCGCATCCCTTGTTGGAGCGGCTTCGCTTCCTTTCCATTTCCGGCAATAATCTCGATGAATTTTTCATGGTCCGGGTTGCCGGGCTCAAGGGGCAGCAGCTTCAGGGCGTCGAGCAGCGCTCGGTCGATGGCCTCACGCCGGCCCAGCAACTCGATGCGCTGGAGCTGCGCGTCGATGCGCTGATGGCCGAGCAGCAAGCCGTCTGGCATGATATTCGCGGGCAATTGCGGGCGGCGAAAATCGAGGTGCTCGGCCTGGAGGCGCTGGATGCGCGGACGGAAGACTGGCTGCGCGGCCATTTTCTGGAGCAGGTCTTCCCCATTCTCACGCCGCAGGCGCTCGATCCGGCGCATCCCTTCCCGTTCATCCCCAATAAGGGGCTGAGCCTGTTTTTCGACCTGCTGCGTGAAGCGGACAAGGAGGTGGTGCAGGAACTGGTCATCCTGCCCACCAGCCTGCCGCGCTTCATCCGCCTGCCGGGCCGCGGCGCGCGCTTCATCGCCATCGAGACGCTGGTGCGGCGCTTCTCGCAGCTGCTGTTCCCTGGCTTTGCGATTCGCGACAGCGGCCTGTTCCGCATTCTGCGCGACAGCGATATCGAGATTGAGGAAGAGGCGGAGGATCTCGTCCTCTATTATCGCAGCGCCATCAAGCGCCGCCGGCGCGGTCGCATCATCCGCGTGGAGATTGAGAGCGGCGTTGCCGCGCCCGTCGAAACCAAGCTGCAGACCATGATGCAGGGCCATGAGGCGATGGTGGTCGATATTGATGGCTATATGGGCATTGGCGATCTCGATCAGCTGGTCGAGGAAGGCCGGCCGGACCTCAAATTCTCCGCTTTCACCCCGCGCTTCCCGGAGCGCATCCGCGAATATGGCGGGGATTGCTTCGCCGCCATCCGCGCCAAGGATATCGTCGTCCATCATCCCTATGAGAGTTTCGACGTCGTCGTCGCCTTTCTCAAGCAGGCGGCGGCGGACCCGGACGTGGTGGCGATCAAGCAGACGCTGTACCGCGCCGGCAAACAGTCCGCGATCATCCGAGCGCTGATCGACGCAGCCGATGCCGGCAAATCGGTAACGGCGGTGGTGGAGCTGAAGGCGCGGTTCGACGAGGAGCAGAATCTCCTCTGGGCGGGTCAGCTTGAGCGTGCCGGCGTGCAGGTTGTCTATGGCTTCATCGAGTGGAAGACCCACGCCAAGATTTCGATGGTGGTGCGGCGTGAGGAAGATGGTTTCCGCACCTACTGCCATTTCGGCACCGGCAATTATCATCCGGTGACGGCGCGCATCTATACCGATCTCAGCTTCTTCACCGCCGATCCGCGGCTGGGGCGCGATGCCGCCGCGGTGTTCAACTATATCACCGGCTATGTCGAACCGCGCGAGATGGAACTGCTCACCATCTCGCCGCTTCATATGCGCAGGCGGCTGGATGCGCTGATCGATGCCGAGATCGCTCATGCCCGTGCCGGCCGCCCCGCCATGCTCTGGGCGAAGATGAACAGTCTGGTCGATTCGGCAACCATCGAGAAGCTCTACGCCGCCAGCAATGCCGGCGTGCGGATCGAGCTGATCGTCCGGGGCATTTGCTGCCTGCGTCCGGGCGTGCCAGGCATGTCGGAGCATATCACGGTCAAGTCGGTGGTCGGCCGTTTCCTGGAACATAGCCGCATCTGGGCGTTCGGCAACGGCAAGGCGCTGCCCAATAATGGCGCGCTGGTGTTCATCAGTTCGGCGGACTGGATGTCGCGCAATTTCGATCGGCGCGTGGAATATATGCTGCCGATCGAGAACCCCACTGTCCACGACCAGATACTCGATCAGGTGCTGCTCGCCAATCTGCTGGACAATGAGCAGAGCTGGCTTCTCCAGCCGGACGGAAGCTATATCCGCGTCAGGCCGGGCGAGGGGGAAGAGCATTTCAACCTGCACACTTATTTCATGACCAATCCCTCGCTTTCCGGGCGTGGTGCGGCGCGCCGCTCGGGAGCGGATGCAGTGCCCACCCTCTTCCTGCCGGACCGGGCCTGAGCCGGGGATGGCATCGTGATGAGCCTGATCCACCGCGGCGCGGGCGCGCCCATGCAGGCGGTGCTGCGCGGCCCGCAGGATCGTCGCACGGCGATTATCGATATCGGGTCCAACAGCATTCGCCTGGTCGTTTATGATGGGCCCCGGCGCGTGCCGTTCATCCTGTTCAACGAGAAGGTGCTGGCGGGGCTCGGCGCGGAGATCGGCCGCACCGGGCGGATCGGGCCGGAGGCGATGGTGCGCGCGCTCGCCGCTATCGAGCGATTCGTCTATCTGTGCGGACAAATGAGGGTCGATGACCTGCGCTGTGTCGCCACGGCGGCGGTGCGTGATGCCAGCAACGGTCCGGTGCTGGTCGCCCGTGCGGCCGAACTGGGTCTGGCCGTGCGCACGCTGAGCGGGGAGGAGGAAAGCGCGACCTCCGCGCTCGGCCTGCTCTCCGGCATCCCGGATGCGGATGGCATTGTGGGCGATCTGGGTGGCGGCAGTCTTGAGCTGGCGCGGGTGCGCGGCGGCAGGCTGGAGCGTGCCGTCTCGTTGCCATTGGGCGTGTTCCGCGTGGCCGAGATCAAGCATAAGGACCGGCAGGCACTGGCCGACCGGCTGGAGGCGCTGCTGGTCGAGCGCGGCGTTGCCGATCTGGAGCGGGGGCTGCCTTTCTATCTCATCGGCGGCAGCTGGCGTGAGCTGGCGCGCCTGAATATGCAGCTTTCCAGCTATCCGCTGCCCATTCTCCATCATTATGAGATGACGCCGGACCGGGCGGAAATTATCGCGCAATGGCTTCGCGGCGCGGCTCGGGCGGACCTCAAGGCGATGCCCGCGCTCAGCGGCGCCCGCTTGCCGACCTTGCCGGCCGCCGCCCGTCTGCTGTGTGCTCTTGTCGCGCGCTTCGAGACATCGCGGCTCACCGTCTCGACCTTCGGCCTGCGCGAGGGACTGCTCTATGCGGAGCTGCCGGCAGAGCTGGCGGCGGAAGACCCGCTGCTCGCCGCCGCTCGCATCGAGGGCGCGGTGCAGGGGCGCTTTGTCGGCCATGGCGATCAGATCAGCAACTGGATCGCGCCCTTGTTCGCGGATGATCCGCCTGCGCTGGCGCGGATACGCCATGCCGCTTGTCTGCTTGCTGATGTCGGCTGGCGCGCTAACCCGGATTTTCGGGCCGAGCGCGGCCTTGATTTCGCGCTGCATGGCAATTGGGCGGGCATCTCGGCGGCGGAGCGGGCGGCGATGGGGCAGGCGCTCTACGCCAATTTCGGCGGCAGCGGCATCGCCCCGATGCTCCCCACGCTCGCTGGCGCGGACCTTCTGGCGCGCGCGACGCAATGGGGCCTTGCCATCCGCCTGTGCCAGCGCCTCACCGGCGGGGCGGAAGGCGCATTGCGCGGATCGTCTATCGCCGTGCAGAAAGGCGCCCTCATCCTGCGCCTCCAGCGCGCTTCGGCCAGTCTCGCCGGTGAGGCGGTCAACCGGCGGCTGCGGCAGCTCGGTCAGGCCATGGGGCTGGGGTTCATGGTCGATCTGAAGGATTGACAGGAAGGCGCCCGCCTGCGCGGGGCTGGTAAAGCAGACGAGCGAAACCAACCCTGCTTCCGCGCGGCATGGAATCCGCCTCAGGGCCTATGTTTCAAAGTCGCTCAAGGGCAGCCCAGCGGTTCAGCCGCAGCGGGCGCTCGTCACCATCATGTCGTCATCATAGGCGACGGTCAGCCGATCGGGCCGGAAGTCCAGTGTCATGGCGGAGCGGGGCGGACCCCAGCGCAGCGACCGGGCGCCGGAGGCCGCGAGCAGCTCTGTTCCCAGCTCGGCCGTCACCTTGCGTCCGGTGAAGGCGGCAAGGCCCTCATCCTTGCACAGGCCGGCCTGATCGGACGGTGTCGCCGGCCGGTCGGCGCTGGCGGCGCAGGCCGGCAGGGCCAGCACGGCGATGAGAGGGAGCAGCGTCTTCATAGGGCTATGCCTCCGTTCGGGTCATCAGCAGCTTACCATCGCGCACGGCAAAAGCCATCCGGCCTTCCACCAGATCCAGCGCATCGCGCCCGAATTGCTCGAACCGCCAGCCCTCAAGGATGGGCAGGCCGTTGCGCACGCCTGCCGCCAGCGATTCCAGATCGTCCGATCGGGCAAGCAGCCGCGAGGCCACGTTAATCTCGCGCGAGCGGATCTTGAGCAGCAGCTTGAGCAGATCGGCCACCAGCGCGCCTTCCTTGCCGAGGCCGGGCCGGCCGGGGTCGCGCTCCGGCATTTCCTCGCGCGGCAGTGGCTCGGCGTCGCGGATCGCGGTCATCAGCCGGGCGCCGATGTCATTGCCTTTCCAGCTTGTCGAGAGGCCGCGCACCTTGACCAGATCTTCCTGCTGGCGCGGTGGGTGAGAGGCGATATCGGCCAGCGTCTCATCCTTGACGATGCGGCCGCGCGGCAGATTCTTGTCCCGCGCCTCCTGCTCGCGCCAGCCGGCGAGCGATTTCAGGCGGCCCAGCACATCGGCCTTGCGGCTGGAGATGCGCACCCGCTTCCAGGCCTCGCCCGGCTTGATGTCATAATGATCGGCGTCGGCCAGCCGCTCCATTTCCTGATTGAGCCATGCCCCGCGCCCGGTCTTGCGCAATTCTTCCAGCATGCGCGGGAAGATGGCGGCCAGATGGGTCACATCGCCGATCGCATAGTCGATCTGCCGCTTGTCGAGCGGGCGGCGGCCCCAGTCGGTGAAGCGCGCGCCCTTGTCGAGGTGGATGCCCAGCCAGCTGTCGACCAGATTGCTATAGCCGATCTGCTCGCCCTGACTGAGCGCCATGCTGGCGATCTGCGTGTCGAACAGCGGATAGGGCGTCTTGCCGGTCAGGTTGAAGATGATCTCGATATCCTGCCCGCCGGCATGGAAGACCTTGAGCACATCTTCATTCTCGACCAGCAGGTCGAGCAGCGGCGCAAGGTCGAGTCCCGGCGCCTTGGGGTCGATCGCGGCGGCTTCCTTGCCGTCGGAGATCTGGAACAGGCATAGTTCCGGCCAGTAAGTGTTCTCGCGCATGAACTCGGTGTCGATCGCGACAAAGTCAGCGTTCGACAGGCGTTCACATAAAGCGGCGAGGGAGGCATTATCGGTAATCAGCGGATGGATTTGCATATGGCAGATGATCTTATTATGGGCCGGTGCTCGGTGATGGGCTGGCTGGACGGACAGACCGTCCGTTGCTTAGCGCCGTCGAGCGTCTTTGTCATTCATCCAGCGCGCCCGCAATGCGGCGCGTGAAATAAAGGCCCATTTTTCATGCACGCCTATCGCACTCACACTTGCGGCGCTCTGCGCGCGGTCAACGCCGGCGAGACGGTCCGCGTCTCCGGCTGGGTGCATCGCAAGCGCGATCATGGCGATCTGGTGTTCATCGATCTGCGCGATCATTATGGCATGGTGCAGATCGTCACCGAGGTGGATGGTCCGGTGTTCGCGCTGATCGAGGGGTTGAAGCCCGAGAGCGTAGTGACGATCACCGGCACGGTCGAGGCGCGCGCGAAAGAGGCGGTGAACCCCAATCTGCCGACCGGCGAGATTGAGGTGCGTGTGGCGGAAGCGACCTTGCTCTCCGCCGCGCAGGAGCTGCCGCTGCCGGTCGCCGGCGAGCAGGAATATCCGGAAGATGTCCGCCTGCGCTATCGCTTCCTCGATCTGCGCCGCGAGACGCTGCACGCCAATATCGTCAAGCGCACCAGAGTCATTTCGGACATGCGCCGGCGCATGGAAGCGGCAGGCTTTACCGAATATTCGACGCCGATCCTCACCGCTTCCTCCCCGGAGGGTGCGCGCGATTTTCTCGTGCCCAGCCGCATCCACCCCGGCAAATTCTATGCGCTGCCGCAGGCCCCGCAGCAATATAAGCAGTTGCTGATGGTGGCCGGGTTCGACCGCTATTTCCAGATCGCGCCCTGTTTCCGGGATGAGGACCCGCGTGCCGACCGTCTGCCCGGCGAGTTTTACCAGCTTGATCTGGAGATGAGCTTCGTCACGCAGGAAGATGTCTGGAACACGCTGGAGCCGGTGATTGCCGGCGTGTTCGAGACGTTCGGCGAGGGCAAGAAGGTCACGCCGGCCGGGGCCATCCCGCGCATTCCCTATAGCGAGGCGATGCTCAAATATGGCACGGACAAGCCGGATCTGCGCAACCCGATCCTGATTACGGATGTGACCGAGTATTTTGTCGGCTCGGGTTTCGGCATCTTCGCCAGCATTGTGGAGAGTGGCGGCGTCATCCGCGCAATCCCGGCGCCGGGCGCGGGGGCGGGCAGCCGCAAATTCTTCGACGAGATGAACAATTGGGCGCGGGGCGAGGGCTTTTCCGGCCTTGGCTACATCAACATCAAGGATGGTGAGCCCGGCGGCCCGATCGCCAAAAATCACGGCCCGGAAGCCACGGCGAAGCTCATCGAAACGCTCGGCCTCGGCCCTAATGACGGCGTGTTCTTCGCCGCGGGCAAACCGGCGCAGGCGGCCAAGCTCGCTGGCCTCGCGCGCATCCGTGCCGGCGAGACGCTGGACCTGATCGACAAGGACCGCTTCGATCTGTGCTGGATCGTCGATTTCCCATTCTACGAATGGGACGAGGACGAGAAGAAGCTGGATTTCGCGCATAATCCCTTCTCTATGCCGCAGGGCGGGATGGAGGCGCTGGAGGGTGCCGATCCACAGTCGATCAAGGCCTATCAATATGACATGGTCTGCAACGGTTATGAGATCGCCTCGGGATCGATCCGCAATCAGTCGCCCGAGTTGATGGTCAAGGCGTTCGAGCTGGTCGGGCTGAGCAAGGCCGATGTCGAGGAGCGTTTCGGGGGTCTCTACCGCGCGTTCCAATATGGCGCCCCGCCGCATGGTGGCGCGGCCTATGGCGTGGACCGCATCGTCATGCTGCTGTGCGGCGTGCAGAATCTGCGCGAGATCACCTTGTTCCCGATGAACCAGCGCGCCGAGGATCTGCTGATGGGCGCGCCCTCGCTGCCCGAGCCCAAGCAATTGCGCGAGCTGCATGTGCGGGTGGTCGAACCGCCAAAGAGCTGATCCCGCGCGGAGAATCCGGGGTGGGCATGTATGCCCACCCCGCACATCTTACAGGCCGTCAAGACCCTTGCTGACGAGGACATTCACCGCAACGCGGCGGTTCTGTGCCTTGCCTTCGTCGGTGTCGTTGCTGCCCACCGGGTCCGCCGTGGCCATCCCGGTTGGGGTAAGCATGCGGTAGGGCTTCCAGCCGCAGGCCTGCTGAAGATAATTGACGACGCTACCGGCCCGCTTTTCGCTCAGCGTCTGGTTGAACTCGAGGCTCCCCGTGGAATCGGTGTAACCCACCACAAGCAGCAGGGCATTATCCATGGCATCGGCCGTGGCTGCCGTGGCGCAAAGATCGTCCTTCGCCTGCGGGGACAAGACAGCCTTACCGGTGTCGAAGTTCACGTTGGTCGTGCCCTTGATATTATATTTGTCGATATCGCCCATGCGGCCGCGCAATTCCTCCGTTGCGGCGGTCTGTTCGGCAAAGCGCTGGTCCGTGCCATTATAGATCATGGTCGCGGTCTTGAGGTCTTTGTTCTTGAGGCTGATCTGGCTCGCTACCAGGCCATCGACCCCCTCCAATGTCTTGACCGAGACCGGAATGCCGTTGAGCAGGGATTCAGCGGCAAGCCTATCGCGGGCGAGGCCCAGAAATCCGCCGCTGGCCTTGATCTGCGTTTCATCATCGATCGTGATGATCGTGCGCGTGCCGTCGTCGGCCGTGACCTGGACCTTGTCGTCGCTGCGCGCAGAGATGATGCCCTTTATCTCAGGCCCTTCGGCAGGCGCGGCATAGACGGTCGCCGAGAGGTCGGCTTCGGGTGCGTCCTCCGATTGTGCCAGGGCGCCGGAAGCGGAGCCGGCAAGCATGGCAAGCAGCAAGAAAATTCTGGGGCTTTTAGACATAGCACTCATTATGATACTCCCTTCAAACTCGATCGGCCGGGCCTGCATGATTGCAGCTTCCAGTCCATCGCTGCCCCCGCGATGGCGTATCCGGCCGTCAGATCCCCCATCTAACCTCATCAAGATGCGCGGCATGGATGAACACCGCAGTTTCCGGCGTGTTCAGGCCAACCTTGCGGGAAGATGAACACCCCGCCGACAGGGGTGGTTGTGCGGGTAATTCGAGTGCATCATGCGGCGAACTGAGGCCGTCTGCGTAGCGCAAACGGAAGGTCGCGGGTCGGGAGAAGGCCGCTTCTCACCCCATGCGGACCATTCGGCCGGGCCGTCTTCGCCTCTGCTTTCGACTCGTGTTCGAGCAGTCTTGAACACCGGATGAGAGCGCTAATCGACTGTTTTTTCCCATGACGACGATTGCGATCGATTGCCGATCCTGGATCGGTCCCGGTCGCCGCCAGAATTTTCATCGCGAGCCGAGCGCCTTGCCTCAGCCGGGCACGGCAAGTTCGGGGTAGGCGATCGCCACCACTTCCCATTCCTTCTCGCCGCCCGGCAACCGCACGCTGCGCAAATCGCCCACCGCCGCCCCGCGCAAGGCGCGTGCGAGCGGGCTGTCCCAGCCGATGCGGCCCGCACCGGCATCCGCCTCGTCATTGCCGACCAGCGTCACGGTGCGTTCCATGTCCGCCTCGTCCGCCAGCGTGACGGTGGCGCCAAAGAAGATGCGGCTCTTGTCCGGCTGCTGTGCGGCCTCGACCACTTTGGCCGCCTTCATCCGCCCGGCCAGCCAGCGCAGCCGCCGGTCGATCTCGCGCATCCGCTTGCGGCCATAGAGATAATCGCCATTTTCGCTGCGGTCGCCATTGCCCGCCGCCCAGCTTACAATTTCCACGATGCGCGGCCGTTCCTCGCCGAGCAGCTGGTCATATTCGGCGCGCAAGGCGGCATAGCCGGCCGGGCTGATATAATTGGGGCGCGCCGGGCCGTTCATCTATTTGCGGCGGCGTGCATACATGAGCGCGGCCACCAATGCCGCCGAGCCGATGCCGACAGCGGCGCTGCCCATCCAGATCGCCTTGCCGTCCTTGCCGCCGGCATCCTTGCCATCGGCATCCACGTCCGCGTCCGCGTCCGCGTCAGGAGCAGCCTTGCCTGCCTTGCCGCCCTCAGCCGCTCCGGCCTGCTCACCATGTTGCCCGGCCTCGTCCGTGCCGGGGCCGGTTGCTGCTGCCGTCTCATCCGTTACGGGCGCATTGTCGTCTTGGGTCATGATGTCTTGCTGGTCCTGTTATGAGGGGAGGCCGGGTCAGCCCGCCGATGTCTTGCCGAGATAGCGGCTGATCGAGCCGGCCGCCGCCGAGCGTTGCGCGGGGTTGATGAGGTCATACACCACCGCATTCTCCAGCACGCGCTGCACATAGTCGCGCGTTTCGAACAGCGGGATATCCTCAATCCACTGGATGATGTCCACGCCGGGCATACGCGGATCGCCATTGGCTTTGAGCCATTTGTTCACATTGCCCATGCCGCCATTATAGGCCGCGACGGCAAGCGGGTAGCTGCCGCCATAATAGCGCAGCAACTGGCGGAAATAGCTGCTGCCCAGCTGGACGTTATAGCTCGGGTCGAACAGTGCGCCCTGATCGAAGGCAAGGCCCATCTTGCCGGCCACTTCCCGCGCGGTCGGCGTCATCAGCTGCATCAGGCCACGCGCGCCGGCGCGGCTGATGATCTGGCGGTCGAACTGGCTTTCCTGCCGGGTGATGGCGTGGATCATGGACCAGTTGGCCTGTTCGCCATCGGGCACGCGCATGCTCGGGAAGCTGGCCCGCGCATAGCCGGAAAGGCCGCTCACCGTGGCGCGCCGGCCGACCATCACGCCAAGATCGGGCCGGCCCAGCGTTTCGGCCAGTTCCGCCGCGAGCATATGGTCCTGGTCGGTTTCCGCCGTGGCCGCGATGGCGCGGACGAATTTGCTCTGGTCCATCCATGCGCCGTTGCGGCCAAGCTGGCGCGCCGCGCGCACGACAGGGCGGGAGAGGAAGGCGTTGCGTTCGGCGCTGGCGACCGTGACCGGGCGTTCCGCCGCCGCCGGGGCGGGGATCGGCCGGCCAAGCCGCTCCAGCGCGAGCTGGCCATAATATTGATCCGGGAAGGCGCCGGACTGAGCGAAATAAGCGCTGGCCTCATTGGTCCGCCGCGCGGCTGTCGCGGCGCGTCCGGCCCAATAATAGCCCTTGGAGATGGTCTGCGGCGAGCGGGCGGCGCGGGCATAGCGGGTGAACATGCCTTCCGCGTCGACCGGACGGCTCAGGCGGCGTAGCGCCGTCTGTCCGGCCAGCCAGGCGAGGCTGGTATAATCATCGCGCACGCCCAGCGTCTGCGCGCTGATGTCCGTGCCCGGCGCAAAGGCGTCATCCACTTTGGAGGCGATGGCATAGGCCAGCGTCCACTGATTGTCATTGGCCGCCGCGCGGGCCTGCGCCAGCAGCACTTCATACCATTGCTCGGGGTCGCCGGGCAGCATGGCGAGCTGCCCGCGATTGGCGAGCAGGTTGCGCGCGCCCATACTGTCGCCGTTGCCGACCATCCAGCGGGCCTTATCGGCCAGATAGCCCGCATCCATCACGCCGATCGGATCGGCCGCGCCCATTTTGAGCGATGCGTCGGGGGCCTTGCGCTGGAAGGCGATGCGCGCGGCGATCACCGCCTGCCGCGTGGCCGGGACATAGCCGAGCACGCGCTCGGCCACGTCCGTCCGTTTGCGCCAGAGCGCGGTGTCGGCGCGTTTCAGATGATCGTCCGGTGTGAAGCTCGCCCAGAACTGGCTGCGCAACCGTTCCTCGATTGCCGGGTCCATCGGCCCCGCAATCCATGCGGCGCGGGCGGCCTCGCGCGCCTCGGCCTGCTGGCCCAGCCGCATCAGCGCGAGCGCGTTGATCGCCTTGCCCTGCGCCGTGTTGGGCGGGAAGCTTCGGAAGAAGGCGATGATTTTCGCCGGATCGTCATAATCGGCATTCACCGATCGTTCGGCGATGCCGCGCAGCCGCGCTTCCTCCGGCCAGCCGGGATAGGCGAGCAGGAAATCCGCATAGCTTGCGAAGCCCAGCGTGTCGCTGCCGGTCAGCCGCCGCCATGTGGCGATCGTGGTGGAAATCTGCGCGTCGGCCGCGCTGCTGGCGGCGATGCGTTCCTGCACGGCCTGCCAGGTGACGGTCTGCGCGGCGGCATGCGGCGCCGATGCGCTGGTCGCGCCGGTTGCGAGGGCGGAGACCAGCAAAAGGCCGGCGATGCGTGTGGATGCGCGTTTCGATGCGCGAATATCTTTTCCCATGCCTTGCATTATGGCAGAGCCTCGATGATCGAAGGGTGAACGGGTGCGTGCATTTACCCAATATGCCTGTCCGGGCGCGCGCTTTGAAGGAGTTTTTTCTATGTTTTCCGGTTCGCTACCCGCACTTGTGACGCCGTTCCGCGACGGGAAGGTGGATGAGGCGGCGTTTCGCGCGCTTGTCGACTGGCAGATCGAGCAGGGGTCGAGCGGACTGGTGCCCTGCGGGACGACCGGCGAGAGCGCCACGATGACGATCGAGGAGCATAATCGCGTCGTGCGCATCTGCGTCGAGCAGGCGGCCGGGCGCGTGCCGGTGATCGCCGGCGCAGGCTCCAACGATACCCGCATCGCGCTGGAGCATATGTTCGCCGCGCAGGCTGCGCGGGCCGATGCCGCGCTGGTCGTCGCGCCCTATTATAACAAGCCGAGTCAGGAGGGTCTGTATCAGCATTTCGCCTGGCTCGCCTCGCGCTGCGATTTGCCGATCATTCTTTATAATATCCCCGGCCGCTCCATCGTGGATATCGGCGTGCCGCTGCTGCACCGGCTTGTCGAGGAGTTCCCCAATATCGTGGGGTTGAAGGATGCGACCGGCAATATCGGCCGGGTAACCGCCCAGCGCCTCGCCTGCGGACCGGCCTTCTGTCAGCTTTCCGGTAATGACGAGACGGCGCTGGCGTTCAATGCGATGGGGGGCGTCGGCTGCATCTCGGTCAGCGCCAATGTCGCGCCGCGCCTGTGCGCCGATTTTCAGGCGGCCTGCCGCGATGGTCGCTGGGATGAGGCGCTGGCGCTTCAGGACCGGCTCTATCCGCTGCATGATGCGCTCTTTACGGATGCGTCGCCCGGCCCCGTCAAATATGCGCTTTCGCGTGTGCGGCCGGATATGCCGGTGGAGCTGCGGCTGCCGATCACATGGCCATCCGGTGCATCGCGTGCGACCGTTGACCGCGCGCTGGAGATTGCGGGGCTGGTTTAGGGCGGGTTCATCTCCTAGATTTATACTGCATCCCTCAACCGAGTATTTCGCCTCATGGCCCGTCCGCGTCCATCTGCCTTCAACAAGGTCAAAACCGTCGCCGAGAACCGGCGCGCACGGTTCGATTACGCCATTGAGGACGTGTTCGAGGCGGGCATCGTGCTGCGCGGGACGGAAGTGAAATCGCTGCGCTTCGGCGATGGGTCGATCGGCGAGAGCTATGCCGAGCTGAAAGGCGAGGAGATCTGGCTGGTGAACAGCAATATCCCCGAGTTCAGCCACGGCAATCGCTTCAATCATGAGCCCAAGCGGCCGCGCAAGCTGCTGCTCAATGCCCGCGAAATCGCGAAGATGCACGGTGCGGTCGCCCGGCAGGGCATGACTCTGGTGCCGCTTTCCGTCTATTTCAACGAGCGCGGCAAGGCCAAGGTTGAGCTGGCGCTGGCCAAGGGCAAAAATGTGCGGGACAAGCGCGATACGACCAAGGAGCGCGAGTGGAAGCGCGAGCAGGGCCGACTCCTCAAGGAACATGGCTGATGGCAGGTCTGCGCAAGCGGTTCAGCAACTGGTGGCAAAGCAGCATGCCGACGCGCGAGAGTCTGGAGCATAATCGCTTCATCAGGCCGGTCGCGCACCGCGTGCTCGCGCCGGAGCTCTGGCGCTTCACCCGCCGCTCGGTGCCGCGCGGCGTGGCGCTCGGCCTGCTGGTCGGCATCTTCCTGCTCATTCCGGGGCTCCAGATTGCCGGGGCGGCGCTGCTCGCGCTGCCATTCCGCGCCAATGTGCCTGTGGCCGCGGCGATGACCTTTCTCTCCAACCCGGCGACGACGCCCTTCATTCTCGCCATTTCCTATTATATCGGCTCGAAGATGATCGGCCGCACCGGCGATATGAGCCAGATCATGGGGCTGGTGGAGCGTCATGCCAGTCTCGGCGAATGGACGCGCTGGCTGCTTTCCGAAACCGCGCCGGTGCTGCTGCTCGGTCTGGCGATCGTGTCGATCGTCGCGGCGGTGATCGGCTATTTCGTCTCGTCATGGCTCTGGCGCGGGCGGCTGGCCCGCCGCTGGCGCCACCGCGCCCATGCGCGGAAGGCGGCGGTCGAACCGGCGACGCCGCTGGAGTTGCAGGAACTGCCATCGTGAAAGCGGTCGGGCCGGGCTCGCATCGTGGCGATCTGCTCAGCCTGACCGCCGACAAGCCGCGGCTCAACCCGCTGCCGGTGATCGTGGCGGCGGCGCTGGTCAGCGGCCTGATCCTGCTCTGGCTGGTCGGCGATCCGGTGCTGGCCGGCGGGTTCGGCGCGACGGTAATCGGCGGCGGCGTGCTGATCTGGTATGCGCGCCGCCTGTTCCCGGCCAGCGAACAGGATATGACGATCGTCACGGACTGGACGGTTACGCGGGCGTCCGCGCAGGCGGCCGGGCTTGCCATTGCCGTCACGGATCGCACCGGCCGCATCGTCTGCGCCAGCGATCAATATGGCGAATGGTTCGCCGGCTATCCGGTGCCGCCGGAAATCAAGGTATCCCCTCGCGATCAGGAGCGGCTGACGCAGGCGGCGCGCACGGCCTGGCGCGATGGCGAGGCGGCGGTCGCCGGCATCACCCGTGACAAGTTGCCGCTCGATGTGCAGGTGGTGCGCACCGGCCGCGTGGATGATTATCTCCTGTGGCGTTTCGCCAGCGTGCGTGCGACCAGTGTGATGGACGATTATCTCGGCATCATCGAGGGCGAGGCGGGCCGGCAGATTTCCGAAGCCGGCGTCATGTGCGCGATGATCGGCGCGGAGGGGCGCATCCGGGCCGCCAATCTCGCTTTCACCCTGCGCGCGACCGGGCGGGCGGACAGCAACATCATCGGCCGGGATTTCGCCTCCTATATGCGGGTGGATGGCAAGGGGCGCATCTTCTTCGCGCAGGAAGAGCGGCAGGCGGTGCCCATCCGCATGATCCAGGTGCCGCTGCGCCCGGACGATCCGGCAAGTCTGCTGATGCTCATCATGGTCGATGAGACGATGGCCTCGGCCGACGGCATGTCGAGCCTCGCCTATGTCGAGACGCTGCTTTCGCTGCTGCCGTTCGGCCTCGGCATGGCGGATCGTGACGGGCGGCTCCTGTTCTTCAACCGGGCGTTCGCGCGGGCGGCGGGTATCACGGCAGAGGATCATCCCAGCTATCCGGGCGATCTCGTCATTGGGGAGGATCAGGCCGCGGTGGCCGAGGCGGTTCGCCGCTACGCGATCGGCGCGCAGATGTCGGGCGATATTCAGGTGCGGCTGCGCGGAGCGGCGGAGGAGCCGGTCGCCATGAGTCTGGCCGGCGTACGCGGGCTGGGCGAGGCGGCGGTGCTCATCAGCCTCAAGGATAACAGCGAGGCCTCCCGTCTCCAGAAGCAGGTGGCGCAGGCGACCAAGATGCAGGCGGTGGGTCAGCTTGCCGGCGGCGTCGCGCATGATTTCAACAATATTCTCACGGCCATCATCGGCCATTGCGATCTCATGCTGATGCGTCATACGCCGGGCGACAGCGATTATGACGATATCCAGCAGATCAAGTCCAACTCCAACCGCGCCGCCTCGCTGACCCGCCAGTTGCTCGCCTTCTCGCGTCAGCAGACGCTGCGTCCGCAATTGCTTCAGCTGCCCGATGTCGTCTCGGAGATATCCAGCCTGCTCAAGCGGCTGCTCGGCGAGAATATGGCGCTGGAAGTCTATCATGGCCGCAGTCTTGGCACGGTGCGGGCGGACCCCGGCCAGCTTGAGCAGGTCATCGTCAATCTGGTGGTCAATGCGCGTGACGCCATGCCGGATGGCGGCATGGTGACGATCCGCACCTTCGCCGTCTCGGCCGACGATGTGCGCGCGCTCAACAATGATATCATGCCGATCGGCGATTATACGGGCCTCAGCGTCGGCGATACCGGCGTCGGCATCGCGCCGGAGGTGGCCGGCAAGATTTTCGAGCCTTTCTACACCACCAAGGCCGTTGGACGCGGCACGGGTCTCGGCCTCTCCACCGTTTACGGCATCATCAAGCAGTCGGGCGGCTTCATTTTTCTGGAGTCGGAGCCGGGCAAAGGCACGGTGTTCAAAATCTATCTCCCCGTCCACGCGGCGGCTGCCGAGGAGGGGCCGGCCGCGCCCGCCCGCAAGCCGCCGGTGGAGGAGACTTGGGGCACCGGCACTATCCTGCTGGTCGAGGATGAGGATATGGTGCGCACCGTCGCCGAGCGCGCGCTTGCCCGGCAGGGCTATACCGTGCTCACCGCCAGCGACGGCGAACAGGGCCTCGCGCGTCTCGAACAGGGCGACCGGATCGATCTGCTCATCTCGGATGTCGTCATGCCCGGCATGGACGGGCCGGCCATGGTCCGCGCCGCGCGCGCCGCCCGGCCGGATCTGCCGGTGCTGTTCATGTCCGGCTATGCCGAGGAGCAGTTGCGCAATTCGATCGACATACCCAACGTCTCTTTCCTGCCCAAGCCCTTCTCGGTCAATCAGCTTGCCGAGGCCGCGCGGGACGTGCTGGGCGCCGCGCGCGCCGCCGCAGGCGATAGCGCCGCCGCTAAATAATCCCACGGATGGCGAATAATTCGTTCCCCTCTTGTTCTTGGGGAACAAATAGGATACATCGCCCTCATCGGTAATGGCGCCACGGCGCGTTTGACATCCATGGGGAGCAGCAGCATGACGGCAAGCCTCAAGCTCATCGACGGCGACAAGAAATCGGGAACCATGGAACGACAAAAAGCACTTGAAGCGGCGCTGGCGCAGATTGACCGCGCGTTCGGCAAGGGGTCGGCCATGCGGCTGGGCTCGAAGGAGGCGATGCAGGTCGAGGTGATTTCGACCGGGTCGCTCGGGCTCGATATCGCGCTTGGCGTCGGCGGCCTGCCGCGCGGCCGCGTGATCG
>Ga0182736_1002053_pt1 | contig 16683 bp, 15 predicted proteins | sample eDN5th30CKraftBY_FD_128882 | JGI IMG/M metagenome (GOLD analysis project Ga0182736, IMG submission 128882) | Enriched backyard soil microbial communities from Emeryville, California, USA - eDNA 5th pass 30_C Kraft BY (version 2) (version 2) | ecosystem: Environmental > Terrestrial > Soil >... | reverse complement strand
CGTTGTTGGCGTCGACCAGCCGCACATCCGACAGCGGCAGCACCTGATTGCCCGCGGCGCCGATCTTCACGCCGACCTCGTCGGTGCGCAGCACCAGTGCCAGCGGCGCGGTCTCGGTCAGCCCGTAACCCTGCGCGAACGGGATGCCCCGCTCGCCGTAGCGGTGGATCAGCGCCTCGGGCACCGGCGCGCCGCCGCAGACGAAGTTGCGCACGCTGGACAGGTCGGATTCGGCGAACTCCGGGCGCTGACTCATGAACAAGAACATCGCCGGTACCCCGAACATGGTGGTGACCCGATGTTCGGCGATGAGCCGCAGCGCTTCGGCCGGATCGAAGGCGGGCATCAGCACGATCCGCCCGCCCTTCTGCAGCGTCAGCAGCGTGGTGACGTTCAGCCCGCCGATGTGAAACAGCGGCGCGCAGACCAGCGACACGTCCTGCTGGCTGGTGTCGAACGTCAACAGCGCATTGATGTTGTTCCAGAACAGGTTTGCGTGGGTGAGCATGGCCCCCTTGGGGCGTCCGGTGGTGCCCGAGGTGTACATGATCACCGCGATGTCGTCGGGCTCGGCGAACACCGGGTCGGCCAGCGGGGCGCGCTGGGCGAGCAAGTCGTCGGCCACCTCCCAGCCGGGCACCGGGGTCAGGACGATCGCGCGCTGTAACCCGGCCTCGGCGCGCACCGGGTCGATCACCGCGGCACGCTCGGCGTCGGCCAGCAGCGTGTGCACTTCGGCGTTGCCCAGGATGTAGCAGAGCTCGTCGGCGGTGAGCCGCCAGTTCAGCGGCACGAATGCCGCGCCGATCCGGGCGGCGGCAAACAGTGTGACGAGAAAGTCGGGGTGGTTGAGGCCGACATAGCCGACCCGGTCGCCGCGGCGCATGCCACCGGCGACCAATTCGGCCGCCAGCCGGTCGATGCGGTCCGAGAAATCCCGATACGTCCAGGTGGTCTCGCCGAAGGTGATCGCCGGCAGCGTCGGAGTTGCCGCCGCCCGCCGGGCGATCCAGGAACCGAGGTCGATAGGAGCTGTGGTCACCTTCAGAACGCTAACGGCGGAGCCGGCGGCCGGGGCGCGATTCGCCGCGCCGGAGCCGTGGGCGACGGGTGGCGGCATTTAACGCTCGGCCTGATTTTTTGTGCCCGCCGATCCCCGATCTTCAACAAAGGATGTGAGCGGCGAGGGCTTTTATGTGGGAAACGGAATTGTTCAGGGTGATTTTAACTGTGAACCATTGTGACGGTCGTCTCATTCACCGTTCCGACCTGGGGAAATGGTGGTCGGTGCGTCGATTGTGGCTTGACGGATGACGACAGGTGAACGGCTATTGAACATTGTCTTCGCGAGCCTTTTCGGCTCGCGTAATCGGAAGCGAAGCGGCTAGGTTCGTCCTCGCCGAGCCGACCATTGCTCGGCGCGGTAGCGGAAGGGTTTCGCAGATGAGCGGTCGCGGTTCGGTTCGAGGAGTAGTCACGGCGTTTTTGACGCTGGGCTGCTGCCTGCTGGCCGCACCGACTGCGCATGCCGACTTCGACGACCTGCTCGACACCGTCGTGGGCGCGGCAACGGCCGGCGCCGACGTGGACCCGGCCGGGCTCCTGCCCGCTGACCCCGGCGAACTCGGCGACCTCGGCGTCCTTCAGGACCCGCTGGCCCAGCTCGACCAGTTGTTCCACGACGCACCGGGCACCGCCGACGCGACTCCCGGGTACGGCACCCCCGACAGCCCCACCGACGCGACTCCCGCCGACGGCACTCCCGGCGGTGCCGAACACGGCTCCGAGAGCGACGATTCCAACAACACACCCAGCCTGCCCAAGTTCAGCCTCCCCAGCACCGGTAACGGCTCCGGGGGATCCGGCGGCAGCGGTGGCGGTCCCGGTGGCTCGGGTGGCTCTTCGGCCGGTAACGGCGCGAAGAAGGCCAACTCCAGCGCCAGCAAGCCCGTCGACGGCCTCGGATAGCGCTGCCCGAGGGCGGGTCTGGCCGTTGGCGAGGGCATCGGGGGTGGCAGGCTGAACCGGTGCCCGGTTCGATCTGCGACATCCTGCCGTCCGCGGCCGCTGCGCTCGGAACTCCAGGCGCGACCGACATCCTGGGCCTGCGAGAGCGGATCGGCGACGTGCGCCGGCTGGCAGTGGTCCTGGTCGACGGCCTGGGTTATCACCTGTTGCCGCAGCTGGCCCCCGATGCGCCGCTGCTGGCCTCGGTGCTGGCCGGCGACACCGGGCAGCTGGCCCAGCTGACCTGTACTTTCCCGTCCACCACGCCGACCAGCCTGGTGTCGCTGGGCACCGGCGCGCTGCCGGGGGAGCACGGGGTGCTGGGCTTCACCGTCAACGTGCCCGGAACCGAGCGGGTGCTGACCCACATCTTCTGGGCCGCCGACCCGCCGCCGGACACCTGGCAGCCGGTGCCGACCTGGTTCGAGCGGCTACGCGGCGCGGGCATCAGCGCCCGCGCGGTGCTGCCGGAGATGTTCATCGGCAGCGGGCTGACCGAGGCCGCCTACCGGGGCGCTGAGTTCCGCCCGACCGCCAAGGGCGAGCACTATGCCGCTCGGGTCGCCGCGGAACTGGCGGCGGCACCCGGTCTGGTCTACGGCTACACCGCGGCGCTGGATCACGCGGCGCACGTCTCGGGCATCGGCTCAGGCCACTGGCACACCGCCGCGGCCAAGGTCGACGCGCTGCTGCGGCACCTTCTCGAACAGCTGCCGGACGACGCCGCGCTGGTGGTCACCGCCGACCACGGGGGCCTGAACGTACCGGACCAGGCGCGCATCGACCTGGATGCCGACCCGCGTCTGGGCGCGGGAATCCGGGTGGTCGCCGGCGAGCCCCGGGTGCGCTACCTGCACACCGAACCCGGCGCAACAGCAGATGTGCTGGCCGCCTGGACCGAACTGCTCGCCGGTAAGGCCCTGGTGCAAACCCGCGAACAGGCCGTCGCCGCAGGCGTGTTCGGGCCGGTGCGCGAGGAGCACCTGGCCCGCATCGGCGACGTCGTGGTCACCTGTAGCGACGACACCGCGATCCTGGCGACCGAACACGAACCGCCGCAGACGGCGCAGCTGGTGGGCTTCCACGGCGGCCTCACCCCGGCCGAGACCGCGATCCCGCTGATCACCCTGCGCTAGCGAGCGGGGCTCACTCCGAGTCGCCGTACTCGTCGAACCAGTGGGCCAATTTGCCGCGCCGGCTGACCGCCCGCAGCCGGCTTTCCGCTAGGGCGCGGGTCTTGCTGGTGGTGACGATGAGCAGTTCGTCGCCCACCGCGATGCGGGTATCGGGCTGCGGAACGAAGGTGTCGCCCTTGCGGATGATCAAGGTGATGACGCTCGGGTCGGGCAGCCGCAGCTCGAGCAGCGAGACGTTGTGCAGCTTGGATTCCGGCTGCACCGTCATCGTCAACAGCTCGGCTTCCAACACGTCCAGCGGCGCCGCCTCGACCTGGATCTCGCGGGTGGTGTCGCGCGGTATCAGCCCCAGCCAGTGGGCGAACAGACCCAGGCTGGGGCCCTGCACCACGGTGTAGACCACCACCAGGATGAACACGATGTTGAGCAGCCGATAGCTGTCCGGCACGCCCTCGACGATCGGGAACGTGGCGAGCACGATCGGAACCGCTCCACGCAGACCGGCCCAGGACAAGAAGATCTGCTCACGCCAGGGCACCCTGAACCAGATCAGCGAGGCCACCACCGATATCGGGCGGCTCAACAGCAGCAGCACCGCCCCGATCAGCAGCGCCGGCACCAGCTCCTCGGAGAGCTGGCTGGGGCTCACCAGCAGGCCGAGCAGCACGAACAGCCCGATCTGCGCCAGCCAGCCCAGCCCCTCGGCGAACGAGCGGATGGCCGCGCGGTGCGGCAGCCCGGAGTTCGCCAGCACCACCCCGGACAGGTAGGCGGCGATGAAGCCACTGGCGTGCACCGAGGCGGCGGCGGCGAACGCCACCATGCCCAGCCCGAACGTCGCCAGCGGATACAGGCCGGACGCCGGCAGTGCGGCCCGCCGCAGCATCATCGCCCCGAGCAACCCGGCGACCAATCCGATCGCCGATCCGATCACCAACTCGAAGATCACGTCGCCGACGGCGTGGATCGGTGCGATCGTCAGCGGCATGGTGCTCAGCATCAACACCACGATCGCCGCGGGCGCGTCGTTGAAGCCGGACTCGGCCTCCAGCAGACCGGCCACCCGCCGCGGTAGAGGCAGCACGCGCAGGATGGAGAACACCGCGGCGGCGTCGGTGGGCGAGACGATCGCGCCCAGCAGGAAGGCCAGCTGCCAGCTGATGCCCAGCAGCAGGTGCGCGGCCACCGCGATCACCGCCATGCTGGTCACGACGCCGACGGTGGCCAGCACCGCCGCCGGCGCCAGCAGTTTGCGGATGTTGGCGAAGCGCGTCGTCAAACCGCCCTCGACCAGGATCACCGCCAGCGCGGTGGTGCCCAGGTCACTGGCCAGTTGCACGTCGGAGAAGTCGAGACCCAGCCCGTCGTTGCCGATCGCGACCCCGACCAGCAGGAACAGCAGCAGGCTGGGCAAGCCGACTCGATCCGCCGCCCGGGTGGCGATGATGCTGGCCAGCAGTACCAAGCCCCCGATCAGCAGAGCCAGGTACAGCTGTTCCAGGCTCATCTGATCCCCATTCGGGCCGGCGGTGGCGGTCGAACCCACTCGTGTGATTCGCTCAAAGTCAGCGGGTTCGTGTTATCTGTCAGTAAATCAGTAGCGCTGTCACAACCGTGTTACGCCCGGAGCGGCCGGGGGCAGCCCGGGGACGAGGGGAGCGATCATGCGCATCGGAATCGCCGGTGCCGGCGCGGTCGGACGATCCGTCGCACGGGAATTGATCGGCGACGGCCACCGGGTGCTGCTCATCGAGCGCAATCCGGCGCACTATGAGCCGCATTCCGTCCCCGAGGCCGAGTGGCTGCTCGCCGACTCCTGTGAGCTGTCGGCGCTGCAGGAATGCGGTATCGAGATCTGTGACGTGGTGATCGCCGCCACCGGTGATGACAAGGCCAACCTGGCCACCGCGCTGCTGGCCAAGGCCGAGTTCGGGGTGGCCCGGGTGGTGGCCCGGGTCAACAACGCGCGCAACGAGCCGCTGTTCACCGAGGACTGGGGTATCGACGTGGCGGTCTCCACCCCGCGCGCGATGGTCGCCGCGGTGGAAGGCGCCATCGACGTCGGCCACCTGGTGCCGCTGATGGGCTTGCGGCGCGGCCAGGCGAGCCTGACGAAGCTGACGCTGCCCGACGACAATCCGCTGATCGGCCGCAAGGTCTGCGACATCGAGCTGCCCGAGGGCGCCGCCCTGGTCGCGGTGCTGCGCGGCGACGGGGTCATCCTGCCGCGGGCGGCCGATGAGCTGCGGGCCGGCGACGAGATGCTGTTCGCCGCGGCGAGCGGGATGGATGATCGGGTCCGGGCGGTCGTGCACGGGGTGCCGGCCGGCAGAAGGATGCACTGACCGTCGTGCCGCCACGGTGGACTCCCATGAGCACGGCGCCCGCTTCCCGGGATGACACCGGGAGCCTGGCCACCGGCGCCGGCGTCATCGCGACGGTGCTGGCCGCGGCGCGGGCCGCAGCGACATCTCGGGGCCTGATCAACGACCCGTTCGCCGCGCCGCTGGTGCACAAGGTGGGGCTGGATTTCTGTATTCGGGTAGCCGACGGTGATCTGGACATCAGCCGGCTCGGCAAGGACGGCGGGTTTCCGCGGCTGGCCGAGTTCTCCGCGGCCCGCACCACATTCTTCGACGCCTTCTTCACCGACGCCGCGCGCGGGGGGATCCGCCAGGCGGTGATCCTGGGATCGGGACTGGACACCCGCGCCTACCGGTTGTGGTGGCCGGCCGAGACCATCGTCTACGAAGTGGACCACCCTCCGGTGGTCGACTTCAAGGCCACCACCATGCGGGCCTGGGGCAGTGCGCCGAGCGTCAACCGTCGTGCGGTCGGAGTCGACCTGCGTGGCGACTGGCCGGCGGCGCTGCGGCGGGTGGGTTTCGACGCCACCGCACCCACCGCATGGGTCATCGAGGGCCTGCTGGTCTGGTACGTGCCCTCGGATGCGCAGAACCGCCTGCTCGACGGTGTCAGCGCGCTGAGTGCCCCGGGCAGTCGGCTCGCCGCCGACCATGCGGTTCCGCCGAGCCGGCCGCAGGCGGTGCACAACGAATCCCTCGTCGAGCGCTGGCGGCGCCGCGGCCTGAGCCTGACCGGGCCCGGACCGTTCTATTCCGGAGAGCACACCGATGTGGTGCGCCACCTGACCGAAAGCGGCTGGATGACAGTCGACTCCGGGATCGCGGACCTGTTCGCCGCCGCCCGGCTGCCCCGGTTGACCGACCGTGAGCTCGATGGCGCCCCGGCCGCGATCCGCTACGTCGCCGCCACCCGTAGCTAGCCCTCTAGTTACGGGAAGTGTTGCGGGCGAATTTATCTCGCATAACGTGATATCTAATGCGAGACTCGTCACTACGCCGTGGTGACCGTCCGGTGGCGCGCTGAATTACTACAGCCAGGGTTCGTAGATGTGCCGAGGCTCTAATACCGTTGCGGTATAACGGAAATGCTCTGGACCGGGTGTTGCCGGATAAGCGCGGGGAGACTGGTGGCGTGCGTGACCTCCCTCACTCGGTTTGTCCAACAGGGACTTTCGAAATTCATTTTCCAGTCCTTACACAGCAAATCCGCGGAAAGTGGTCCTAGTTTGAGTGTTCGTCGATCGGCGGACAACTCGGCGATGAGGCGAATAACCCGTATTTCCAGGAGGTTACGTAGTGATCACACCTCGCAACGCACGGGTACGTCCGTCTGTCGAGCATGTCGTGAAAGCCGCATCGTCGATGGGCGCCTGGGCGCATGCCGTTGAGGGCTACCTGCAGCGCCGAATACACCGGCCGTGGCGTAAGCGCGGCTCCTAGCCGCCGGAGTTCCCCATGACCGGTGCCGGCGCGCCGCCCTCCGGGGCTCGCAGCCGGCGCCCAAGGCATTCACTGCGAACGACCCACCTCGCGGCACCGGAGCCGGCGTGGTGACCCCGCATCTGTTGAGGCGTTTGTCAAAGGTTGGGTGAACATGGATTTCGGAGCGTTACCGCCGGAGGTGAATTCCGGCCGGATGTATTCAGGGGCCGGCCCGGGCCCATTGCTGGCCGCGGCATCTGCCTGGAGCGAGCTGGCCGCCGAGTTGCACTCGGCGGCATCGGTATACGGGGCCGTACTGGCAGACCTGTCGGCCGACTGGCATGGGGCATCCGCGGATGCCATGTCGGTGGCGGCCGCCCCGTATGTCGAGTGGATGAGCGGGCTCGCCGGCCAGGCCGAGCAGGCGGGGGCCCAGGCGGCAGCGGCCGCCGCCGCCTACGAGGCCGCGTTCGCCGCGACCGTTCCGCCACCGGTGATCGCCGCGAACCGCAGCCTGCTGATGACGCTGATCGCCACGAACATCCTGGGTCTCAACACCCCGGCCATCGCGGCCACGGAGGCGCATTACGCGGAGATGTGGGCTCAGGATGCCGCGGCCATGTACGGCTACGCCGGAGCCTCGGCCGCGGCCACCCGACTGACACCGTTCGCCGAGCCGCCGCAGACCACCGACCCGGCCGGCATCACCGATCAGGCGGCCGCGACCGCGCAGGCCGCCTCCACCTCGGAAGGCTCAGTGGGACAACAGGTCTCTCAGATGCTGAACATGCTGCCGAGCGCGCTGAAAGCGCTGTCGGGGAACCCGGCCGGAGCCACGTTGCCCGGAGCCCTCAACACCGACCTGGGCAACTGGAACACGATCATGTCGGCCCTCACCGGGGCATACAGCCCGCTGTTGGGATGGTCGACCATCCCGGGCGGTCCGTTGCTGTCGTTCGGCCAGATCTGGAGCTGGCCGATCAATGCGATGGGCGTCAGCTCCTACCTGGCCGGGCCGAAAGCCATCACCGGCGCGCTGACCCCGTTGTCGTCCTTGGCGCACGAGGCCGTTCCGGCGGCAGGCCTCGGTGGACGGCCCGCGGCGGCCGCTCTCGGCCGAGCGGCGCTGGTCGGAAAGCTGTCGGTACCGACGGCCTGGGCCACGTCCGCGCCGGTGACCCAGCCGGTCGTGTTGGCCATGCCGGCAAGCGCCGCCGCCCCGGCAGCCGCATTCGCCGCTGAGGACGCCATGTTCGGTGAGATGGCCTTGGCCAGCCTCGCCGGACGCGCCATGGGCGCCACCACCGGCCGGACCGTCGGCGCGACGATGACCCGGGCCGGCGGCTGCGGAGTCGGCGCCGATGTCGTGCCCGCCATCGCCGGTGAGGCAGACCCCGCGGCGGCCACCATCGTGGTGATCCCGGCGCTCGACGATGACTGACGGTGTGAAGCCCGCTCATAGCCCAACTCACGCCCTGTGGGCGTGCATCACGAAGGGAGAGGCGAATGTACTTTTCTTGGCTACCGCCGGAGACCAATTCGGGAAACCTCTACGCCGGTCCGGGATCCGGGCCGCTGCGGGCGGCGGCGGCGTCGTGGGACCGGCTGGCCGGTGAATTACAGGCCGCGGCAGCCGACTACGCCGCGGCCGTGGCGGGACTGACCGCCGAATCATGGAGCGGGCCGTCGGCCGAATCGATGGCGGCCGCGGCGGAACCCTACGCGGCGTGGATGTCAGGCACCGCGGCGAAGGCCGCGGAGGCGGCCGCGCAGGCGCAGGCCGCGGCAGCTGCCTACGAAACCGCCTACGCTGCCGTCGTACCACCGGAGGTGGTGGCGGACAACCGCGCTCGACTCATGTCGTTACTCGCGACGAACCTAGTCGGGCAGAACACCGCGGCGATCGCCGCTACCGAAGCCCAATACATGGAGATGTGGGCCCAGGATGCGGCGGTGATGCAGAGCTATGCGGTGTCGGCGGCGGCGGCCACCAAGATCAGCGCCTTCACCGAACCGCCACAGACCACCACCGGAAACGCGCCGGTCGCCAACCCCGTACTGCAGGCCGGTGCCGACCTGGCGAACCAGTACACCGCGTTCTTCAACAACATGCTGAACAGCCTCACCGGCGCACCCGACGCCGGCTCGACGTTTGTGGCGATGTATTCGGCCCTCAAGGTCCCCCTCGGCTTCACCACTCAGTTCAACGACGTCTCCCTGCTCGCCAACTTCCCCATCCAGAACTTTCTGAAGTTCGCGCCGCCGCTCGGGCGTGCTCTCGTCGACATCCCGGCGACCCGGCTCGGTGCCGGACTCGCGCTGCCGTCGTCCGGGGGTCTGGCCTCGGCGGTGTCGGCCGGCATGGGTGAAGCCAACCTGGTGGGCTCGCTGTCGGTGCCACCAGCTTGGGCGGGCCAGAGCCCGGCGATCAGGTCGGCGGTCAGCGCGATGCCCAGTTTCGGCGCATCCGGTGCGTCGGCAGCCGTGCCCGGCAGCCTGATGAGTCAGATGGCTCTGGGCGCCATGGCCGGTGGCGCCCTCGGCGGTGCGGCGCCCAGGGTGGCCGTCGCGGCAGCGGGGCGAACCCGCGTCACCATGGGTTCCAAGACACCGGCCAAGCTCGACCAGGTGCTGGCGAAACTGCGGCATCAACCCGACTCGGTGCAGCACTGGAACACCGACCAAGCCGGACTGGACACCTTGCTCGACGAGCTGTCACGCAAGCCGGGTATCCACGCCGTGCATCTTCGGGGCAGCAGAACCAAGGCGACCACAAAACCTGTGACCTGACCTGCGCCGTCCCCGCGCCACTGCACGTTGAATCTGGAGACCTCGATGCACATGCTTTGGGAGTTCTGGCAGAACTTCACCCATAACCTGTTCAAGCCGCTACTGCTGTTCTTTTACCTCGGCTTTCTCATGCCGATCCTGAAGGTGCCCTTCGAATTTCCGCCGGCGATCTACCACGGGCTCACCATGTATCTGCTGCTGGCCATCGGATGGCACGGCGGCGAAGAACTCGCCCAAGTCGACATGTCCAGCATCGGCGGCATCCTCGGATTCATGCTGACCGGATTCGTACTGAACTTCGTCATCGGCGCGTTGGCGTATGCCATCTTGAAGTACACCACGAAGATGCGCGATGTCGACCGGGCAACGGTCGCCGGCTATTACGGCTCGGACTCGGCCGGCACGTTCGCCACCTGTGTCGGTGTGCTGGCCACGGCGGGCATCGCGTTCGACTCGTACATGCCGGTCATGCTGGCGATCATGGAGATTCCGGGTTGTCTGGTCGCGCTACTTTTGGTGGCCCGGCTACGGCGCAAAGGAATGGACTCTACCGGTCTGCTACGGGTGGCGCACCAGGGTGCACCGGATTCCGGCTATTCCGTTGCACTCGAAGACCTTCCGGAACCTCCGGGCAAACAGTCCGCGATCTCCGGTGCGATGCTTCGCGAAGTCTTTCTCAATCCGGGACTGTGCCTGCTCATCGGCGGCATAGCGATCGGATTCATCAGCGGGTTGCAGGGGCAGAAGGTCACCGCTGTCGACGACCCGGTGTTCTTGACCGCGTTCCAGGGTGCCCTGTGCCTGTTCCTGCTGGAGATGGGGGTGACCGCATCCCGCAAGCTGAAGGACCTGAAGGCGGCGGGGCGAGGGCTCATCCTGTTCGGGGTGCTCGCGCCGAACCTCTTCGCGGCGATCGGTATCACGGTGGCCCACTTCTATTCTCGGCTCACCGGGTTCCACTTGGAAACCGGAACCTACGTGCTCTTCGCGGTGCTCTGCGGTGCGGCGTCCTATATCGCGGTTCCCGCGATCCAGCGGTTGGCCATTCCCGAAGCCAGTCCGAGTCTGCCGTTGGCCGCGTCACTGGGCCTGACGTTCTCCTACAACGTGACGATCGGTATACCGCTCTACATCGAACTGGCCCACATGTTGGCGCGGGTCTGAGCATCGGAGGTGATGATGATCGTGCAGAAAGCCTTCATGGCAGGGGGACTGGCAATCGCGATTGCCGGTGCCGCCCCAGCTCAGGCAGACCCCCGGGGCGCCGACAACGATACGGCTTTCATTGCGTCCCTTCGGCAATCGGGCATCACGTTCGCCAGCGAAGGGCAGGCGATCGCGGCGGCCCGCGCGGTCTGCGGGCTGATCAACAATGGGGAACCCGCGTTGCAGGTCGTCAGGGATCTGCAGAGCGACAACGCCGCACTGACTTTGGACGGCGCCGCGCAGTTCGCTGCGATCGCCGCGAATGCTTATTGCCCCGCCCAACTGCAGAGTCCCAAGTCGTGATCGCGCCGACAGCGGTCGGCCCCGCTCCTACTGCCCGCGGCACTGCGGGCAGTAGGAGCTGTCACAGGGGTCTCGGCTCAGATGCGAGCAGCCGCGGCGTTAGCCCGCCATGAATTCGGCGTAGGCGGAGGCTAATTCGGGAGGAAGCACCGCCGTCTGGCACTGCCGTTGCTTCTCGCCGATCGGCGCCAGGATGCCGCGCAGTTCGAAGTACTCCTGCGGGTGAGCGGTGAAATAACTGCGCACGTCGGCTGCGGCCTGGGGCCGCGGCGAGGTAATGGCCTGGCTGACCACGGCATTGGCGCCGGGGTGGGCACTCAGGTACTGCCGAGCCGAACCGGTGACCGAGTCGACGGTGTTCGTCACCGACGCTTGACTGCAATCCGGTGCCGCTGATGCCGCCGGTGCGGCGATCAGGGTCGCGGCAGCGGCACCCAGCAGTGCGGTTCCGAGGCCAAGTCGCCGAATCATGGTGGTGTCGAGGGGTTTCGACATAGATATTTCCTTCCGGGTCAGTAACTGCAATTCCCGTCCGGAGCCCAAGGTACGCGTGGCCACCGTGGCGGACATGTGTCCGGACGCACAGCCGAAAGTGCGGCGGGGCAACAGGTCATCACTCGCCGGTCGAATCGGGGCAGGCGTGCCGCAGATGCGGATCCAGTTGATAAGGCCGCTCTTAAACTCCGTGCTCAGCACTTATCGGATCGTGACCTTAAGATTTGCCCGCTCGCTCGATCGCGGCCTCGGCGGCCTCCCGGATCGGCCCGCGCCAGACGTCTCCGTGACCGGGTGCCAGCACGTCGGTCTCCAGCAGCGCCAACGCCGCCAGGCTACGAATGCAGTCTTCCTGGCTGTGGCTGAACAGTGCCGGCAGCAGCTGCGGTCCGGTACGCGCGAGCACCGGGTGGCCGGTGATCAGGGCGTCGCCGCTGGCCAACACCCCGTCAACCAGGTAGGAGCAGTGCCCGCGGGTATGGCCCGGAGTGGGGATGGCCACCGGCTGGCCGGGCAGACCGGCGGCGATGTCGCCGTTGAGCGACTGGGCGGACGGGATGCCCTCGCGGTTCAGACCGCCGCTGCGCAGGACATGGACGGTCCACCGGGCCCAACTCGGCCGCCACAGGTGCGGGGCCAACGCCAGCGGCGAGGCCTGCTCCAGATACTCGCGCTTGGCGTGGCCCACCTCGTCGGCGTGGCAGTAGACCGGTGTCCCGTACGTTTTGGCCAGCCAGATCGCGGCACCGAAATGGTCGACGTGGGCGTGGGTGAGCAGCACCGCACGCACATCGGCGGCGTGGTAGCCCAGGGCGCCCAGCGAGGCCAGCACGTCGGTGCGGTCTCCGGGGTAGCCGGCGTCGATCAGCAGCACGCCGCTGTCATCGGCGACCAGCAGCCAGTTGACCGCCTCGCCGCGGGCCAGGTGGACCCGCTCGGTCAGCGGAACAAGCTCGACCAGCCTCTCACCCATGCCCGTGAGTCTAGGAAGACCGCGGGAGAGTAGAAAAGGTGGAATGGCGGAACTCAAACTCGGATACAAGGCGTCGGCGGAGCAGTTCGGGCCGCGGGAACTGGTGGAGCTCGGTGTTGCCGCGGAGGCGCACGGCATGGACAGCGCCACCGTCAGCGACCACTTCCAGCCCTGGCGCCACGAAGGCGGGCACGCCCCGTTCTCGCTGGCCTGGATGACCGCGGTCGGGGAGCGCACGACGAAGATCCAGCTGGGCACCTCCGTGCTCACCCCGACCTTCCGGTACAACCCGGCCGTCGTCGCGCAGGCGTTCGCCACCATGAGCTGCCTGTATCCGCAGCGGGTCTTCCTGGGGGTGGGCACCGGGGAGGCGCTGAACGAGATCGCCACCGGCTTCACCGGGCAGTGGCCCGAGTTCAAGGAGCGGTTCGCCCGGCTGCGCGAATCGGTGCGGCTGATGCGCGAATTGTGGCGCGGCGATCGGGTGGATTTCGACGGCGACTACTACCGGCTCAAGGGCGCCTCGATCTACGACGTGCCCGAGGGCGGCGTGCCGGTCTACATCGCGGCGGGTGGGCCGGCGGTGGCCAAGTACGCCGGGCGGGCCGGCGACGGCTTCATCTGCACCTCCGGCAAGGGCGAAGAGCTCTACACCGAGAAGCTGATGCCGGCGGTGCTCGACGGCGCGGCCGCGGCCGAGCGGGACGCCGACGGCATCGACAAGATGATCGAGATCAAAATCTCCTACGACCCGGACCCGGAGCTGGCGCTGAACAACACCCGATTCTGGGCGCCCCTGTCGCTGACCGCCGAGCAGAAGCACTCCATCGACGACCCGATCGAGATGGAGAAGGCGGCCGACGCGCTGCCGATCGAGCAGATCGCCAAGCGCTGGATCGTCGCCTCGGATCCCGACGAGGCGGTGGAACAGGTCGGCCAGTACGTCAAGTGGGGCCTGAACCACCTGGTGTTCCACGCCCCGGGCCACGACCAGCGGCGTTTCCTGGAGCTGTTCAAGACCGACCTGGAGCCGCGGCTGCGCCGGCTGGGGTGAGCCCCGGCTTCCGGCGGCTTTATGCCGAGTGTGCGGATTCGTACGCGACACGCCGGGACCGGCGTATCAAACCGCACATTCGACGGCGCGGGCGGCGGTGGACCAAATCGCCTGCCGCAGAGGTAGTTTGGTGAGGCGAAGACGGCTCGTCATCCAGCAGGAGTCTGCTTAGCGCTCTTGTCGGTATCGCGGCGGACGCTTGCGATGAGTATGCCGATGGTGATGACGAGGGGGAGGGTGAGATACCAAAACGTGAGCAGGAGTATTGGGCTCCAGAACGTCAGGAACATCACCGCAAGCTGGACATATTCGCCGGTCGTAGTTGGGTCTGAATCATTACGGCCGGTGACGATGGCGCCGACAACGTAGGCGCTGCTCACGACTACATCGCAGGCGACTGCAACTGCGACCATCGACCAGAGCGCCCGCCGCAACGACGGTTTGGCGAAAAGAAGACTCATCGCCCCATCTCCGCTGTCGGGAGATTGCTCTTGAAGGGGCCGGTGAGCTGCGTCGTGTGTTCTAGGAACGGGTCATGTTTGAACGGGATTGCATTTTCAAGTTCCCACTTCCAGCTCGGCATATCGGGACGTACGGCGGAGATCGAGGTATCGCCGATCCAGTGGTGCCGCTCTAGTCCCATCGACGGCCCCCACGGACTGCCAGAATTGGCAGGGGTCCACTGCAATTGAGCGGGTGCGGCACCGTCGCGGTACTGGTAAGTCTCCATACTCGGGTAAATCGTGGTACTTCCTCCTAGAGCTATCGTGCCGTCTGCGTGGGGATCAAAGGTGATGCGTCCGTTCACCGTGGCTCCTCCCCAAGTGGCCAGCGGTAACTCGTACGCGTCGTGGGCGTTATAGTCGATTGTCAACCGTCCGTCTGGCGCTTGTGCCACATAGACGTTCGGCACTGCTGCCGCCGCGCCGCCACGTTGTCCGTCAACCGCCGATGTGGGATTTTGGCGGACGACAACCATCCCGTTGTCGTAGTCAACGAACATGGATACCCGTGAGGCTTCGACATCCGCGTTTGCGCTCGGACCCCGGTTATCGCCCACGTTGTCCGGCCTAAATCGACGGTCGGTGATGTCTTTCCAATCCTTCGGGATGTTGTACACGTGATCAGCAGGGATGAACATATTGGACCGGACAACCCCCTTGCCCGGCTGCGGTGTGATCCTGCCCGCGACGATCTCCGGCGGCACCCCGTGGTACTTGGGGTCGTAGCTGTGCGGGTCTAGCGCTGCCGCCATGCGCCAATCGTTGTCGCTCACGGGGTCGCGGCCGTAAACCCTGTTGAACGCTTCTCGTTGGTTGCCGGCCCGGTCGGCGTCCGTCTACCAACGGTCATCAAGCGGCACCGCGTGTGGCTGCCCATCGGCAGCGCCCGCCCCTCCGTCTGCCCCTTCGCCGGGGAAGGTGAACTCGTGCAGTCCCGCGGTGACGGTGGTGAGGTTGCCGGCGATCTCGGTCTCCTTGGCGACCAGGTTGGCGGCACGGGATTTGATGAAGCTGGCGTGGGCTTGGGCGGCCTGCTCGCGGGCCTCTTGTTCGGCGGCCGAGGCGTAGTAGGTCCACGTATCGGTGACGGAGTAGTCGTCGCCCACCCGGAAGTCCTCGCGCTCAGCGCTATCGATGCCTGACAACACCAAACTTCTGCCGGCTGCCTGAGTGTCGTAGCCGCACTCGGCGATTCCGGCGGCGTTGACCAGCATGTCGGAAGGGCTGTGCACCGTCACCACATCGGCGGCGGCGCGGTGCTGGAAAGCTTCGGCGCCGGCGCCGGTCCACGCGGTGCCGCCAAGACGCGCCGAGGCGTCACGGACTTCGGTGAAGGCGGCTTCCCAGCAGTGGGCGAGGCTTCTCCAGGCGGCGGCGCTGGTCTTGAGGTAGTCCCAGTTCGCGTCCTTGATCTCGGTCAGCGTCGGAAAGGTCATCGCGGGCTACCTCGGTAAGCCGCACCCAGCAGCCGCACCGCCGTCGGCGCCCGAGCCGCGCGGGGCCAACGGGGTGAAGCCGGCTGCGCGGCGAGGGACTGCGGCCAGGGCAGCGGCACCGTCGTTGTCCATCGCCTCGTAATCGTGAGCGGCCGTCGTGAGCTTGTTCGAGGCCGCCGTCATCCGGCCGCGCATTGCCGTCGCGGCACTACTCCCGCCGGCGTTGGCGGTACTGGCCGCCGCCGCGCTGGCCTGCCAGCCCGATGCAGTACAGCGGGCAGCATCGGCGCGACCCGAGCCGCCAGCGCCTGGCAGCGCTGTGCCAACTCGCGCAAGCTGGCCGGGGTGACCTGCAGGGGTGCGGGGGAGGTCATGAGAAGAGCGTAGTGGGATTTTCAACGATGTCAGTTCACGATATGGGGGGCTGATCGCCGAGCGCCCTCGACCGCCGAGTGTGCGGTTTGGTACGCGACACGCCGAGACCGGCGTACCAAAACGCACATTCGACGGCCGGGTAGCCAGATGACAGGGGCGGCCGGTCAGAACGTGCTCATCGGCCGCACCGCGTTGGCCATGTCGACCAGCGCGTAGCGGTGCGCCTGGGTGGGCGCCAGCCGGGCCAGGGCGCGCAGCGCCGTCTCCACCCCCAGCCGCAGCCCGTGCTCGGTGAACGGGAACCCCAGGATGTGGTTGGTGCTGGCCTCGTGCTCGGTCAGCCAGTCCATCGCCGCGCCCAGCACCAGCGCCCGGATCTGCAACACCCGCGGCTCGGTCTCCGGCAGTGCCTCCACCCGGCGCGCGGCATCGCGGATCTGAGCCTCGGTGATCTCGTTCGTGGACCGCCCGGACAGCAGTGTCACCGCGCTGGTCAGCCGCGCGGTGGTGAAATGCCTTGAGGTGGCGGGCACTTCGTCGAGCGTGCGAACGGCTGCAATGCGGTCACCCTCGACCGAAAGAGCGCGCGCCAGGCCGAAGGCTGCCGAGATCACGCT
>Ga0182736_1002052_pt1 | contig 16684 bp, 15 predicted proteins | sample eDN5th30CKraftBY_FD_128882 | JGI IMG/M metagenome (GOLD analysis project Ga0182736, IMG submission 128882) | Enriched backyard soil microbial communities from Emeryville, California, USA - eDNA 5th pass 30_C Kraft BY (version 2) (version 2) | ecosystem: Environmental > Terrestrial > Soil >... | reverse complement strand
GGTGCCGATGCCGTCGATCTTCGCGCCCATCTTCACGAGCAGATGCGCGAGGTCGCTCACTTCGGGTTCGCGCGCGGCGTTCTCGATGACCGTCTCGCCGTCGGCCAGCACCGCCGCCATCAGCAGGTTCTCGGTGCCGGTGACGGTGATCATGTCGGTGATGATGCGCGCGCCCTTCAGACGCTTCGCGCGCGCTTCGATGAAGCCGTGCTCGATGTTGATCTCGGCGCCCATCGCCTGCAGGCCCTTGATGTGCTGATCGACCGGACGCGCGCCGATCGCGCAGCCGCCGGGCAGCGACACCTTCGCTTCGCCGAAGCGCGCGACGAGCGGACCGAGCACGAGAATCGACGCGCGCATCGTCTTGACCATTTCGTACGGCGCGACGAGCTTGTCGACCTTCGACGCGTTGAGGTTCACGCGCCCGTCGCCGGACACTTCGGACTGCACGCCCATCTGGCGCAACAGCTTGACCATCGTGCGAACGTCCTGAAGATTCGGCACGTTCGACAGATGGACGTCGTCGGCGGTGAGAAGGCTTGCGCAAAGAATCGGCAGCGCCGCGTTCTTCGCACCCGAAACGGTGATTTCGCCGGAGAGCTTCGCGCCTCCCGTGATGACCAGTTTATCCATGGCTTGTCCTTCGACCGAGCTGCCTGCGGTGCCCTTTTCAGCGCCGCCGTTGTCTTGAATGAATCGCACTCTTTACTGCCTTTGTCTTTCCGGTGATGCCGGTGTTACGTGTGTTGAGTCGTATGACCTGATTTGGCTTCGCCGGGTGGACTCAGGCCGATTTCCACTCGTCGGGGGTCAGGGTCTTCATGCTGAGTGCATGAATCTCCTGTTTCATGCGCTCGCCGAGCGCCGCATAAACCAGTTGATGACGCGCGATCAGCCGCTTGCCGACGAACGCGTCGCTCACGATGGTCGCGAAAAAATGCTGGCCGTCGCCCTCCACTTCCAAATGCTGGCAAGCGAGGCCTTTGGCGATGTAATCCTTCACCTGCTCCGGAGTCGGCAACATGGTGGAAGTCTCCTTGAGAATTAGTGACGCAGCTTGTAGCCGCTCGCGAGCAGTCGCACGGCGATCAACGCCAGCACGGCCAAAAATCCGCCGACGATGCCGAGGCTCATCAACGGATTCACGTCGGACAGGCCGAAGAAGCCATAGCGAAAGCCGTCGATCATGTAGAAGAACGGGTTCAGATGCGACACCGCGCGCCACACGGGCGGCAGCGTATGTGTCGAGTAGAACACGCCTGAAAGAAACGTGAGCGGCATGATGAGGAAGTTCTGGAACGCGGCCAGCTGGTCGAACTTGTCGGCCCAGATGCCCGCGATCAGACCCAGCGTGCCGAGAATGCCCGAACCGAGGATCGCGAACGCAATGATGTAGAGCGGCGCGGAAAACGACATCGGGATGAACCATATCGTCACGACGAACACGCCGAAGCCGACGCACAGGCCGCGCACGACCGACGCCAGCACATACGCAAAGAACATCTCCCAATGCGCGATCGGCGGCAGCAGCACGAACACCAGATTGCCGGTGATCTTCGACTGGATCAGCGACGACGAACTGTTCGCGAACGCGTTCTGCAGCACGCTCATCATCACGAGGCCGGGCACGAGAAAACTCGTATAACCGACGCCGGGATACACCTCGACGCGGCCGGAAAGCGCATGACCGAAGATCGTCAGGTACAGAAGCGCCGTCACGATCGGCGCGAGGACCGTCTGAAACGAAACCTTCCAGAAGCGCAGCAGCTCCTTGTAGAACAACGTCTGGAAGCCGCTCATGAAAGTCCCTCGACCACTTCCGGCTCGTTCATCACCTGCACGAACACGTCTTCCAGATCCGCCTTGCGCACTTCGATTTCATCGAACGTGCAGCCGGCCGCGCGGCATTTCGCGAGAATCGGCTCCACGTCGTCATAGCTCGCGAGACGCAGCAGATGTTGCGCGCCCATCACCGCGTGCGGATCGACTTCGAGCGCGCGCAAGTCCGCCGGCAACGCGCCGTTCGACAGACGCAGATACAGTTGCATGCCCGAAAAGCGCTGCAGCAGCGTGCTCGTGCGTTCGAGGGCGACGACTTCGCCGCGACGAAGCATCGCGAGCCGATGACACAGCGACTCGGCTTCTTCGAGATAGTGCGTCGTCAGGACGATCGTGTGGCCCTCGCGATTCAGGCGCGAGATGAATTTCCAGAGTGTCTGACGCAGTTCGACATCGACGCCGGCGGTGGGCTCGTCGAGCACGATCACCGGCGGCCGATGCACGAGCGCCTGCGCCACGAGCACGCGGCGCTTCATCCCGCCGGAGAGGGCGCGCGTGTTGACGTCGGCTTTCTCGGTGAGATCGAGATTGGCCATGACCTCGTCGATCCAGTCGTCGTTGTTGCGCAAGCCGAAATAGCCCGACTGGATGCGCAACGACTCGCGCACGGTGAAGAATGGATCGAACACCAGTTCCTGCGGCACGACGCCGAGCGCACGGCGCGCGGCCCGGAAGTCGCTGACGACATCGTGACCACGCACGGAGATCGTGCCGCTATCGGCGCGCGCCAGACCGGCCAGAATGCTGATCAACGTGGTTTTGCCCGCACCGTTGGGGCCGAGCAAGCCGAAGAACTCGCCCTCTTCCACCGTGAGGCTCACGCCTTTGAGCGCCTGGAGATCCTTGTAGCGCTTCCTGACGTTTCGGATTTCTATGGCTGACATGGACAGTGCGCGCGCCTCGTGCGGCCGCGCCTCGATTGTGCGGACTTTCGCCTGACGTTCCCTTCCTCAGACAAAAAGGGCCGGGAGCGGCTGCGAAAAAAACGTTTGATTATAGGGCAAAGCCGTTGGAGCCGACTTCGGAGCGATCCTGATTGCGGCGACGCAGCGCCGCCGCTTCTGCGCGGAGTCAGAACAGGATCAATGTCGGAACGAGAGGAGCGTATCGACGCCATAGGCTCGCGCAAGACTGACGAGCCCGGAAGGAAGATTGACGACGCCGAGCGCGGCGCCGCGCGCGGTGGCTGCGCGCTGCCATGCGAGCAGCACGGCGAGCGCGGAAGAATCGAACTGCGTGAGCGGCGCGCAATCGACTTCGGTCGCGCCCGCAGCGATGCGCGACAGACCCGCTTCGAGCGCGGCCTTCGCGCTCTCGTGGGTCAGCGTCGCGGCCGTCTGAAAACGGCCGCCTGTGGCTGGCGTGCTCACGATGCCTTGCCGCTCGCGAGTTGCTCGTTACGCTGCGTCAGGAACTGCAGCAAGCCGCTCACGCCATTGCGCGAAATCTGCTCGTTGAATTGCTGCTGATACGCCTGGATCAGCCACGCGCCGAGCACGTTGATGTCGTACACGCGCCAGCCTTGCGCCGTCTTGTACAGGCGATAGTCGAGCTCGACCGGCGAGCCGTTGTTCATCACGACCGAGCGGACAACGACGTCGGTGTCGTCCGGATTGGCGCGGAACGGCTTGTATTGAACCGTCTGGTCGCGCACTTGCGCGAGCGCGCCGGAATACGTGCGGATCAGGAGCATCTTGAACTGCTCGACGATCTGCTTCTGCTGTTCGGGCGTCGCCGAATTCCAGTTGCGGCCCATCACGAGACGCGTCGTGCGCGTGAAATCCGTGTACGGCAGGATCTTTTGATTGACGAGCTCGGTGATCTTGTTGATGTCGCCCGAGCGGATCTTCGAGTCCGACTTGATTTCGTCGAGGACTTGTTGCGTGACCGTCTTGATCATCGTGTCGGGCGAGCTCGTATCGACGCTTTGCGCCGACGCTGTGCCACAAAACGCGACGAACATCGCGAAGATGGGGAGAAGCAAGAATTTTTTCATCACGGACCCTGCAAAAGTAGATGCTCCGGTTTGAGCGCGCCGCCCGATTCGAGTTCAGGCGACGCGGCATCCAAAGCGTAAGAAATATCGTTAGATATGTTACCGCGCGTTAGCGACAGGCCGCTCAACGCAAGCGGAATGAAGGGAAACCCGGCGGCGCGCGCGGCGGAACATACTGGTTGCCCGGCACGGTGTTGGCGCTACCGCTCGCCGGTGCGGGTGCCGCCGCCGTACCCGAAGCCGCCGATGCGGCCGCGGCAGGCGCCGCCGTCGCCGATGCGCCTTCCGTGCCTTCATCGCCGTAATTCGGCAGCGGCGCTTCGCCGTAGTCCGGCATGCTGCCGTCGCCGCCCGAAATCAGATACTGACGACGCTGCAAGTATGCGTTTCGGACGAACGAATACTTGTCGAGCGCGGCATCGGCGAGCACGTCGGTCGCCCCCAGAAGATTCGCGCGCACGTTGACGAGGTTCACGCCATAGAGCGCCCAGCTCACCGAATCCGGGCTCACGTAGGTGAGCGGATTGCCGAAATAGTCGACCACGAGTCCGGCGGAATCTCGCACCGTGCTCGGCCCGAGCAGCGGCAGCACCACGTACGGACCGGACGGCACGCCATAGTGGCCGAGCGTCAGCCCGAAATCGCCGGAATGCTTCGGCAGCCGCGCGATGGTCGCGACGTCGAACAGGCCGCCGACGCCGAACAGCGTGTTGATCGCGACGCGCATGATGTCCGACACGCCGTCCGCAATTTTCAGTTGCGCCAGATTGTTCGCGGCGATGTACACGTCGCCGATATTCGAGAAGAAGTTGGTCACGCTGTTGCGCACCGGCTCCGGTACGAGCCACACGTAACCCTTCGCCACCGGCTTCACCGCGTACTGATCAACAGTGTCGTTGATCGTGAACATCGTCCGGTTATAGCTCTCGAATGGGTCCCCTTTGGTCGGCGTCGTCACCGTCGCGCAACCGGTAAGCGCAACGACGCCCGCCACCATGATTGCGCGCCGCATCCCAATCGCCTGCATGTTCTTCTCCTTATTGAGCGGCGCCCGATGCGGCGCTCGCACCTGCCGCGCCCGCCGCACCCGATGCGCCCATCGCGCTCGCCGCGCCCGGGAAAGCCGGCGCGGGTGCGGGCTCGGGCACAGCCGGCGCCCCCGACGATTTCGAGGCGCCGGAATCCGCCGCCTTGTTGTAGAGGAACTGGCCGATCAGGTTTTCGAGCACCACGGCCGATTGCGTCATCGTGATGGTGTCGCCGTTCTTGAGCATCTGATCGTCGCCGCCCGGCTCGAGGCCGATGTATTGCTCGCCGAGCAAGCCGGAAGTCAGGATCTTCGCGGACGAATCCTTCGGAAACTGATACTGCTTGTCGATATCGATCGTGACCACGGCCTGATACGTGTTCGCATCGAAGCCGATGCTGCCGACGCGCCCGACCGTCACGCCCGCGCTCTTCACGGGCGCGCGCGCCTTCAGTCCGCCGATGTTGTCGAACTTCAGTTTCACCGCGTAGGTTTGCTGGAACGACAGGGAGCTCATGTTGCCCGCCTTCAGCGCGAGAAAGAGCAGCGCCACGAAACCGAGCACCACGAAGAGGCCGACCCAAAAGTCGAGAGCAGTCTTTTTCATCGTCTTCCCAAAGAGAATCTTTTCGCAGATGGCGCGTGACGGTCTGTGCCCTTCACAACGCCTGCGCCTCGTGCGGCGCCTGCGCTTGGTTCATTAGCTGAACATCAGTGCGGTGAGCAGGAAATCGAGCCCGAGCACGGCGAGCGACGCATATACGACGGTCTTCGTCGTCGCGCGCGACACGCCTTCGGGCGTTGGCCGTGCTTCGTAGCCCTGGAACAACGCGATGAACGTCACCGCGAAGCCGAACACGATGCTCTTGATGACGCCGTTCCCGACATCGCGCCACACGTCCACGCCGCCTTGCATCTGCGACCAGAACGCGCCCGGATCGACGCCGATCAGCATCACGCCGACGACGTAGCCGCCGATGATGCCGACCGCGCTGAAAATGGCCGCCAGCACCGGCATAGCGACGATGCCCGCCCACATGCGCGGCGCGACGACCACCTTGAGCGGATCGACCGCCATCATTTCCATTGCGGTGAGTTGCTCGCCGGCTTTCATCAAGCCGATTTCGGCGGTCAGCGACGTGCCCGCGCGCCCCGCGAACAGTAGCGCCGTGACGACCGGCCCGAGCTCGCGCACGAGCGAAAGCGCCACCAGAAGCCCGAGCGCCTGTTCCGAACCGTAGCGGCTCAGCGTGTAATAGCCCTGCAAGCCGAGCACGAAGCCGACGAACAAACCCGACACCGCGATGATGACGAGCGAATAATTGCCGACGAAGTGGATCTGTTTCGTGACGAGGCGCGGGCGGCGCAACAGCGGAAAAAATTCGACCACGAGGCGCAGGAACATGCGCGTTGCGTAGCCTGCGGTGCCGAAACCGTCGAGCACCCAGCGTCCGAGCGCGCTGATCATGCCTGCCCTCCGATGCCGAAATCTGCGGCGAGCGGCGTGCTCGCATAGTGGAACTTGAATGGGCCGTCGGGCGTGCCGTCGATGAACTGGCGCACGGTCGGATCCTGCGATGCGCGCAGTTGCGCCGGCGTGCCTTCGGCGTGAATGCCGCCGTTCGCGATGAAATACACGTAGTCCGCGATCGCGAAGGATTCCGGTACGTCGTGCGTAACGAGAATGGACGTTGCGCCGAGCGCGTCGTTGATCGTGCGGATGAGCTGCGCCGTGATGCCGAGCGAAATGGGATCGAGGCCGGCGAACGGCTCGTCGTACATCATCAACTGGGGATCGAGCGCGATTGCGCGGGCGAGCGCCACGCGGCGCGCCATGCCGCCCGAAATCTCCGACGGCGCGAGATCGCGCGCGCCGCGCAGGCCGACCGCGTTCAGCTTCATCAGCACGAGATCGCGGATCAGCGCTTCCGGAAGGTCCGTGTGTTCGCGCAGCGGGAACGCGACGTTCTCGAACACCGTCTGGTCGGTGAACAACGCGCCGAACTGGAACAGCATGCCCATCTTCCGGCGCAGCGCGTACAGACCGTCGCGCGTCTGGGCGCCGACATCCTGTCCGTCGAACATGACTTTGCCGCGACTCGCCTTCACGAGACCGCCGACCAGACGCAAGGTCGTGGTTTTGCCGCAGCCTGAGCCGCCCATGACCGCGACCACCTGCCCACGCGTGAATCGCATGTTCAGGTTCGACAGGACGAGCCGGTCGCCGTAGCCGAAGTCGACGTCGCGTAGCTCTAGCAGAGTCTCGGAGAAAGCAGGCACTGGGTAAGAGATTCCGTTGGCGCAAGAGGCCGAATTATAGGGCCTGCGCGCAATCGGTGCTTTGCCTAGGCGTGTATCCCCTTGCTTTTGGGACTTTTCACCGTTGACCTGCGAACATTTTTTGCAGTGACAAAACCGCCGCGGCTGTGTCCGGTGCCTCGGTGACCGCGCGCACGACCGCCGCGCTGCGCACGCCGGTTTCCAGCACGCCCGGCATCGCCTTGGCGTCGATTCCACCAATGGCGACAAGCGGCACCCGCCCCGACAGCAGTTGCACGTAGCGCGACAGGCGCGCCAACCCTTGCGGCTTGGTCGGCATGACTTTCGTCGTGGTCGGGAAGACGGCGCCGAGCGCAAGGTAGCTCGGCTTGAAGTGCAGCGCGCGCAACATCTCGTAATAGCCGTGCGTCGACAGACCGAGCCGCACGCCGGCTTTCGCGATGGCGCTCAGGTCGGCCGTCTGCACGTCTTCCTGTCCGAGGTGCACGCCGTACGCGCCCGCCGCAATCGCCTCGCGCCAATGATCGTTGATGAAAACCTGTGCGTCATGCCGACGTCCCGCCTCGACCGAGCGCGAGATTTCGCGCTGCAAGTCGGCGGCGTCGGCGGCGTCGGCGGTTTTGCGGCGCAGTTGCGTCGTGCGGACGCCGAGATCGAGCACGCGCTCGACCCAGTCGGCGCTCGGCAGCACCGGATACAGGCCGAGCCGATCGGGGCACGCCGGGAATCCGCCTTCGGGCGCGGCGGGCAGATCGGCGACGCGCGGAAACGTCGCGAATTCGACGGGCCACGCGTCGTCCTTGTTCTCATCGCCCGCGCGCCAGGCGAGCGCGAGCGTCAGCGCGTCGTGCGGCTCGAAGTTGCAGTCGAGGAAAGCGGCGAGCGCGGAAAGCCAATCATCCGACCATTCGCCTTCGAGCGCGAAACGCTCGTCGCCACGACGCAGCGTGACGCGATCGCCATGCGCTTCGAGGATTGCCGCGGCGCCGTTCGCGGCCACATCGTGCGGCTCGTTGAACACGATGATGTCGCTCGCCTGCGGCGATTCCGGCGCGGTCAGGCAGATGCGCCAGCGCGTTTCCGCCGTCGGCCATTCGCCGAGACGCGCGCGAATCCGCTCGGCGACTTCAGTCAGCTCGTCCGCCGGCGGCCAGAACACTTCACGATTCAACAAGCTCATGCCGCGCCTCCGTCCTGATGCCAGAACGGCATGCCGACGACCGGCGTGCTCGCCTGCGCGCTGTCGCGCTCGGCCATGGGGCCCGCGAGGAACGCGGTGCGCCCCGCTTCGACGCCGAGCGCGAACGCGCGCGCCATCTGCGGCGGGAAGGTTGCCTGCGAGACGGCCGTGTTGAGCAGCACGCCATCGAAGCCCCATTCCATCACCTGACACGCATGCGACGGCACGCCGAGACCGGCATCGACGATCAGCGGCACATCCGGCAGACGCTCGCGCAAGGTGCGCAGCCCGTATGGATTCGTCACGCCCTTGCCCGTGCCGATGGGCGCGCCCCACGGCATCAGCGCTTCGCAGCCGGCATCGAGCAGACGCCGGCCGATGACGAGATCTTCCGTGCAGTAAGGCAGCACCTTGAAGCCATCGCGGATCAGCTTGGCCGCCGCTTCGACGAGGCCGATCGGATCGGGCTGCAGCGTGTAGTCGTCGCCGATCAATTCCAGTTTGATCCACGGCGTCTCGAACACTTCGCGCGCCATGTGCGCGGTCGTCAGCACCTCGTCGACGCTCTGGCAGCCCGCCGTGTTCGGCAAAAGCGCGACGCCGTGGCGCTTGAGCACATCGAAGAAGCCGGCTTCCCCGGTCTCCGACTGACGGCGCAGCGCGACCGTGACCATGCCCGGCCGAGCGGCGTCGATGGAGTCGGAAAGCGATTGCAGCGACGGATAACGCGACGTGCCGAGCAGCACGCGGCTCGGAAACGTCTCGCCGTAGAGCGTGAGGACGTCGGCGGTGGAAATGGTCATGGTTCGATCCTTCGGTTCGGAGTTCAGCCGCCCGCGACGGGCGACACGACGTCGAGCTTGTCGCCGGCGGCGAGCATTTTCGTGGCGTGTTCGCCGCGCGCGACGAACTGGCCGTTCAGCGCGACCGCGAACGGCGGTTTCGCGCCGAACGCGGCGAGCGCGTCGGTGACGGTGGTGGCGTCGGGCAAATCGAAGACGCGCTGATTGATGTGGATGTTCATGGTTGTTTCCTGATGACTAGAGCGCTGGCGCAACCGCGAACTCGCCATGCAGCAGTTCGGGCCAGCGCGCGGCGCTGCGGAAATCGGAGAAGGCCTCGGCATCGGCGATATCGCCGGAAGCGAGCGCGTCGGCGAGACGGCACGCGGCATCCGCGACTTCGGGCGCGATCATGAAGCCGTGCCGGTACAAGCCGTTCACGCGCAAGGTCCGCGCCCCGTCCCAGACGATCGCCGGCCGGTGATCCGGCAAGGTCGGCCGGCAATGCGAGTTCAGTTCGAGGATGCGCGCCTCGCCGAAACCCGGATGCACCGCGAACGCGGCGCTCAGCAGCTCGAGCGCCGAACGTACGCTCACGGGCGACATGTCCTCGCCCTCGACTTCCGTCGCGCCGATCACGTAGAGATCGTTCTCCTTCGGCGCGATGTAGAGCGGATAGCGCGGATGCAAGAGCCGCACCGGCCGCGTCAGCCCGATGCCCGGCGCGTGCACGCGCGCGACTTCGCCGCGAATGCCGCGCAGCGCGGGCCACGCGGGCTTGCCGCCGAGGCCGCGGCAATCGATGATCCAGCGCGCGTCGGGCATCGCATCGACGGCGGTGTTCCAGTGCGTATGCACGCCGCGCGCGGCAAGTCCGGCGGCGAGTGCGCCAAGCGCCTGACGGTTGTCCAGTTGGCCTTCGTTCGGCAGCAGCCAGCCCTGCGCGAAGCGCGTTCCGAGCGCCGGTTCGGCTTGCGCGACTTGCGCGCCCGCGAGCTTGACGAAGCCGCCGTCGAGCAGATCGGCGGGCGAATTGGCCTTGAGACGGCGTTCGAAGAGCGGCGCTTCGGCGCGATCCGCGCCGTGCCAGACGACGAGCGTGCCGTTGCGCTGAAAGAAAACCGGCTCGGGCAATTGCGCGATGAGTTCAGGCCAGCGTTCGAGCGATGCCGCCCCCAGCCCGACGACGAGCGGCTCCGCGCTCGCCGCTTCCGCGAGCGGCGCGAGCATGGCGGCGGCGACCCACGCGGCCGACTGCGTGCCGGCGGCGTCGCCGCGTTCGTAAAGCGCGACGTCGTGACCCGCGCCCGCGAGTTGCCAGGCGACGAGCCGTCCGACGAGCCCGCCGCCGACGACGGCGAAATCCGGCCGGCGCGCGGCGCCCTGATCGATTCTGTTCATCAATTCGATGTCTCCATACCCGTAACGCTGCGCTGCACGATGGAGACGAAAGACGCGATCCCGATCGTGCTGGCGCGGCGCCACATCACGAGGACGAAATCAGCGGGAGAGACCGGCTCGGCAGCGCATGAAGCGCGCCGGGCGCGAAGAAAGGACTGGAAGAGACTGGAGGAATGGCGCGAGGCTCGCGCGGTCTCCGGAAACTTCCCTCGCCGGTATTACCCGGATCGGGTGCAAAGGGTCTCTCTCAGCCTCGCCGCGCTGCCGACCGTTCCGGCCGCCGATGCACGCGAAGCACCCCTGTTTCGTCGAGGGTCATTAAAACATGAAAGGCAAAGGCGCTGCAAACCGGGATTCCCCGCCTTTTATCGTGCGCGGCGGCACTCTGGCACAATGCCGCGAACATGGTTCGCAGGACGATCGCCCGAAATTAAGTGAGCGTTAAGCGAACCCCGGAACAATCTGCGGAGCCGGAAAACGCCGCGCGCGGCCCGGCCGCGGACGTAACAATCGGGCGCCACGAGGCGCATCAGCAGGAAGCTCATGACCAACACCCATACCGAAAGCACGCAGCAGAAGGCCGACGAAGTCTCGGCGTGGAGCCTCATCAAGCCCTACTGGGTGTCGGAGGAGCGCGGCTTCGCGTGGGGCCTTCTCGTCGCGATCATCGCGATCAACATGACCGTTGTGTGGATCAACGTCCGGCTCAACAGCTGGAACGCCGACTTCTACAACGCGCTGCAGAACAAGAACGTCAAGGACTTTCCGCATCTGCTGCTGATCTTCACGGGCCTCGCGTTCGCGTACATCCTGCTCGCGGTGTACGGTCGATATCTGCGGCAGATGCTCGCGTTTCGCTGGCGTCAATGGCTCACCAACCGCTTTCTGGAACAATGGCTCGGTGACAAGGCGTTCTACCGCATCGAGCGCGACCGCCTCGCCGACAACCCCGACCAGCGTATTTCCGACGACCTGCAATCCTTCGCCACCACCACGCTTTCGCTCTCGCTCGATCTGCTTTCGACGCTCGTCACGCTCGTCACTTTCATCACGATTCTCTGGACCATCGCGGGCGCGCTGACCTTCTCGCTCGGCGGCACGCCGATCACGATTCCGGGCTACATGGTCTGGGCCGCCGCGCTCTACGCGATTCTCGGCTCGCTGATCATCCAGAAGGTCGGGCATCCGCTCGTGTCGATCAACTATCAGCAGCAGAAGGTCGAGGCCGATTTCCGTTTCGGCCTGATCCGCGTGCGCGAGAACGCCGAACAGATTGCGTTTTATGACGGCATCGCGACCGAAACGGCGAACGCAAAGACCATCTTCCAGCGCATTCGCGACAACTGGTGGATGATCATGAAGTACACGAAGCGCATGACCTTCGTGCTGTCGTTCTACGGGCAGATCGCGATCATTTTCCCGATCATGGTCGCCGCGCCGCGCTACTTCGCGGGCGCGTTTTCGTTTGGCGTGCTGATGCAGATTTCATCGGCGTTCGGCACGGTCAGCGATTCGTTTTCGTGGTTCATCAACAGTTATTCGACGTTGGTCGAATGGCGCGCGACCGTGAATCGTCTGCGCGAATTCAAGCGCGTAATGCGCTCGACGCATATCCGCGAAGAAACGTCGCCGGCGACGGAGCGCGGCGGCATCAACCTGCACTACACGAGCACGCCGTCGCTCACGACCAACGGGCTCATGCTCGCGCTGCCCAACGGCACGCCGCTTTCGCGCGTGGCGAACGTGTCGATCGAGCCGGGTTCGCGCTGGCTGGTCGTCGGTCCATCGGGCTCGGGCAAGAGCACGTTGATGCGCGCGCTCGCGGGTCTTTGGCCGTTCGGCGACGGCACGATCGACGCGCCCGTCGACGCGAAGATGATGTTCGTCCCGCAGATGAGTTATCTGCCGATCGGCACGTTGCGCGCGGCGCTTTCGTATCCGTCGGCGGGCGGAACGTTCAGTGATGAAGAGTCGCGCGACGCGCTGCGTCTGTGCAATCTCGAGGCGTATGCGGATCGGCTGGAGGAAAGCGCGCATTGGGCGCGGAGTCTGTCGCCGGGCGAGCAGCAACGGCTTGCTGCCGCGCGCGTGCTGTTGCACAAGCCGGACTTCGTGTTCCTCGACGAAGCCACGAGCGCGCTCGACGCCGAGAACGAGCTGCATATCTACAACATGCTGGTCGAGCGGCTGCCGAAGGCGGCGATTGTGAGCGTGGCGCATCGCGAGTCGGTCGCGATGTTCCATGATTACAAGATCGAGATCGAGAGGGCGATGGCGGAGGTTTGACCCGTCCGCGCTCAAAAGCAAAAGGCCACGCAATCGCGTGGCCTTTTTGCATGAAGCGTCGAGCGACGCTTACCGCGGCAACTCGCTCGATCCCATCAGATACGCATCCACCGATCGTGCGCACTGACGTCCTTCGCGAATCGCCCAGACGACCAGCGACTGCCCGCGACGCATATCGCCGGCGGTGAAGACTTTATCGACCGACGTGTAATACGCCTTGTCGCCTTCGGTCGCGGCGCGCACGTTGCCGCGCGCATCCTTCTCGACGCCGAACGCGTCCAGCACCGGCGACACCGGCTGCGTGAAGCCCATCGCGAGCAGCACGAGATCGGCCTTCATCTCGAACTCGGAACCCGGCACTTCCTGCATCTTGCCGCCCTTCCACTCGACGCGCACGGCGATCAGCTTCTCGACCTTGCCGTTCTTGCCTTCGAAGCGCTTCGTCGCAACCGACCAGTCGCGCTCGCAACCTTCTTCATGCGACGACGACGTACGCAGCTTGATCGGCCAGTACGGCCACACGAGCGGCTTGTTCTCTTCCTCGGGCGGCTGCGCGAGCAGTTCGAACTGCGTCACGCTCTTCGCGCCATGACGATTCGACGTGCCCACGCAATCCGAACCCGTATCGCCGCCGCCGATCACGACGACATGCTTGCCCTTCGCGAGCAGTTGATCCGGCAGCTTGTCGCCCGCGTTGACCTTGTTCTGCTGCGGCAGGAATTCCATCGCGTAGTAGATGCCTTCGAGCTCGCGCCCCGGCACCGGCAGATCGCGCGGCGTTTCCGAGCCGCCCGCGATCACGACCGCGTCGAACTGTTCCTTCAGCTCGTCGGGCGTGATGGTTTCCTTCGCCGTATTCGCGATGTATTCCGGCAGCGCATCCTTGCCGATGAACACGTTCGTGCGGAACGACACGCCTTCCGCCTCCATCTGACGCATGCGGCGATCGATCAGCCACTTCTCCAGCTTGAAATCGGGGATGCCGTAACGCAGCAGACCGCCGATGCGATCGTTCTTCTCGAACACGACGACTTCATGGCCCGCGCGTCCGAGTTGCTGCGCGGCCGCGAGACCCGCGGGCCCCGAACCGACGACGGCGACCTTCTTGCCCGTCTTGTGCTTCGGCGGTTGCGGCACGACCCAGCCTTCGGCGAAAGCCTTGTCGATGATCGCGTGCTCGATCGACTTGATGCCGACCGGATCGTCGTTGATGCCCAATGTGCACGCCGCTTCGCACGGCGCCGGGCAGATGCGGCCCGTGAATTCCGGGAAGTTGTTGGTCGAATGCAGCACGTTGATCGCGCTCTTCCAGTCCTGCTGGAACACGAGATCGTTGAAGTCCGGAATGATGTTGTTGACCGGGCAGCCGTTGTTGCAGAACGGAATGCCGCAGTCCATGCAGCGCGCGCCTTGAACCTTCGCGTCTTCATCGGTCAGCGCGGCGACGAATTCCTTGTAATGCTTGACGCGGGTAAGCGGAGCTTCGTACGCCTCGTGGCGGCGTTCGAACTCGAGAAAACCGGTTGCCTTGCCCATTTCTTTCTCTGTATTTGGTGAGGATCGCGCGCGCTCCCGGAGCGCGCGTCTGTCTGATTGAACGAGGCTTAAGCCGCGACCGCTTCCTTGCCCTTCTTCGCGCCCATTTCGGTGAGCGCGCGACGGTACTCGGTCGGGAACACCTTGACGAACTGACGGCGAGCCGAATCCCAGTTTTCCAGCAGCGACTTCGCGCGCGGCGAGCCGGTGAACTGGAAGTGACGCTCGATCAGCCCCTTGAGCAGCGCTTCGTCGGTCTTGCCGGCGTGCCACAGCGTGCGATCCACCGTGCGCTCCTGTTCGGCCTGCTGCAGCACCGGATCGAGCGCGACCATCGACTTGTTGCACTTGCCGGCGAACGCGCCTTCCGGGTCGTACACGAACGCGATGCCGCCCGACATGCCCGCCGCGAAGTTGCGGCCCGTCTCGCCGAGCACGACCACCGTGCCGCCCGTCATGTATTCGCAGCCGTGATCGCCCGTGCCTTCGACGACCGCCGTCGCACCCGAGTTGCGCACGCAGAAGCGCTCGCCCGCGACGCCGCGGAAATACGATTCGCCTTCGATCGCGCCGTACATCACCGTGTTGCCGCAGATGATGTTTTCCTCGGACTTGCCGCGGAAGTCGTTGGTCGGGCGAATGATGATGCGCCCGCCCGACAGGCCCTTGCCGACGTAGTCGTTGCCGTCGCCGACGAGATCCAGCGTCACGCCCTTCGCGAGGAACGCGCCAAAGCTCTGGCCCGCCGTGCCCTTCAACTGGATGTGAATCGAGTCGTCGGGCAGGCCGTCGTGACCGTGCGTCTTCGCGATGAGGCCGGACAGCATCGCGCCGACCGTGCGATTCACGTTGCGCACCGGCTGGATGAACGACACATGCTCGCCCTTCTCGATCGCCGCCTTCGACTTCTCGATCAGCACGTGATCGAGCGCCTTGTCGAGACCGTGATCCTGCACGTCGACGTGCTTGCGCGCGACGTCTTCGCCCACCGGCACCTGATAGAAGATGCGCGAGAAGTCGAGGCCCTTAGCCTTCCAGTGCTCGATGCCCTTCTTCATGTCGAGCAGATCGACGCGGCCGATCAGGTCATCGAACTTGCGGATACCGAACTGCGCCATGATTTCGCGCACTTCTTCCGCAACGAAGAAGAAGAAGTTGACGACGTGTTCCGGCTGGCCCGAGAACTTCGCGCGCAGCACCGGGTCCTGCGTCGCGACGCCGACCGGGCACGTGTTCAGATGGCACTTGCGCATCATGATGCAGCCTTCGACGACGAGCGGCGCCGTCGCGAAGCCGAATTCGTCCGCGCCGAGCAGCGCGCCGATCACGACGTCGCGGCCGGTTTTCATCTGACCGTCGGCCTGCACGCGAATGCGCCCGCGCAGACGGTTCAGCACCAGCGTCTGCTGCGTTTCGGCGAGGCCGAGTTCCCACGGCGTGCCAGCGTGCTTGAGCGACGACAGCGGCGATGCGCCCGTGCCACCGTCATGGCCCGCGATCACGACGTGATCCGCCTTCGCCTTCGCAACGCCCGCGGCCACCGTGCCGACACCGACCTCCGACACCAGCTTCACCGAAATGCTCGACGACGAATTCACGTTCTTCAGATCGTGAATGAGTTGCGCGAGGTCTTCGATCGAATAGATGTCGTGGTGGGGCGGCGGCGAAATGAGGCCGACGCCCGGCACCGAATAACGCAGCTTGCCGATGTATTCGGACACCTTGTGGCCCGGCAGCTGACCGCCTTCGCCCGGCTTCGCGCCCTGCGCCATCTTGATCTGGATCTGGTCCGCCGACGACAGATACTCCGCCGTCACGCCGAAACGTCCCGACGCGACCTGCTTGATCTTCGAGCGCAGCGAATCGCCTTCCTTCAGCGGGATGTCGGTGACGACTTCCTTGCCGATGATCGATTGCAGCGTGTCGCCGTTCTTGATCGGAATGCCGCGCAGTTCGTTGCGATAACGCGTTTCGTCCTCGCCGCCTTCGCCCGTGTTCGACTTGCCGCCGATGCGGTTCATCGCGACGGCGAGCGTGGCGTGCGCTTCCGTGCTGATCGAGCCGAGCGACATCGCGCCCGTCGCAAAGCGCTTGACGATTTCCTTCGCCGATTCGACTTCATCGAGCGGAATCGCCTTCGACGGCGACACCTTGAACTCGAACAGACCGCGGAACGTCATGTGACGCTTCGTCTGGTCGTTGATGATGTGCGCGTATTCCTTGTACGTCTGATACGAATTGCTGCGCGCCGAGTGTTGCAGCTTGGCGATCGCATCCGGCGTCCACATGTGTTCTTCGCCGCGCACGCGGTACGCGTATTCGCCGCCCGCGTCGAGCATGTTCGCGAGGACCGGGTT
>Ga0182736_1002050_pt1 | contig 16699 bp, 15 predicted proteins | sample eDN5th30CKraftBY_FD_128882 | JGI IMG/M metagenome (GOLD analysis project Ga0182736, IMG submission 128882) | Enriched backyard soil microbial communities from Emeryville, California, USA - eDNA 5th pass 30_C Kraft BY (version 2) (version 2) | ecosystem: Environmental > Terrestrial > Soil >... | reverse complement strand
GAAGCGATGCGTGAAAGCGGCGTCGCGCTCGCATGCGTGACCAACAAGCCGCATCGCTTCGCCGTGGAGTTGCTTGCGCACTTCGGCATTGCGGATTTCTTCAAGGTGATTCTCGGCGGCGACTCGCTGCCCGCGAAGAAACCCGATCCGCTCCCGATGCTCACCGCATGCGAACGACTGGACGTCTTGCCGCGCGAGACCGTGGCGGTCGGCGATTCGGAAAACGACGCGCTCGCGGGCCGCGCGGCCGGCCTCGCGACCTTGACCGTTCCGTACGGTTACAACCATGGGAAGCCTGTACAGTCGGTGAAATCCGATGGTATAGTTTCCTCGCTGCGCACCGCAGCATCGGCGATTGCCGCCACCTTGGCGCCGCCGGACACCACACTGACTGAATAAGTCCATCCATTCATGTTTCTCAACAGAAAACGGAGTCTGAGCAGCATCGACCGGGGAGCCTGGCCCTGGCGTCGCTGGTCGCGCTAACCTCGCCCGAGGTGCGCTGAAGCCGTCATGCGTGATCGCGCTTCAGCATCCGTTTTTTGTTTCGCTGCGCATACCCGCGCCGTTTCCGTTGAATCGTCGTATATCGAACCTCGCTCACGCACGCGTCGTGTAGTGCCGCGAGTCGTCCTGTCCGCTTCCGCAAATCGAAGCGGCGGGGCCGTCGTATGCGATCATCACGAGATTCGACCGACCGCAGCGCCCTGCACTCCCCGATACCGCGCCACCCAGAAAGCGCGCATCGCTCAAGGATCGCAACATGACCGAACTCGAATTCCAATCGCTGGCGAACGAAGGCTTCAATCGCATTCCGCTCATCGCCGAAGCCCTCGCCGACCTCGAAACGCCGCTCTCGCTCTATCTCAAGCTCGCGCAGACGGAGCGCAACGGCGCGAACTCGTTCCTGCTGGAGTCCGTCGTGGGCGGCGAGCGTTTCGGGCGCTACTCGTTCATCGGTCTGCCGGCCCGCACGACCGTGAGCGTGCGAAACGGCAAGACGCAAGTCGTGACCGATGGCAACGTCGTCGAAACGGATGAAGGCGATCCGCTCACGTTCATCGAGCAATATCAAAAGCGCTTCAAGGTCGCGACGCGGCCCGGCTTGCCGCGCTTTTGCGGCGGTCTCGCGGGCTACTTCGGTTACGACGCGGTGCGCTACATCGAGAAGAAGCTCGCGCACAGTGCGCCGCCCGACGATCTCGATCTTCCCGACATCCAGTTGCTGCTGACCGAAGAAGTCGCGGTCATCGACAACCTCGCGGGCAAGCTTTATCTCATCGTCTACGCCGATCCGACCAAGCCGGAAGCGTATGCCAAGGCGAAGCATCGGCTGCGCGAACTGAAGGCGCGTTTGCGCGTGACGGTTCAACCGCCGGTGACATCCGCGAGCGTGCGTACGGAAACGTTCCGCGAATTCAAGAAGGACGATTATCTGAACGCCGTGCGCCGCGCGAAGGAATACATCGCGGCCGGCGAACTGATGCAAGTGCAAGTCGGCCAGCGGCTCATCAAGCCGTTCCGCGACAATCCGCTTTCGCTGTATCGCGCGCTGCGTTCGCTGAATCCGTCGCCGTATATGTACTACTACAACTTCGGCGGCGAAGTGCACGTGGTCGGTGCATCGCCGGAAATTCTCGTGCGTCAGGAAAAGCGCGCCGACGATCGCATTGTGACGATTCGTCCGCTCGCAGGCACGCGCCCGCGCGGCAACACGCCCGAACGCGACGCCGAACTCGCCACCGAACTGCTTAACGATCCGAAGGAAGTCGCCGAGCACGTCATGCTGATCGACCTCGCGCGCAACGACGTCGGCCGCATCGCGCAGACCGGGTCGGTCACCGTGACGGACAAACTGGTCATCGAAAAATACTCGCACGTCCAGCACATCGTGAGCTCGGTCGAAGGCAAGCTCAAGGAAGGCATGAGCAATTTCGACGTGCTGCGCGCCACCTTCCCTGCCGGCACGCTGTCCGGCGCGCCGAAGGTTCGCGCGATGGAACTCATCGACGAACTCGAGCCGATCAAGCGCGGCTTGTACGGCGGCGCTGTCGGGTATCTGTCCTTCAGCGGCGAAATGGATCTGGCCATCGCGATCCGCACCGGTCTCATCCACAAGGGCAATCTCTATGTTCAGGCGGCAGCGGGCGTCGTCGCCGATTCGGTGCCCGAATCCGAATGGCAGGAAACGGAGAACAAGGCGCGCGCCGTGCTGCGCGCCGCCGAGCAAGTGCAAGACGGCCTCGACAGCGACTTCTGAGGAGACAAGACCATGCTGCTGATGATCGACAACTACGATTCCTTCACCTACAACCTGGTCCAGTACTTCGGCGAACTCGGCGAGGACGTGCTCACGTATCGCAACGACGAAATCACGCTCGACGAAATCGCGAAGCTCAACCCCGAGCGCATCTGTCTTTCGCCGGGACCGAGCAATCCGCAACACGCGGGCATCACGCTCGACGTGTTGCGTGAGTTTTCCGGCAAGCTGCCGATTCTCGGCGTGTGCCTCGGCCATCAGGCAATCGGCGAGGCGTTCGGCGGACGCGTCGTGCGCGCACAGACGATCATGCACGGCAAGGTGAGCCAGATCGAAACCGACTGTAAAGGCGTGTTCGCCGATCTTCCCAAACACTTCAACGTGACGCGCTATCACTCGCTCGCTATTGAGCGCGAGTCTTTGCCCGACTGTCTGGAAGTGTCCGCGTGGACGCCCGACGGTGAAATCATGGGTGTTCGTCACCGTGAACTGGAAGTGGAAGGCGTGCAGTTCCATCCGGAATCGATTCTTTCCGAGCACGGCCACGCGCTGCTCGAAAACTTCGTGAAAAACTCTTCGACCGGAAAGCGAGCCTGACGACATGACCATCACCGCACAGGAAGCGCTGCAGCGCACGATCGAACATCGGGAAATCTTTCACGACGAAATGCTGCATCTGATGCGCCAGATCATGCGCGGCGAGATGTCGCCCGTCATGGCCGCCGCGATCATCACCGGCTTGCGCGTGAAGAAGGAAACCATCGGCGAAATCGCCGCTGCCGCGACCGTCATGCGCGAATTTGCGAATCACGTCGAAGTGGCGGACAACTCGAATTTCGTCGATATCGTCGGCACGGGCGGCGACGGCTCGCACACGTTCAATATCTCCACGGCATCGATGTTCGTCGCGGCCGCGTCGGGCGCGAAGGTCGCGAAGCACGGCAACCGCGGCGTGTCGAGCAAATCCGGCAGCGCGGACGTGCTCGAAGCCCTCGGCGTGAACATCGATCTGACACCGGAACAAGTGGCCGCTTCCATTGCCGAAACCGGCATGGGCTTCATGTTCGCGCCGAATCATCATCCGGCGATGAAGAACATCGCGCCCGTGCGCCGCGAACTCGGCGTGCGGACCATCTTCAATATCCTCGGGCCGCTGACGAATCCGGCCGGCGCGCCGAATCAGCTTCAGGGCGTGTTTCACGAAGACCTCGTCGGCATTCAGGTGCGCGTGATGCAGCGTCTCGGCGCGAAACACGTTCTTGTCGTGTACGGCAAGGACGGCATGGACGAGGTGTCGCTCGGCGCCGCGACGAAAGTCGGCGAGCTGAAAAACGGCGAAGTCACCGAGTACGAGATTCATCCGGAGGATTTCGGCCTGCAGATGGTGTCGAATCGTTCGCTGAAGGTGCAGGACGCGCAGGAATCGAAGGCAATGCTGCTCGGCGCGCTGAACAACAAGGCGGGCGTCGCGCGCGAGATCGTCACATTGAATGCGGGAACCGCGCTTTATGCCGCGGATGTCGTCGATTCGATCGAAGCCGGCATGGCCGCCGCGCGCGAAGCGATCGAGAGCGGCGCGGCGCGCGAGAAGGTCGAGACGCTCGTGAAGTTCACGCAGCAATTCGCAAAGAAATAACGGAACCCGAACGGAAGCCGACATGAGTGACATTCTGGATCGCATCATCGCGGTCAAGCGCGAGGAAGTCCGCGCTGCCGAACAAAGCGCGCCGCTCGAAGAGCTGAAGCTCGAAGCCAGTTCGCGCGACCTGCGCGATTTCGTCGGCGCATTGCGCGCGAAGCATGCGGCGAATCAGGCGGCGGTGATCGCGGAAGTGAAGAAGGCGAGCCCGTCGAAGGGCGTGCTGCGAGAGGATTTCGTACCCGCCGACATCGCGCGTTCGTACGAAAAAGGCGGCGCCGCATGCCTTTCCGTGCTCACCGACGTGCAGTTCTTCAAGGGTAGCGTCGCGTATCTGGAGGAAGCGCGCGCGGCGTGCAGTCTGCCGGTGCTGCGCAAGGACTTCATCATCGATCCGTATCAGATCATCGAAGCGCGCGCGATGGGCGCGGACTGCATTCTGCTGATCGCCGCCGCGCTCGAACTCTCGCAGATGCAGGATCTCGAAGCCTACGCGCACTCGCTCGGGCTCGCGGTGCTGGTCGAAGTCCACGACGCCGACGAACTGCGCGACGCGCTCACGCTGAAGACGCCGCTCATCGGCATCAACAATCGCAATCTGCGCACGTTCGAAACGACGATCGAAACGACCATCGGCTTGCTGGAGCAGATTCCCGATGACCGCATCGTGGTAACGGAATCCGGCGTTCTGTCGCGCGTCGATGTCGACCGGCTGCGCGCGATGCGCGTGCATACGTTCCTCGTCGGCGAAGCGTTCATGCGCGCCGACGATCCGGGCGCCGAACTCGCGCGCATGTTCTTCTAAATCTCATCGACGGGAACCGCATGGGCATCGAACGGGAATTGAAACTCGCGCTCGCGCCGTCGCAACACGACGACGTAGCGCGCTTCTTCGACGAACGCACCGGCGCGGGCAAGCCGATCGAGCTTGCCAACGTCTACTTCGACACGCCGGACTGCGCGCTCGCGAAGGCGAAATCCGCGCTGCGCCTGCGCCGCACGCCGGAGCAATGGCTGCAGACGTTCAAGACGCTCGGCAAATCGGTGGCTGGCCTGAGCAACCGGCACGAGTGGGAGTTGCCGGTGCAAGGCGAAGCGCTCGAAATCGATGCGCTCATCGCCGCCTGCGACAACGACGCCGCGCGCGAAGCGCTGGAACGCGCCGCGCCGGACCTGATCGCGCTGTTCAAGACCAATTTCAGGCGCATCGTCTGGGACATCGAGCGCGAGGGTTCGCATATCGAAGTCGCGCTGGATCGCGGCGAAATCACGGCGGACGTCGACGGCACGACGCGTCGCGCGGATATCAGCGAGCTGGAGCTGGAACTGAAATCCGGCGAGGAAAGCGCGCTTTCGATGCTCGCGGCGGAATTGCGCGGCGCGTTTCCCGAGATCGTTCCCGAAGACCTCAGCAAGGCGCAGCGCGGCTATCTGCTGCGCGAGCCGCCCGAAGGCAAGAACCGCAACGCATGAATCAGCAGCCTTCCCTTTTCGCGGATAACGAAGCCGCGAACGCGTCGTCGAACTCCACGACGCTCGAAAGTCAGTTCGACGCGCTGCCCGCCGACTGGCGCCGCCATCTGAAGCCGTTCATCGACAGCAAGCATTACGCGGCGTTGTGCGCGTTCGTCGATGCCGAGCGCGCCGCTGGCAAGACCGTCTATCCCGCCGATGTCTTCCGCGCGCTGCGCCTCACGAGTCCTGCCGACGTGAAGGTCGTCATCCTCGGACAAGACCCGTATCACGGCGAGGACAAAGGCGCGCCGCAAGCGCACGGCCTCGCGTTTTCGGTGCCCGCACCCGTGCGCCCGCCGCCGTCCTTGCGCAACATCTTCAAGGAGATTCACGCGAGTCTCGGATTTCCCGCGCCCGCGCACGGTTGCCTCGATTCGTGGGCCAAACAAGGCGTGCTGCTGCTGAACACGTCGCTGACGGTCGAGCGCGATAAAGCCGGAAGCCACGCGAAACGCGGCTGGGAACAATGCACCGACACGCTGATCCACGAAATGGCGCAGCGTCACGATGGCCTCGTGTTCATGCTGTGGGGCGCACACGCGCAGGCGAAGCGCAAGCTGATCGACGACACGCAGAAGGCGCATTGCGTGCTGGAGGCGGCGCATCCGTCGCCGTTGTCGGCGTATCGCGGATTCTTCGGCTGCGGGCACTTCGCGCTCGCGAACGAATATCTGACGAAGCACGGACGCGCGCCGATCGACTGGCGTCTGCCCGCCGAGCCCGAATTGCTCGCCTGAAACGCAAAAAACCCCGCCACGCGGACCGCCACGCGGGGTTTTTCTTCGATACGAAAGCGCTTAAACCGCTGCGATCGCCTCACGCGCCGACGCGAGTGCCGCGCCAGCCGCTTCCGGTCCCATGTTCAGGCCTTCGGCGTAGATGAAGTTCACGTCCGTCATGCCGAGGAAGCCGAGGAACGTCTTGAGGAACGGCGTCTGCGAATCGTTCGGCGTGCCTGCGTACTTGCCGCCGCGCGCCGACACCACGTACACCTTCTTGCCCTTCACGAGACCTTCCGGACCATTCGCGGTGTAGCTGAACGTGATGCCCGCACGCGCGATCCAGTCGAAATACGTCTTCAGTTGCGACGAGATGCCGAAGTTGTACAGCGGCGCTGCGATTACGACGATATCCGCGGCTTGCAGCTCGGCGATCAGCGCTTCGCTCTTCGCGTTGATCGCGGCTTGCTCCGCAGTGCGCTGATCGGCGGGCGTGAAGAACGCGCCGAGCGTGGCGTCGTCGAGATGCGGCAGCGCGTCGCCCAGCAGATTGCGCACGACCACCTTCGCGCCCGGATTGCTTTGTTGCAGTTTCGCGGTCAGTTCGTCGGCGAGCAGCGTCGATTGAGCGCCTTGCGAACGGGCGGCGGAGTTGATCTGGAGAATCGTCGTCATGATGGCTTCCTGTCTCTGAGAGGTTCGGGCGCACTCGGCGTCCCGTTAGGAAGCATTCTTCTCATTTCGACCTTCGGGAAAAAGCCGTCAGATCGTGACGGATCGTTGCACCGATAGAACAATCCGCCACATATTCCGGCAATCAGCCTTTCAGCCAGCGCTCGCGCCATTGTTTCGACGGACCCCGACCGTCGATGGCCGTCAGCACGTAACGCGCGACTTCCGGTCCGTCCAGCTTGACCTCGGTGCGGCGCAACTCGTCGCGACGGAACGCGTGCACCTCCACTTTCGCGCCCGGCAGATAACGCGACAGCAGCGCATCGAGATTCGAGCCGTTGACGCGCAGTCCGTCGATCGCGACGAGCACATCGCCCGCCGACAATCCCGCCTTCTGCGCCGCGCTGCCTTCGTGGACGACGGCCAGCGTGCAATCCGCGCCGCCACGCACGCGCGCGCCGAGCGACGGCTTGACCGCCGCGCCGTTGCCCGGGAGATCGGGGGCGAGCGCGATGCCGAACGGCTCGAAAAGCGCATCGAGCGGCAAATCGCGCGTGCCGCGCACGCCGTCGCGGAACAGCGAGCGCAGGTCAGCGCCGGTCGCTTCGGCGAAAAGCGCCTCGACGTCTTCCTCCGCAATGCCGCGCCCCTTGCCGTTGTAAAACTCGCGACCGTAGCGCTGCCAAAGCAGACGCATCACGTCGTCGAGCGACTTGCGGTTGTCGGTCTGCGCGCGAATCGACAGATCGAACGCCAGCGCGACGAGCGAGCCTTTCTGGTAATAGCTGACGATCGCGTTCGACGCGTTTTCGTCGGCGCGGTAGTACTTCACCCAGGCGTCGAACGAGCTTTGCGCGACCGATTGCTTGAACCGCCCGGAGCCGCGCAGCACGCCGCCGATCGTCTTGCCGAGCAGACTGAAATAATCGCCGGCGGAAATCAGGCCGCTGCGCACGAGCATCAGATCGTCGTAGTACGACGTGAAGCCTTCGAAGAGCCACAAGAGCGTCGTGTAATTTTCCTGCGACAGATCGTACGGCGCGAACGTCGCCGGCTTGATCCGCTTCACGTTCCACGTATGGAAATACTCGTGGCTGCACAGGCCGAGATACGTGCGATAACCCTCGGTCGTTTCCGGGCGGCCCTGCACCGGCAGATCCGTGCGATTGCAGATGAGCGCCGTCGATGCGCGATGCTCCAGCCCGCCGTAACCATCGCTGACGGCGACGGTCATGAACACGTAGCGATCCATCGGCGCTTTCTTCGTGCGCGGCTCAAAGAGCGCGATCTGCGCTTCGCAGACGCGCTTCAGGTCGGCGGCGAGCCGGTTCATATCGAGATTGACGACGCGCCCCGAAATCACGATGTCGTGCTTCACGCCGTGCGCGCTGAAACTGCCGAGCGCAAATTCGCCGAGCGTGACCGGATGGTCGACGAGTTCGTCGTAATTCGCCGCTTCATAGCCGCCGAAACCGTAGCGCTTCGTGCCGCGCGCTTCTGAAAGCGCCGTCGCGACGCGCCAGTTGCGATACGCGCCGCCCTGCGGCGGTTCGATATCGACGACGCACGGCGCGCCCGACTGCCCTTCCACCGCGAGGAACGTGCTCGTGCCGTTGAAGAAGCCGACGGTGTCGTCGAGATGCGCGGCGCGCACCGACATGTCCCACGCGTAGACCTCGTAGCGCAGCGTGATCGGGCCGTCGGTCGGCGCGGCTTGCCACGCGTGCTTGTCGATCTTTTCGATGGCGATCTTGCGGCCCGCCGCGTTGAACGCCTGCAGCGTCACGATGTTGCGTGCGAATTCGCGGATCATGTAGCTGCCCGGAATCCAGACCGGCAGCATGAAGCGCTGGCCGGCCGGATCGGGAACGGCTACGGTCAGCGTCACTTCGAAGAGATGCGCGGCGGGATTTTTCGGAACGATGCGGTAGCGGACGGGCTGCACCGTTTGCAAAAGCGTAGTCATCTCGATGTCCTTTGTTCTTGTTCTGGGCGCGTCGATCTTGAACGAACCGCGCCCGGCGCCTTGCTTGTTTACGCTGCGCTTTCGGAAAAGCAAGGCCGTAAAAACACAGGAGGCGCATGACGCGCCTCCCTTCTTCGTTTCGGACCGCGCTCAGCGCACGGCGGACAGTTCCTTTTCGAGCCGGTCGGCGGGCACGGCGCCTGGCAGACGCCGGCCATCGGCGAGGAATACGGTCGGCGTGCCGGTGACGTTCATCGCGCGGCCGAGCTTTAGATTCTTGTCGATGGCGGTCGTATCGCACGATGCCGACGCGGTCGGCGCCTTGTGATCGAGCATCCAGCTTTCCCACGACACACCGCGATCCTGCGCGCACCAGATCGACTTCGACTTGGCCGTCGAATCGGGCGAGAGCACCGGATACAGGAAGGTGTAGACCGTCACGTTGTCGATCGACTTCAGCGTCGATTCGAGTTGCTTGCAGTACGGGCAGTTCGGATCGGAAAACACCGCGATCTTGCGGCTGCCGTTGCCCTTCACGACCTTCACCGCGTTCTCGAACGGCAGCTTCGCGAAGTCGATCTTGTTGGTTTCGGCAAGCCGCGCCTCGGTCAGGTTCTTGCTGTTCCGTGTATCGACGAGATCGCCGATCAGCACGTAATTGCCGCTCGCGTCGCTATACACGATCTGCGAGCCGAGATTCACCTCGTAGAGACCGGGAATCGGCGTCTTTTCGATGCTCTTGATGGTCGCGTCGCCCATGCGCGATTCGAGCGCCGACTTGAGCTTGTCGGTGGTCTGATCGGCCTGCGCCGAACAGCCGACGCCGAGCGTCACGGCGAGCGCCGCGGCCGTCGCCAGGGCCAGTCTGAGGGTGGTTTTCATGCGGTTTCCTGTGAGTCGTGCGGCATCGCGCCCGAGAAAGTGAGATTGTTTCAGCCGAGCGCCGCCGAGACGAGCCAGCGCTTGATGAGCGGCTGCGCGCCGACGAACGCCATGCCGGTGTTGCGGACCGCGCGCGCGAGCGTGCCCGGCACGGCGAAAAGCCGCTGCAGGCCGTCGGTCGCGAACATGAGCTTCTGTATGTCTTCACGGCGCGCGCGTTCGTATCGGCGAAGGAGGATCGGATCGCCGAGATCGCGGAACGACTCCTTGTTCGCGATGACGTCCGCGAGCGCGGCGACGTCGCGCAGGCCGAGGTTCATGCCCTGCCCCGCGAGCGGATGAATCAGATGCGCGGCATCGCCGACGAGCGCAACACGCGGCGCGACGAGTTTGTCGACGGTTTGCAGCCCGAGCGGAAAGCCTTGCGCCGGCGTCACGCAATCGAGCGTGCCGAGCTGGTTTTGCGTTGCCGTTTCGACTTGCGCGGCGAGTTGCGCCGGATCGAGCGCGAGCAGTTCGTCGGCGTGTTCGGTGCGCGCGGACCACACGAGCGAAACGTGATCGCCCGGCAGCGGCAAGAGCGCGATGATTTCGGTATCGCGGAACCATTGGTACGCCGTTTCGCCGTGCGGCTTTTCGGCCTTGAAATTGGCGACGACGCCCGTCTGCCGATAATCGCGCCGATTCATCTTCGCGCCCATTTGCGCGCGCACCCACGAATGCGCGCCGTCCGCGCCGACGATCAGATCCGTCTCCAGCATTTCGCCGCTCGCGAGTGCAATGTGCGCGGCGTCGGTTTCGACCGTCATGCCCTGCGCGCGCGATTCGAACCACGAAAGACTCGGCGAAAAGCGCAACGCGGCATCGAGCGATTGCTCGATCAGCGACGATTCCACGATCCACGCGAGCTGCGGCACCGACGCCTGAAACGCCGAGAAGTGCAATTCCGCGTGGGCATCGCCGAACACGCGCATGTCGAAGACGGGACCGAGCCGCGAACGATCGAGCGCCTGCCAGACGCGCAGACGCTCCAGCAGCGCCTGCGAGCTCGACGACAGCGCGTAGATGCGCGAATCGAACGCCGCGCCCGGCGGCAGGCCAGCCGCGCGCGACGCGACGAGCGCGGTGCGCAGCCCGGATTGCGCGAGCGCGAGCGCCGCCGTCTTGCCGACGAGCCCGCCGCCGACGACGATAGCGTGAAATTTCAGTGGATGCGGAGTCATCCGGGCATTATAGCCGTGGGGTTCGAACGGGTTTGCGAGCCGGCCGCGGCGCTTGCCCGCGACGGTGCGGCGGTACAATAGCGGTTTGCCTGGCCGCCGCACGCGGCCGTAGCGTGGCGGGCGGTTCTCGCCCGCTCATTGCGCACCATTTTTGACGAAACCCGCGCGGCCCGCGCCGTCTTACCAGTTCGAAGGATTCCATGAGCCTCCAATGCGGCATCGTCGGCTTGCCTAATGTCGGCAAGTCCACTCTTTTCAATGCGTTGACCAAGGCGGGCATTGCCGCCGAGAACTATCCGTTCTGCACGATCGAGCCGAACGTCGGCGTCGTCGAAGTGCCGGACGCGCGCCTCACCGCGCTCGCCGAAATCGTGAAGCCCGAGCGCATCCTGCCGGCGGTCGTCGAATTCGTCGATATCGCGGGGCTCGTCGCCGGTGCGTCGAAAGGCGAAGGCCTCGGCAATCAGTTCCTCGCGAACATCCGCGAAACCGACGCGATCACGCACGTCGTGCGCTGCTTCGAGGACGAGAACGTGATCCACGTCGCGGGCCAGATCGATCCGATCGCGGATATCGAAGTCATCAATACTGAACTCGCGCTCGCCGATCTGGCGACGGTCGAAAAAGCGCAGGCGCGCTATTCGAAGGCGGCGAAGTCGGGCAACGACAAGGAAGCGATCAAGCTCGTCGCCGTGCTGGAAAAAGTGCGCGCGCAGCTCGATCAGGCGAAGCCGGTGCGCGGCCTTTCGCTGACGGAAGAAGAACTGCTGCTCATCAAGCCGTTCTGCCTGATCACGTCCAAGCCGACGATGTACGTCGCGAACGTGAAGGACGACGGCTTCGAGAACAACCCGCATCTCGACGCGGTGCGCAAGCATGCGGAAGCGGAAAACGCGCCGGTGGTCGCGGTGTGCGCGGCGATCGAAGCGGAAATCGCCGATCTCGACGATGCGGACAAGCTCGAATTCCTCGCCGACATGGGCATGGACGAGCCGGGCTTGAATCGCGTGATTCGCGCGGGTTTCAAGCTGCTCGGCCTGCAGACGTACTTCACGGCGGGCGTGAAGGAAGTGCGCGCGTGGACGATTCATATCGGCGATACGGCGCCCCAGGCGGCGGGTGCCATTCACACGGATTTCGAGCGCGGGTTCATTCGCGCGCAGACCATCTCGTTCGATGACTACATCGCTTATAAGGGCGAGCAAGGGGCGAAGGAAGCCGGGAAGATGCGCGCCGAAGGGAAGGAGTATGTCGTGCACGACGGGGATGTCATGAATTTCTTGTTTAACGTCTGACGCGCGACGTAAAGAAACGTCAAAGCTGCTTGCCTCGCGAAGCGGAGTGTCTTTTCATGGACACTCCGCTTTTTTCTTGCGCGGACGAGACAACGCAGCAACGCTGCGATCGACAAAAACAACGAGACATAACCACGAGATGCAGAGACACGCACTGCGCGCATTCACAGCTTTCACGCTGATCGCGGCGAGCTTGCTCGCAACGTCCGACGCCTTCGCCTATCGCGGCAACCCGTACCAGTATCAACCGCAGCCCGACGAGTCCGATCTCGACAACCACGGTCATTACGTCAACCGCGACGGCAACGTCGTCCACTCGCCCGCGCGCACGCGCTCCGGCGCTGTCCCCGCGGGCGCGACCGCGCAATGCCGCGACGGCTCCTACAGCTTCAGCCAGCATCACAGCGGCACATGCTCGCGGCACGGGGGCGTAGCCGCCTGGCAATGACCGCCTCCACCGCGAAGTACAATGCCACCTAATCCCGCCTGCGCGAAACGCCACGGCGGGAACGCGCGAATCCGCGCCACCGAACATCCTCGCGCGCCGAACCGGGCGCCCCGCATTCATCCATCCAGCTAGGACAACATGGCCCAATACGTCTTCACCATGAACCGCGTCGGCAAGATCGTCCCGCCGAAGCGTCAGATCCTGAAAGACATCTCCCTTTCGTTCTTCCCCGGCGCCAAAATCGGTCTGCTCGGCCTGAACGGTTCCGGCAAATCGACGCTCATCCGCATCATGGCGGGCGTCGACAAGGACATCGAAGGCGAAGCCACGCCGATGCCCAATCTGAACATCGGCTATCTGCCGCAGGAGCCGCAGCTCGATCCGCAGCAGACCGTGCGTGAAGCCGTCGAAGAAGGTCTCGGCGATGTCTTCCTGGCGCAAAAGAAGCTCGACGAAATCTACGCCGCCTACGCCGAACCCGACGCCGATTTCGACGCGCTCGCCGCCGAACAGGCGAAGTACGAAGCCATCCTCTCGACGAGCGATGGCGGCAGCCCCGAGCAGCAACTCGAAGTCGCCGCCGACGCGCTGCGCCTGCCCGCGTGGGACGCGAAAATCGAACATCTGTCGGGCGGCGAAAAGCGTCGCGTCGCGCTGTGCAAGCTGCTGCTGCAAAAGCCCGACATGCTGCTCCTCGACGAACCGACCAACCACCTCGACGCCGAATCCGTCGAATGGCTCGAACAGTTTCTGACGCGCTATCCGGGCACCGTCGTCGCGGTGACGCACGATCGCTACTTCCTCGATAACGCCGCCGAATGGATTCTCGAACTCGACCGCGGACACGGCATTCCGTGGAAGGGCAACTATTCGAGCTGGCTCGATCAGAAGGAAGACCGCCTGAAGCAGGAAGAGGCGAGCGAATCCGCGCGTCAGAAGGCGATCAAGAAAGAACTCGAATGGGTGCGGCAGAATCCGAAGGGACGTCAGGCGAAATCGAAGGCGCGTATCGCGCGATTCGAGGAACTCAACAGCCAGGAATACCAGAAGCGCAACGAAACGCAGGAAATCTTCATTCCGGTCGGCGATCGCCTCGGCAATGAAGTCATCGAGTTCAAGAACGTCAGCAAGGCGTATGGCGACCGCCTGCTCATCGACAACCTGAACATGAAGATTCCGGCGGGCGCGATCGTCGGCATCATCGGGCCGAACGGCGCGGGTAAGTCCACGCTCTTCCGCATGCTGACCGGCAAGGAGCAGCCGGATTCGGGCGAAATCGTCAAGGGACCGACGGTCAAGCTCGCGTACGTCGATCAGAGCCGCGATGCGCTCGCCGCCGACAAGACCGTCTTCGAGGAAATCTCCGGCGGCGCCGACGTCCTCACGGTCGGCAAATACGAAACGCCGTCGCGCGCGTATATCGGCCGCTTCAACTTCAAGGGCAGCGATCAGCAGAAACTCGTCGGCAATCTGTCCGGCGGCGAGCGCGGACGTCTGCATCTGGCGAAGACGCTCATCGCGGGCGGCAACGTGCTGCTGCTCGACGAACCGTCGAACGACCTCGACGTCGAAACGCTGCGCGCGCTCGAAGACGCGCTGCTCGAATTCGCCGGCTCCGTGATGGTGATTTCGCACGACCGCTGGTTCCTCGACCGCATCGCGACGCACATCCTCGCGTTCGAGGGCGATTCGCACGTCGAATTCTTCGACGGCAACTATCAGGAATACGAGGCCGACAAGCGCAAGCGTCTCGGCGAGGAAGCCGCGAAGCCAAAGCGTCTGCGCTACAAGCCGATCACGCGCTAACGTCTGACGAAAGAGCCTATGCGGGGGCGCGCACCGACATCAGGCGTAAAAGTGGCGACTGTGTAGGGCGCAGTCGCCACTTACTTTTTCGAGCGACGCTTTCCAGTAAGCCGACACGGAGACACACGCAGATGGCGGGATCGAGCGCGCGGCGGGGAGCGCTTTGGGCAATCGGAATCGTCGTGGCGCTCGTCGTCGTGGTGATCGGCGGCTGGTTTTTCGTCGTCCATCAGATGAAAGAGCGGATCCTCGAGACGCTCGGCCCGAACGGTTCGGTGGAAGAGATCGACGTCGGCTTCGGGCACGTCACGCTCTCGCGCGTGCGGCTGCGCGGCCCGAAAGACTGGCCAGCCGGCGACGCGATGCGCGCGGAGCGCATCGTGCTCGACGTCGACATGCAATCGCTCATCTCGAGGCCGATTCATCTGCGCAGCGTGAGCGTCGACAACTACTATCTGTCGATCGTCCGCTCCGCCGATGGCCGCGTACGCATCCTGCCCGGCCTCAAGGAAACCGCGCGCGAAGCCGACGCCCGGCCCGACAGCAAGGAACGTCAGGAGCACGCGCAAGAAGAAAAAATCATCGATCGCGTGTCGTTCGAGCGCGGCTCGATGGAGTTCTTCGACGGCTCCGTGCCGAACCCGCCGTATCGCGTGCTGATCGGCGATGCGCGCGCCACTGTCGATCATCTGCATCTGCCCGCGCTCACCGAGCGCACCGAGCTTTCGATGACCGGTTCCATCAAAGGTCCGTCGCACACGGGCAACGTCACGTGGGGCGGCTGGATGATCATCGCCAACAAGGATTCGCAGACGCGCGCGACGCTGCGCAACGTCGATGTCGCGACGCTCGATCCGTATCTGCTGAAGAAGGCCGGCGCAAAGGCGGCGGTGACAGGCGGCACCATCGACATGACGATCGATGCAACCGTGAAGAATTACCGCATTCACGCGCCCGGCACGTTGACGCTGAATCATCTGCAGATCAGCGATACCGGCAACGCGCTCGACACCTTTCTCTCGATTCCGACGAAAGCCGCGATCGCCGCGCTCAAAGACCGCAAGGAACAGATCAAGCTCGACTTCACGCTCGAAGGCGATCTGCGCGATCCGAAATTTTCGCTGAGCGAGAGTCTGTCTAAGAAGCTCGCGGCGGGATTCGCGAAGGCGCTGGGCGTCAGCGCTGAAGGCGTCGCGCGCGGCGCGGGCGATACGGTTCGGGGAATCGGCAACGCGCTGAAGAACCTGCTCGGGCAATAGCGCGTCGCCTTCTCGCTTTACTTTCAGATCGGCAGATTCAGCGCGCGCAGCTTCGTTTCGGTTTCCAGCGCGCCGGTGTAGTGAACGCCGTGCCAGCCGAGCGCCGTCGCGGCTTGCGCGTTCATCGGGTTGTCGTCGATGAACACGAGTTCGTTCGGCTGAACGCCCGGCAGATGCCGTTCGATTTCCGCGCGCATCAAACCGAAAATCTGCGGATCAGGCTTCACGAGGCCCACGCGCCCTGACACGACGATCTCGCGAAACTTCCGCAAGACGTCGAAGCGTTCCCACGCATACGGAAACGTCTCCGCCGACCAGTTCGTGAGGCCGAAGAGCGGCACGCCCGCCGCTTCGAGCCGGTCGACGAGCGCCACGCCCTCTTCCAGCACGCCGGACACCATTTCCGGCCAGCGTGCGTAGAACGCGCGGATCAGCGCTTCGTGCTCGGGATAGACGGCGATCAGTTCGGCGGTGCCGTCCTCGATGGTCTGCCCGCCGTCCTGTTGCACGACCCATTCCATCTTGCAGACGTTGTCGAGGAACCAGCGGCGCTCGGTGTCGTCTGGAATCAGATGCTTGTAGAGATATTCGCGATTCCAGTCGATCAGCACGCCGCCGAAATCGAATACGACTGCCTTGATGGTCATTGCTCGCTGCTCCGTGGGTCAGATCGCCTTGGTCCGCTCTTCGAGCCATGCCAGCGCCTTGCCCGTCACATGCGGCGACACGCGGCGCCGCACGGTTTCGTGGTACGCGTTGAGCCACGCGCGTTCGTCTTCGCGCAGCAACGACACATCGATGCAGCGCGCGTCGATCGGACAAAGCGTCAGCGTTTCAAATTCGAGGAAATCGCCGAATTCGGTCTTGCCCGCCGCCTGGTTCATCACGAGATTCTCGATGCGGATGCCCCACTTGCCCGGCCGATAAATGCCCGGCTCGACCGACGTGATCATGCCCTCTTCCATCGCCGTCCACGGTTCGGCGGGCGCGTAGTGCGAAATTACTTGCGGGCCTT
>Ga0182736_1002048_pt1 | contig 16707 bp, 15 predicted proteins | sample eDN5th30CKraftBY_FD_128882 | JGI IMG/M metagenome (GOLD analysis project Ga0182736, IMG submission 128882) | Enriched backyard soil microbial communities from Emeryville, California, USA - eDNA 5th pass 30_C Kraft BY (version 2) (version 2) | ecosystem: Environmental > Terrestrial > Soil >... | reverse complement strand
TCTCGCCACCCACATCCATCGCATCCGCGCAATTGCGCATTGGAAAGCTGTGACGGGCGCGGTTGCCTGATTTCCGAGAGCCGTCGGCAGAGCGCAATCACCGCTCGATAACGTGACATCGCCGATGGCCGGTTTCTTCATCCCACCGTCTCTACCCACCACTCACTCACAGGAGGTTTACGTGACAACGCCCGCAGAAGTTCAGCGAGGTGCATCCCGACATTGACGTGAAGGTTGTACTCGGCAATTCGGGGGAACTGGCGGCGCGCATCACGGCCGAAGGAGGCCATCCGCAGGGCGACGTGTTCTGGGGTGGCGGCAGCATTGAACTGGCACACCCGGAGCTGTTTCGCCCGGTCGACGATCTCAACACCGCTGATATCGGTCCGCAATTCCCGCGTTCGAAGCTGAAGGTCCCGATCCAGACCTACGCCGGCATCTACATCGTCAACCACGACCTGCTGAACGGCGAAGCGCCGCCTAAGACATGGGCGGAGCTTACTGATCCGAAGTGGAAGGGAAAACTCTTTTTCGGGAACCCGGTGACCTCGAATGCTGCGTTCTCGACCATGTTGGCATGGTATCAAATCGGCGGCTGGGATCTCGTCGAAAAGATCGCTGCCAACGCCGTGATCACGCAAGGGTCGGTCGATCCTGTGCGGGGCGTAGGCAACGGAGAAGCCACGGTTGGTACGGGCGCCGAACGCGCAGCCTATCAATGGACCGATGACGATCGCGTCACCGCGATCTATCCGGAAGACGGGGTGATCATGATGTACGGCGATATGTACATCATGAAAGGTGCGCCGAATGAGGAAGAGGCCAAAACGTTTGTGAACTTCATGCTGTCCGCGGACGCGCAGACGGCGATGAGCGAGGAGTTCAAGGGCGCGCGCCCCACCAACAGTAAGGCGAAGGTCGGCGCAGGCGTGGTCGATACCGCCAAGCTGAAGCTGCTCGACCTTCCGGGGGATGTCATAACGAACAGGCAGCCCTGGGTCGACAAGTGGAAAGAGATCATCACCTCTGTCCGATAGCGCCTGATCGTAAGCTGGGTCGATGAAACGTCGGCCCAGCTGCGCTCGGACGTGGCTTCACGTCACACGATCTCCAGCTTTCCGCAAACTGCTATTTTTCTGCCGACACGAGTTCCGTCGCTGCACACGCCTTCGCGAAGACGCACTTGCGCGCAGGAGCTGCCCCGCTGTCGGCAAAATCAAGGAGGGGTCTTCAATTGTCCACGTACTCTGATCAACACAAATCGGGCATCACGCTTGACCGCGTCAACGTGAGCTTTGGAAGCTATCACGCGGTTCACGATGCCAGCCTAAAGATAGATCCTGGCGAGTTCTTCACTCTGTTAGGCCCGAGCGGGTGCGGAAAAACGACGCTGCTTCGTACCATCGCCGGCTTCAACCGTCAGACGTCGGGTTCGATCGCGATCGGCGATACGGTCGTCGACGACATTCCTGCCCACAAGCGCGATGCGGGCATGGTTTTCCAGAACTACGCGATTTTCCCCCACCTCAATGTCGAGCAGAACGTCGCCTTCGGATTGAAGGAGCGCGGCGTGCCCGCCGCCGAAATCAAGGACCGGGTGGCGGAGGGGCTGCGTATGGTCGATCTGGGCGGATACGCAACGCGGATGCCGCGGCAGTTGTCGGGTGGCCAGCAACAGCGTGTTGTGATTGCCCGCGCCGTGGTGACGCGGCCGCGCGTTTTTGCTGATGGACGAACCCTTGGCAAATCTCGACGCCAAGCTGCGCATCCGCCTGCGCCGAGATTTGAAGCAGTTGCAGCAAGCTTTGGGCCTGACGACGGTCTATGTGACCCACGATCAGGAGGAAGCGCTGAGCCTGTCGGATCGCATCGCCGTGATGAGCGGCGGCAAGATTCTGCAGGTCGGAACACCTGCAGATATCTACGAGCAGCCCGGGAGCCTTCCAGTTGCTGAGTTCATCGGCGAAGGGACCTTCCTTCGCGCAAATGCCGATGGAGACGGCAATATCCGACTCGGCAACGGTACGACGTTGCGGGTTCCCCGCCATGAGCGCAACGCGAATGGTCCGATCTGGATCGGGTTCCGGCCGCAGGATGTGGTCATTGCGGGGGAGGGGATGGTCAATACGCTGGGCGGGGGCATTTCCGAGGCCATCTATCTCGGCTCGCAGATTCGCCTGGAGATCGATTGTGGCTTGGACCGGGTGGTCTCGGCCCAGTTTGACGGGCGATCCCTGCCGGCCGCAGCCAGGCGCGGCGCACCGCTCGCGGTTTCGATCCCTCCCGAGCGCATCATGCTCTTTCCCGGCACGCAGGAGGAAAAGGAACTATGAGCGTCTCCCTGCCTTCCGAGGGCGCACGATTGAAACTTCGGCGGTTCCAAACCGGATTGGATTTCTGGACGGTTGTTTCCCTGGCGGCTGTTGGCCTGTTTCTGGCCCTGCTTGTCTATCCGTTGCTGCGGCTCGCGGTTCCAAGCCTGGCCTCCGGTGCAGACGACACATCATTCGTTTCCGTCTACGCCTCACTCTTCACCGACCCCTATTATCGGGCTTCGCTTCTCAACAGCGTGATCCTTTCGATCAGCACCACCGCCCTAGCGCTCGCCCTCGGAACGACCATGGCCTATCTGGTGTCGCGGTACGATCTGCGTGGAAAGCTACTCATCCGAGCTGCGATCGTGCTGACCTTCGTGTCGCCGCCGTTCATCGGCGCCTATTCCTGGGTGCTTCTGCTCGGCAACAACGGCGTCGTGACGAGCGGCCTGCGCAATATCGGCATCCATATTCCGAGCATCTACGGATGGACCGGGCTCGTCCTGGTTCTGACGTTGCAGGGATTTCCGTTTGTTTTTCTGCTGGTCAGCGCTGGCCTTAAATCCATCGACCAAAGTGTCGAGGACGCAGCTATCAATCTTGGGACGACGCCGCTGCGTGTCATTTTCAAGGTCATTCTCCCGCTGATCGTGCCGTCGCTTTCGACGGGCGGTCTGCTTGTCTTCGTCACCGCCTTCACTGATTTCAGCACGCCCTCGATCATCGGGCAGAACATCAACGTGTTCCCGCGCGTGGTCTATTCCGAGTTCGTCAATGAGATGTCGGGGAACTACCGGCTGGCGAGCGCACTTTCGGTCGTCATGCTGTTGGTGACGGTCGGGGCGCTGCTCTTCCAACGCCGTTACGCCGCCGGGCATTCTTACGGACAGGAGACGGTGCGGCCGCTCGCGACACGGCGGGCAAGCGCGAGGTTTCGCCTGACCGCGGAAGCTTTCGTTTATGGAGTCGTCGGGTTCGCCTGCCTTCCCCTAGTCGTTGTGGTGACCACCTCGTTCCTGAAGACAAACAAGTCGAGGATCATCTGGGAATTTACGCTTGAGGGCTACAGGCGCGCGCCGAGGCTTTGGGAATCCCTGATGAACACCATCATCCTCACCACGATCGCGACTCTGTTGTGTGTCGCTGTAGGCAGCATGATCGGTTACGTGGTATCGCGCCGACGCGGTACGCTAGCGACCAGCATCGATCTGTTTTCGATGATGCCCTATGCGGTTTCCGGCGTTGTATTGGGGATCGCCTTCAGCCTCGCGTTCAACGGCTGGCCATTCTTCCTGGCAGGAACGTCACTGATCCTCATCCTCGCCTACCTCATTCGTCGTTTGCCCTACTCGATCAGGGCGACCACGGGCGCATTGGCGCAGCTTGGTCCGCAAACGGAGGAAGCCGCGATCAATCTCGGCGTTCCGCCTGGCCGGACCTTCCTGAAAATCACCGTGCCGATCATTGCACCGGCGATCATGTCAGGGGCGATGCTGTCGTGGGCGGCGATCGTCCGCGAATTCAACGCCACTGTTATTCTTTACGGGCCGAATACGGGCACCATGTCTGTCGAACTTTTCAAGCAGGTCCTGTCAGGAAATTTCGGAAATGCCTCGGTGATCGGCAGCCTGCTGATCGCAATCAGCCTCATTCCAATTGTCATCCTCCTCGTCTTCCTTGGGAAGGACGAGGAATACCTCGCCTGAATCCTAGATCCAAAGAAGAGACACGACATGGAAATGCTCAAAACTTACGACTCGCCCCTTTCTGATTCTCGCCGCGTGCTCAAGGAGGGAACTTTCAACGCGCGCGATGCTGGCGGGTATCCACTAGCGAGCGGCGGCTGGCTGCCGTCGGGCCGGCTGTACCGCTCGGACGCCCTGAGCGCTCTGACGCAGAACGACCTTGATGAATTTGCCCGCCTGGGCATCCGCACCGTCATTGATCTGCGCGATCTGCGCGAGTCGGACGGCGCGCCGGACATCATTGACCGGGACACCGTGCGCGACGAGCGAGTTCCCCTCTTCGAAGACCGGCTGTTCGAACGCGACCTCAAGAGTTTTCCCACTCTGCTCGGGCAATATCAGATCATCATGGATGAGCATGTCGATCAGCTTGTTCGCGTCCTGAAGATCATGAGAGACGTCTCCGATGAGCCGGTTCTGGTGCATTGCACCGCCGGCAAGGACAGGACAGGGCTTATTCTGGCGCTGACCCACGCGGTCACCGGTATCGCACCGAATGTCATTCTGGACGATTACAGCGCCAGCGAAAAAATCCTCACCGACAAGTTCGAAGAACGGGTGCGTGCGCTCTACCAGCAGGTGGCGCTGCCACTCGAAATCCTTGGCGAAAACCCACGCCACGCGCCGCCCGCCTATCTCGAGCGCACGCTGGAAGCGATACATGCAAAGCATGGCTCGATTTCCGGGTTTCTGGAGAGCAATGGTCTCACAAAATCGGATCAAGAGCGTCTCGCCGCTAACCTGACGCGATGATCCGCCGTGCCGGTCGGACGAAAGCACGAGAAGTTCGTGGCAAGGTTTGAAATATCCCAGCCTTGTAGTTTACGAAGAAGCTAGATTGCAGACGCACCGACCAAGCCGCGAGAGCATGCCAATGGCAGACAATACGAACGAACAAAAAGGCGATGGGCGGGCGAATTCGCCTGCCCGCGCAACGCTGATGTATCAGGCTGCAGAAATGTATTTCTTGCGGGATGAAAACCATTCGGCGATCGGAGAAGCGCTAGGGATTAGCCGCTTTCGAGTCGCTCGCTTGATAAAGGAAGCGCGTGAGACGGGACTCATCAAGATCACGCTGATGCGCCCTGATGGCGTGGATCCCGTGCGCGCGAAAGATTTGATCGAGCGCTGGGGCATCGAACGCGCGTTCGTCGTACCCTGGGCGCCAGAGACGGACCTTTTCCATATCCTTTCGGAAGCGGCCGCATCATACCTCATGGAGCATGTCGAGGCGCGCGACGTGTTGGGGTTGCCATCCGGCCGCACGGCCAGTCGCGTTGCGAGGCTCATCCGCTCCCTCCCCAACTGCACCGTCGTCCAGATAGCGGGAGTTGCGGCGGCGACGTCCCTTTGGGAAAGCCCAACGGAGACGATCCGGAGGATAACGCAGCTAACGACCGGACCATCGTACCCGATCTTTGCGCCGATCGTTCTTAGCTCGCATCTCGCAGCCGAAGCGCTTCGCAAGGAGCCCGGCATTGCCGACGCATATGCGCACTTCTCTCGCGTTACCAAAGCTTTGGTTGGCGTCGCTCCGTGGCGACCCCGTGAGATGATCCATGATTCCGTGAGCACCGACGATCAGAAGTTCGTCGCACGGCACAAGCCGGCCGCGGTCGTACTGGCAAATGTCATTGACGCCAACGGGCAGGAGGTCGCGCAAGAGTTCTCTGACCGCGCGCTAACAATCTCAATGTCTCAGCTCAAAAACATCCCGGATGTCATCATGGTCGCCGGCGGTGAAAGCCGGAAGGAAGCGATCCTGGCGGCAATGCGCTCCGGCTTCATAAACACGCTCGTCACCGATAGCGTGACGGCGCACTATCTTATGGAAGCAGCACCGACCAAATGAAGCTCGAAGCTTCATGAGTTCCCTGCGGACCGATTGCGCCCGCAGGGAAAAGCCATAGTAGCCGCAGCTATGCGGCCGCTATTTCGTTTGCCCCGGTGATCAGGCGGATCACTTCCTCGGGCGACGTTGTGGCTGTCTTTCTGCTTCCGGCGACACGCCCGCGCCGCATGATCCAGACGGTCTCGCAAAGCTCAAACACCTGGCGGAGATTGTGGCTGATGATCATGACCGCCATGCCCTGCTCCTTGAGGCGTTTGATGATGTCCTCGACGTGCTTTGTCTCCTGAACACCAAGTGCTGCGGTCGGTTCGTCCATGATAACGAGCCGCGAACCCCAGCCGACGGCCCGGGCGATGGCGACCGTCTGGCGCTGGCCGCCGGAGAGGTTGAGGACAGCATCGTCGAGGCGGGGAATGTGGACGCCGGTCTTTGCCAGAAGCTCGATGGCCTTCTTCTTCATCCGGTCATGAGCGAGGAGGCTGAGCGGGCCAAGCCGCAGCCGAAAATCCTCGCGGCCGAGAAACAGGTTCGAGGCGACATCGAGATGGTCCGCAAGGGCCAGATTCTGATAGACCGTCTCGATCCCGACCTTGCGCGCGTCGATCGGCGAACCGAACTGGCACTCCTGGCCGTCGAAGCGAATGGTTCCGCTGTCCGGTCGGATTGCGCCCGTCAGTGCTTTGACCAGCGTCGATTTGCCGGCCCCGTTATCCCCGACGAGCGCCACATGTTCACCCGGCCGGATGGAGAAGTCGACGCCATCGAGGGCGGCGACCCCACCATAGTGTTTGCTGATGCCACGCGCATCGAGGAGAAGCTCGCTCGCGCCGCTGGCGTTCTTGCCTTCCTGTGTCATCTTGGAATGCTGCATGATCACTCTCCTTTACACGCGGCTGAAGCGGCGCACGCGCAGCACATCGAGGCCCACCGCAACGAGGATGACGACACCGAGGGTCATCAGCTGGATGAACGGTGATATCTGAAGAAGGTCCATCCCGTTGCGGATCGTCGCCATCAGAATCGCGCCGAGCAGCGCACCCCAAATGCTCCCTCTGCCGCCGAACAGCGACGTGCCGCCGAGAACGACCGCGGCAATTGCATCAAGCTCGAGGCCCTGGGCGATCGTGCCGCCGGAGCTGTCGAGGCGGCCGATCAGGACGATTGCTGCAAGACCAGAACTCAAGCCTCCAATGAGGAAGGCTGCGATCTTATAAGGCGTGACACGAATACCGGCGAGCCGGGCAGCATCCTCGTTGCTTCCGATGGCGTAGATGTAGCGCCCCAGTTTCGTCTGCTTGAGGATGAATGCCATGATGACGAAGTAGGCCAGCATGATGATGACCGGAACCGGGACGAAACCGACATCGCCGCGGCCGAGGAACGCAATCAGGTCCGGCATCGGCGACGAATCGAAGCCGCCAGTGAGGTGAAGTCCCAAGCCTCGCCAGAGCGAAAGTCCGGCAAGCGTTACGATAAAGGCGGGCAGTCGGAAAACGGCAACGAGGAAGCCGTTGAACAAACCCACCGCGCCGCCGATGCCTATCGCCAGGGCGATGGCGAGGTAGGGATCGAGGCCCGTATGGACCATCAGCATCCCGACGACGGCGCCGGCAAGCGCAGCGACCGAAGCTGTCGCCAGGTCGATTTGGCCGGTCAGGATAACGAATGTCTGCCCGCCGGCAAGAATGGCGACGACCGCGGTCTGGACCAGGATCGTAAGAAGGTTGTCGGTGGTCAGGAAGTAAGGTGATGCGAAGCTGAGCAGCGTGACAACAAGAACCACCCCGCACCCCGCGCCGAGCCAGTCCATTTTCAAAAGGCGACCGAAGCCGGATGCGGGCGCAGGCTTGTTAGCCTGACCGCGCGATTGAACGGCAGTATTCATGATACGACCCTAGATCTCGAAGTGATGTGGACGGGCGGATCGGCGAGTGCGCCGGCCCGCCCGATCGGCCGCTCAGAGCGAGCCGAGGTGGTTGTCCTGAACATACTTTTCCAGGTTGTCCGGGACGACGACCGCGTGGCCGGTGTCGATACGCTCTTCGACTTTCTCGCCGCGCGCGGCCTGGATGGCGGCAGTAACGCCCTTGAAGCCTTGCATATAGAGCAACTGGGCGATGTCGCACTGGACCCATCCGAGCTTCATCTGCTTGAGGGCGTCAGGGGCGCCGTCGAAGCCGACGATCTTGATTTCGCCTGCTGTCTTGCGAGCCGCCTTCAGCGCGGCGATCGCGCCCATTGTGCCGCCGTCCCAGGCATTCGCGATGACGGAGACTTCAGGGTGAGCGCGAAGCAGCGCCTCGACCCCGTTCTGGGCTTCTGTCTGGTCCCATTTCGTCTGGACCTCGTAGATCGTGACGTTGGGCTTCAGGTCCTTGAGGGCTTTCACGAAGCCATCGTGTCGATCACGGCCCGTCGATTGACCCAGCGAGCCGTTCACGAGGATCATGCTGCCGTTGTCATCGATGTTTTCCGCGACCCATTTGCCTTGCGCCGCCGCCGCCGCGAGATTGTCGGTCGCGACGAAGCTGGTGACCTTGGCGCCATAGATTGCGGTATCGATCGCGACGACAGGGATATTCCGTTCGATCGCCTTCTCCACGGCTGGAGTAACGCCCGATGAGTCGGCCGGCGCGATGGCAAGCGCGTTCACTTTGCGATTGATCATGTTCTCGATTGTCGCCAACTGGCCGCCGAGATCGTTCGCGGCCGACGGGCCGACGGTAATCAACTCCACGCCGGCTTCCTTCGCGGCGTCGGCGGCGCCCTGGTTGATCAGGATCCAGCCCTGATTGGTCGCTGACTTGGTGACGTAGCCGATCGTGAGATCCGCGGCGAAGGCTGCGGTCGACGACGCCAGGGCTACGATTGCGGCAATTGAAACGCCCTTGAGATAGCGGGCAAGCGTGGACTGTCTTCCTGTGCGCATACGATCCTCCCGTTGATGCACATTGCTGGTCCTGGCCCGCGCGATTTCAGGAAGCCTCCCGGTCGATCGAGCGTCCATCAGCGTCCCATTACTAGCGCACGAAAATTCATTATGTCAACGTAGTCATATTATTCTGTCTGAGTGCCTGTCGTGAAAGGCATGCCGATGCAGGGGAGAAACGAAGCCACTCCTTCGTTCCAAACCAACCCATACGGTATAATAAAAACAATGGTATCAATCGCCTAGTCGCTTTCGTCGGCACGCCGATGGAGCGCACTACGCTGCAATCGTGGAGTGTCTCTTCAGTCAAAAACATGACTACGTTGACATATGAATCGACTTCGGATATGGATGCCGGCGCGTTCATAGAGGACGCGACGAGTGGCGCGCTGCTCGACGGAGGGCCGCTACGCAGCGGTCGCCCTGGGGAGATGACAGGTCATATGTGAGGAAGTGGGCTGCGTCGTTCGTGCTTTGGTACGGCAGCGTGGTTCTTGAGCCGTTTGTCGGCGGGTCTGACCTGTTCTCCGCAGAATATCCGTGTCTCGTCGCGCCGACGCAATGAGGATCGACCTAGCTCGAAATTAGGGGGGTACATGGCTACGCAAAACACGCGAATGCTGGCGCGCATGATGATGGCGCCGTCCGTAGGGCTGCTCTTGATCTGGATGATCGTGCCCTTGGTGATGACCTTGTGGTTCTCGTTTCAGAACTACAATCTTCTCAACCCCGCCAACGTGAGCTTCGCGGGCTTGTTCAATTACAAGTATTTCTACACCGACCCGGCGTTCTTCCAGTCGATCTGGAACACGCTTGCTATTGTTCTCGGCGTGCTCTGTATCACCGTGACGGGAGGCATCGCGCTCGCGCTGCTGATCGATCAGCCAATCGTGGGGCAGGGGCTCGTTCGTATCCTTGTAATCTCTCCGTTCTTCGTGATGCCGCCCGTTGCGGCGCTCGTCTGGAAGAACATGATCATGCACCCTGGATATGGGGTCCTCGCCGACATCAATCGCGCCTTGGGGTTGCAGCCGGTCGACTGGTTTGCACAATACCCACTCCTGTCGATCGTGATCATCGTGGCATGGCAGTGGCTGCCGTTCTCCACGCTGATCCTGCTGACCGCCCTTCAATCGTTGGATACCGAACAGAAGGAAGCGGCCGAGATGGATGGAGCTGGCGCGCTCAATCGGTTCTTCTATCTAACCGTTCCCCATCTCGCTCGCTCCGTCACCGTGGTGATCCTGATCCAGACCATCTTCCTGCTGGGTGTTTATGCGGAGATCCTGGTCACGACCAACGGCGGGCCGGGTTACGCCTCGACCAATCTGCCATTCCTGATCTATCGCACCGCGCTCCTCGGTTATGATGTCGGTGGCGCATCCGCAGGCGGTATTATCGCTGTAATCCTCGCCAACATCGTCGCCTTCTTCCTGATGCGCGCTGTTGGCAAAAATCTCGACAAGTAGGAGGAACGATCATGGCTCGAGCAGTTTCCAAGAAGAAGGTGGCCGTGGTCACCGTCATCGCGTGGATCGTGGCACTCATCATCTTTTTCCCGATCCTCTATACCATCATCACCAGCTTCAAGTCGGAATCGGAAGCCATCACCGGCTTCAACCTCATCCCCTCGGGCACGCTCGAGAGCTACGCCGCGGTGGAGGCCCAGAGCGGTTACTTCAAGTTCTTCCTGAACTCGGTGGTACTGTCACTCGGCTCAACCCTAATTGCTCTGCTGATCGGTGTGCCGGCAGCCTGGTCGATGGCGTTCGCGCCGTCGAACAGGACGAAGGATATCCTGATGTGGATGCTGTCCACGAAGATGATGCCTGCCGTTGCGGTGCTGGTGCCGTTCTATCTGATGTTCCGGGATTTGGGCCTGCTCGATAGCCGGGTAGGGCTCACGGTGATGTTGACGATGATCAACCTGCCGATCGTCATCTGGATGCTCTACACCTATTTCCGGGAGATCCCCGGCGAGATCCTGGAAGCGGCCCGCATGGACGGGGCGACGCTTTGGGGCGAGGTGGTCTATGTCCTAACCCCCATGGCGGTTCCGGGGATCGCGTCCACGATGTTGCTGAACATCATCCTGGCGTGGAACGAAGCATTCTGGACGCTCCGTTTGACCACGACGAACGCTGCGCCGCTGACCACGTTCATTGCCTCGTTCTCCAGCCCGCAGGGTCTCTTCTGGGCGAAGCTTTCAGCGGCTTCGACGCTCGCCATCGCCCCCATCCTGATAATGGGGTGGTTCAGCCAAAAACAGCTTGTCCGCGGCCTGACCTTCGGCGCCGTGAAGTAAACGAAAATCGGTGGAGGAAACCCATGGGCAATATCGTTCTCAAGAAAGTCAACAAGTCCTTCGGCGCAACGCAGGTCATTCCGGGCATCGATCTCACCATAGAGGACGGCGAGTTCGTCGTCTTCGTTGGCCCGTCCGGCTGTGGTAAATCCACGCTTCTGCGTCTCATAGCGGGCCTCGAGGATACCACGAGCGGGGCCATCGAGATCGACGGCAAGGATGTGACCGCGGCCGCGCCTGCCAAGCGCGGGCTCGCAATGGTCTTTCAGTCCTACGCACTCTATCCGCACATGAGCGTCGCCAAGAACATCGCCTTCCCCCTGAAGATGGCGAAGATGTCGCAGGCGGCGATAGACAAGAAGGTCGCCGACGCTGCGCGCGTCCTTAACCTCACCAACTATCTCGAGCGCCGACCGGGCCAACTGTCGGGCGGCCAGCGCCAGCGTGTCGCCATCGGTCGGGCGATCGTGCGCGAACCATCCGCTTTTCTCTTCGACGAGCCGTTGTCGAATCTTGACGCTGCGCTGCGCGGCACCATGCGGCTGGAAATCAGCGAACTGCATCACCAGCTGAAAACGACGATGATCTATGTCACGCACGACCAGGTCGAGGCCATGACCATGGCGGACAAGATCGTTGTGCTCAATGCCGGCAATATCGAACAGGTCGGGTCCCCTATGGAACTCTACCATCGGCCGAACAACCTCTTTGTCGCCGGGTTTATCGGCTCGCCGAAGATGAACCTCATCACCGGCAATATAGCCGTCCCGTTCAATGCGCAGACGATCGGCGTCCGCCCCGAACATATTGCGATCTCCAATACCGAGGGCGCATGGAGGGGTTCTGTCGGAGTCGCGGAACATCTTGGAGCCGACACCTTCGTCTATGTTCACACGGAGCAGGCCGGCAATGTGACAGTGCGTGCGCCCGGCAACATCGAGATCAGGCATGGCGACGTCGTGTACTTGACACCCGATCCCGACCATATCCATCGCTTCGATCGGGACGGGCTGGCAATTCGCTAGCGGCTAGTTTGGCGCGTCACTGCAATATCGCACCGGGCGCGCTCCAGAAGGAAATCCTCCGATTAGGGTCGTCTTGGTCGTTCCTTATCGGAGGATTGGTTGTTGTGGCTTTGGCGTCGGACGGACTACCGTTCTTCGAAGAACGGACCCCGAATCTCGCCCGACCCGCGAATGATCAGATGCGTGCTGAGCATTTGTGCGGATGGCTCCGGGGTTTCGCCATTCATGCGCTTCAGGAGAAGCTCCGCCGCAGTCTTTCCAATCAAGGCGGGGTCCTGCGCGATCACGGTGAGGCCGGGTTCGATCAGGTCGGCACCATCGAAGCCATCGAAGCCAACGATTGCGATCTGCTTGCGCTTGCCCAGGGCGAAAACAGCGCGCATCGCCGGTGCGCAAAGCGCATTCTGCGCGACAAACAGCGCCGTGATTGCGGGATCCGCCGCCAACATCCTCTCTGTTGCGCTTTGGACAGCGACCGCGTCGGGAAAACCCTGCAGGATGATCCCTGGGTCCAGTTCGATGTTTGCGCCGGCTGCGGCGTCCTCGTATCCTGCTAGTCGCAACTGAGAAGAGGCGACTGTCGGCCAATCGCCGATGAATCCGATACGCCGATGGCCATGGCGGATAAGATGATCGACGCCGATCTTCGCGCCTTTCCGATTTTCGGAGACCACCGAATCGACATTCAGAAATGCCGGAGGCCGGTCGATGATGACGACATGCGTTCCTGCTGCCATCTCCGTGCGAAGATAGCCCTGGTCGTGACTCGCCGGCATGATCACGAGGCCATCAACACGTCGCTTGGAAAAAGCGTGGACTGCGGCCCTTTCCCGATCGGACTCCTCGTCCGTCGATGCGAGGAATACGGCGACGCCAGTTTCTCGAAAAACATCCTCAACGGCGCGGTGAACAGCCGCGGAGAAAGGGTTGGAAATATCAACAAGGATAACGCCGACAGCGGAGGAATTGGCTCCGGCTCGCAGCTGGCTCGCGGCGAGATTGTGTCGGTAGTTGAGGCGCTGAATCGCCTCGTTTACGCGCAGTGAGATCGTTTCGGAAATGTATCTCTCACCGTTGATAACCCGCGAAACAGTTTTGATGCTGACATCCGCCAGCGCTGCAACATCGCGCATTGTGGCCCGCTGCAAGGGTTTCGCAATCGTGGCCCTTTCTTTTTTGTTGACCCGTCCCGTCATCGTCCTCGAACTTTCCCGCCTATTCGCCAAGTAGTCTTATCGTGATCCGTTACGAATGGCACCATTCGTCGATCGATTACACTGCCAACCACCGTGAATCTTCGATGGGGTTAGCCGCCTCAAACGCCGGTCAGCAGATTTGAAGGTTCCTACCATAGTGGCATTCGTGTCCGGTTGATTTGATTGAAGGCGCCTTCGCCTTTCAATGGCTGGCTTCCCGCGAGTACGCCAACTTCGTGGATGCTCACGGCAGCCATTTCCTTTTAAAGCCTCCCTTGGTCTCTATGCAGACTCCAGCGTTCATTGGTAAAACTCGTAACTTGACATGTCAACGTAGTCATCACTGAGAGCACGCCATTCAAGCCTTGTACGCAGGACAAAAGTAGAGAGTGATAAAACATGATTGACAACGTAAGACATAGTCCCTTATGTTTTTGTGGAGCCGCACTCGGGGGCATTGTGCCGGTCGGCGGCGAAAGGGAGGAAGTCTGAATGAAGCGCTTGAGTCTGATGCTTGGTGGCTGCGTTGCGGCCATGTTCTCGGTGGCTGCACACGCTGAATCGCTGACGATCGCGACGGTCAACACCGGAGACCTGACGCGTATGCAGCAGCTGTCCGAGGAATTCACGAAGAACAACCCGGATATCCAGCTCAACTGGGTCACGTTGGAGGAGGGAGTTCTTCGCGAGCGCCTGACCACCGACATCGCCACCAAGGGCGGCCAGTACGACGTCATGAACATCGGCACTTATGAGGTGCCGATCTGGGCCAAGCAGGGTTGGATCCTGCCGCTCGACAAACTCGGCGCCGACTATGATATCGACGATTTGCTCCCCGGCGTTCGCAGCGCGTTGTCCCTGGACGGGAAGCTTTACGCGGCTCCGTTCTACGGCGAGTCCGCCATGATCATGTACCGCACAGACATGTTCGAAAAGGCCGGGCTCAAGATGCCGGAAGCCCCGACCTGGGAATTCATCGCCGATGCTGCCCGCAAGATGACCGACCGCTCAACGGGCGTGAACGGCATCTGCCTGCGCGGCAAGGCCGGCTGGGGTGAAAACATGGCCCTGCTGACCACGATGACGAACACCTTCGGCGGTCGCTGGTTCGACGAAAACTGGCAGCCCCAGTTCGACAAGCCGGAGTGGAAGGAAACGCTTCAGTTCTACGCAGACCTGATGAAGGATGCCGGCCCGGTCGGCGCATCCTCGAACGGCTTCAATGAAAACCTCGCACTCTTCCAGCAGGGCAAGTGCGGGATGTGGATCGACGCCACTGTTGCGGCATCCTTCGTCTCGAATCCGAAGGAATCGACGGTTGCCGACAAGGTCGGCTACGCCCTCTTCCCCACCAAGCAGGGAATCAATAATCACGGCAACTGGCTCTGGGCCTGGAGCCTGGCTGTCCCCGCGAGTTCGCAGAAGGCTGAAATCGCGCAGAAGTTCATCGCCTGGGCGACGAGCAAGCAGTATACGGAGCTGGTCGCCTCCAAGGAGGGTTGGGCAAATGTTCCTCCGGGCACGCGCACCTCGCTCTACAAGAACCCGGAATACCTGAAGGCTGCGCCATTCGCAGAGCTGACGCTTTCAGCGATGAACGCCGCGGACATGACGAAGCCCTCGGTTCAGCCGGTCCCCTATATCGGTGGCCAGTTCGTCGCGATCCCCGAGTTCCAGGGCATCGGCACGACCGTCGGCCAGCTGTTCTCGGCGGTCATCGCAGGGCAGTCCTCTGTTGATGATGCGCTTGCACAGGCGCAGGCTGCGACCGTGCGCGAAATGACGCGCGCTGGATACATTAAATAAGTTCCTCCTCCCAGGGGGAAAGGCGGCCGTCCGGGCACGCGTGCCCGGGCGGTTTGCTCACGTTTATTCAATCAGGGCCGCTACTTAGTTTGTCGCCATGATCGATCCGGCTGATGCGACCAGTTAGCTTGGAAGCAAATTCCAAAGCACACATACGCGGCTACGGAGACCGCTGACTGGAGGACGCGGCGAAAAAGCCCGGCCGCTCCAAGTTCCATAAGGCATCTTATGCGATATGTTATATCATAACCACACATAATAGTGGAGGAACGCGACTGACATCGGGCCGAACGGTGGCCCACACCCTTGGAGCAGCCAAATGAATTCAAAAAGACCTTCTCGGTTTGAGAGGATTACACTTGAGGTCCAGGACGCTGAAAGCGTTCAAGACGCACTTCAAATATTCCAGCTCGCATACGGGGTGGACTTCTCAACATATCATCTCGCGCTCACGATTGTGGATATTGTGGACACGCCCTACGTGCGCACCACCTATCGCGATGGCTGGGTTTCCCGCTATCTCCTGCGTGACTACGTCAAGATCGACCCTGTTCTCCGCGAAGGACTCGTCCGGCAGTTGCCGTTCGATTGGCGCGAAGTCGAGATTCCATCTGCCGCGCACGAATTCCTACTCGATGCGCAAGATCATGGCGTTGGCGCCAACGGCTACTCGATCCCGATCGTCGACAAGTCGCGACGAGCGCTACTCTCACTGAACTCGCGGCAGGCGGGCGACGAATGGAGCGAAACCGTCGCGCACTATCGGGAGGAATGGCTGGAGCTTGCATTCCTGATCCATCACAAAGCGATCTTCGAGCTCTATGGACAGCACGATCCCATACCACAGCTTTCGGCACGCGAACTCGAGTGCCTGCATTGGAGGGCTCTCGGCAAGGACAGCGGCGACATCGCCGTCCTGCTGAAGCTGTCGGAGCATACCACGCGAGCCTACCTTAAGTCCGCTCGCAACAAGCTCGGTGGCGGCTCGATCACCTACGCGGTCGCCCGAGCGATCCAGCTTCGGCTGATTTATCCCTTTGGCAATACCCCCAGCTGAGGGCATCCATCTGGGGAATTTATCGCACGTGATTTGATCCGCATGATGACCTCCATCAACCTATGGAGGCACCGATGTATGTTCTTGTTCAGGCTCACGAGTACCACAAGCACCGCGATCTGCTCGACCAGTCGTTCAGGCTGAGAAAAAAGGTCTTCGCGGATCAGCTGGGCTGGGACGTCTCCGTATCCGGCCTGCGCGAGCGAGACCGCTACGACGATCTGCACCCGGCCTATCTGTTGTGGTGCGACGAGGAGAAGAAACGGCTCTTCGGTTCGGTTCGCCTGATGCCGACCACGGGTCCGACCCTGCTCTATGACGTGTTCAGGGGCACATTCCCCGATGCCTGCGATCGGCGTTGTCACGTAAACCTCCTGTGAGTGAGTGGTGGGTAGAGACGGTGGGATGAAGAAACCGGCCATCAGCTACAAGCGTCACCGTTTCCCGCAACAGATCATCGCCCATGCGGTCTGGCTG
>Ga0182736_1002046_pt1 | contig 16728 bp, 16 predicted proteins | sample eDN5th30CKraftBY_FD_128882 | JGI IMG/M metagenome (GOLD analysis project Ga0182736, IMG submission 128882) | Enriched backyard soil microbial communities from Emeryville, California, USA - eDNA 5th pass 30_C Kraft BY (version 2) (version 2) | ecosystem: Environmental > Terrestrial > Soil >... | reverse complement strand
TTCAAGGGCGATGTCCTCGCCCTGGCCGGTCAGTTGCTTCCACCGCCGGGCCGCGCGCACCGCGGGCTCGGCGGTGACGAACAGCTTGGCGGGGGCGTCAGGCGCAATCACCGTACCGATGTCGCGCCCGTCCAGCACGGCGCCGCCCGCCGTCTCGGCGAAGGACCGCTGCAGGGCGACCAGCGCCTGCCGCACGCCCGGATGCACGGCCACCCGGCTGGCCGCCTCGCCGGCTGCGGCGGTGCGGATGGCTAGCGGATCGATCGCCTCAAGCCGCAGGGCTCTCGCCGCTGTTTCGGCGGCTTCCGGATCGTCGGGAGATCCTCCGGCGGCGGCTAAGGTCACGCCGACGGCGCGGTACAAAACGCCCGTGTCGAGATAGGGCAGGCCGAGCGCTCGGGCGAGCCCTTCGGCGACCGTTCCCTTGCCTGAGGCGGCGGGTCCGTCGACAGCGATTACGAAGTCCATGAGCGACGGCTTTGACAGCGCCGTGACTGCGTGGCAAGGGAGCCGCCGCTCACCGTATCGACAAGGGGTCTACCTTGGCCAATCCCGAACTGGGCGCAAAGCAAATCTGCCCCAGCTGCCAGGCGAAATTCTACGATCTGAATCGCCGCCCCGCAGTCTGCCCGAAATGCGGTGCGTCTTTCGATCCTGAAGAAGCCGTCCGCACACGCCGTGTGCGCGCTCGTGCAATCACGCCTGATTACGAGACCGAAGAAGAACCCAAAGTCCGGGAGGAGGAGGTCGAAGGCTTCGAGGACGAAGCAGACGACACCCCCGAGATCGACGAAGCTGCGGAGGCCGAGCCGGTCGTGACCGACGACGGCGACGATCCGGTTACGCCTGATTCGGCGGAGCCTGATCTTGGCGTGGACTTCGAGGAGGACGCCCCTCTTGAGGAGGAAGGCGACGACGTGCCCTTCCTCGAGGAGGAAGAAGACGACTTCCCCGAGGACGAAATCGACGGTCTGCCCGACGATGATCAAGAAGACCGCTAAGGGCGCTTGATCCGGCGAGAACGTTAGAATAAACGTCCGCCCTCGCCGGGAGACACCGTCCCGCGGCCCGAGTTTTTCGGGGCTATAGCTCAGCTGGTAGAGCGCTTGAATGGCATTCAAGAGGTCAGCGGTTCGACTCCGCTTAGCTCCACCAATACGGAAGGCCCCAGCTTCGGCTGGGGCCTTTTTCGTTGGCGGCGACCTTTCGCCCCGGCGAGCCGCCGGCTTGAATCGCCCCGCGCGAATTCCCACTTAAGCTCTACCGTTGAAGGTCGTGTGCCGATTCCGGGCGCGGCGTTTCAGCGGGCAAGTCGCTTGATTCGAGGACTTCGCCCATGTCTCGCAGTCTGTTGATCGACAGTCCCTTCCTGCTCGGCTTCGAGCATACCCGGGCGCTGATCGAGCGGGCCGCGAAAGCCGCCGCCGAAAGCTATCCGCCCTACAACGTGGAACAGCGTGACGACGGCGGGCTCCGCATCACCCTGGCGGTGGCCGGCTTCGCCGCCGAGCATCTCCAGGTCAGCGTGGAGGACGGCCAGCTTATCGTGGCGGGCCGTCGCGATCCGGAAGCGCGGGACGGTAAGGACGGCGCCTACCTTCATCGGGGAATCGCCTCCCGCGGATTCATCCGCACCTTCGTCCTCGCGGACGGCATGGAGGTCGAGGGCGCGCTCCTCGAGCACGGCCTGCTTCACGTCGATGTGGTGAGGCCGGAACCGGCTCGACGGGTCAAGTCCATCCCAATCCGCACAGCCGGCTGAAACCAGCGGCCTGTTGCGGACGTTGTCAGAGTAAAGGAGGCGGTCAATGTTGACGCACTCGCTATCACAAGAAGCTTTTGCGGCCCTGGGCGGGCCGGCCCTCGTGTATGTGCGGGCGATAAAGGCCCAGGAAATTCTTGGGGAAGCCTCGGACGAGGCGATGCAGACTTTCCACCTGGAGCCCGATCAGACGCTATATGCCTTGCACCGCGCCGATGGCGCGCGGCTGGCCGTGCTCGCTGACCGCGATTCCGCCTATGCGGCGGCTCGGGCCCACGAACTGGTGCCCGTGGCGGTAAACTGAGGCGCTCTAGGGCTGTGTGACGGCGGGGGGCTGAGCCTCCGCCGAGGCGCGGGGCTTCAACGGCCGGCCCGTGATGTTGGGCAGGAAGATCGGCGTGGCGCAGATGCGCTTGTCTGGATCCCACCAGGCGCCTTTCGCCTCGCAGCGCTTCCCGGGGTCGATGACGATGGCCTGATAGGCCCAAACCCCGCCGGCGAAGACGAAGAATAGGCCAACGAAGAGCAGCTTTGTTCGGTTGATCGTCCGGTTCATGGTCGTCCTCGACGATGGGGCAAATACCGCCCGGCGGCGCCACTAGCAAGACGCGCCCGCTTGACGAAGGGCTTCGCCTCGCGTTTGTCACGCACGAAACACGGATGCGAGATGTCCATGAAGATCCTGGTGCCGGTAAAGCGGGTCATCGATTACAACGTGAAGGTGCGGGTCAAGCCGGACCAGTCCGGCGTCGATCTCGCCAACGTCAAGATGTCGATGAACCCCTTCGACGAGATCGCTGTCGAGGAAGCGGTCCGACTGAAGGAAAAGGGCGTGGCCGAAGAAGTGGTCGCGGTCTCCATCGGCGTCCCTCAGGCGCAGGACACCCTTCGCACGGCGCTGGCCATGGGCGCTGATCGCGCCATTCTGATCACGTCGGATCAGGACCTTGAGCCCCTTGCCGTCGCCAAGCTGTTGAAGGCGGTGGTCGACCAGGAGCAGCCCGGCATGGTGCTGATGGGCAAGCAGGCGATCGACGGCGACAACAACGCCGTCGGTCAGATGCTGGCCGCCCTGCTGCACCGGCCGCAGGCGACCTTCGCCTCCAAGGTGGAGGTCTCGGCCGACAAGACCAAGGCGCAGGTGACGCGTGAAGTGGACGGCGGGTTGCAGACCATCGAGGTCGATCTGCCGGCGGTGGTCACCGTCGACCTGCGGCTCAACGAGCCGCGCTACGCCAGCCTGCCCAACATCATGAAGGCCAAGAAAAAGCCCCTCGACACCAAGTCGGTGGCCGACTTCGGCGTCGACACGGCCCCGCGGCTGACGGTGCTGAAGGTGACCGAGCCGCCGAAGCGTCAGGCGGGGATCAAGGTTGAATCCGCGGCCGATCTGGTGGCGCGGCTGAAGAATGAAGCGGGGGTGATCTGATGGCTGTTCTGGTTATCGCCGACCACGACAATTCGGCGCTGCGCGACAGCACCTCCAAGGCGGTGGCGGCCGCCGCCAAGTTTGGCGGCGACATCGACATTCTGGTGGCGGGCGAGAACGCCGCCGGCGTCGCCGCCGCGGCGGCCAAGATCGCCGGCGTGCGCAAGGTGCTCCTGTCGGAATCCCCGGCCCTGTCGCAGAACCTGGCCGAGGCGGTGGCCGACCTCGTGGTCGGCCTGATGGATGGCTACGACGCCGTGCTGACCCCGGCGACCTCCGCCGGCAAGAATGCGGCGCCGCGGATTGCGGCCCGGCTCGATGTCGCCTTGTTGTCGGACGTGCTGGAGGTCGAAGACGCCTCGACCTTCGTGCGGCCCATCTATGCGGGCAATGCGCTGGAAACGGTGCGCAGCAGCGACGCCAAGAAGGTGGTGACCGTGCGCACCACCGCGTTCAAGAGCGCCGGGGATGGCGGCTCGGCGACGGTCGAAACGATTGCGGCGCCCGCCGCGCCCGCCCATTCGCGCTTCGTTTCGGAGAGCGTGGTCGCCTCCGAGCGGCCCGAGCTCGCGGGCGCCAAGGTGGTGGTGTCCGGGGGCCGCGCCCTGGGGTCGTCGGAAGAGTTCCATAGTGTGCTGGAGCCCCTTGCCGACCGCCTTGGCGCCGCGATCGGCGCTTCCCGGGCGGCGGTCGATGCGGGCTATGCCCCCAACGATTATCAGGTGGGTCAGACCGGCAAGGTCGTCGCGCCGGATCTCTACATCGCCATCGGCATCTCCGGCGCCATCCAGCACCTTGCAGGGATGAAGGACGCCAAGGTGATCGTGGCCATCAACAAGGATGCCGACGCGCCGATCTTCCAGATCGCCGACTATGGCTGGGTGGCGGACTACAAGACCGCGATCCCGGAACTCATGCAGGCCCTGGGCTAACTGGCGCAGGCTTCGCCGCGTATCGTTTTGCGTCGCAGCAAACCCTTTCGCATCGCCGCGAGAGGCGTGTTACAACGGTCGACCATATACCCGGAACTGTTGAATGGCTGAGATCAAGACTGTCGGCGTGATCGGCGCCGGTCAGATGGGCGCTGGGATCGCCCATGTCTGTGCGGTAGCGGGCTACGAGGTGCGGCTGCACGATGTGGCGCCCGAACGGATCGGGACGGGCATCGCCCTCGTTCAGAAGAATCTCTCCCGCCAGGTCGCAAAGGGGGCGATGTCGGAAGCCGACGTCGCCGCCGCCATCGGCCGGATTACGCCGGCGCCGGACCTCGCCTTCCTCGGCGCCGCCGACCTCGTGATCGAAGCTGCGGTCGAGAACGAAGAGATCAAGAAGTCGATCTTCCGCAATCTGGCGCCGCACGTGGGGCCGGACACCATTCTCGCCTCCAACACCTCCTCCATCTCGATCACCCGGCTGGCGTCCACGACGGCCCACCCGGAGCGGTTCATCGGCCTGCATTTCATGAATCCGGCGCCGATCATGAAGCTGGTCGAGATCATCCGTGGTATCGCCACGGACGTTCCGACCTACGAGGCGGCGGTCAACTTCACCCGCTCCCTGGGCAAGACCACGGCGAACGCGGAGGATTTCCCCGCCTTCATCGTCAATCGCGTGCTCGTGCCGATGATCAACGAGGCGATCTACACCCTTTACGAGGGGGTGGGGACGGTGGACGCCATCGACACCGCGATGCGGCTCGGGGCCAACCATCCGATGGGTCCGCTGGAGCTAGGCGATTTTATCGGCCTCGATACCGTGCTCGCCATCATGAACATGCTGCACGAGGGGCTGGCCGATTCCAAATATCGTCCGTGTCCGCTGCTGGTGAAGTATGTCGAGGCCGGCTGGCTGGGCCGGAAGGTGGGCCGCGGCTTCTACGACTATCGCGGCGAGCACCCGGTTCCCACCCGGTAGGCGCTTACGCCTGCCGCCCGCCGTCGATCCGGTCGAGCAGCTTTTCCAGGGTCTCCAGGGTGTCCGCCTCGGCCGCCGGCTTGTCCCAGCGGATGCGGTTGATGCGCGGGAAGCGCATGGCGAGGCCGGACCGGTGCCGGCTCGACCGCTGCAGCCCCTCGAACGCCACCTCGAACACCAGGCCGAAACCCCGATCCGCGCGCACCGACCGCACGGGGCCGAAGCGTTCGACGGTGTTGTCGCGGACGAACTTGTCGATCTGCTTCAGTTCCTCGTCGGTGAAGCCGAAGTAGGCCTTGCCCACCGGGGTCAGTTCGCCCGCCCGCCAGACCCCGAAGGTGTAGTCCGAATAGTAGCTGGACCGCTTGCCGTGGCCCCGCTGGGCGTACATCAGCACCGCGTCCACCAGATGGGGATCGCGCTTCCACTTGAACCACGGGCCCTTTGGCCGCCCGGCCACATAGGCGCTGTCCAGCCGCTTCAGCATCAGCCCTTCGGCCATCTGGGCGTCGCCAGCGGGGGGGTGGGCGCGAATGGCGGTCAGCTCTTCCCAACTATCGAACGCGACGAGGGGCGAGAGATCGAATCGCGGCCCCCCGTGCCGCGCCATGAAGGCTTCAAGGCGGCCGCGCCGTAGGGCGAGGGGAATGTCCCGCAGGTCGTCATCTCCCTCGGCCAGCAGGTCGTAGACCCGTAAGGCGGCGGGATGGGCGGCCATCAGCTTCGCGTCGGTGGTCTTTCGGTTCAGCCGTTGCTGCAGGTCGCCGAAACCGGCGACGCGGCCATCGCGCATGATCAGCAGCTCCCCATCGACGGCGCCCTCGAAGTCCAAGGCGCCCATCAGGTCGGGGAAGGCGGCCGATATCTCTTCCCCCGTGCGGCTGTAGAGCCGGGCGACGCCGCGCTCGCGCACGGCCTGCACGCGGATGCCGTCCCATTTCCATTCGGCGGCGTAGTCGCGGGGATCGAGCTTGGCGAAGTCGGCGACTTCGTCGACCGCCTGCGCCAGCATGACCGGTCGGAAGCGCCCAGGCGCATCGGTGCTGGGCCGTTCGCCCCGCCCCTCGATCCAGGCGAACAGCTCGGCATAGGGCGGGGACAGGGCGTGCCAGACCTCCTCGACCTCGGCCACCGTCACCGCGTGGTCGTACCGCAGCGATAGATCCGCGAGGGCCTGCTTGGCGAGCCGCGCCGACAGGCCGACGCGCAGGCCCCCCGTCAGCAACTTCAGCAGGGCCCACCGCGCCTCGGGCGCCTCCAGCGAATCCAGCCATCCTTCGATCAGCTTCGGCGCCGCCTGCCGGTGCGCGCCGCGCAGGGCGTCGACCACCTCGGAAAGGTCGGGCTCCCGATTGGCCCCCGGTTGGCGCGGCCACACCAGGCTGACCGTCTCGGCAAGGTCGCCGACATAGTCGTAGGACCAGCGGAACAGCTGCGGGTCGAGCCTCGCCTCGATGGCCTGCCGAATCATCGCGGGCTTGGCCGCATGGAACGACAGTTCCCCCGTTAGCGCCGCCAGGGCCCAACCTCGATCAGGGTCTGGCGCTTCGGCCATGTAGTCGCGCACCAGCCTTAGCTTGGCGTTGCGGGAGGCCGTGTAAGACAGTCGGTCGAGAAGAGCCGCAAAGGCGCGCATGATGCTCAAACGCCGAAGCGACGCATCGGCTCAGTCAAAGGCGACGAAACGCGCAATGCCTCGATCCTGGAGCGGGCAGTGGGAATCGAACCCACACGAGAAGCTTGGGAAGCTTCCAGGCTACCACTACATCATGCCCGCAGCCGGCCCCCTTTTAGGGGCGTCTTTTCCGGTTGTCACCTACGGCCGATGCGTTTGCTCTGATAGCGTCGCCGCATGACGGGCGATCAGCACCACCACGGCGATGGGCACGACCACCATGGTCACCACGGCCATGCCCATGCTCATGCCCCCGCAAACTTCGGGCGGGCCTTCGCCATCGGCGCGGCGCTCAACATCGCCTTCGTGGCGGTGGAGGTGGCCGCGGGTCTGTGGGGGAATTCCATCGCCCTTCTGGCCGACGCCGGCCACAACTTCGGCGATGTTCTGAGCCTTCTGGCCGCATGGTGGGGCAGCGTTCTCGCCAGCGCCAAGCCGTCGGCCCGATACAGCTATGGCCTGAAGTCGTCTTCGATGCTGGCCGCGCTGTTCAACGCGGTCACCCTGCTGATCGCCACCGGCGGCATCGCCTGGGAGGCGGCGCGGCGATTGGCGGATCCCCAGCCGGCCGAGGGCGTACTGATGATGGCGGTGGCCGGCGCTGGCGTGATCATCAATGGCGTGACGGCGCTGATGTTCTTCAAGGGGGCTAAGACCGACCTCAATGTGAAGGCGGCGTTCGCCCATATGGCGGCGGACGCCCTGGTGTCCCTCGCCGTGGTGGCGGCGGGCGCCGGGATTGTCCTCACCGGGTGGACGTGGCTGGATCCGGCGACCAGCCTGCTCGTCGGGGCGGTCATCATCCTGGGGACGTGGGGGCTGCTACGGGATTCCCTCAACATGGTGCTGGCCGCGACCCCGCCCGGCATCGACCCGGCGGAGGTCCGCGAAACCCTGGCCGGTCTGCCCGGGGTGGAGCGGCTGCACGATCTGCACATCTGGCCGATGAGCACGACGGAGACGGCGTTGACCTGCCACCTGATCATGCCGGCGGGGCATCCGGGCGACGCCTTCCTGGCCGAGGCCTGCGAGCAGCTCCACGCCCGGTTCGGCATCGGCCACGTCACCCTGCAGGTGGAGATGGGCGACGCCGCTGCCTGCGCCCTCGAGCCGGAGCACGTGGTCTAGATTTGGCCTACCGCCAGGGCTGGAAGTGCTTGGAAAGCTGCAGGCCCTGCCGCTGGTAATGCGAACCGTCGCGCCCATAGAGGCGGCTTGGCCGCTCGGACAGGGGCTCGAACACCAGCCGGGCCACCGCCTGCCCGTCTTCGAGCAGGAAGGGGGCCTCATGGCTGCGGACTTCCAGTACGGCGCGGCTGCCGGCGCCGCCGGCCTCCTCGGTGCCGAAGCCCGGATCGAAGAAGCCGGCATAGTGGACCCGGAACTCCCCCACCGCCGGATCGATTGGCGTCATTTCCGCGGCGTCGCCAGCGGGAATCTCGACGGCTTCCTTTGAGGCCAGGATGTAGAACTCGCCCGGATCGAGCAGCAGTTCACCGCGCCGCGGCTCCATCGGCTCCCAGAAGTCGCGGGGGTCGTGGCCGTTCTCGAAATCGAGGTCGATCACCCCAGCGTGTCGGCGCGCCCGGAACCCGGCAAGCTTGCCGGTCAGATCGACCCCGACCGTCTGCACCGTCCGCCGGGCCGCCTCGCCGGAGCGCAAGCGGAGCTGGTTCAGCCGGGTGCCGGTGCGCACCAGCACCGAAAATGTCTGAGGAACGATCTCGACGTACAGCGGGCCGTTATAGCCCTCTCCCACATCATCGAACGCGACGCCGCGGTCGGTCACCAGCCGCACGAACACGTCCACCCGGCCCGTGGAGCTTTTCGGGTTGGCGCGCGCGCTCAGGCCGGGGGGCAGGGCGAGCCCCTCTTGAAGTTCGGCCACATAGACGCAGCCCCTCTCCAGCACAGCTCCCGACGACAGGTCGAGGCGATGCATGGAAAGGTCGCCGAGACGTTCGGCCACTGTGCGTGCGCCGGGCAGGAAGGACGCCCTCACCCGCCAGGCGGTCGCGCCCAGGCGCAGATCCAGGCTGGCCGGCTGGACCTGATCCGGCGCGAACGGGGAAAGGGCGGTCACGCCGCCATCGGCGATCAGGCGATCGATCGCCTGGCAGGGTAGGATTCCAGGTGGGGCAGTCATATCTGCGGAGACTCGCGGACGCGGTGCGCCGTTGCAAGCGCCAAGGCGCGCATAACGAATGTGACGCCCTCTCTTAGAAACCCTGGCTTGACCTTGGCGCCTCGTCTGACGTTGATGCCCGCGCCAAGGAGATCGATATGAGCGACGCGTCCGAAGATCCGAACACCTGGGAACCCGCGACCCGGCTGGTGCGCGGCGGGATGGCGCGCAGTCAGTTCGGCGAGACGTCCGAGCCCATCTACCTGACCCAGGGCTTCGTCTATGATTCCGCGGAGGCCGCGGACGCGCGCTTTGGCGGCAACTCTCCGGGCTTCGTCTATTCCCGCTACGCCAACCCCACCTGCAAGACCTTCGAGGATCGTCTCGCATTGCTGGAGGGGGCGGAGGCCTGCCGCAGCACGGCGTCGGGCATGGCCGCGGTGCACACCGCGCTGGTCGGCCTGTTGAAGGCCGGCGACCACATCCTCGCCAGCAAGGCGCTGTTCGGCTCCTGCCGCTGGATCGTCACCCAGCTGCTCCCTCGGTTCGGGGTGGAGGCGACCACCGTCGAGGGTACGGACATCGAGGCGTGGCGCGCGGCTGTCCGGCCCAACACCCGGGTGATCTTCCTTGAAAGCCCCGCCAACCCGTTGCTGGAAGTGATCGACATCGCCGCGGTCGCCGCCATCGCCAAGGAGGCGGGAGCCAAGCTGGTGGTGGACAATGTGTTCGCCACCCCGCTGTATCAGCACCCTCTGCAGCTCGGCGCGGATGTGGTGGTCTATTCGGCGACCAAGCATATCGACGGCCAGGGGCGTGTGCTGGGCGGGGCCATCCTCGGAAACGCCCAGCTCCTGGACGAGGCCTATAAGGACTATCTGCGGCACACGGGCCCCGCCCTGTCGCCGTTCAGCGCCTGGGTGCTGCTGAAGGGGCTTGAGACCATCGAGCTTCGGGTCGACCGGCAGACGGAGACCGCCGCAAAGCTCGCCGACCTGATGGCGGACCACCCGAAGGCCCGGCGGGTTCTATATCCCCACCGCAAGGATCATCCCCAGTACGAGCTGGCTAAACGCCAGATGAGCCGCGGCTCCAACCTGATCGCTCTCGACGTCGGCGGTCGGGACGAGGCGTTCCGCTTCCTCAACGCGTTGCAGATCGTCGACATCTCCAACAACCTCGGCGACGCCAAGTCGCTGGCGACCCACCCTTCGACCACCACACACCGGTCCTTCACGGAGGAGGATCGTCTCTCGATCGGCCTCACGGACGGCTGCATCCGGCTGTCGGTGGGCCTGGAAGGCGCGAACGATCTGGCGCGCGACATCAGCCGCGCCCTGGACGCCGTCTGATGCCCGCCAAGGACGATGTCTATGAGGCGGTGACACGCGACCTTGCCGTGCGGGTGCGCCCGAGCTTTCTCGAAGAGCAGTCGGACCCCGCCGCGCGGCGCTGGGTCTGGGCCTATGCCGTCGAGATCGAGAACCTGGGGCAGGAGACGGTGCAGCTGATCTCGCGGCACTGGGTCATCACCGACGCCTGGGGGCGGGTCGAAGAGGTTCGGGGTCCCGGCGTGGTCGGCGACCAGCCGGTGTTGAAGCCCGGTCAGCGTTACGCCTACGCCAGCGGCTGCCCGCTCACGACTTCGTCCGGGGCCATGGTGGGCGCTTACCAGATGGTGTCCGACAGCGGCGAGGCTTTCGAAATCGCCATTCCGGCCTTTTCCCTCGACACCCCGTCGTCGCGGCGGACCGTCAACTAGGCCGTCTTTAGCCGACGATCTGTACACGGATCGTCCGTCGGTTTCCCGTTAGCCGTCCGTGTCCAGCGCATAGCCGGCGGAGCGCACGGTGCGGATCGGATCGATCTCGCCGTCCCGGTTCAGCGCCTTGCGCAGGCGGCCGATGTGCACGTCCACGGTGCGGGCCTCGACGTAGACATCCGAGCCCCAGACCGAATCCAGCAGCTGCTCGCGGCTGAACACGCGGCGCGGATGCTGCATCAGATAGTCCAGCAGGCGGAACTCGGTCGGGCCGAGGTGGATCTCGCGGTCGGCTCGGCGCACCCGGTGCGCGACTCGGTCCACCACGATGTCGCCGTGGGTCAGCCGGTCATCCGCCAGGGCAGGGCGGATGCGGCGCAGCACGGCGCGGATGCGTGCGGACAGCTCGGTCATGGAGAAGGGCTTGACCACATAGTCGTCGGCGCCGGTCTCAAGCCCACGGACCCGGTCGCTTTCCTCGCCCCGGGCCGTCAGCATGACGATCGGCAGGTTGCGGGTTTCGGGCCGGGCGCGCAGGCGGCGGCACACCTCGACCCCCGACACCTTCGGCAGCATCCAGTCGAGCAGGACGAGGTCCGGCTGGCGCTCCGACGTCAGCATCAGCGCTTCTTCCCCGTCGGTGGCGACGGTGACGCGATAGCCTTCCTTGTCGAGATTGTACTGGAGGAGGGTCGCCAGCGCGTCCTCATCCTCGACGACGAGAATCGACGGGTTCAAGCGCCGCCCTCCTGACTATGCGTTTCGTCGCCTGTCCATTTCGGGCGATCGCCTTCGAAATCCTCGCCGGTGATTTCGTAGTGGACCAGCTCGGCCAGATTGGTGGCGTAGTCGCCGATCCGCTCCAGGTTCTTGGCGATGAAGAGGAGTTGGGTGCAGGCGCCGATTACCCGGGGATCGCCCATCATGTAGGTGAGCAGCTCCCGGAAAACGCTGTTGTAGTGCTCGTCCACTTCCTCGTCGTCGCGCCAGACCCGCTCGGCCCGGGCGAGGTCGCTGGTGGCGTAGGCGTCCAGCACCTCCTTCAGGCGCAGGGCCACCAGCCGGCCCATCCGCTCCACGGAGCGGGTGCTGGGGATGACCGGCTCGGCCTGGGCGATGGCGAGCAGGCGCTTGGCGATGCTCTTGGACTGGTCGCCGGCCCGCTCGAGCTGCAGGCTCATCTTCAGGGCGGCCACCGTTCGGCGCAGATCGTGGGCGACCGGCTGGCGCAGGGCGATCATGCGGATCGCCTTGCGCTCTATCTCGCGCTGCAGATTGTCGAGTTTCTGGTCCCGCTGGACCACCGACTGGGCGAGGCCCACGTCGCGGTCAGCCGTGGCGGTGATGGCGTCGGCGAGCTGGGCTTCGGCCAGTCCGCCAAGGCGGGCGATCTCGGCCTTCAACTGGTCGAGTTCCTCGCCATAGAATTTCAAAGTGTGTTCGGTCATGACTCAAGGCCTTGGGCACGTCGCGGTCCGACTGGCGAGCCTGCTATCGGTCGCCAATGCTATTCCTGCATGACGGTTATGCGACAGTTTTGTTGCGGTCAGTCGGCGGAGGCGAGGGGAAGGGCGACAATGAAGGCCGCGCCGAGGCCCGGAGTGCTCTCCACCAGCAGGCCGCCGCGGTGGCGATTGACGATATGTTTGACGATGGCGAGGCCGAGGCCGGTGCCTGACCGTTCACCGCTCTTCTGCCCTTCCACCCGATAGAAGCGCTCGGAAAGCCGGGCGAGGTGCTCGCGGGCGATACCCGGGCCATGGTCCTGCACCCGGAGCCGGGCGTAGCCCCCTTCCGTCTCGCTGTCGGGGGCGATCAAGGTCATCCGGCCGCCTTCGGGGGCGCCGGGCCTGTAGTCCGCCGGATCGGCGGCGAGGGCCTCGCGGAGGCTGGGCGCGATGCCGACCGTGACCTCCACCTGCCCGCCCGGGGCGGAGTACTTCAGCGCGTTGTCCAGCAGGTTGAGGATCACCTGGATGAGCTGATCGCGATCGCCAACCACTTTTGCAGCGCCGGCGGACGGACCGGACAGCGCTACCTTGACGTCCTTTTCCTGGGCGATCGGGGCCAAGGCTGCGACCACATCCGCGGCGGTGAACGCCAGGTCGCAGACCTCGGTCGGACGGACATGCTCATTCATCTCCACGCGTGAGAGCGAAAGCAGGTCCTCCACCAGCCGCGCCATGCGGGCGGCCTGGACGGCCATGATGCCCAGGAACCGCTCCCGGGCCGCCTCGTCGTCCTTCGCCGGGCCGCGCAGCGTCTCGATGAAGCCCACCAGTGACGCCAGCGGCGTGCGCAGTTCGTGGCTGGCGTTGGCCAGGAAGTCGGCGCGCATCCGCTCGTTGCGGCGCGCGTCCGTCTCGTCCCGCAGCAACAGCATCGCCAGCCTGCGATCGTCCAGGCCGGCGACGGGCCGGGCCCAGGCCCGCCAGCTCCGGGTTGGCGGTCCGCCGAGATCGAACAGGGCCACCGCCTCCTCGCCGTGTGCGAGGCATCGCTCCACCACGTCCAGCGCTTCCGGCTGCCGGATCACCGCCGCCAGCAGGGGGCCGTCGGCCGGAATGCGGAAGAGGGCGTTGGCCGCCCCGTTGGCGTAGATCACCCGCCGCGTCGCCCCATCCCGGCCGTCGGACGCCGACACCAGGAGAATTGGGTTCGGCGACACCTCGAGCATCTGCTCGAAAGGGAGTGGCGGCGTGACCGGGGCGGGCGACGTCTCTCCAGGGGCCGGCCGGGGCCCGCTACCGAAGGCGAGGCCCGCTCGCCTCAGGCGTTCGCCCAGACCGCTCCACCCCGTCGCCATGAGTCGGTCGCCCCCTTGATGCGGGTGCTTATAGGGCGGGGACGTCACGCGGCAAAGACGGGGTCGCCAAGGCGATTCAGCATCGCCGCTTCGACCACTGGTTTAGCGGCGACTGAAGGGCGTTCAGAAATTCTCTTAGAACACTTCGGGGTGTCAAACCCTATTAGGCCGTCAGAACGGTACAAAACCTGTGACGGGGACGACCATGCGTATAGATAAGCTAACAGTTAGTCTGGCCTTTTCTGCAAGCGTCCTGGCGCTTGCCGCAGCGGCGCCAGCCTGTGCGCAGGAATCGACGACGGCGGCCCCCCTGTCCGTCAGCGAGCCCGTCGGGGCCGACGTGGGCGAGATCGTCGTCACGGCTCGCCGCCGCGCGGAGAGCGTGCAAAGCGCGCCTCTGGCCGTGTCGGTCGTCACCAGCGACGCGATCGCGAAGACCGGCGCCTTCACCGTAGGGCGGCTTCAGCAGATCGCGCCGTCGATCCAGTTCTACTCGTCCAACCCCCGGAATTCAGCGGTCAACATCCGCGGGCTGGGGGCGCCGTTCGGCCTGACTAATGACGGTATCGAACAGGGGGTCGGCCTCTATATCGACGACGTCTATTATTCCCGCGCCGCCGCCTCGACCTTCGACTTCCTGGATGTCTCGCGGGTCGAGGTGCTGCGTGGTCCGCAGGGCACCCTTTACGGCAAGAACACCACGGCCGGCGCGATCAACATCACCACCAATGCGCCGACCTTCGATTTCGAAGCCACCGGTGAAGTCTCCATCGGCAACCTCGACTTCAAGCAGGCCAAGGCCGCTGTGTCCGGACCCATCACAGACAAGCTGGCGGCGCGTTTCGCCATCTCGTCCACCGACCGGCGGGGCACGATCTATGACGTGACCTCGCGCCGATACATCAACGAGCTCGACAACATCGGCTTCCGCGGACAGCTGCTGTACCAACCCACGAGCAAGCTCGATATCACCCTCGCCGGCGACTACAGCAACCAGGATCCGGTCGGTCAGGCGCAGATCTACGTCCGCACCGGCGCGACGCAGCGGCCCCTTAACCGCCAGTTCGCCGCGTTGGCGGCAGCCCAGAACTATGCACCGCCGAGCACCAATCCTTTCGACCGCATCACCGACGTCGACGCCAGCCTTCGCAGCGGCAACGCCCTCGGCGGCGCATCGGCGCGCATCCGTTGGCAGGTCGGCCCTGGCACGCTGACCTCGGTCACCGCCTGGCGCTTCTGGGACTGGAAGCCGGAGAACGATCGGGACTTCACCGGTCTGTCCGTGGTGGCGAAGTCGCAGAATCCCTCCCAGCAGAACCAGTACACCCAGGAACTGCGCTATGCCGTTTCGGGCCAGCGGTTCGATTTCGTCACGGGCGCCTTCGTCTACTACCAGCGGATCGACACCCAGGGCACCGAAGCGCAAGGCGTGAACGCCAGCCGCTGGTCGATAAACCCTTCCAGCGCGCTGGCCAATAATCCCGCCGTGCTCAATGGGCTGACGGCCCTGAACACCCAGTGGCTGAAGAACACCAGCGCCGCGGTGTTCGGTCAGGCGAGCTGGAAGGTCACCGACGCCCTGACGATCCAGCCGGGGGTCCGGCTGAACTACGACAAGAAGTCCGGCTATTACGAGCGCAAGGTCTTTGACGGCCAGGGCCTGCCGGTGCTGTTCGGGCAGACCGATCCCATCCGTGTCGCCCAGCTCGCCGTCTATGCGCCCCAACTCGTCGCGCCGACCTTCAGCGACTGGAACTTCAGCTACGACCTGACCGTGAGCTACAAGGTCGCGCCCAGCATCCTGACCTATGTCACCTACGCCAAGACCTTCAAGTCGGGGGGCATCAACCAGAACGGCGTGCCGGTGGACGCCTCGAACAATCCGATCCTCGCTGCGGGCACGGTGAGGCCGGAGTCGGTCAATCACTATGAGGCGGGGATCAAGGCTCAGTTCTGGGAGCGCCGCGCCACCTTGAACCTCGCGGCCTTCCGCACCGACATCGGCGACTACCAGGCCAACGTCACCAACGGGCAGTACGGAGTTCTGCGCGGCTATCTCGCCAACGCCGAAAAGGTCCGGACCCAAGGGGTCGAGGCGGACTTTTCCATCCGGCCGAGCGAACGGCTGACCGCCTATGTCAACGGCGCCTACACCGACGCCAAATACATCAAGTTCGTCGACGCACCGTGCCCGCCGGAACTGTCGGGAGGCACGACGGTGGGCGCCGGCCAGACCCCGAGCGCGCCGGGGACCCCCGGCGGCCTGAGCCCGGCCAACTGCAACATCTCCGGCCAGCGGCTGCCGGGGGTGTCGAAGTGGTCCTTCTCCTATGGGTTCGAAGCCAATGCGCCGGCGAACCTGCTTAGCCAGGCGGGTCAGGTCTATCTCGGCTTCGAAGGCAACTATCGTTCGAAGTTCTCGTCGAACCCGTCCGCGTCCGCCTACACCTGGGTCGGCGCCTACGCGGTGGCCAACTTCCGCGTCGGTTTCCGCACAGACCACGGCTTCGACATCTCCGCCTGGGTGCGCAACGCCTTCGACCGGAACTACTACGACTTCCTGGTGGTCGGGCCGGGTAATACGGGCCTGATCGCCGGTCAGCCTGGGGATCCCCGGACCTTCGGCGTCACCCTGCGCGCCAGATACTGAGGCGCAGATCCAAGAGGGGGCGGGCCCCGACACCGCCCCCGCCAGTGCCATCCACGAACGAGGAAGCCGAACATGCGCGATATCGTCTCTCGCCGCAGCCTCATCGGTGGAGGCGTCGCTCTCGCCGGGCTGACGGCGGCCGGGTGCGGAAAGCCGGCCCCGACGGCGGCCGCCCCGGTCAGCCTGCTGAACGTCAGCTACGATCCCACCCGTGAACTCTACAAGGCCTACAACGCCTACTTTCTCGAACAATGGAAGGCGACGAAGGGCGGCCAAGAGGTCGAGGTGAAGCAGAGCCACGGGGGGTCCGGCTCCCAGGCCCTGTCCGTCATCGGCGGCCTGCAGGCCGACGTGGTCACCCTGGCGCTCGCCTACGACATCGACACCATCGCCCAGAAGGCCGGGCGGATCGCCGCCGACTGGCAGGCGCGCTTGCCGGACAATTCCAGCCCCTACACCTCGACCATCGTGTTCCTGGTTCGCGGCGGCAATCCAAAGGGGATCAAAGACTGGGGGGATCTGGCCAAGCCAGGGGTGGAGATCATCACCCCCAACCCCAAAACCGGCGGCGGCGCCCGCTGGAACTACCTCGCCGCCTGGGCCTA
>Ga0182736_1002044_pt1 | contig 16754 bp, 16 predicted proteins | sample eDN5th30CKraftBY_FD_128882 | JGI IMG/M metagenome (GOLD analysis project Ga0182736, IMG submission 128882) | Enriched backyard soil microbial communities from Emeryville, California, USA - eDNA 5th pass 30_C Kraft BY (version 2) (version 2) | ecosystem: Environmental > Terrestrial > Soil >... | reverse complement strand
CGAACGGACCGTCGGTCACGCCCGCGCCAGGCGGTGTAGCCCGCATAGCGGATGCCGGGGTCCTCCGGCCAGGTACGTCTGATCGCACTGCCGACGCCGTCGGCGCCGATCACGAGGTCGAACTCGGTGGTCTCACCGGTGTCGGTCACGACCGTCGCCGAGTGGACGGGCGTGTCGACCCGCGTGACGGTGGCCGGACGAACCGGCGGGGCGGCGGTGGTGAGGATGCGGTGCAGCTCGGCGCGGTGGACGACGACGAACTCCGGTCCGGTGTCGTCGGCGGCGCCGAGCAGCCAGCGCCCGTCGGGCGTGCGCAGCCCGGACGGGACGGCCAGGTGTGCCGAGCGCACGTACCGCGTCGCCGAGCCCGACCTGGTCCAACGCGCGAAGTCCGTTGCTGAACAGCGAGATCCCGGCACCGGCGGGGGCGCTGCCGGATCGCTCCGGACGAACCCCGTGGCCTGCTGTACCGCGATCCCGACCACTCGTCGAAGGAGATCGCCGAGACGCTGTTCATCACAGGCTGGACCTGGCGAGGTGCGCCATCAGGGCCGGGCTGGTCGAGCCCTGACGCCGGTCGCGCCCTCGGGGCGACCGCGCGACCGGCTACGGGAACGGGCGCGCCGAGATTGGGTGCTGGACCCGATGGCGGCGCCGACACCCACGTCCCGACCTGAGCACCACGACCCGGCCGGTGGACGTCGAGGACCGTGGAGAGGGGGAGCGGCATGCCGATGTGGCTCGTCCGGCTCCTGCTGGCCGCCGTCCTCGGTGTCGCCGTCGCCGTCACGCTCTCCGCGGCGCCTGCTGCTGGCGGGCGGACCAGGGGTGGCGGATCAGCCGATGCCGGGACGGGCCGGGATCCCGACCGCGGCGCGCCGGCACATCGCGAGTTGCCCGGCGGGGCGGACCGGTACCGCGCTTGCCGCGGCGGGTGCGCCGTACTCGGCGAGCAGAGCCTGGTCGGCTGCATGCCCCGCGGCGTCGACGAGCTGTTCCGGCCCGACGTCCGACCGCAACGATCCTGCGCGCAGCCGCAGCGAGTACGTCCAGACACGCATCGACCCCGTGCCGACCCCGGGACGGGCGTCGGGCGCAGGGATGAGGTCGAGTTCCAGGCTCGCCGGCACGTGGATCGCGATCGCGGCGAGTGCGACGGCCTCGGCGTGCGCGAGGTCGGCATGAACGGCGAGGCGCAGCCGCAGCAGCGCCGGGATCACTGCCACCTCATGCCCTCCAGCCGGCCGCGACCCGGGTGGGCCGGCTGCTGTGCCGCCCCGCTGCGGGCAGGTCGCGAGCCGTCCCAGGATCGCGCACGACGCGACCGTTCGTGTCGGGGTCGAGCCGGGGCAGCCGTTGGGCCGTCACGAGGGTTTCCTTTCGTGCGTCGCGGCCCGGCGCCTCGCGTCGGAGTCGGGCGTCGGGTTGCATGCGGGAGTAGCCGACCTGGACGTCGTCCACGGTGCCCCGGAACCGGCGCCGGCGCACGGGCGATGACGTACCGACAATCCGCGCCTTACCTGCCGAAGCCCGGCAACGTCGCAGCGGTGGCAGGGGTATGGGAGCGGTGTGGCCGTCCGGATCGGCCGGACGGCTCGCGCTGTACGCTGCCGAGAGTCGGCGGCCGAAGACGGTGGCGTGCACGACGCACCGACGGCAGCCGGCCAGGCCGTCGGCGGCGAGCTCGCCGACCGGCTCGCTCCCTACCTACCGGCGGGCCCGCGTCGCGGCGCGCCCCCGACCGAGCGGACGATGCGCGAGATCTACCGAGTGGTGGAACGCGGACCCGGCCGAGGTTGCGGACCCGCGACCTGCCCGCCGCGGCTCGTCGCGGGCATGGTCGGTGGTGGGACTGCCGAGCTCGGGCAGCGCGGCTGCCGCATCCACGAGTCGTCGGGACGGCGGTGTCGCGGACGCGGGGGACCGGCGCGGTCCTCTTCGCGGTAGATGTGAGCGACGACCACGCCGGCGGCCGGCACCGCGGGCAGGTACCTCCGGTGCAGGACGCCTACCGCGCGCTGTCGCGGGCCTCGGTGCCGTCCGAGGACCTCGACGTGCGGATGGCCGGCACCCGGTCGTTTCTGGGGACGCGCTCGGTCCCGGGGACCCGGTTCGGGGATGGGGCCTCACGGAGGGTCAGGCCTCCGGGAGTGTTCTGGTGATCCGGACACGCCACCGCGCGGGACCGGATTCCAGGTAGGTCCAGTCGAACTGGTCCGGATAGGTGGCCTGGAACTGTCGGTGCAGCGGCTTCGGATCGTGGTTGTTGACCAGGACGAACGACTCTCCGGGTGCGAGGCGGGCATAGATGCCGAAGATGCGGGGGTGGCGTCGTCCGTGGGGGATTTCGCGGACGTCGAGCACCTCGGGAATCTCGAGGTGCCCCCACGTCAGGAGAGTGACCACGTCCTCGGCCAGGTCCGCGAGATCGACTCCCGGCAGCTCGGCGAGTGCCGGCAACAGGAGGAGGCGTTCGATCTCGGCGCAGCACCGCAGCAGCGTCAGCCCGGCATGGGCGGCCTCGTTCAGCTCGTCGGCCGTGTCCGCCCGGCCGAGGCGGGCGACGCGACTCCGGATCATCTCGTGCTGCAGCCGCAGGGACCGCACGAGCAGCCGGGTCTCCTCGGCACCCGCGGCGACCGCGTAGAGGACGCGATCGGTCGCCTCCATGTGCCGGCGCAGCCGGGACGAGCAGAACTCGACCAGTGAGTCCTGGGTCTCCTCCCTGCGTGCCAACGGGAGGCCGAACCCGGTGGCGAGCTCGACCTTCGCCGCCAGGTCGGCGAGCATCTCCGCGTCGCGGTCGAGGAGCAGCGTCTGTGCTCGCCGTGCCGGGTCGTCTTCGGTGCCCAGGATGTGGATATCGGTTGCTGACGACACGTCGCGCTCCTGTCTGCCCGCCTCCGGCTGTCGGTTCCCGGACGGTCGATGTGCGCCGGTGGCATCACCGACGAGGGCAGTCCACCAACGGGAAACTATTTTTACAAGAGTTTTTCGTGTCTAATGGGGCACGTCGCGAGGAGGAGACCTGTGACCTACGTGATCGCGCTGCCGTGTGTCGACGTCAAGGACCGGGCATGTGTCGACGAGTGCCCGGTCGACTGCATCTACGAGGGCGGACGGTCCCTCTACATCCATCCTGACGAGTGCGTCGACTGCGGGGCCTGCGAACCGGTGTGCCCTGTCGAGGCGATCTTCTACGAGGACGACCTGCCCGACCGCTGGGCTGCCCACCTCGAGGACAACGCCGCCTTCTTCACGACGGCCCTTCCCGGGCGCGCCGCCCCGCTCGGCAGCCCGGGCGGCGCCGCGAAGCTGGGGCCCCTCGCGGCCGACACCGTACTGGTGAGCGGCCTGTCCGAGCACCCGGCGGAGGCCGCGGCCGATGAGTGAGCGCCGCGAGCAGATCCTGGAGATCGTGCAGCAGGCCCTCGAACCGGTCGAGGTGGCCGAGGTCGCGCGCGCGGCCGGCATCCACCCGAACACGGCGCGGTTCCACCTCGACGCGCTGGTCGCCGACGGTGTGCTCGACTGCGCGACGGGTGCTCCCGCCGGGCGCGGCCGCCCGCGCCACACCTACCGGGCCCGGCCCGGACAGGCCCGCGGCACCGCCCGCCGCTACCAGTTGCTCGCGGAGATCCTGCTGAGCCACCTCGAGCTCCGCGGTGAGGATGCGGCCGACGAGGCGACGACCGCGGGCCGTGCCTGGGGCGCCTACCTGGCTCCCCGGCCGGCTCCGGCGCGGGCGGTTCGCCCGGACGCAGCCCTGACCCAGCTCCTCACGATGCTCGGCGACCTCGACTTCGCCCCGGAACCGGTCCACACCCGGCCCGACGGCGTGGACGCGGCCGACTGGCCGGACGTCGTGCGGCTGCGGCACTGCCCGTTCCTCGAGCTCGCCGTTCCGCAGCGTGATCTGGTCTGCCGGGTACATCTGGGCCTGATGCAGGGCGCGCTCGCGGAGCTGAAGGCTCCGGTCTCGGTCACGAGCCTGGTGCCCTTCGAGGAACCCGGCGCCTGCCTGGCTCATCTCGCTCCGCCCGGGAGGTAGCGCCCGCCGCACCCGATCTCCGGTGTCTCTGCGGTCGGGATCGGCGAACCGGGACACGACCGGGCCCGTTCGCTCGTGGGTCCCGGTCCGGCGGCCCCGTCGCTCGCGCCGCACGACCACCACGTCCTCGAGGACGACCCGGACGCCCGGCGTCGGGGGTACCGACGGCGCCGCTGCGGATCGGGCTTGACCTTCCACCCACTGGAAGGTTCAGGCTTCCCGTCATGACCGGCCTGACCATCGGGGAGCTCGCGCGCCGCTCGGGCGTGTCCGCCCGCACGATCCGCTTCTGGTCCGACGAGGGCGTGCTGCCCGAGACGGACCGCTCGGCAGCCGGCTACCGGCGCTACGACGCGTCCGCGGTGGCCAGGCTGGACCTGGTCCGCACGTTGCGCGAGCTCGGCCTGGGCCTCGATGCCGTGCGTGCGGTGCTCGACCGCACCCGCGGCGTCGACGAGGTCGCCGCCGCCCACGTCCGCGCGATCGACGACCGCATCCGCGCGTTACGGACCCAGCGTGCGATCTGCACGCTGCTCGCGCGCGGCGACCACACAGAGAGGGAGATGGCACTGATGAACGACCTGGCCACACTGTCCGCCGCGCAGCGGCAGCAGCTGATCGACGAGTTCGTGGACGCGACCTTCGCCGGCACGGATCCCGACGCGCCCGGATCGGGCATCGCGACCGCCATGCGCAGTCTGCCCGCCGAGCTGCCCGACGATCCGACGACCGAGCAGGTCGAGGCCTGGGTGCAGCTGGCCGAGCTCGTCGGCGACGAGTCCTTCCGTGCCCGGGTGCGCGAGATGGCCGTCGTCGGCTCGTCGCAGACCGTGCCCGAGGACCCCGGGCCGGACGCGGCACTGGTGGTGGAGCACTGCGGCGCGGCGCTCGCCGCGGGCGTGGTGGCGGGCAGTGCGGCGGCCGAGGAGGTACTCGCCCGCGTCGGCGCGGGCGGGCTCGACCGGGCCGGGCGCCTCGCGCTCGCGGGCCGGCTCGAGACGTTCACCGACCGTCGGGTCGAGCGCTACTGGGTGCTGCTCGGTGTGCTCAACGGGTGGCCCGCCCGGCAGCCTGCCGCACCGGCGTTCGAGTGGCTCGCGGCCGCCCTGCGCGGCTGACAGCCAGGGCGCCCCGCTCTGCGCGACGCGGCCGGGCCGGGTCGCGGCGAGCCCGTCGTGGAACGCCGGCCGCGCAGGCCGCAGCGCGAACGGCACCTGCAGCAACCGCTGTGGGCGCTACCGGCCGTGTTCAGTTCGGATCCAATATTGACGGAAAAGTATCCGCTCGATACGATTCTGGCTACGTTGCAGGGACAAGTGTAACCAGCGAAGCGTCAGTGTCCCAGCCGGTCAGCACGCCCCACCTCAACGGACGAGTTGCTGCACGCTGTCCGGTTCTCCCGTACCGATCATCGGTGCGAATCCGGTCGCCGGCAGCCGCCGTCCGTGCCCCGAAGATGAGGAGAAAGACGGCAATGAGGCTCTCTCCCCGAAAGCGCGGGTCCGCCGTCCTGGCGGCCCTCGCCACAGGAGTACTGCTGCTGGCCGCCGCCTGCGGGTCCGGCGGTGGCCAGGCCGAGACGGCCGGATCCGCGATCGACCCGAACGAGGGCGGCGGACCGGCATGGCAGTCCGTGGTCGACGCCGCCCGTCAGGAGGGCCAGGTCGTCCTCTACAGCAACTCCGACGGCGTCAACCCTGCGTTCGAGGCCGCGTGGGCGAAGGCCTACCCCGACATCAAGCTCGTCGTCTCCAAGTACACCTCCGGCGAGCTCACGACCAAGCTCGACGCCGAGAAGGGGGGTGGCGTGGTCGGTGCGGACGTCATCACCGTCTCCACCAAGCCCTGGCTCGAGGCGAACCGCGGGGCGCTGGTCGCCTCCACCGGTCCGGCCCTGGAGAAGTACTGGAAGGGCAGCGAGCACGTCTACGCCGACGGCGCGTACGTCCTGGTCGCCGCGACCCCGCTGGGTGCCGGGATCAACACCGAACAGCTCGCGAAGCTCGGCAACCCCTCGGTGACGACCTACAAGGACCTGCTCCAGCCGCAGCTCAAGGGAGCGCTGGGGATCGTCCCGGGCACCGGTTCGCCCGCCGCCGAGCAGTGGTGGTACTTCGCCGCCAAGGAGATGGGCGGGGACGGCGCGGTCGCTCAGCTCGCCGGTCTCGAGCCCCGGCTCTACACCACGCCCTCCACGATCGCCACCGACATCGCCTCCGGCGAGGTCGCCGTCGGTGCCTACAGCATCAAGGGCACGATCGAGGCGCTCGCGGCCAAGGGTGCGCCGGTCAAGTTCGTGACCCTCGACCCCGTCATCTCGACGCCGGTGACCGCGGCCGTGGTCGGCTGGGCCAAGCACCCGAACGCCGCCCAGGTGTTCCAGAACTGGCTGCTCTCGCCCGCCGGCCAGATCGCGCTCAACGGCAGCGGCTCGCTGCTCACCCCCCTCGCCCTCGCCGACCTGGGCACCGTCCCGGCGACGATGCGCTCCATCCCGGACGGCGCGACGGTCGTCGACGGGGTGCTGAGCCCCGAGCAGAAGACCTGGGTGACCGACCTCTGGAACGCGAAGATGCGGCTCGGCTGAGCGGACCCGGCGGGCCGCGGACGGACGCGTCCGCGCGCGGCCCGCCGGTCCGTGTCCGTGCAACCGCGAGTGAGGACTCCAGACGTGACGCTGACGCAGGAACGGAACGCCGCGACGGGGCCGGCGCAGACGCCGGCCGGGTCCCGGGCGAAACCCGCAGGCCGACGATGGGCGCTGCTCGCGCTCCTCATGGCCGCGTTGATCCTCTGGCCCCTGATCAAGCTCGAGGCACGGGTCGCCGAGGACCTGTCCGGGGCGGTGGACCGGCTGCTCGGCTACCGCGATCTCGGGCGCGTCTACCTGAACACGGTGATCATCGCGGTCGGCTCGACGATCGTCGCGGTGGTGGCCGGGACCGGTCTCGCGTGGTGCATCACGCGAGTGCCGCCGCGGTGGTACAAGGTGATGTCGGTACTGCCGGTCGTGCCACTGCTGATGCCCTCGGTCGCGAGCGTCCAGGGCTGGTCCTACCTGCTGTCGCCGCGAACCGGGATCATCAACCAGTACCTGCGGGAGTGGGGCGTCGGCTCGGGGGACAGCGGGCCGCTGGACGTGTACTCCATGACCGGCATCATCCTGATGGCCGGGACGATCCTGACCTCGTTCGTGTTCATGTTCGTCAGCGCGAGCCTGCGGCAGCGCGGTGCCGAGCTCGAGGCCGCGGCCGCGGCATGCGGCGCGTCCCCGTGGCGGACGTTCCGCACGGTCACCCTCCCGATGATGCGGCCCGCGCTCGTGTACTCCACCGCGATCGTGCTGTTGCTGGCGCTCGGGCAGTTCACCGTCCCGCTTCTGCTGGGCACCCCGGACCGCATCGACGTCGTCAGCACGGCCGTCTACAAGGTCTCCGCCGACTACCCGGTCGACTACGCCCTCGGCGGAGCGCTCGCGTTCCCGCTGCTCGTCATCGGGCTGGGCGTGATCCTGATCCAACGCCGCGCGCTGCGTGACGAACGGCGCTACGTGTCCGTCTCGGCCCGCACCCGCCAGGTCGGGCTGAAGACCTCGGGCTGGGCCCTCGTCCCGATCGTCACCTACCTCGTCGTCGCGGTCGTCCTGCCGCTCGTCGCGCTCGTCTCCGTCTCCCTGTCGCCGTTCTGGTCGGGCCGGATCACCCCGTCGACGTTCACACTGGACAACTGGGCGGCGGTGTGGGGCAACCAGAACACGGTCGACGCGATCACGACGACGCTCACCGCGCTGCTGCTGACGCTGGTGGCGGTCCTGCCGCTGAGCTACCTCGTCTCGGTCGCGCTGCTGCGGCGCACCCGGGTGCCCGGCGTGATCCGGCTGCCCATCGACGTCCTCGCCAGCATCGCGCTCTGCATGCCGGTGTCCCTGCTCGGCTTCGCGTTCCTCTTCACCTACTCCGAGCCGCCGTTCACCCTGTACGGCACCACCGCGATGGTCGTCGTCGCCTACGTGACCCTGGCGATCCCCTTCGCGATCCGGCCGCAGCTCTCCGCCCTCACGGCGATCGGGCCCGAGTACTCCGAGGCCTCGCGGGTCTCCGGGGCCGGCTCGCTGAGCACGGCATGGCGCATCACCTTCCCGCTGATCCGCAGCGGGCTGGGAGTGTCCGCCGCGCTGATCACGATCATCGTCGCGCACGAGTTCACCGTGTCCCTCATGGTGACCTCCCCGACGCGGCGGGTCATCGGCTCGCTGCTCTACGACGAGACCGTCAGTGGCACAGCGCCGAACGTCGCGGTCCTGTCACTGCTCATGCTCGCGGTGACGCTGGTCGGCATCGGCATCTCATGGCTCATCGCCGGCGGCAACACCGTCGACAAGATCTGAACCCCTGTGAGTGGCGATGGTCGCCAGGCGACTGTCCCCACTCACAGGGGTCCCTCACACTCCTGGAGCACCGAGTGAGCGAAGTACGGATCGACGGGCTGATGAAGACGTTCGGCTCCGCCGGGGTGCGGGCCGTGGACGACCTGAGTCTCACCGTCGCGGAGGGTCAGCTGGTGGTGTTGCTCGGGCCGAGCGGCTGCGGCAAGACCACCCTCCTGCGCTGCGTGGCCGGTCTGGAGACACCGGACGGCGGCACGATCGAGATCGGCGGCCGGCTGATGTTCGGGCGCGACGGGCGCATCCAGGTGCCCACCCACAAGCGGGACATCGGCATGGTCTTCCAGAACTACGCGCTCTGGCCGCACATGACCGTCGAGCAGAACGTCGCCTACCCGTTGCGGGTCCGGGGCATCGCGCGCCAGGAGCGCAGCCGGCAGGCACGTGAGGCGCTCGCGCTGGTCGAGTGCGAGATGCTGGCCGAACGTCTCCCGTCCGCGATCAGCGGTGGGCAGCAGCAGCGCGTCGCGCTCGCCCGCGCGCTCGTGGCCCGCCCGGGGCTGATGCTGTTCGACGAGCCACTGTCCAACCTCGACTACCGCCTGCGCGCGCAGCTGCGCCACCAGCTGCGCGACCTGCACCGCACGCTCGGGTTCACCGGGCTCTACGTCACCCACGACCAGACCGAGGCCATGCAGCTGGGCACCGTCGTCGCCGTCCTCAAGGAGGGCAAGGTGGAGCAGCTGGCCGATCCGGCGAGCCTGTTCTCCCGGCCCGCGAGCGCCTACGTCGCCCGGTTCCTCGGCATCGGCAACCGGCTGGAACTGGTCCGGGACCCGGATGCGCGCTGGGTGGTCGGCGGCGGCGACGTCCGCCTCGACCTGCCCGCCGCCGGTGAGCTGCCGGGCACCCGGTTCGATCTCTACCTGCGTGCGACCGAGGTGGGCCTCGCCGCACCCGGTGCCGGCCCCGCGGATCCCGACGTCGGACGGCTCCCGGGCGTCGTCACCGACGTCGTGTACAGCGGGGACAGCAGCGACTGGATCGTGCAGGTCGGGGACAGCCGGATCGTTGCCTCCGGCAAGGCACGCGCCTGGCCGTTCGGTCCCGAGGACCGGGTCGAGGTCGTGTTCCGGCACTCGTCGGCCCTGCTCTACGAGCAGGACGAGGCGGGGCGGCTGGTGGAGTCGTACGGCGTCCGCACGTCGCTGGTGCCCTGACCGTGGTGGCCGGTCCGCTCGCCGGTGTCCGGGTGCTCGACTTCTCCTGGATCGGTGTCGGCTGCATCACCACGTGGCTGCTCGCCGAGCTGGGGGCCGAGGTCTGGAAGGTCGAGCCGGTGGACGGCAGCGACAACGCCCGGACCATGGAGCCGCTGGTGCGCGGGGTCGGCGTCAACCACCTCGTGTTCGACCGTGGCAAGAAGAGCTTCCCGGTGGACGTCCGTCGGCCGGAGGGCCGGGAGGCCTACCTCGCCGTGGCCTCCGTGGTGGACGTCGTGGTCGAGGGCATGCGACCCGGGGTGGCCGATCGGCTCGGCGTGGGCGCCGAGGCACTGCGTGAGCGCAATCCCGCACTGAGCTACGTCACGCTGCCCGGCTACGGCTCGGGCGGGCCGTTGTCCGCCACCGCCGGCCACGATCTGAACTACGCCGCGATGGCCGGGGTGCTGTCGATGGCTCGCCAGGATCGACCGGCCCCGGCGCCGGTGCAGGTCGCGGACTGGGTGGCGGCGAGCCTGGCCGCGCTCGCCGCGGTGAGCGGGGTGCACCAGGCGGGCCGGACGCGGACGGGGCTCGTCGCCGAGTCCTCGCTGTTCGACGGCGCGATGTTCGCGCTGGTCGTCGCCCAGGCGCAGGCCCTCATGCTCGGCCTCGACGTCGGCCCCCGGACCAGCATGCTCAACGGCGAGCTCGCCTGCTACGCCGTGTACACCTGCGCCGACGGTGAGCTGCTCGCGGTGGCCGCGCTCGAGGAGCGCTTCTGGCGGCGGTTCTGCGCGCTCACCGGGATCGACGACGAGGGCGCGCAGTACGACCGCTCCCGTCAGGACCGGTTGCGCGGCGTCGTCGCCGGTGTGCTCGCGACCCGGCCGCGGGCGGAGTGGCTCGCACTCTTCGCGGACCAGGACGTCTGCGTGTCACCGGTACTCACCGTGGCACAGGGCCTGCAGCTGCCGCATGTGCGGGAGCGTGCGGGGGTGGTGCCGATGCAGCACCCGGACGGCTCGGTCGTGGACGCCCCTGCGGCACCCTTGCGCGTCGGGCCGCCCGGCGCCGCGCGGCCCACCGCCGCAGCCGTCGCGCGCACACCTGCGCTGGGCGAGGGCGCCCGCGAGCTGCTCGGCCTCAGCGGCCGTTCGTCCGCCGAGATCGACCGGCTGCACGGGGCGGGTGTGGTGTTCGCCCCGTGAGCCCCGGCCGCCTACTCGGCGGTGGCGGTCGCGGGCGCGAAGGAGGTGACGACCCCGGCCGCCAGCAGCTCGTCGACCTCCGCCGGGGAGAACCCGTACTCGGCGAGCACGTCCGCGGTGTCGGCACCGGCCAGCGGCGACACCGATCGCCGGGAGCCGTCGCGGATCGGGAGCGGGCCGGGGAGGCCCGGGATCGGCACGGGACGGTCGATGCCCGGCTGGGTCAGGTGCTCGAAGAGCCCGAGCTGCTCCACGTGCGGCTCCCGCAGGAAGCCCACCGAGTCGTTGACCGGAGCGCACATGATCCGGTGGGCGTTGAACCGTTCCACCCAGTCCGCGGTGGACCCCGCGAGCAGCAGCTCGGCCACCAGGGCGCGCAGCTCCGCCGACGCGCCGGTGTGCGGCTCGGGGGCCCGCAGGGCCCCGTAGGGGCGGAAGCGGTCGGCCAGCAGGCGCTCGTCGTCCCCGAGGACGGCGCGCACGCGTGCCCACTCGGTCTCGTTCATGGCCGCGAGGAAGATCTCGCCGTCGGCCGTGCGGTAGTTGCCGTAGATCGTCGGCTGGGGAGCGAGCCGCCCGTCGTGGAGCAGCCGTTCGTGCAGCGCGTGCAGGTCCAGCCAGGCCGCGGCCTGCAGCAGGTGCAGGTCGAGGTAGGTGCCCTTGCCGTGGACCCGCTTGCCGTACAACGCCGCCGAGAGGGCCGAGAAGGTGAACAGCGCCGCAGTCAGGTCCACCGGGATCGTGATCAGCCGGTGCGGGCCGTCGAGGAAGGTCCCGTGCTCGGTCATGAGTCCGGAGTAGGCCTGCAGGACGGGATCCATCGCGGGCCGGTGGGCGTGCGGGCCGGACTGGCCGAAACCGGAGACGGAGGCGTAGACGATCTCCGGGTTCAGCGCCGTGACGTCGTCGTAGGAGAAGCCGAGCCGGCCGACGACCCCTGGACGGAAGGACTCGACGAACACCGAGGCGCCGGTGACGAGCCGGCGCAGGATCTCCGCGCCGCGTGCCGACTTGAGGTCGACGCAGATGCTGCGCTTGCCCATGTTGCCCGAGACCGTGACCCCGGTGTTGCCGCCCGGAACCTGCGCGGGGGCACGCAGCCAGTCCCCGCCCGGCGGTTCCACCTTGATGACGGTGGCGCCGTACTGGGCGAGCATCATCGTGGCGAGGGGGCCGGCGATGCCCTGGCTCAGATCGACGACCACCAGCTCGGCGAACGGCAGGTCTTGAGGCATGTGGTCTCCCGGAGGTCGCGGTGTACTCCAGGCTACACGATGGGATCCGATATCGTAATTATTGGATTCAGAACGTCAGATGTGAGCGTTGAGCCGAGTGGCCACGTCGGTCATCACCGTGTGCACGGCCTGCTCGGCGGGGCCGTCCACGGACTGCGAGAAGCCGAGGGCGACCACCACGCCCTCCAGCTGTCCCCGCGGGTCCAGGGCGGCGCATGAGGAGGTGAACACGCCGGGGATGTACTCGTCCCGGGTCACCAGCACGCTGCGTGACCCGAGGGCGGCGCAGTCGCGCAGGTAGGCCTCCCGGTCCGTGGGGGTGCGGTCGGTCACCGCCGGCAGGGCGGCCGGGACCAGCGCCTCCCGCTCCGCCGGTGTGCTGAAGGCGACCCACCACCGGCCGAAGGAGACCTCGAACATCGGGAACCGGTTGCCGACGGAGATGTGCACCGTGCTCGGCCCGGCGCCGTGCTGCTCGGCCACGTACATCAGCCGGTCCGCCGACACCCGCTGGACGAGCGCCGCGGTCAGGCCGGTCCGCTCGCTGATCTCGGTCAGGAACGGGCGCGTTCTGGTGAAGGAGTCCAGACCCTCGGCGGCGCGTGACCCGAGGACGGCGGTGAAGAACCCGAGCTGGTAACGGCGCGTCTCCGCGTCGTGGTGGACGAGCGAGTGCGCCTGCAACGTCCGCAGGATCCGCAGCACCGTGCTCTTCGGCAGCTCCAGCGCGGCTGCGATCTCGGACAGTGTGCTGGTCCGGGTGCGGTAGCGGCTGAGCAGCTCGAGGATTCGCGCGGCCGAGTCGACGGCGGGCGAGCCTTGACGCCCGTCCGGAGACGTTCCTACAGTCACGTTGCAAATTTAGCACTGTGTTCCAAATATGAAACAGAACGGAAGGGCTCCCGGATGGACGCCGCGATCGTCGGCCTCGGGATCACCGACGTCGGCCGGGTCTACGGCCGCAGTGCCCCCGACTTCGCCGCGGACGCGGTGCGGCGCGCGGTCGCGGACGCCGGGCTCACCCTCGCCGACGTTGACGGGCTGCTGGTCAGCTCGGGCACGACCCGAGACGTCGACGTCTCCCTGCAGCGCAGGCTCGGCCTGCGCGACCTGCGTCTGCTCAGTGAGATGCAGGCCTTCGGCGCCACCGCCGGTGCGATGCTCGGCCATGCCGCCGCAGCCGTGACGTGCGGCCTCGCCGACGTCGTGGCCTGTGTCTTCGCCGATGCCCCGCTCCGCGCGGGGGAGTCGGCCGGGGCCGCCTACGCCGGTCGTCGCCGGTACGCGCTGAGCGGCGCCGCCGCGCTGCGCACGGTCGCGGGCGGGAACCCGACGGTCCAGTACGCGCTGGCCGCCCGTCGGCACATGCAGGCCTACGGCACCACGAGCGAACAGCTGGGCGCAGTCGCCGTCGCGCAGCGGAGGTGGGCCGCGCTCAACCCCCTTGCGCAGCAGCGCGAGCCGCTCACCCTCGAACAGCACCAGGCCTCGCGGTGGATCGCCGAACCGCTGCACCTGCTCGACTGCTGCCTGGTGTCCAACGGTGGCGCCGCGGTCGTCGTCACCCGGGCGGATCGGGCGGCCGACCTCGCTCAGCCACCCGTGCACGTCCTCGGCCTCGCGCAGGGACACCCGGGGCAGCCGGCCACGCGCGGGTCCGGCTTCGGCCTGACGACGGGCGCCGCGACCGCCGGCCCGGAGGCACTGCGCAGGGCGGGGCTGCGGGTGGCCGACGTCGACCTGCTCGAGCTCTACGACTGCTACACCTACACCGTCGTCGTCACGTTGGAGGACTACGGTTTCTGCGCCAAGGGCGAGGGCGGGCCCTTCGTCGCCGCCGGCCACACCGCTCCCGGTGGCCCGCTGCCCGTGAACACCGGCGGCGGCCAGCTCTCCGGCTACTACCTCTGGGGCATGACACCGCTCACCGAGGCCGTGATCCAGGCCCGCGGCCACGCGGGCGAACGCCAGGTTTCCCGTCGCGACGTGATCATGGTCAGCGGCAACGGCGGCATCCTCGACCACCACTCGACCGTGATCCTGTCCCCGCACCCTCGGGAGGAGCGACGATGACCGTCCCCGGACCCGTCATCGAGGCCGACTCCGCGACCGCGCCCTTCTTCGCCGCCGCCGCCCGGGACCGGCTGCTGCTCCCGCGCTGCGTCTCCTGCGGCACCTGGCACCCACCGGAGGTCGCGACCTGTTGCGGCCCACTGGAATGGGTCCCCGCCGCGGGCCACGGCGTCCTCGTGTCCTGGGCCGTCGTGCACGCCGCGCCACATCCGGCCTTCGCCGACTCGCTGCCGTTCCGCACCGCACTCGTCGAGCTGGCCGAGGGCCCGTGGCTGCAGGTCAGGCTCACCGGGGCGGAACCGGTGACCCCCGTGGCCGGATCGCCCGTCCGGATCACCTTCGCGCACCCGGCCGAGGGTGCGTCGTACCCCGTCGGCACCCTGGAGGGACCGTGACCGACCGCCGCCCGATGTCCGGGATGCGGGTCCTCGACCTGACGTCCAACGTCGCGGGCCCGCTCGCCGGGCAGGTGCTCGTCGACCTCGGCGCCGAGGTCGTCAAGATCGAACCGCCCGGCGGTGAGGCCGGCCGCAACATCCGTTCCACGATCCCGGGCCAGGAGGAGCTGCGGCCGTACTTCCTGCCCCATCACCGCGGCAAGAAGTCCGTGGTCCTCGACCTGCGCAACGCCGACGACGTCACGCGGCTGCTGGCACTGGCCGATACCGCGGACGTGTTCGTGCAGGGCTTCCGTCCCGGCGTCCTCGACCGGCTCGGGCTGGGCGCGGACGTGCTGCGCCGGCGCAACCCCCGGCTCGTCCACGCCTCGTTGTGCGCCTTCTCCGGCGACGGCGAGCAGCACCGGCGACCGGGCATCGACGCCCTCATCCAGGCCGAGTCCGGCCTGCTCACCGGCCTGACCGGGGCTGACGGCAGGCCCCTGTTGCCGGCGCCGACCGTCGTCGACGCCGCCGCCGGGCACGTACTGGCGCAGGCGATCCTGGCCGCGCTGTTGGCCCGCGAGCGGCATGGAGAAGGCGACGTCGTCGAGGTCGCCCTCTACGACGTCGCGGTGAGCCTGCAGGCTCCGCACATCACGCGCCAGCTGCACACCGCGCCGGAACACGCCCACCTGACGGAGACCGGGCGGGCGTCGCTGGCCGTCGCCCCGTCCGGTCCGTTCCGCGCCGCGGACGGGTGGCTGATGCTCTTCGCCTACGTGCCCAGGCACTGGACGCTGCTCACCGAGGCCCTCGGTCGCCCCGACCTGCGCACCGACCCCCGGTTCGTCGACCAGGTCGAACGGGCGCGCCACCCGGTCGAGCTGGCCGCCGCGCTGGAGGACGCACTGGCCGGGCACACCGTGGCCGAGTGGGTGCAGGTCCTCACCGCTGCGGGGGTGATGGCCTCGCCGGTCCGTACGTGGAGGTCCGTGATCCGGTCGGCGGCGTTCACCGAGGCGGCCCTGGCGGTCACGGTGGGGGAGGGGGCCCGCACCGAGCTCGCGGTCCGGACCCCCGCCCGGTACCGCGGCTTCGTCCCCGCCGGCACCACCCCGACGCCGCGGCTCGGCGAGCACACCGACGCGGTACTGGGAGGGGTCCGGGCATGAGCGGCTCGTCGACGTCGGAGGACGCGGTGCTGGTCGAGGCCGCCGACGGCGTTCTGGTGGTGACGATCAACCGGCCGCGGGTCCGCAACGCCGTGAACCGCGCCGTGGCCGAGGGGGTGGCCGCGGCGATGGACCGGCTCGACGCCGATCCGCAGCTGCGCGCCGGGATCCTCACGGGCGCGGGCGGCTTCTTCTGCGCCGGGATGGATCTCAAGGCGTTCGGCACCGGCGAGCGGCCCAGCGTCGAGGGTCGCGGCTTCGCCGGGCTGGTGGAACGACCGCCGACGACGCCGCTGATCGCCGCCGTCGAGGGCCCCGCGTTGGGTGGCGGCATGGAGATCGTGCTGGCCTGCGACCTCGTGGTCGCGGCTCGGTCCGCGGTCTTCGGGCTGCCGGAGGTGAAGCGGGGACTCATCGCGGCGGGCGGCGGACTGCTGCGGCTGTCCGGCCGGGTCCCGCACCATCGGGCGATGGAGATCGCGCTGCTCGGCGACCGGTTCTCCGCCGTCGACGCGCACGGCTTCGGGATGGTGAACCGCCTCGTCGCCGAGGGGGAGGCCCTGGCGACCGCGCGCGATCTGGCGGCCCGGATCGCCGCGAACGGGCCGCTCGCGGTCGCCGCGACGAAACAGGTGCTGGCGGCAGGGTGGTCGGCCGACGCCGCGGGGTTCGCGCGGCAGGCGGACCTCGCCATGAGTGTGCGCACCTCCGCGGACGCCGCCGAGGGGGCCCGCGCCTTCCTGGAGAAGCGGTCGCCGAGATGGACGGGCCGCTGAGCGCGCCGTGCCCGAACGACGTGTCGCCGTACCGCGGGCGGACCCGGGACACGGCGTCGCCGGCGGTGGTCCTCGACCTCGGGGACCTCGCCCGGGAACAGGTCGGCGTCTCGTCTCCGGCCCGCCGACCGAATTCGTGGGCGGTCGTGTTCGTCGATCCCTCCGGCTGTGTCGAACCGGGCGTGACATCTCGGCGGCGGTCCGCGAGCCGGCCGCCGTGCTCCCGAGCCGACGTGTCCGTCCGCGGGAACCGGCTCAGGCGACGCGGTG
>Ga0182736_1002043_pt1 | contig 16755 bp, 15 predicted proteins | sample eDN5th30CKraftBY_FD_128882 | JGI IMG/M metagenome (GOLD analysis project Ga0182736, IMG submission 128882) | Enriched backyard soil microbial communities from Emeryville, California, USA - eDNA 5th pass 30_C Kraft BY (version 2) (version 2) | ecosystem: Environmental > Terrestrial > Soil >... | reverse complement strand
GGTGTGCACTGAGGGAAGGGTGTCCGACAGTCGCTCCCCGACGTCGCCCTGCATCCTCGTGGAGGTACGCAATGTCATTGGACTCGTATGTCACGCTGGGCCGATCGGGTCTGAGGGTCAGCCCGTTCACGCTCGGCACGATGACGTTCGGCGAGGACTGGGGCTGGGGGACCAGCCCGGAGGAGTCGACGAAGATCCTCCGTGCCTACCTCGACCGCGGCGGCAACTCGATCGACACCGCCAACATCTACACCAACGGCCACTCCGAGCAGATCCTCGGCCAGTTCCTCGCCGGGCAACCGGCCCTGCGCGACCGGCTCGTGCTCGCCACCAAGTTCTTCGGCAACCTGTACCTGAACGACCCGAACGGCGGCGGACCCGGCCGTAAGGCGATCGTGCAACAGCTGGAGAACTCGCTGCGACGGCTGCGGACCGACTACGTCGATCTCTACTGGCTGCACAACTTCGACCCGACCACACCCATCGAGGAGACCCTCCGCGCGCTCGACGACCTCGTCGCGGCGGGCAAGATCCGCTACATCGGGTTCTCGGACGTCCCTGCGTGGGCGACCGCGGAGGCGGCGACGATCGCGCGCCTGCGTGGCTGGTCCCCGCTCATCGCGGTACAGCTGGAGTACTCGCTGCTCGAACGCACCTCGGAGGGCGAGTTGATCCCGATGGCGCAGGCGCTGGGCATGGGGGTGATGCCGTGGTCGCCACTGCGCGGCGGGCTCCTCTCCGGGAAGTACTCCGGCTCCGGCGACGTCGACTCCGGCCGGTCGCTGCGGCCGTCCGCGGACGACCTCGTCGTCATCGACGCGCTCGGCTCGGTCGCCCGGGACGCCGGCGTCACGTCCGCCCAGGCGGCGCTCGCCTGGGCGCTCGGCCGGCCCGGGGTCGACTCCGTCGTGATCGGGGCACGTCGCCTCGACCAGCTCGAGGCGAACCTGGGGGCGCTGGACGCGACGTTGAGCGACGACCACCGCGCGCGGCTGGACGAGGTGTCGGCGCCGAGGCTGAACTTCCCGGCCGAGAACAACCGGCTGCTGGCACCGCGGCTGCAGTTCGCGGGGGCCACCGTGGACGGTCGGCCGACGACGGCGACCCCCCTGCTCGCGTCCGCGACCACGCTCTGGTGATCGTGCGTCACGAGCCGGCGACGGCCCCGATCCCGACGATGGAGTCGACATGACCGTGACCGGCTCCCGCTCCCCCGGCGCCCGACCGCTCGGAACCCTCCAGAAGCTGGTCGGGGCGGCCGCCGGCCGGCGGTGGCGGCTGCCGCGCAGGCGCAACCGGGTGCGCGTGGAGCGCGCCGTCGAGGTGCCCATGCGTGACGGCGTGACGCTGCTCGCCGACCACTACATCCCGGACACCGACGCGCCCGCCCCGACGATCCTGGTCCGCTGCCCGTACGGACGAGGCCTGCCGTACAGCCTCCTCTCCGCCCAGCTCTACGCCGAGCGCGGCTACCACGTCCTGTTCCAGAGCTGCCGGGGCACGTTCGGCTCCGGCGGCGTGTTCATCCCGGCGGTCGACGAGGCGAGCGACGGGCACGACACCGTCGCGTGGCTGCGCACCCGGGACTGGTTCGACGGACGGCTCGCCACGGCGGGCGGCAGCTACCTCGGCTTCACGCAGTGGGCGCTCGCCCTCGATCCCCCTCCGGAGCTGAGGGCGATGGTCGTCATGATCGGGGTGCACGACCTCGGTGACGCCGCGTACCGCGAAGGCCCGTTCAACCTCTTCAACCTGCTCAGCTGGTCGGACCTGCTCTCCCACCAGGAAACCGTCGGCCCCCTCGCCGGCATGGTCCGGATGGCGTCGGCGCCCCGGCGGCTGCGCGGCGCGCTGGACCGGCTGCCGCTGCGCGGCGCCATGGACACACTCGGCGGCCGCGGGGCACCGTGGTACGACGACTGGGTCGACCACCCCGACCTGCGGGACCGCTACTGGGACGGGTTCCGCGCCACCGGGGCGCTGCAGCGCGTCACGGTGCCGACGCTCCTGATCGGTGGTTGGCACGACTTCTTCCTCACCCAGACGATGGAGCAGTACGAGGCGTTGCGATCACGTGACGTGCCGGTCGCCCTGACGGTCGGACCGTGGACCCACCTCGACGTCGACAACGCGGTGTCGATGCCCCAGGCGCTGTCCTGGCTCGACACCCACGTCGGAGGACGTGCCGCGGACACCCGCGACGCGCCGGTCAGGGTGTTCGTCGGGGGCGCGGGCGAATGGCAGCAGCACGCCGGCTGGCCACCCGAGCACACGGCGTCGGACACCTGGTACCTGCGGGCGTCGCAACGGCTGGCCCCGACGGCGCCCGCCGACGAGCACAGCACGACGCGGTTCCGCCACGACCCGGCGGACCCGACGCCGGCGGTCGGCGGCCGGGTCATGGCCCTCGGCGGTGGGGCCCGGGACAACCGCCGGCTCGAGGCACGCGACGACGTCGTCACCTTCACGACCGGGACGCTGACCCGGCCCGTCGAGGTGCACGGCCGGCCCGTCGTCGCGCTGCACCTGGTGTCCGACAACGCGAACGCCGACGTCTTCGTCCGCCTGTGCGCCGTCGACCCGTCCGGTCGCTCGGTCAACGTCACCGACCGGCTCGTCCGGTGCAGCGAGGCGGACACGACGCCCGGCACCGTTCGCAGGCTGGAGATCTCGCTCGATCCGGTGGCGCACAGGTTCGACGCCGGGTACCGCATCCGGCTTCACGTCTCCGGCGGCGCCTTCCCGCGGTTCGCCCGCAACCCGGGCACCGGGGAGGCACCGGCGACGGCGACGGCATTGCGGCCGGTGACCCACACGGTGCACCACGACGCGTCCCGGCCCTCGTGCCTCTCGTTGCCGTGCATCTCGCCGCCGCCCGCCCGCTCCTGACGCCGACGGTCGGCTACCGCGAGGTCGGCGCCGGGAGGTGGTTCTCGTCGATCCCCAGGACCCGCATCTTGCGGTAGAGGGTCGAGCGCGCGATGCCGAGCCGCTCCGCGGCGGCCAGCTTGTTCCCGTGGGTCTCGGCGAGGGCCTCGAGAACGACGTCGCGCTCGGCCCGCGACAGCGACGTCCGGCCCGTGCGACGCCCGGCCGAGCGGTACTCGGGGGCCAGGTGTTCCAGGGCGATGTCCGATCCCGCTGACCGGTTCACCGCGGCGGCCAGCACGGCCGCGAGCTCGCGGACGTTGCCGGGCCAGTCGTGCGCGCCGAGGGCCCGCAGGGTGCCCGGCAGGAGCTTGGGGACCGGGCGGCGGCTGCTGTGCGCGGCGAGGAGCGGCGGCGCCAGGTCGGCGATGTCCTCGACGCGGTAGCGCAGCGGCGGCACCGTGACCGAGAGCGGGAAGTGGTCGAGGACCCGGCCGGCCGGGGTCGCCTCGCCCCGCGTCCGCGCCGTCGCGACCACGCTCCCGGGGACCGCGGCGGCGACGATGCTCTCGACGCGCTCGGCGAGCTCGGGGACGAGCCGGTCGAGATGGCGGAGCACGACCGGGCCGCCGCCCGAGCAGAGCGTCCGCAGCCGGGCGATCCAGCCGGCCGGGTCGTCCTCGGCGAGCACCGCGTCGAGCACGGTGGCCGGTTCCCCGTCCGTCCGGCGCCGGTGCAGGTAGGTCGCCACGTGCAGCTTCCCGACGCCCGGCTCCCCGCAGACGAGCACCGCCCGGCCGGTCCCGACCGCGGCGTCGACGTCGGAGCGCAGCCGGTTCGCCGCGACGCTGCGGCCGACCACGCCGTCGTGGTCGGCCCGCCGGCGGGAGCGGTGCGGGGTCCGCCGGGCGATCGGCGACCGCCCGTCCGTGCGGGTGTGCGGACGCATCTCCACGAGCACGCCCGCCATCTCGCCCTTCTCGCCGATCCGCACGGCGGTGGCCTGGGCGACGACGTCGTGGGCGAGCTGGACCTCGCCGGTGCACTCGTCGCTGCTGCCCAGCATCCGGCAGGCCCAGTCCCACAGGGTGGCCTGGTCGGACAGGTCCAGGATCGCGGACGCGGCCGTGTTCGCCATGATGACGTCCTCGTTCAGCGACACGACCGCCGTCCCGGCGCGGCGGTTCGCCCTGACGAACCGGTCGAGGAGCATCCGCTCGCGCCTGGTGGTCTCCGCGTACATCCGCGACTCGATCTCGCGAACGGCCGCGAGCACCAGCGGCTTCATCGCCCCGTGGGCCTCCTCGACGCGGCACGTCACATCGAGGACCCCCTCGACCCGGCCCGTCATCGGGTGGCGCACCGGGGAGCCGATGCAGGCGAAGTCCTGCAGGTTCTCGCGGAAGTGCTCGGCCCCGGCCACCGTGAAGGGCTTGGCCGCCTCGAGCGCGCTCCCGATGCCGTTGGTGCCGGTGAACTCCTCGGCGAAGACGAACCCGGGCGCGATCCGTGCCCTGTCGAGCACCCTGACCAGCGAGCGGCCACCAGCACGCCGGTCGATGATCTGGGCGTCGGTGTCGGCGAGGACGATCGAGACGGGGCTGTCCTCGAGCTGCTCGGCCAGGCGGTCGATGACCGGACCGGCGGCCCGCAGCAGACGCACCGGCCGTTCGAACTCCGGCCGGTAGGGCGCCTCCTCGCCGGTCGGTACGACGCCCACGAGCTGGCACCGTCTCCACGAGGAGAGGATCTCGGTGCGGAAGTCGGGGTCGAGCTCGTCGTCGTGCACGCGGGTGTCGAGCAGCCGCTCCCGTCGCGCGCGGGTCCTGTACCTCTCGTCGCTCGTACGCACAGGCTGCCCCTTCACCGTTGACGAAGGCCGGTGCTGTTGGTCGGTGATCCATCGAACCAGAGCGTTGTGTCACCGTACCGTCCGAAAGTGCGACAGTCCCCGCACAGCCGGAGCGCTCGGCGGATCATCCGGTACGCCCGGTTCACACACGGGCGCGGCGAACGTCCTCGCTCGTTCGGCGCGCCCGCGTGTCGATCCGGTCAGTCGAGCTCGTACTGCGGGTAACCCCCTGCCCTGACCTCGTCCCACTTGCCGAAGTACGAGACCAGGCCACCCGAGTAGTTGAGCATCTGCGCCGGCTTGCCGGGGACGTTCGCCCCCCAGTACCAGGACCGTGCCCTGGTGAACAGCGATCCCTCGAAGAGCTCGTCGACGTGCGCCGTCCACTCCTTCTCGGCGTCACCGGTCGACTCGAACCGGGTGTGCCCGCGCTCGCGCAGGTGCTCGAGGAACTCGACCACGATGTCGCCCTGGTACTCCGCCGAGGTCGGGCCGTTGCAGAACCCCGACGGGCTCTGCGGTCCGTAGAGGAAGATCATGTTCGGGAACCCCGCCGTCGACAGTCCCATGAACGTGTCGACGCGATCGGCCCACTTGTCCTGCAACCGCTCGCCACCGACGCCCTGGATGTCGATCGCCATGATCCCGCCCCGGTTGTTGTCGAACCCGGTGGCCAGGGCGATCACGTCGCACTCGATCAGCCCGTTCCGCGTCACGACGCCCTTCGGCGTGATCTCCAGTACCGGCTCGTCGTTCTGGTCGACGAGCCGCACGCCGTCCCGGTTGAACAGGTCGAAGTAGTCCTGTTCGAGCGCGGGCCGCTTCACGCCGAACGGGTGCGGCGGCGTCTCGGGGGCCAGCAGCTCCGCGGTGACCGGGTTGTGCACGCGCTCGTGGACCTTCTCCCGCCAGAAGTCGTAGAACGTGCGGTTCACCGCCTCGTCGGCGAGCAGGTCGCTGTACATGCCCAACCAGATCGGGAAGCCGCCCTCGGCCCAGAACCGCTCGTAGGTGGCCCGCAGCTGCTCAGGACCCGCCGTCGCGCCCTGCTCGTCCATGAACGTGAAGTCGAAGCCCGCGAAGGCCGTGTAGCGCGTCGCGAAGCGCTCGGGCAGCCCCTTGCGGACCTCGTCGTTCGCGGCGTGGTCGAGGCTGCGCTGGCCCATCGGCAGCGCCAGGTTCGGCGTCCGCTGGAACAGCGTGACCTCGGCGGCCACCTTGGCCGCCTCCTGGAACACCTGCACCCCGCTGGCGCCGGTCCCGATGATGACGACCCGCTTGCCCGTCATGTCGATTCCGCCCTGCGGCCAGCGCGCCGTGTGGTGGCACTCGCCCTCGAAGGTGTCCGTCCCGGGGATGTCGGGGTAGAGCGGCTTCGACCCGAAACCCGTCGCGACGAGGACGACGCGAGCCCTCTGCTGCTTGCCGTCGGCGGAGACGACCGTCCATTCGCGGCGGTCCTCGTCCCAGCGCGCCTGCGCCGCGAACGTGTCGAACTCGATGTCCTTCGACAGTTCGAGCTTGCGGTCGACGTGCTCGAAGTACTCCCGGACCTCCGCGTGGTCCGGGAAGCGCTCCCGGAAGTCGAAGTCCTTCCACAGGTCCTTGTGCGCGAACTGGTAGATGTGCCCGACGGTGTCGGTCCGCGCGCCGGGGTAGCAGTTCCACCACCAGACACCGCCGAGACCACCGGCCGAGTCCCACACCTTCACGTCGAATCCCAGGTCACGGAGCCGGTCGAGCTGGTAGAGGCCCGAGAACCCGCCGCCGATGATGAGCACGTCGAGGACCCCGGCCGCCGTGTCGTGGTCGGTGGGGCCCGCGGGCTGCGTCGTCGTCATGTGTCGCTCCTCGTTCACGAGTCAGGGCCGCCGCCGTCGCCGGCACCTGACGAGAAAGGGATGGTCGTCCTTGTCGGCGGAATCGTCCGGGAAAGAGTCGGCGAACGAACTCGCCGGGCGCACGCCGAGCTCCACCGAATGTGGCGCGCTCAGGAGTAGACGTAACCGCGCGCAAGCTTGATGGGCTGCAGTTCTCTGGTTCCGTCGACGTGCGCGATCGCGGTCTCGTCGTGCCCGGGAAAGACCAGCGCGTCGTTCTCCTGCGCGATCTTCTCGATCTTCTCCAGGGACGTCCGCCACAGGTCGACGTCCCAGTAGATCAGCGGCTCGGCGACCGACTCGACGTAGTTGTCGTTGTGGTAGAGCGCGTCGGAGGTGAGCAGCACCGTGCCGGTGGTGTCGAGCTCTAGCTGCATGGCCATCTGGCCGGGCGTGTGGCCCGGCAGATGGTGCAGCCGCACCCCACCGGCCAGCTCCGTGCCGTCGTCGGTGACGAGGGTGGGCTTCTTGTCCCCCAGGAACGCCCAGTCGACCTGGTTGAAGAAGTTCTCACTCTCCCGCAGGCCCATGACGTGCGCGTACTCGCGCTCGTGGACGACGATCTCGGCGCCCGCGTCCTCGAACAGCCGCAGCCCGCCGGCGTGGTCGGTGTGCAGGTGCCCGAACACCACGTACCGGAAGTCCTCGGGGCCGAGGCCCAGCGCCGCGAGCCGCCGCTCGATGTTCGCGTCGGTGCCGAGCTGGTCGAGGTTGACGGCCTCCAGCCACTCCGGCAGCCATTCCGCCGGGGCGTCGGGAGCCACTCCCGTCTCCCAGAGAATCCGCCCCTCGGGCGACTCGATGATGTACGCGATCACCGGGCAGTCGTAGGCGACACCCGTGTTGTGCGGCCGGTTCGACAACAGCGAGAGGTCCAGCTTCATGTGGCCGAGATGGACACCGCGGACGGTGATGCTCATCGTCCGGCACCCACGACGTCGCGTGATTTCGTGTTCATTCCGCTCCTGCTCCTTCACATCCGACGAATCAGGAATGTGACGCAGGATTGTGGGCGGTAGGTGACCGCACCCACTGTCCGAGAATGCAACACCGGGCCCGGGCGTGCGCCCGTGGAGCGAATCGGGACAGTTCCCGGCAGGAGCTCACCGTCCCTCGACGACGTTGTCGATGCGGCGGGCGACGTGACGGTCGCGCCGCTGCGGCACCGCGTCGAGGACCTGGAGCAGCTCGTGCCCGCCCTGCTCGACCGCCTCGCCCCGGGCCGCGGCACGACCTGCAGCGACGACGCCATGGCCGTGCTGGCGCGCCGGGCATGGACGGGGAACGTCACCGAGCTCGGCGACGTCCTCCAGGCGACGCTGCGCCGCCGTCCCGTGGGCACCATCCGCCGCGACGATCTCCCGCCCTCGTGCTCCACCACGAGCCGCCGGGCGCTGTCCCCGATCGAGACCCTCGAGCGGGACGCCATCGTGCAGGCACTCGCCGAGACCGACGGGAACCGCAAGAGCGCCGCCGCCCGGCTCGGGATGTCCCGGTCCTCGCTCTACCGCAAGATCCACGCGTTCGGCATCGACGCGACCGGGTCCGCGCACCGCTGAGGACCGGGCGGCGCCGAGGACCCGGGCGGGGCTTCACCCGAGCGTGGTCTCCGCGGCCCCCGACGGCTCCGGGTCCGGCAGCCGCCGCATGCGCAGCGAGTTGACCAGGCCGGCCGTGGCGGCGAGCAGCGGCACGAGCAGCCCGATCTGGAGCGCGAACGGACGGGCCTCGGTGTTGATCCGGATGATCTCCTGCCGGATCGGCTCGGGCTGGGTGACGAGCAGCTCTGCGAGCTTGGTGTTGCTCATCAACTCGGCGTCCTCCTCCAGCACCTGGGCGACCTGCTGCTTCTCGGCGGGCGGCAGGACGGTGCTGGCGTTCACATCGGCCGTGAACGTCCACGCCAGGGAGGCCAGCATGATCGCGCCGGCGAACGCGAGGCCGAAGGAGAGCCCGAACGACCCGGCCGCCGAGTTGACCCCGGCCGCCTCGCTCACCCGCTCCTCCGGAACGGGGGACAGCGTGTAGTTGTTCAGCTGCGACACGAGCAGCCCCAACCCGGCTCCGGCGACCACGAGCGGACCCACGAGCGCCCAGCCGGTCCCCGCGCGCGGCACGAGCGGCAGCAGGACGGCGACCCCCACCACGACCAGCCCGAACCCCACGCCGACGACGGTGCTCGGCCGCCGCCGGCCGCTCCGCCTCCCGGCCACGATCGCGAGCGCGAACATGCTCAACGACAGCGGCGCGATCGTCAGCCCGGCCTCCATGGCGTTGTACTCGAGCACCATCTGCAGGAAGATCGGCAGCACGATCATCGTGCCGCCCAACGCGATCTGCTGCAGCATCTGCTGCGAGACCCCCACCCGGAAGAGCCCCGACGAGAACAGCCCCGGGTCCAGCAACGCGGGCTCGGCGCGACGGGCCCGCCGCCGCAACCAGAACACCAGCGCCACCAGCCCGACGACGCCGATCCCGAGCACCAGGCCGACCCGTTCCCCGCCCTCCTGCCAGACCAGGATCCCGAGCACCAGCCCGCCCATCCCGACGACCGAGAGCAGGGCCCCGACCACGTCCACGCCCCGGGGGCCGGTGTAGGGCACGTCGTGTACGAGCTTGGCGCCCGACAGCACCACCACGATCACGACGACCTCGAGCGCGAAGCCGACCCGCCACGACAGGTACGTCGTGATGAAGCCGCCGAGCAGCGGGCCCACGGCGGCCGCGATCGCCGCCGCCGCGCCGACCAGTGCGTACACCTTCTTGCGCGCGGCCCCGTCGAAGTTCCCGTGGATCAGCGACTGCATCGCGGGCAGCAGCAGCGACGCGCCGAGCCCGCCGATCACGGCCCAGAACACGATCACCGCGGTGAGGCTCTGGGCCAGCGTCATCGCGGTGGCGCCGACGGCGTAACCGAGCAGCCCCACCAGGTAGGCGCGCTTGCGCCCGATGAGGTCGCCGACCTTGCCGCCGATGAGGATGAACGCCGCGGACACCAGCGCCTCGAGCGCGATCGCGGACTGCACCCCGCTCACCGTCGTGCCCAGGTCGCGGACCACCGCGGAGATCGAGACGTTCATCAGCGACGTGTCGACGACCAGGACGAACATCGCCATGGCCAGCAGGAGCCCGAGCGTGCGCTTGCTCCGGTCCAGCTGCGGGGTGCCGGCACCCCCGCCCGCGCTCATGCCGGACTGCCGTCGTGCGCCGCGAGCCCGTGCGGCCCGGGCGGGGCAGGTGTCACCAGCTCCGGGACCGGACGCAGCAGGCCCAGCCCGAAGAGCCGCTCCAGCCGGCGCACCGTGTAGGGGTGCGAGCGCGGCAGCTGCGCGAGCCCGACCCAGAATCCCCGCAGGGCACGGCCCTGCCGGACCAGCGCGGGCACGTCGACGTCGTGCTCGGTGTGCCGTCCCGAGGCGAGCAGGACCAGCCCGGTCGCGCCGTGGGGGGCGAGATGGGCGCCGTGGCGGTCGCAGGAGTACTCGCGCAGCCGCGAGAGGGCCTGCCCCAGCAAGGGGATCCGCTCGGAGTAGGCGACGGAGAGCTGGTACCACAGCGCGACGTGGTGCAGCCGGATGTGGCCCAGCTCGTGGCCCAGGATGAAGCGCAGCCCGTCGCGGTTGCCGCGGTACAGGTTGGTGAACAGCTCGTTGGACAGGACCACGTAGTCGTGCCCCGTGGCCTGCGCGGCGAACGCGTTGAGCGAACCGTTGCCGTTCGCCAGGAAGATGTCCGGCCTGCGCCGCAGCCCGAGCCGGGCCGCGTACTCCTCCGCGACGCCGTAGAGCTCGGGGTACTGCTCCGGCGACAGCTGGACGGCGGTGCCGCGGGTCGAGGCGCGCTGCGTCTCGCGGACCACGACGAGAGCGGGCACGAGCAGCAGCAGGCCGAACAGGGCCCCTCGGATCGCGTTCGCCCACGCCGTGCCCTGCAACGCCGCCGGTACGAACGGCAGCACCACGGCGGCCCGCACGATCCCGACGACGACTGCCAGGTTGAGGACCACCATGAACACGTAGAACGGGATCTCGGCGCGGTGCCGGAGCCGGTTCGGCGCGGGTGCGGTCGAGCTCGTTGACATCACACGTCCCCGGTTCCGGCGTCGCTTCAGTGAGCGGGCTCGCCGAGCGACCGACCGAGCGCCTTCGCCTTCAGCGCGTCGTACTCCTCCGGGGTGATCGCACCCTGGTCGAGCAGTCGTTTGGCGTCGGCGATCTGGTCGGTCGGACCGCTACCGGCCCCGTTCGCCCCCGCGATCCGGCGGACGTCGTGCTCGTAGGCCTCACGGGCGGCGGCCGCGTCGGACCGGCGCCGCTCGCCCATCTTCCGGCCCTCCGCGATCAGGTACACGAGCGACCCGACGATCGGCAGGAAGATGATCACGATGGTCCAGATCGCCTTGCTCCAGCCGCCGATGTCGTCGCGCCGGAAGATGTCGCCGAAGATGACGAAGATCATCCAGAACCAGAGGACGAACCCGAAGAACACGAGCATCGTCCAGAACAGGTCCAGCAACGGGTAGGTGTCCTGTGCGAGCAGCATCTCCAACCCCTTCTCTCCAGGTGGTCACCCGTCGCGAACGGGTGGGTCAGGGCCGGAATCGCTCCGGCGGGAGGCGGTCGTGTCAGGCGGTGTCGCCGCGGTAGCCGGCGAGCGCCCAGATCACGAGCACGTCGAGGGCGATGATCACGATCGCCCAGACCGGGAAGTACGGCAGGAACGCGAAGTGCGCGATGAGGTTGATCCCGGCGGCCACGATGCCGACGACGCGCGCCCACGTCGCGCCCCAGAGCACGCCCACCCCCGCCGCACCGAGCACGACGGCGAGGACCAGGTGGATCCAGCCCCACGTCGACACGTCGAGCGTGTAGAGGTAGTCGGGCGTCCGGACGTAGATCTCGTCCCGCATGATCGCCACGATGCCGACCAGCACGCCGAGCAACCCGGCGAGCATCATCAGGACCGCCGCGAACAGGGCCATCGTCGTGGTGGCGGCGGCCGCGGCGGCGCTCCGGTGCGGCGTGGTCCGAGTGGTCATCACGACCCCTTTCACGAATACCGTCGAGACGTGATGATCGCCCGTGCCGACAGCCGTCATGCCACCCGAGATGGGTGATTGCGGACCCCGAGCAGCAGGTCGTTCCGGGGTACGGGCCAGGATCGGACGGCGCCGCGAGCCAGGATCAGGACGACGGCGCGGTCGAGGCCGACGGAACAGCCGGACACCCGGACCGGACGCTGTCCAGGATGGGCTTCGCGGCGGCCTGGACCTGCGCGACGGAGCCCGCGAGCACGCCCAGCTTCGCCGACAGCGACGTCTGGTCCTGGATGCCCGAGATCGTCGTCTGCAGCGACGCGAGCGCCTGCTTGAGCGCGTCGACCTGCGGACCGAACTGCGCGGCAGCGGCGGTGCTGAGGTTCTGCCCGGCGACGGCCAGGTTCTGCAGGGCGGCCTTGACGCCCTCCGTACCGACCTTGGTCGCATCCAGCTGCAGGATCGCGTTCGCCGCCGTCTGGAACTCCGCGGCGGCGCCGCACAGCTGGGGCGAGTAGCCGGTGGACGTCGGCGCCGCCGCCGTCGTCACCGGTGGCGGGGGCGGAGCGGACGCCGGGGCCACCGACGGTGACGCGGAGCATCCCGCCAGCGTCACGAGGCCGAGCAGACCGGCGGTGGCGGCGAGGGACACGCGCCGGGTCCTTCGCCGCGTGACGCTGCGGACGGTGTTCACGATGGCCTCCAACGGTCGGGGGCGACGGTCGAACCGTCGCCCGGGGGGGTCACGCGGGCCGTGTCCCCGAGCGGCGCTCAGCGCCCGTGCACCGCCTGGTCGACGACGATCGCCAGGCGGGCGAGCACCTCCTGGCCCTCGCCCCGGGTCACCACCCCGCGGTCGACAGCGGCCTCGACCTCCGCCCGCAGCACCGCGAGCAGCACACCGGCCCGGTCACCGACCCGTGCCGACACCACCCCTCCGGTTCCCGGGCGACCTGCCGACACGGAGCGCAGGAAAAGGGGGCCGGGTTCGCCGGCGGGTTGTGCCATCTCAGCGCCTCCTCGACCCGCGGTGCGGCACGCCGCCCGCCACGTTCCGCCGAGTGTCGGGCCCCGGGGATCGCCGGAGGTCACCCTCCAGGGGTGGTTGTTGCGTCGCGCCGGCCGGCCTCCGATCCTGTTCGCTCCTCGGACCGCTGGTCACGCGGTGTGCGGGTGGACGGGACCGAACCGACGGGGTACCGCAGGGATCGCCGGGCCGACGGTGCCGGCGCGGAGCGCACGATCACCGCCACAGCCGGCCGGGCGCTCGAGGCGCACGCGCCGGATCGTCCACGACGGGCGTCGTCGACGTCCCTGCACCGGGCGGGGCTGCCGCGTCAGACCAGCAGGCCCCAGGCCGCGGCCGTGGCGGCGGCGTCGGCGCGGTTGCGGCAGCCGGTCTTTGCCAGGACGTGCTCGACGTGGGTGGCGACGGTGCGAGCCCCGACGCCGAGGGCACCGGCGATCTCACCGTTGCTCGACCCGTCGGCCAGCGCGGCGAGGACCTGCAGCTCGCGCACCGTCAGGCCCGCGGGCGGCGCCACCTCGCGGTGCAGGACGACGACTCCCGACCGCGCGCGGTACATCTCCAGCGCGTAGGTCGCATCGCGATGCACCAGCAGATGACGAACCGGGCCGCGGACCCGTGCGATCGCGGCCGTGAGCGCCGCGCTCCCGACCAGCTCGACGTGCGGGCGCGCGGACAGCGGCAGGACCCGCCCGTCGGGCGCGACGAGCATCCCCTCGGTGATCCCGTCGTCCAGCCGCGCCGTCGCGGGCTCGGGCGGCGGAACGGGGTCGAGGGCGGCGCCGAGTTCGGGGCCGAGCAGTGCGAGCAGCGCGACGGTGTCGTCGTCGGGATGACGCGAGTCGAGCGTGCTCGCGTTGAGCATGCCGACGTAGCGGCCGTCGGGCGCGTACAGGCACTGGGTGACCCCGTCCCGGAACCCGCTCGGCCCGATGACCAGGTCGAAGATGTCCCCGCGCCGGAGCCGCACCGGCAGGTCGCGAACCCTGGTCGGCACACCCGTGGTCTTGACGGCGCCGAAGAGCGGATCGGTGTGCATGCTCTCGTCGAGGAAGGTCGTCAGGGGTGCCGGGTAGGACGACGCGAGGGCGCGGTGCCGGCCGAGCACCGGGTCCCACACCGACAGCGCCAGGCAGTCCGAGGGCACGATGGTCCGCAGGCACTCCGCGACCGCGAGGGCGGACCCGACGCTGCGGCTACCGTTGCGGCGCAGGAACGACCGCAGCTCGTAGGCCGTGCCCAGCGCGGTCATGCCCGGAAACGCTACCCCGCCGACCGCATCCGTCAATCGACCGATCACAGCCGTCGGTGCCGCTCCTAGCGTCGCCTCCGCCCACCCAGACGGAGGTAGCGATGAAGCCCAGTGAGTACGCCGAACTCGACGCGACCGCGCTCGCCGCACTGATCCGGAGCGGGGAGTCGTCCGCCGACGAGGTCGCGCAGGCGGCCGTCGCCGCGCTCGAGGACGTGCAACCGAAGGTCAACGGGCTCGTCAGCGGCCCGTTCGAGCGCCCGCTCGAGCATGCCGCCGACGGGCCGTTCGCCGGCGTGCCGTTCGCGATCAAGGACCTCATCACGCACGCGGCCGGTGTGCCCACCCGCTCCGGGACCCGCCTGCTCGGCGACGGCGTGCCGATGCCGACCGACACCTACCTGATGGCCCGCTTCCGCCGCGCGGGCCTGGCGACCCTCGGCCTCACCGCGACCCCGGAGCTCGGGTTCAACGCGAACACCGAGGCCGTCGCGACCGGGTCGGTGCGCAACCCGTGGGACCTCGATCGCAGCCCCGGCGGGTCGAGCGGGGGATCCGCGGCACTCGTCGCGGCCCGCGCGCTGCCCGTCGCCCACGCCAACGACGGCGGCGGCTCCATCCGCATCCCCGCGGCCGCGTGCGGGCTCGTCGGGCTCAAGCCGAGCCAGGGCCGGGTCACCCCCGGCCCCGACTACGCCGACCCCCTGCTGGGACTCGGGATCGAGTTCGCCGTGACCCGGACGGTGCGCGACTGCGCGGGCCTGCTCGACGCCGTGCACGGGTACGCGGCCGGGGACCGCTACCGCCTGCCCGATCCCGCCCGCCCGTACGCCGACGAGGTGCGCGCCGGCAGCAGGACCCTGCGCATCGCGTTGCACACCGAGCCGTTCACCGGCAACGGCCCGGTCGATCCCCGGTGCGTCGCCGCCGTCGAGTCCGTCGGCCGGACGCTCGAGGAGCTCGGCCACCACGTCGAGCGGGCCGCACCCGCGCTCGACGCCGACGCCTTCGACGACGCCAACCTCGTCGCCTGGTGTTCCTTCCTGGCCGACGGTGTCGACACGCTGGCCGCCGCGCTCGGCGTCGAGCCGGGTCCGGACAACCTGGAGGCGACCACCCGCGCCTGCGCCGACTTCGGCCGGACCCTGCGCGCCGCCGACATCTACGCGGCCGAGCGGGTGTTCAACACGACCCGTCGCGCGGTCGCGGCCTTCCACGAGACCTACGACCTCGTGCTCACCCCGACGATGAACGCGCCCAACACCGCCGCGGGCCACCTGAACGCCGACGACCCGTCGCTGGACGCGCGCGGCTGGTACGACCGGATCTTCGGCACCGCGGGCTTCACGGCCGTGTCCAACGTGACCGGGAACCCCGCGATCAGCCTGCCGCTCGGGACCACGGCCGAGGGCTGGCCGATCGGGGTCCAGCTCATGGCCCCCTACGCCGAGGAGGCCACGCTGATCGCCCTCGCCGGTGACCTCGAACGCGCCCTGCCCTGGGCCGACCGGCGGCCCGCGGTCGCAGTGGGCTGACCAGGACCGGACGAGGAGCGCCGCGCGTCCGCGGGCGACACGTCGGCCCCGGCCGGGCGAGCGGCAAGCGTGGACGATCGGCTTCATCCTCCTCGGGTGACGCCCGGCCCGGGGACGCTGCCGCAGGCTGGGGCCACCGAGTCGCCGGTCCGAGGAGCCTCCGATGCGGCGGTTGCCACCCATCGCGGAGCCGATCACGGGTGCGCGGGGATGACCACCGACCCGCCACCCCGGACCGACACCGGCCCGGCCGAGCCGTCGCCCGACGGCGGCAGCGCGCCCGCCGACCTTCCGCCCCGGACCGGCACCGCCCCGGCCGGGTCGCCGTCCGACGGCGGCAGTGCCCCCATCGCCCCGCCGGCGGCCGACGCGCCGACCGCCGATCCCGGACACAGCGGAACCCGGCGGCGGGTCGACGCCGTCACCGCTCGCTACACCCGGACCCGGGCACGCCTCGACGCCAGCGCCGCCGGGCACCTGCAGCGGCGGATCGTCGAGGTCGACCTGGCCAACCAGGCCCTGATCCTCGCGGCGCTCGCATTCATGCTGCTCGTCCCGGCGCTGGTCAGCCTGCAGGCGGTGATCCCGCTCGGGGCCACCGGGGGCGGGCTCACCGACGTCGCACGCCGGCTCGGGCTCACCGACCAGGCGACCAGCGACCTGCAGACGCTGTTCCCCGGCCGGGAGGCCGTCCGGGGCGCGACGACGGTCTTCGGTGCGATCCTCACCCTGGTGTCCGCGTTCTCCTGGCCCGCGGCCCTGCAACGCGGTTACGAGCTGGCGTGGGGCCTGCCGTCGGCGGGATGGCGCGCGCTGTGGCGACCGCTGCTGTGGCTGGGGACGTTCGCGGTGTTCGGGAGCTTGTGGGGACTGTCCGGTCCGCTCGTCACCGGTTGGGTCCGGGCCATCGTCCCGATCATCATCGGGCTCCCGATCGCCATCGGGTGGGCCTGGTGGACCCAGCACCTGCTGCTCGGCGGCCGGATCGGGTGGCGACCCCTGCTGCCCGGCGCGATCGCCATCGGCATCGGCCTGCTGGGGCTGCGGATCGCGGCGTCGCTGTACCTGTCCAGGTCGATCGTCAGCCACCATCGCGAGTACGGGCCGTTGGGGATCGTGTTCGTCCTGCTGTCGTGGCTGGTCGCCTTCGGGGTGGTGATGCTCGGTGGCGCGCTGCTCGGGGTGTTCCTGCGCGAGCACCGGCAGCGCCGCGCACTCGCCGCGAGTTCGAGCCCTGCCGGGGACGACGCCGACCCGACACCACCCCCGCCCCAGCAGCCCCAGCAGCCCCAGCCTTGACGACCCG
>Ga0182736_1002042_pt1 | contig 16763 bp, 12 predicted proteins | sample eDN5th30CKraftBY_FD_128882 | JGI IMG/M metagenome (GOLD analysis project Ga0182736, IMG submission 128882) | Enriched backyard soil microbial communities from Emeryville, California, USA - eDNA 5th pass 30_C Kraft BY (version 2) (version 2) | ecosystem: Environmental > Terrestrial > Soil >... | reverse complement strand
GCTATCCGCGCTATCTCGATCCGGTGACGAATCTGCCGGCCACGGCGGAAATCCTCATCATGCGTTTGCTCTCTGGCGTTCATCGCCAAAATAGTGCACTGGTGCCGCTGCGGCGACTGGTGGGACGGGCGAAGCGCGCGATTGCGCATCTTGTGGGCATAAGATGAAATTTCAGCCGATCCCTCATCGCAACTTCCTGTTTTTACAAGGCCCGCCGGGTGAGTTCTTCTGGCGACTGGCCGAGCGCCTGCGGCAGCTTGAATGCGGTGTGTTCCGCATCAACCTGAACGGCGGCGACCAGGCCGACTGGCCAGGCGACGCCACCTGCTACCGCGGCCGCCGCAAGCGCTGGACGCTGTTCATCGACCGCTATCTGAGCGACAATGCCATTACCGATCTGGTGCTGTTCGGCGATTGCCGACCGCTGCACATCGCGGCGCGGCGCATGGCTCAACTGCGCAACATCAATATCCACGTCTTCGAGGAAGGCTATATCCGGCCCGACTGGCTGACGCTGGAGCCGCGCGGAGTGAACGGCAACTCCTCACTCCCGCGCGATCCGCAATGGTATCTCGACACTGCGCGCAAGCTGCCACCTCTGCCGGACCGTCCATCGATCACAGCCAGTTTCAGGCGCCGCGCGCGCGACGCCTTTCGCTATTACTCCCATGTGGCGCTCGCCATGCCACTCTATCCTTTCTATCGCTCACACCGGCGCAGCACACTGGCAGCGGAAGGCTTTGGCTGGCTGTGGAAATTCGCGCGGGAGCGGCGCGATCTGGCGCGGGCAGAGCAGACGCTCGCGCGACTGCCGGAAACACCCTATTTCATCTTCCCGCTGCAACTCTCCAATGATTATCAGATCCGCGAACATTCCCCCTTCGAGGATATGGCCGAAGCGGTGGACTATGTGCTCTACAGCTTCGCCCGCTGCGCGCCCAAAGACGTGCGGTTGCTCATCAAGGAACATCCGCTCGATGCCAGCTTCATCAACTGGCGCCGGCATATCGCCGCCCGTGCGCGGCGCGCCGGCATTGCCGACCGTGTCCTGCATATTGCCGGCGGCGATCTGACAGCGCTGACCAATGGCGCGCGCGGCATGGTCACCATCAACAGCACCTCCGCGACGCTTGCGCTGGCAGCGGGCGTGCCGGGCATTGCGCTGGGCAAGGCAATCTACAATATCCCGCGCCTGACCAGCCAGGGAAAGCTGGACGATTTCTGGATGCGCCCGCCGGCGCCCGATCCCAAAGTGTTCGACGCATTCCGCCGGGTACTTTACGATCGCTGCCTGATCTATGGCGGCCTCGCCAGTGCCTCCGCCACCGAAACGCTGGTGCAATCGGCGATCGAGCATCTGGTCGGCGATGAAGTCAGCCACTGGGCGCCCCAGCTCATCCCGGCTTATGGCTGACTTCATCCAGAAACGCATCGACCAGCGCAAAATGATCGTCCCATGTCGGTGCGTGCCAGCCTGACATGCGGCCAATCTGCGCGGCGCGCCTGCTGCTGACGTCGCCCGCATAATCCTCAATGGCATTCATCCAGCCAAGGCCATCGATCGGACTGAGATAGTCGGGAATATCTCCCGCCAGTTCGTGGAACACCGCCAGATCGCTGGCGATTACCGGCGTTCCGCAGGCCAGCGCCTCGACCAGCGGCAAGCCATAGCCTTCCACGAAGGATGGAAAAAGCAAAGCCCGCGCACCGCGCATCCAGGCGCCGAGCGCCGCATCATCGCAGCGGGGCAATTCGGTGACATGCCCCTTGATGGCCTCGCAGCGCTCCAGCATATCGACCGCCTGCTCGCACTCCCAGCCGCGCTGGCCGATGATGACGAGGCGAGGACAGGCCGGCCCCAGCCGCCGCGCCATCTGCGCCCAGATATTGAGGATGAGCAGATGATTCTTCCGCCCCTCGATGGTGCCGAGCATGACGAAATAGGGATTGGCCATCCCAGATGGGTCAAACTCGCCCGGCGATTCGGCGGCCAATGCTGGGATGCCGAGCGGAGCGACAAGGGCAGGCGGCACAGACAATTTGCCCCTCTCTTTCGCAAAGGCGGCAAGATCGTCGAGCGTATGTCGGCTGTTGCTGATGACACCCCCGCCCAATGCGAGCAACGCCTCGATCCGCCGGGTATGTTTTGCGGGTTCGCCAGAGCGGCAATATTCAGGATGGGTCAACGGAATGAGATCATGGATGAAATAGAAGGGCCGGACGCCGGCGCGGCTTGCCCAGGCGGCATGGCTGGGTCGATCGAGCCCGGTATGGCCGACGTTGAGATAGACAGTGCCGGGCGACCGAGGATTACCCGGCCCGAACGATGCCGGCGCCATACGGAGCAGGCGGGCGCGTGATTCTGGCCCGGCGGTCAACAGAATCTCGAACAACCGCGCCGAGGAATCGCGCGACAAGATACGCGTGAAGCTCCCGCGCTGGACCACGGCGCGGGCATGAGGGCCGAAATGCCGCACATAGGCAAGCACAGTCCGGTCGATCCCCGTCGGCAATAGCCCGACCCATGCGCGCCAGACCAATCGACTGACGTCGAGAAGAACGGGGGGGGCCTCGATGGTCACAGGTCAGGCAAGCGGATCAGGGATTGAGAACCCGCTGAACCGAAATAATCGGATAGACGATCTGCGATACGGCCTGAAGGAACTTCTGGAAATCTGCCAGGGGTGCATTGGAGACATAGACCAGATCGCTATCCCGGATCGGGAAGGACTGGGCAGCGAATAATGTCGCCGGGTCACGCAGATTTACACGATAAATGACCGGCACCTTGCCATTATCGCTGACGGGTGGCGACGGCTGGCCGTTTGCCGTAAACACGGCCGGGTCTTCAAAACGGAAAATGAAGACGCCGCGCGCATTGGCCCGTTGATCGTTGATCCCGCCGATCCGGCCAAGCGCCTGCGAGAGTTTCAGGCCCGTACTCTCGAACGGAATTTCCTCATTACGCCCAGCCGCGCCCAGCACCGTGAAGCTGTAGGGCTGGAACAACGCCGTCACGATATCGCTCGCCCGCAGATGCACATTTTCGCGCGGGTCCTTGATGACATCGGCCAATGGCATCGCCGCGACAATGTTCCCGCGGGTGATCTGGATCGTCATCTTGCCGACCGGCTGGCGAACACCCCCGACACTCGCCAACGCATCCAGCACGCGCTCGCCCTTCGTCGTCAGCTGCATCCGGCCACTGGCCGCCACATCGCCCACCACCGTCACATCAGACGCTGCATTGCGTGCGATACGCACCACCACCTGCGGATCATGCGCTTTGCCCGACAATCGGCGGCGTATATCCTGTGCGATAGCCTCCGGCGTGCGCCCCGCCGCCTGGATCGAGCCGGCAAAGGGCACGCTGACCGCGCCATCCTGGTTGACATATTGCTCGGGCAAGGCGGTGTTCGTGCCGATACCCACCGTTTCCGTACCGACGCCCGGCGCGCCCGCCAGAGAGCCGAACAGCACGGCCGGCGGCGCCTCCCATATTCCGATGGAGAGAATGTCACCACGCCCCACAATGGAGCCATAAGGCGCAGTCTCACCCAGCAGAGCAGCAAAGGATGGCGGCGGCGTGACCTCACGCAAACGCCGCGTCACGACTTCCGTAACATCGAGCATTTGCACCGGCGCATTCTGGACCGCACCTTGCTCCGCGCCGAAGTGCTTGATCTCCGCATATCTCGGGCCGCTGCGCGGCAAGGTGCTGCATCCGGCCAGCAGGAGCGCCGACAAGCCGAGCCCCAAGCTCATTCCCGATCCGAGCTTGCGCTGCATATGGCTCGATTCGGGATTGCTTCGACTAGCGGTCATTGATCACTCTACTGAATAGTTCGCGGAACAGGCACAGGATTGACGGAGCCGAGCCTCCCTGCCCTTAATGCGCTGACGGGCTGGGGTCTATCGCCCGACTTGACCAATGTCATCCACCAAAATCGTGCAGGCGACTAGGCGCATGGTAGCACCGATGAACCGCCGGTCATCTTGCGCCGGCCATAGCGCCACAGCGCCGGATCACGCCAGCGCCCGTATATCAGGTCCAGAAGGATATGACGCGCTTGCCGACGGGCTTGAGGCGTACCGGCACGTAGCAGCACATCACGCACATCGCACAATTCGCGAACGCCGATCTGTCGGCGGTCGAGCGTGGCGAAAAATTCGAGAAACGGCGCTTCTCCCATTTCGCGCGGCATGTTGAACAGGCCGTGGAAACCGAATGCGCGCGCAGGGCTGCCCATCCGCTCGCAGGAAAAGCGCTCGGCCAGCGCGACTGGTGCAAACCGCACATCATGTGTCCGTTCAAGCAGTTCCCGGTTGTTATGACAGATGAAGACATCCTCGGGATGGCCCGGTTGAAAGCGCGGGTCGAGGCACGCGTTGAGCAGACGCCGGGAACGGAGCGAGAAGCCGCCATTGCCTACCGCCATGGACGATGGAAATTGCGGCCATGGCGCCCCGATATAATCATGGTCGAAAAATGCGTCGGTCCAGTTTTCCGGCCGCACGGGATAACCATCCCACTGCACGAGCATCACGAAAGGCGTGTGGATATGCGGCGCAAGTCCGGTCTGGACGATGCGGGAATATTCCTCACGCGACCGGAGGGACTCCACCGCCGCAATCCGCAGCCCTTCCTGTCCGGCAAACTCTGCCGGGCGATCTGTCACGACCAGCACATCCCCGAACCGGGCACAGTCCCGCGCGCGGTGAATGGCAGCCAGCGTCTGCGGAATCATGGTGCCGGTCACCGCGCACAATGTCACGTCCGTTAGATTGAGCAGATGACCCTCCCGACGATGGGCATCGACGCGGGGTCAGGCGCCCGGCCGGTCGCTCGTCATATTCAGATCAGACCCAGCACCGCAAGGCGCTCGGCCATTAATTCACCCGTCCGCCGTGCCGACAAATGCTCGCGAACATAGCTCTGACCGCGCCGGGCGACCGCATCGGCCGTCGCGCGATCCGCATAGACCGTCCGCATGTGCTGCGCGGCATGGTCAATATCCGGCTCCGCCCAGACCTGCCCGTCTCCGAACACATATTGGTCAGGCTGCACCGGCACCAATGTGTAATCCACCAGGAAGCTGTTATCCGGCAACGTAAATTCCAGATTGCCCGAATAACCCGTCACGATAACCGGCTTGCCGAGCAACATCGCTTCCGCCGGCCCGCGACCAAATCCCTCGGAGCGATGGAGCGAGACGAAGCAATCACAACATGCCATCAGAGCCAGCGATTCAGCGCGACTCATCACCTCGTTAATGATGATGATTCGCGAATCTCCATCAATCTCCGCCAACATAGCGGCCCAGCGCACATCTCGTTCATCACCATTCATCACCTTGAGCACCAACCCGGCGCGCCCGGCCTGATCTGGAAATGCCGCCTTGAATGCCTGGATCGCTGCAACGGGATTTTTACGATCAATATAGGACAGAAAATCAAAGACGAAGATGTAAAGATACTCATCATCAGGCAACCCGAAATGCGCCCGCTGACGAGGCTCAAACTCCGGTAATTCGACACATTGCGGCATGAGCATCACCGGCTTTTCCGTGACATGCGCAACAGCCTGCTGCACGAACCGGGATGGCGCCCATATCTCGTGCAGCAAATCGATGACCGGAACCCAGCCATTCGGAAAGCTCTCCAGCTCCCATGCCCAAAAGCCGATATTATAGCGCTGCTGAAAGAAACTATGACCAAAATGGCAATAGGCGTTCAGCATCTGGTCTGCATTGATATGAAAGAGATTAGCCGCAAACCGATTCCCATCCGCCAGCGCGATGCGATCACCCTGCGCGCTCTGGCGATCCCTCGCGCCATTTCGATAATCCACGATATCCATGCCACACCCGGTCGTCGCAAAGGCGCTGGCCGTCATTCGCAAATGCTCGCCCAGACTGAGCGCGCCATTGGCATAACCGACGAGATTCACACCCGGCTCTGGCTTTCGCTGCTCGCTGCTCGCCTTTCCCCCGATGCCTTTTGCGGAAAGCGCAATGCCAACCCGCGTCCATGACCGCATGAGTCGGCGCCGGGCCCGCAGAGGCAGCCACCGGCCGAAGCGAGAAGCACGCTCCGCCACCGACTTCATACTATATAGAAGATTGGACGGTGCCGCCGGAACATGTCCGTTCGCGGGTATCAACGCCGGCATTCGGAACTCCCGCGGCGCCGCCCATGCATACCATGCAATGAACCGTTCACGCCCCCGCTCATCCTCCAGATCAAACTTGGCTTGCAGATCCGGCCGCGAACGCCAGATCATATGCATGAGGTTGCTGATCGATCGCCCGTTCGCCGTTGGCGGCAGACCGGCCGGTTCATTGAGATGATCGGCTGATATCATGAGGAGCTTTTTCTGACATTATTCCATGAGTCGACTAGATATGGCAGCGAACGGGCCAAGCTATCCAACATTGAGACCGAGCAGACGCTTACGAAGCTTTCGCCATAGACGATAGGACAGACTGCGCCCTTGATTGGGCACGGGATCGGGGGCCGCGTCTGCGAGCGGCGCAACATGGTCCGCCCTGATCAGCGCCTGTCGGGTCAACCGTGGATCAAGCCCGTATTCCTTGCCCGACGTATTTTCAAACCAGCGAACAAAGGCCATTACGCCATCACGCGTGCCGAGATTAAAGGCTGCCTGCAAGTCTGGCCGGTTCTCATGCAAATGCATCATCAACTGCGTGATAACGACATGCGGGGGCGCCGCCGGCAGCTTCACCCGCTGGTTACACATACGGAAGATGAAGTCCCCATCCAGCTTGCCATCGGCAGGTGCATGCTGCGGGTAGCGCTTGCGATACAGACCCCGGATCGGCCCGGCCAGTCTGATGCCATCCACTTCATCATAGGCATAGGTCAGCTTGCGGCAATCCGCCCAGCCATTATCCATCAGCGCCTGCCGATAATTGGAGAACAGAGTTCGCGCATCACCCAGATCGGCCCATTTCAGGCGATCCTGATGTTTGGACACCAGTCTGGGCTCCTCAAAGCGCAGCCCACTATAATGGAAGAAGATGAGCGGCTCCCCGTTCACCGTTGCGCTTCCGTCCGGTCCGATTTCAACCCTGCGCTGCGCGAGATTCCAATATGCGATATTGTAACCCGGGTGGCGCAACAGCGCCAGATCGGGCATGAAGCTGGGCGCGAAATCGCACCAGCGTTGATCCGTGAACAGGTTGTTCGCGACATCCGAATAGCATTGAAAGCTGAGCCGGCGGCCCCACCATGCCAGAAAGTCCAATGCCTCCTGCTGGCGCGTCATTGCCGCGAACCCGAGATTATAGACGCCGGACTGGAGGATATCATGATCGTCGGGCTTGCCGCCACCCTCAAGCGGCTTCAGCACATGAGGCGTCAGGACACCGGACGCCCCTGCATCCAGCAGTGCCTCCACCTCTGACAACGGCCGATAAACGAAAATATCGGGATCGAGATAGATTGCCCGGTCAAAGCCCTGATCTTCCAGCAGCCAACGAAACATGAATGGCTTAGCAGCCGTGTTCAACTCCATGACATCGTAGCGGAATGCCATGTCGGAGAAATGCGGCATGCCAATGGTCGACGCCATGACGATCCGGGCGCCGCCCTCTGCAGCAAGGCCATCTTCCGGAACATCGACGAGGCAGATAAATCTCTCGAATGAGGGATTACTCTTCCCCAAGGATTCGATCAGCGTGCGCGCGTAAGACAGATAGTTATTCGAGACTATTGTAAAAACGGCTGTTCTTGACATGGGGTTCCCATCGAAAATCCGGCTTCGGCCTCTTGCGCGTTCCATCACACATAAGTGCGAAGTCGTCATCCATATGTCCGCGTACAGGCACGTTGCTCCCTCAATCCTGAAGAAGCACGCCCATCGTTCGCAACGCCGATGCCTATGTCATAAAAACATCATACTGGATTGCGGCTGAAATCCATATCTTATATCCAATCGCGGCGTGCTAGACGGCTATTCCCCTGGAGACATCGTGCCCTTGGCCCGGAAATTGAATCATTTGAAAGTTGCTTATAAATATAGAAAGCTTCGGCCGTATATAGATTCAGCCTTCTACAATGCAACCTACCCCGATGTCGCAGATCAGCGCGTCGATCCGCTCGTCCATTATTTGCTCGATGGCTGGCGAGAAGGCCGTGATCCATCTCCCTGGTTCTCTACGACATCCTATCTGGCCTTGCATCGGGATGTCGCTGCGGCAGGCACGAACCCCCTGCTCCACTATATTCAGCATGGCCGCGAAGAAGGGCGCGCCCTGACGCCCAGCAGCATGCTGCGGCTTACCAAGCCGTTCAAGCCGGCGAAGGATGTGGACCATGTCGCAGCCATGCAGGGCTATATCGCCCTGCGCTACGCCCCGAACGCAAGCCAGCCGGACCGACCCATCGATCGGCTCGCGCAAGAGATCATATCGGAGAAAATAGCCGCCGCAGACCCCGAACCGATCCTCCCAACGGATGGCAGCGCATTGACCCTGCACATGGCTGCCGTCCATGGATTGTTCGACAGGAAATATTATCTCGACAATAACGCGGAGCCTTATCAATCCGGCATTGATCCCCTGGAGCATTATTGCACGCAGGGATGGAAAAACCTTCTGAAACCCAATCCGGATTTTGATCCATGGTGGTATTGGCGCGAAAATCTGGACCCCAGCCATGAAACGATTGACCCGCTCCTTCATTATGCCTTGGTTGGACAGGATTTAGGGCTCAAAACGCAATCAAGCGGACCCAAAATTCGCCCTGATAGCGGAACGAAATATGAAGAAAACCAGAGCATTAAGAGGATATGCCTCTTCGCCGGTTATGACCCCCATGGCGTGATCGATGAATATGTTATTGAATATTTGAAAGAACTTTCAAAGTTCTCGGACATATTCTACCTTTCCGACTGCCGGATGCAGGCCGGGGAAGCTGCCAAACTGAACGGCATCGTCAAACAGGCATGGCATATCCGGCATGGCGAGTATGATTTCGGCTCCTACGCTCGCCTTGCCCGTGATCTTGTGGGGTGGGAGACGATTGCGCGATATGATGAACTCATTTTCGCCAACGACAGCTGTTATCTCGTTAAGCCGTTAGACCCGGTTTTTCGGAAAATGGACACGCTCACCACCGATTGGTGGGGTCTGCAGGCAACCAAAGGCCTACTCGACACCCGCGTGGAAGAGCGCAAACACTACCCCGCCCCTATTCCCATGAGCGTCGTGAAGCGCAACTATCTGAATGTCTTCGAAAAGGACTATAATTATAATTTCTTCATCGGATCATACTTTACCGTTTACCGGAAAGGCATCCTAACCGACAAAGTATTTCAGAAATATATAAATAACATCTCTACCCAAGAGAGCAAACTTCAGATCATTCGAAAATATGAAATCGGCCTATTCCGCTTTCTGAATGAAAACGGTTATCAATTTGAAACATTTTTAGATGACCTGTATCCCATTCATCCTATTTATTCCGAGAAAATTTTTGAATTAATTGGGAACGGCTTCCCTCTTTTCAAGAGATTGACGATCTCGGAGAACAATTACCTTATAGAAAATCTCGGAAACTGGAAAGATCGGTTGGCGCACGTGGCACCTGACGCCAATGTGGACGCGATCGAAAGGAACATTCTTCGCGTTTCGGACAACGAGCGGCTTTATCAGAATTTTCGCGTTCAAAAAGACGCCGCCTTCAATCCCGTCTATCCACAATTGCTAAGCGACGCGGAGATGGCCGCGCTGGACCGTTCAACGCCTAAGCATGACAGCTGGTGGGCCTTTCCGGTCTGCGCCTACGATCACAGCTTCGCCAGTAATGAGCGCGCTGTTTTTGAAGCGGTGCGGCACGATCCCACGATCAAGAAGATCATATTGACACGTAGCCGACACATCGCCCTGGATGGCGAAAATGTAGAAATATATCCACTGAAAAGCCCCGAAGGACAGCAGGCTCTGCTGCGGTCAAAGGTGATCTTCATCAAGCACACACCCATCAATAATGCCCTCTACCCCCTTTCCGGAGAGCATCATCATTTCATTGGATTATGGCATGGCATCCCGCTCAAGCGGATCGGATATGCCTCGCTGGATGCCCCGGAGGACAAGGACATCCTGATCCGGGAGCATGGGAAGTTCACGGCCACGATCAGTTCCTCGAAAGTCGATACCATGGCAATGGCCGCGGGCTTTTATCCGCTGAGCTATAATGACATCTGGATGACCGGACTCCCCCGCAACGATTTCATTACATGCCCATTCGATCGCTTGCCGAGGGACCTTCAGGACGAAGAGCGTCAACTTCGCAATTCATTGGGCAATCGGCGCCTGATCCTCTTCTGCCCAACCTTCCGGAATGGGCAGAACGGCACCGGCTACCTTTTCACGGAGGAGGAGAAGCAGAGACTGCACGACTGGCTCGCCAAAAACAACGCCACGCTCGGCATCCGCGAGCATATGGCGGATCGCCACCAGCTCTATTCCGCGCAATTGCAAGGCGAAAACATCATCGATCTTTCGTCGCCCACCTATCCGAATATCGAAATACTATATCGCGCCTCATCTTGCCTGATAACGGATTATTCGAGCTGTTTCATCGACTACATGCTGACCGGGCGACATGAAATCAGCTTTGCCTACGATCTGGAAAGCTATGAGGAGAGCGAGCGCGGCACATTCTACGATCTTGACTTTTGTTTCCCAGGAGATATTTGTCGCCGCTTTGGCGGTATTATCGATGCATTGGAAGGAGCGGCCGCGCGAAACTTCCGGAATGGCGACCCCACACACGCGTGGAAGAAGCGCCTCTTCTTCGAATTCACGGACGATCAAAACTCCGATCGTGTGATAAGGAAGGTCAAAAATCTGCTCGGATGGGGAGTCAGGGATGACTAAGATCATTACATATGGCACTTTTGATGTGCTGCATCGAGGCCATATCAATCTTCTTAAGAGAGCAAGAGGTCTGGGCGATCAACTGTATGTCGGCCTCTCCACCGATGAATTCAACATCAGAAAGAACAAGAACTCTGTGCTACCATATGAGGACAGAAAGTGCGTCCTACAATCTCTTTTCTTCGTTGATTTCGTTTTCGCGGAGTACCGGTGGGAACAGAAAGTCTCGGACATCATCAAATACGACATCAATATATTCGTGATCGGCGATGACTGGACCGGCCATTTCGACTTTCTGAAACCCCATTGCGAAGTGAGATATCTCCCTAGAACGCCAGGCGTCTCCACGAGCCTTTTCAAAGAAAAAGTGCTGTCCATGAATGGCTAACTGCTTAGTCTCGGCCTTTAATGGCGCGGGTTTAGTCGACGAGCCCCCTGAAATTCCTACAGTTTGATTAGATTCCACGTCGAGAAGGAGCGCGACGTGAAGAAGGTTGAGTGCAGGAGGCTGGCGGCCGGACAGCCGATATGTCCCGCGAGCAGAGCGTGAGCAAACGCGACCTTCTATAAATGGAAGGCGACCTATGCCGGCAGGACATGTCGCAGGCTTGCAAACTAAAGGACGAGAACGCGAAGCTAAAGAAGCTTCTGGCCGAAGCGATCCTCGACAATACTGTGCTGAAGGAAGTGCCCTCAAAAAGCTAGCGAAGCCTAGCGCTCAACGCAAAGCGGTCGAGCAAGTTCAGCAGCCCTTCGGGATCAGCGAGCGTCCGGCATGCTCCGTCCCGTCGATGGATCGGACGTCGATACGCAGCAACAGGTTGAGCGAAGAGCAGATCATCGCGATTCATCAGGCAATCACCATGAAGGAGCCGGACTCTACCTCTGACTGGTAACAATCAGGGACGCACGTCAATACCGATCGGCGCTGAGGAGTTGCCGCGATAATTATGACCATGTGCGGCCACATAGTGAAACAGGCGGGCTGACCCCGTCGATGCTGCCAAGTAGCTTGTGCAGCCTCGCCCGGATGGGCAACATGACAATCCCGGACTCTACTTGTAAGTGGAGGAACTTTGGGGGAACGTTACTCGGAAACGATTACTCGTCCCTCCAGCGTACACTCGCATCAGGATCTGAATATGCTCTCGATGAATGCCGCCGATCTTTTTGCACAAGCTCAAGAATTCGCCAAGAAGTTTTATTGGGGACAAGTCATCAAAATTTGCGAACAAGGTGTTGCAATAGAAAAGACAAACGCCCGGTGGCACTACCTCTTAGCCAAAGCGCATACGATGAGATTCGATTACGCAAAGGCTGCCAAGGCCGCTTTGCTCGGTAGAAACTGCGATAAACGGTTCGCAAACTACCAACAAAAATGGATCGCCAGAGAGTCGAGTAAGCTCTTTCAGACGATCGATCCTGAAGACGCTCAGGATGCGATTAACATCCAAACGAAATTCCCCAGCCAACCTCCCGAATGGTGGATTGCATGCTATCATAAGCTTTTCCATACAGGCGCTGTTGCTCAAGCATATCAAGCTAAACAGAGGGCGGCACAAATTTATGTGGACAGGCACGAGCTGGAAAATCGAGCGCCAACGGTGACGTATGTCAGAGCACTAGTGCTTCTAGGCGCCTATCGAGCCGCCCAGCGGCAGGCTGCCAAACTAGCAGCTAAGCATGCCATGGATGGGAAGAAGGACCTAAATCTCCTTCAGTTGAGCGCGTATAGCGCAATTGCTTCAGGTGCAGGTAAGTCCGCGCTCAACGTCCTTTCTCCCGAGGGAGAAGGCCGGGCCTTCGATGCCCTCGTGAGGGGGAAATCAGTGGCCATCGTTGGCCCCGCTTCCACGCAAGAACGGTGGGGTGAGGAGATTGAATCTTTCGACGTCGTGATACGGCCGGGGATCACCAGCCCAATGCCCGCAGACATGCAAACTACCCTCGGCTCGCGGTCAGACGCTGTGTATTATAACGGACCAGACGAGATTGATCATTCAGACAAGATACGCGAGCTTTTGCAGAACAATCAAATTGGTATGGCAGTTCTCAGGACGCCCAACCTGATGTCGAGCGGTGTGTATTCCGGCCTTTCAGCGCGGCTGAATAGCACTATAATCAAGTTCTGGGAGTGCGATTTTGGCCTGCTCGGCGTGCCCAAAATACTATGGGATGTATTAAAATTCAGCCCGCGGCGGATCAAAGTTTTTAACTCAGATTTTTACAGTACGCCGACGCCGTATCGCGACGGATATCGGGCGGATGAAAAGGATAACATTCGCAAAAGAACGCTCGCTCGGCACGACCTTATCGAAAATTACGTCCTGTGCCAGCACCTCTTCGGAGAAAACCTATTCGAAGCTGACCCGAAGCTGGAAGCCCTGCTAAGGCTACCTCTGGGCATCTATCTAGAGAGACTCGGGGTCGCCTTTCGGTCAACCGCAAATTAAGTCATCTTCACCGAACCTGCGGCTCTCGGTATGAGGCATAGATTGCCAGGACGCACGCAAGGCGGCATCCAGAAAAACGCCGCTGATGAGAGACTCTGCTCCCCTTGCGGGCTATAGGAACAAAAACCTGTACTATATTCCCCGGCGGCGGTGCGTTGCTGGAGCATAGGAAAGACCTGCACAGCATGACCTTGAAAATTCTCGACTGCACCTTGCGCGATGGCGGATACTACAATGATTGGGACTTTCCGTCCGAGGTGGTGAACAGCTACCTTTCCGCCATGAAAGCCGCGCAGGTGGATGTGGTCGAACTCGGCTTCCGCTTCATATCCAACAAGGGGTTCAAAGGCGCCACAGCCTATACGAGCGACGATTTCCTGCGCAGTCTATCCATTCCCAAAGAGTTGACGGTCGGCGTCATGGTCAATGGCTCGGACTTGCTGACCGACCTGGGACTCGAAGCAGCGTTGGACCGGCTTTTTCCCGAACCGGCAGCCTTAACACCAGTCGATATCGTAAGATTCGCCTGCCATTTCCATGAGTTTGAGCAGATTCTTCCAGCGGTAGGCTGGTTGACGGAACGCGGCTACAGGGTTGGCTTCAATCTGATGCAGATCACCGACCGCACCAGGGAGGAAGTGCTTCAGCTTGGACGACTGGCGAGAAACTGGCCTGTCGAAGTGCTCTATTTCGCCGACAGCATGGGCAGTATGACTCCTGACGACACCGTCCGTATCATGGGCTGGCTGCGCGAAGAATGGGACGGCCCATTGGGTATCCATACCCACGACAATATGGGCCTCGCGCTAGCGAACACGTTGCAGGCTGCGGCCAAAGGCGCGACCTGGCTCGATGCGACCGTGACAGGCATGGGCCGCGGTCCCGGCAATGCGCGCACCGAGGAACTGGTGATCGAAGCCGAGACGCTACGCGGACGTAAGGCCAACCTGGTGCCGCTCATGACGCTGATTCGCCAATATTTCGGCCCGATGAAAGCGAAATGTGGTTGGGGTACAAATCCTTATTATTATCTTTCCGGAAAATACGGCATCCATCCGACCTATGTGCAAGCGATGCATGCAGACCCCCGCTACGACGAGGAGGATATCCTTGCTGTGATCGAGCATCTGCGTCTTGAGGGTGGCAAGAAATTCAGCGCCGATCGCCTGCATGACGCCCGCAATTTTTACAGCGGCAAGCCCCATGGAACCTGGAATCCGGCGATGATGATCGCCGATCGGGAAGTGCTGATCCTTGGAACCGGGCCGGGTGTAGGCGCGCACCGCAGCGCGCTCGAAACCTATATCCGGCGCACAAGGCCGGTTGTTCTCGCGTTGAACACCCAGTCGGACATCGCGCCGGAACTCATCGACTTGCGGGCCGCCTGCCACCCCGTCCGCTTGATGGCCGACTGCGAGATACATGTCACCCTGCCGCAGCCGCTGGTCACCCCGGCTTCGATGCTGCCGCCCCATATCCGCGCGGCACTCGCGGACAAGAGGTTGCTCGACTTCGGCCTTGGGGTGGAAGGCGGCGGATTCGCGTTTCATGAGACCCATTGCATTGCCCCAACCTCGCTCGTGCTGGCCTATGCTCTGGCCGTCGCCACAAGCGGCAAGGCAAAGCGCATCCTGATGGCCGGTTTCGACGGCTATCCGGCGGGCGACGCCCGCAACGAGGAAACGGGGGAAATCCTGAACAGCTATGACAAGAGCGGCGGGCTTGAACTGGTTTCCATCACCCCAACCCACCACAGGATTCATTGCTCCAGCGTCTACGCAATGGTGAACTGAAATGGGCAGCGAGGGACCAGTCACCGCCTTCCTTCCTTGCCGCAAGGGCAGCGAAAGGGTGCCGCGGAAGAATATCCGCCCGTTTGGAACCTTCTCCCACGGTCTGGTCGAAATCAAGCTGGGTCAGCTTCTCTCCTGCGGAAGCATCGATCATGTCGTGCTCTCGACGAACGATCCGGAGATACTCGATCTTGCAGCCGCACTCGATGCACGGGATAAACTGACCCTCCATCGCAGGGAGGAGAGCCTGTCCTCAAGTCAGACCAGCACCGATTCCCTTGTGGCGCATGCCCGGTCCTTGGTGAAGGATGGGCATATCCTCTGGACCCATGTGACGTCGCCCTTTGTGACTGCCGCCCATTATGCCGAGATCATCGCAGGTTATCGCGCGGCTCTGGAAAAGGGTCATGATTCCCTGATGACAACCAACCTGCTCCATAGCTTCCTGTGGTCGCAAGAAGGGCCGGTCAATTATGATCACAGTGTCGAGAAATGGCCACGCACACAGACCCTGCCGCCGCTCCACGAGGTGAACAGCGCCATCTTTCTCGCCTCGAGCGACATTTACGATCGCTGCAAGGATCGGATCGGCGCGAACCCCTGTCTGTGGCCTCTCGACAAGATCACCGCGCTCGACATCGATTGGGACGAGGATTTCCAACTGGCCGAACAGGTTCTTCTTTCCGGCTTGGCCCGGACATGACCATTTTTTCTCCCAACCGATTCAAAACCCTCATCTTCGATTGTGACGGAGTTGTTTTGAACTCCAACCGGGTCAAAACAGAGGCCTTTCGTCAGGCCGCCTTACCCTATGGCGCGGCGGCCACGCAGGCGCTGGTCGATTACCATGTCGCTCGAGGCGGCATCTCGCGCTTCGAGAAGTTCCGCCATTTCCTCAATGTGATCGTGCCTGAACTGGCACCGTGCACGATCGGCCCCGGTCTCGACGATCTGCTCGCCGCCTATGCCGATGCCGTCGAGGACGGGCTGATGGCTTGCGAGATTGCACCCGGCCTCGCCGGGTTGCGTGCGGTCACATCGGGCATTCCCTGGATGATCGTGTCAGGCGGGGTGCAGGACGAATTGCGCGACATTTTTGCTCGGCGAGATATCGCCCGATATTTTGATGGCGGAATTTTCGGCAGCCCGGATAGCAAGGACGAAATCCTAGCGCGGGAGACCGCCTCCGGACGGCTGCAACATCCCGCCCTGTTCATCGGCGACAGCCGCTACGACCACGAAGCTGCGATGGGAGCAGGCATCGACTTTCTGTTCGTCAGTGGTTGGAGCGAGTTTCATGCTTGGCGGACTTATTCTGCGGAACATAGTTTTCCGATTATCGAAAACCTAACCATGTTCGCTGGTGTTGACTGATCGATATGTAAAACACCCTCTCACCGGATGATCCAAGAGGGACCAGATTGGTGGCGATCGATCTGATCGCCTACCCGCTCCGGCTGCTGTTCTTTTACCCCACTCCAGGTTCCGCTGTGATCTGGCCCCCGTTTTGACTGGACACCTTCAGGCATAAAAAGGAGGCTTGGGGATATCCCTCAAGCATATGCTTATGCCTGGATATGAGGTTATCACCGATGGCGGTCGTCGGCGGCACT
>Ga0182736_1002039_pt1 | contig 16780 bp, 15 predicted proteins | sample eDN5th30CKraftBY_FD_128882 | JGI IMG/M metagenome (GOLD analysis project Ga0182736, IMG submission 128882) | Enriched backyard soil microbial communities from Emeryville, California, USA - eDNA 5th pass 30_C Kraft BY (version 2) (version 2) | ecosystem: Environmental > Terrestrial > Soil >... | reverse complement strand
TCTATGCCAGCAAGGCGATTGACGGCCTCAAGGGCGCCAATGACGACCAGACGCGCGGCATCGACATCGTTCGTCGCTCGCTCACCGCGCTGGTTCGCCAGATCGCCGAGAATGCGGGCCATGACGGCGCTGTCGTCGCCGGCAAGCTGGTTGACGGCAATGACGTGACGATCGGCTTCAACGCCGCGACCGACACCTATGAGAATCTGGTGTCCGCCGGCGTCATCGATCCGACCAAGGTCGTGCGCACCGCGCTCCAGAACGCCGCATCGGTGGCCGGTCTGCTCATCACCACCGAGGCGCTCGTCGCCGAACTGCCGGAAGACAAGCCGGCCATGGGTGGCGGCGGCATGCCCGGCGGCATGGGCGGCATGGGCGGCATGGACTTCTAAGTCCGGCCATCTGCCAATGAACAAGCGGGCCGGGGGAGCGATCCTCCGGCCCGTTTTCTGTGCCTGTGCGGCGGCGCGGTTTACGGGCGTCCGCAGGCTATGGGCGTCGGTAGATTATGGATAACGGCAGTGGAGCGCCGGCCGCAGCCGATCGGCGGAGGACATGCTGGCGCTATATGACTATCGCTATACCCCGATATGACTATGGCTATGCCCCGATCTTGCCGGGACGCTGAACCAGATCGCCCAGCCAGCGGACACGCCCCCGGCCGCTCATGGGCGGAAGGGTGCCCGCGTCAGGCGCTGCAATGAAGACCCGGAGGCGGGCTGTCAGACGAAGCTGGTTCTGGTCTTGCGGCGGCGCATCAGCCCGCCGGCAAGTCCCAGCCCGGCAATCATCATGACCCAGGTCGCGGGCTCCGGGACCACGCCGGAAATCGGGGGTGGCGGCGCTGGAATCGTCGCCGGCGTGACCTGAACGAAGCCGCCGAACCAGTCGCCCCAGCAATTGGCGCAATTATAGTCGGCGCCGAAGCGGATCGAGACCGTGCCGGCGCTGGCATAGCCTGTTGCCATCAGCGTGTTGGTGTTGGGCAAGGTGAAATTGCCGGCAATGGCGTTGCCGTTGAGCATGACATCCGAAAACTGGAATTTCGGCGATCCGCCCATGAATATATCGATCTTGCTGTCGCTCAATATATTGAACGTCAATGTCTGGTCCACGGTTGAGAATTGAGGCACCTGCACGCCCCAATATTCAATGCCCGCCCATTGGCTGGCGGGGTCCAGAAAGATCGTCGCGGCCGTCCCCGGCGCCGATATACAGGCGAGTGCGAGCGCTACTCCGCCGGCCGTCAATTTGATCATATCGGTTCCTCTATCGTGCAAGGGCAATATCAACAGCCGGCGGCATCGGGCGCCGCCTCGGAAATCCGGATCACCCTAGCGGGATTTGGTTAGCCGTTGATGAATCCGCGACGCGCGCACCGAACCGTGCAGGGCCGATTTCACCCGGCCTGTCGCCTGCCGCCCGCCTGATCGCTATGCGGGGCGGACATGAATGCTTTCCTTCAGCGCCATGCCGGGGCAGACTGGCGGCATCCACCCGCCACGCAACGCCGATGGCCAATATGGGACCGCCCGCCATGACCGATCTTTCCCGCCGCGACACATTGGCCGCCGCGGCCATAGCCATGCTTGCCACCGCCATGCCGGCCCTTGCGCAGACCGCCGGCGCCGGGGCGGCGAGCTGGGATCTGACCGAGCTTTACCCCAATGACGCGGCATGGGAGCAGGCGCGGCTTGAGGCGCAGGCGTCGCTCAAACAGCTCGCGCCTTATCAGGGCCATCTGGGCGATAATGCCGATACGCTCGCCAAGGCGCTCACGCTCCAGTCCGATCTCTATCGCACCATCTCGCGCATCTACACCTATGCCAGCCTCAAGGCCGATGAGGATGTGCGCATTGCCGCCAATCAGGAGCGGCTGGGGCAGGCGATCGACCTCTATACCGCCTTTGGCGAGGCATCGGCCTGGATCGCGCCGGAGCTGCTGAACGTGGGCGCGGACAGGATCAACGGCTTCGTGGCGGCCAATGCCACACTCAAGGACAGGTTCGACCATTATCTCGCCAATATATTGCGCGAGGCGCCGCACACGCTCTCGCCGGAGGGCGAGGGGCTGCTCGCCGGCGCGAGGGCGCCGCTGGCCGGGCCGGGCGACATAGCCGGCCAGTTGCGCTCGTCCGATGTGCCGTGGCCGACCATCACCCTTTCGACCGGCCAGCAGGTGCGGCTCGATAGCCAAGGCTATACGCTTTACCGCGATGTCGCCAACCGGGCCGACCGCAAGGCGGTGTTCGACGCGTTCTTTAAGACATATGGCGATTTCAAGAACAGCTTCGGCGCCACTTATGCCGCGCAGGTGAAAGGCGATATCTTCTCCGCCCGGGCGCGCAAATATCCGACCGCGCTCGCCGCCGCCCTTGCCGGCGCCGATGTGCCCGAGGGCGTCTATCGCACGCTGGTGGACGAGGCGCATGAGGGATTGCCGCAGCTCCACCGCTATTTCGAGCTGCGCCGCCGCATGCTCGACCTGCCGGATCTGCAATATTATGACATGTATCCGCCGCTGGTGCAGCTCGACCGCAGCTTCACCCTCGATCAGATGCGGACCATCTCGATGGCGGCGTTCCGGCCGCTCGGGCAGGATTATGCCGATCGTTTCGCCAGGGCGAGCGCGGCGCGCTGGATGGACCCGTTGCCGCGCCCCGGCAAGCGGCCCGGCGCCTATATGAACCCCGGCGCCTATGATGTGCACCCCTATCTGCTGCTCAACCTGAGCGCCAAATATGACGGCCTCACCACCTATGCGCATGAATGGGGCCATGCGATGCACTCGCTGCTCGCCAATGCGGCGCAACCGTTCGACAAGGCGGATTATCCGATCTTCCTCGCCGAGATCGCCTCGACGCTGAACGAGCAATTGCTGGTCGACCATATGCTCCGGCAGGCGAAGACGAAGCAGGAGAAGCTCTTCTACCTCGGCATGCAGATGGAGGCGATCCGCGGCACCTTCTTCCGCCAGACCATGCTCGCCGAATTCGAGCTGGCGGCCCATGAGCGCGCCGAGGCGGGGCAGGGCCTCTCCGGCGAGACGTTCACGCAGATTTTCCACGATCTGCTGGTGCGCTATCACGGCCCCAACGTCGGGATGGACCCGGTCTACGGCAATGAATGGGCCTATATCCCCCATTTCTACACCAGCTTCTACGTCTATCAATATGCCACCTGCATCGCGGCGGGGACCTGGTTCGCGCGGCAGATTCTGGCCGGCGGGGCGAAGGAGCGGGACAATTATCTGGCGGTTCTGAAGGCCGGCGGATCGGATTATCCGGTGGATATCCTCAAGCGCGCCGGCCTCGATATGACGACGCCTGCCCCCTATCGCGCACTCGTCCAGACGCTGAAGGACGTGCTGGATCAGGCCGAGGCATTGCTCGCCTGAAGCGGTGCGTGGCGCGAGGACGGGTGTGCGGCGGCGCATGCATGCCGGCGTGCGGATCGGGAAGGGATCAGGGCAGGAGCGGAGGCTCCATGCGCGCTCATCTGCGCAAATGGGGCCGGCATTGCTGCCAGCCCCAGCTACGTCCACCGCCGCTCCGCTGTCTCCAGCCACGGCGGCTGACAGAATGTGCGCATGACCGGGAAGTCATAACGCACCGGACTTTTGAGGGATCTTGCGCGAGGACTCTCGCGATCGACCCAGTCCCGATCCGCCAGCCAGGCCTGTCGCTCCGGCAACGGATCGACCGGGCCGGAGCATGAGCGCATTGTGCCTGCGCCATTGACCCGACCCGTGCGAGACGCCCGCGCCTGAAAGGCACGATTGCCTCATCCTGCCGCCTCGCTCGATGCGCGCCCGCAATAAGCGTGCGGCTGCGTCCGGCTTCAGGTCCGGGCCCTGCGGGCGCATGCGCGCGCCCCGGGCTCGTCAGATGGCTGCAACATGTTGAATCAACAGCTGTCTTTTGCCGTCTGTGAGGGGGAAGGTCGCATGGGAGACGAGTCGCGCAAAGGGGAATGAGGCAAAGCCGCTCGCCGGCGCGACATAAAGTTGTGGATAGCCGTGGATAAGTCCGTGGATGAACGGACGGACGGCGGCAGCGCGCGATTTGTCCCGGTTTGTCAGGGGCGGGGCGGGAGGCGTGCCGGGGCCGGGTAAACAAAAAGGGCGGCACCTGCGCGGCGCCGCCCTTTTTTGCTTCACGACAGGCGGAGGCGCCGCCGGGGGCGCTCTTCCGCTCTCGACAGCTCAATAATAGCCGCTGATCACGAACGGGCCAGCCAGGCTGGCGGAGGCGACATAGGCCGCGAGAAACTTTTTCCACAAACGCATGATATTCTCCGTCGGTTGCCGAAAATGGCTCTTCAATGTTCCGACGCCGATATATGCTGCGTTGCAATATATATCAATTGCAAACCAATTTGGTAGATTGCAAGAAATGCAATCGTAAGTGGATCGGCTAGGCGGTTTCTCCAGCCATTTCCAATATTTTATGGAACTCGTCAGGCCGGACGGGTGCAACGGAGAGGCGCGACTGGCGGATCATCTCCATCTTCGCAAGTGCGGGCTCGGCCTTGATCTGCTTGAGCGTGACCGGCCGCGCGATCTTGCGCACGGGAGCGACTTCCACCGCGATCCAGCGGCCGGTCTCATCCGTGCTGTCCGGCTCGGCGGTGCGGACAATCTCCATGATGCCGACAATTTCCAGCCCGATATTGCTATGATAGAAAAAGACGCGGTCACCCAGTTCCATCTCCCGCATATTGCGCTGGGCGGTATGGTTGCGCACGCCATCCCATTCCGCGCGGCCCTGTTTGACGAGATCGTCCCAGGAAAACGCATCGGGTTCCGATTTCATCAGCCAGTAGCGCATTGCCTCTATCCTCCTGCATTTGCTCGATCGCCGGCCATTCCATGACGGGCGCGGCGGGGCAAGCCCTGCCGCGGGACCGGCAGGGGAGCGGGCGGCGGCGAACGCATGGCTGGGGACGCGTTTTCCGGTCGGATGGCTGTGCCCGCAGGAATGCGCTTCCGTCTGTTATGCGCGGGAGCGGCCGACGATCCTGCACGGTGGCCGGGCGGCGTGGTATCCGGATGGCGGGCGAGGTGGCGTCCGGGCGGCGGGTCGGCCGGAGATGACCCGATCGTCGTGCGCCCGGTATGACGGCGGTCAGGTCCGGGCCACACGCGCCCTTGCCGCATCCGCAGCCGAAAATCGCCCTCCGCCTGCGCGGCGATGGCGGTGCGGTCCGCCCTGTGCGGCTCCGCCCCCCTCGGATGCCCCCTATCTGCGCCAGCGGGAGAGGGTGATGCCGATCTTCTCGTTGCGCTCGGACAGGGCCAGCTTGACGATCTTCACCGTGACGTGCCGCGCCTTGCGATCCTGCAGGAAGATCGTGTCGATGATATGGTCGGCGACCGCCTCGACCAGCGTGAAATGCTGGCCGCGCGTGATCGCTGTCGTCGCCGCATGCTTGAGGTCCATATAATTTTTGGTGAGGCTCAGCGGGCCGTCCGGCTCATAATGATCGGCATGGTCCAGCAGCACCTGCACGCTGATGCGCAGCGGCTGGGGGAGATGCGTCTCCTCCGAATAAATGCCGGTGAGCACATCGACCTCAAGATCGTCAATCTCCAGCACCAGCCTGTCGTCCATGGCCGCCGTGCCGACCTGCGCGCCTGTTTGCAGTCCCGATCGCACCATCGTCCGTCCCTGAATTTACCTTTTCATTTGGGTGCGAAGCGCTACACGCCGCCGCCTCGGGCGCTATTGCCCGCTTGAGGAGCAGACGGCAAGCGGTGACACGGATCGAGCAACTGGCAAGCGCGAATGACGCGGCAATCCGGGCGATTCTGGACGCGGCCTTTGGCCCGGACCGGCACGGACGCACGGCCTATCGCGTGCGAATCGGCATGGCGTGGCTCACCGACCTCAGCTTTGCGGCCTATGGCGAATCGGGCGCGCTGGTCGGCACGCTGCAATGCTGGCCGGTGGCGCTGCACCTGCCGGATGGCGGGCAGGCCCCGCTCATCATGGTCGGCCCGGTGGCGGTGGCGCCGCAGGTGCAGCATCGCGGCATCGGCCGGGCGCTGATGGACCGGCTGATCGAGACCGTCGATACCCGTCAATATGAACCGCTGATGATGATCGGCGACCCGGACTATTATGGCCGCTTCTGGCGCTTTACCGCCGAGCGGACGGCGGGGTGGGCCGCGCCCGGTCCGGTCGAGCGGCATCGACTGCTGGCGCGGGTCGGCGCGGGTGACGATTTGCCGGCAGCCGGCCTGCTGGGGCCGCGCGGCGTGGCCATTGGCACGGCGAATGCGGCGATGCGGGCCGGCGGCTGACCGGGAACGCATCGCCGCCACCGGCCGGCCGTGCTGACGGCGGACGCCGGCTGGATTTTTCAAGTCCGGATTCTTTGCCAACGCGGCGCGGCTTGCCTATCTGGAGGATCATGCCCGTCCCGCCATCCTCTCCTGTCACCCGGCCGCATATTGCCGGCCTGCCGGATGATGCCGAAGCGGGGCGGCGCTATCCGGTCATGGCGTGGCAACCGCCCCATTGCGGGCACAGCCAGATGCGGATCGACCGGGACGGCCGCTGGTATCATGAGGGGCGGCCGATCGACCGGCCTGCGCTGGTCGGCCTGTTCGCGCGGCTGCTGCGGCGCGAGGCGGACGGGCGGCATGTGCTGGTGACGCCGGTGGAGATGCTGGACATCGACGTGGCCGACGCGCCGCTGATCGCGGTGGAAATGGCGAGCGAGGGCCGCGGCGCGGACCGCATGCTGCGCTTCCGCATCGGCGCGACGGGCGACTGGGCGGTTGCGGATGCCGCGCATCCCATCATCATGGAGAATGGCGCGGGGGGGCCGCGCCCCTATCTCACGCTCGATGCCGGCCTGCGCGCGCGGATCGCCCGGCCGGTCTATTATGCGCTGGCCGATCTGGCGCTGGCCGAGGGCAACGAGCCGCCCGGCCTGTGGAGCGGCGGGGCTTTTCATGATCTTGCCGGCCACGATCCTGCCGATCCGACGCCGGGGGAGCGGGCATGAGCCTGCGCGACAATCTCCTCGCCGCGCTCGATCGCGGGCTTGACCAGCCGCAGACGCAGGATGTGTTCCTCGCGCGCGATCGCCCGGCGCCGGCCGGCCCGTTCACGCCCGCCGCCGTGCTGATGGCCATTACCGACCGGGCCGATCCCGGCCTGTTGTTCACCCGCCGCCATGCGGGGCTGCGCGCCCATGCCGGGCAGGTCGCCTTTCCGGGCGGCCGGATGGACCCGGAGGATGCCGACGGCGTGGCGGCCGCGCTGCGCGAGGCGCAGGAGGAAATCGCCCTGCCGCCCGAGCAGGTGGACGTCATCGGCCGCTCCGACCTGTTCCGCACCGGCACGGGCTTCGCCATCGAGCCGGTCGTCGCCATCGTCCCGCCGGATCTGCCGCTTCATCCGGCCGAGGCGGAAGTGGAGACGATTTTCGAGGTGCCGCTCGCTTTCCTGCACGATCCGGCCAATCGCGCCCATCGCACCATCGACTGGGAGGGCGGCCGGCGCAGCTTTTATGAATATCGCTGGCGTGGCGAGCATATCTGGGGCGTGACGGCCGCCATGCTGGTCAATCTCTTCCGGCGGATCGACGCGGTATCGCGAGGCGCGTGATGAGCGGGCGGGGCATGATGCGCGGGCGGGTCATGACGGCGGACCGGGAGCGGCGCGCCCCTATCGCGCCGGGACGCGTCATGGGGCGGAGCGCTGCGCCGGGCCGGGGCGGGCGTAGCGCTGGCGGGCGAGGACAATGATGATGGCGATGGGAGTGGCGGCGGTGACGATGGCGATATTATCAAGGGCCGGCTTGTCGAGCGTCGGCCTGCCGGGGGCCGCGCGATGAGCGGAGCGATGCCCGACCGGTTGCCGCCCGCCCCCTGGCGGGAGCGGCCCGGCCTCGCGGCGTTGTGCGATGCGCTTGGCGCCGCCGCCGGGGAGGTGCGCTTTGTCGGCGGGGCGGTGCGGGACGGCCTGCTCGGCCTGCCGGTCAATGATGTGGACATCGCCACCGTTCATGCGCCCGATGCGGTCGTGCGGCGGATCAGGGCGGCGGGGTTCAAGGCGGTGCCGACGGGCCTGGCCCATGGCACCATCACCGCCGTGCTCGATCACTGGCCGGTCGAGATCACCACATTGCGCCGCGATGTCTCCACCGATGGCCGCCGCGCCACCGTCGCTTTCGCGACCGACTGGCGGGAGGATGCCGCGCGGCGCGACTTCACCATGAATGCGCTTTATGCCGATCCGGGCGACGGTGCGCTGCACGATTATTTCGGCGGGGTCGCCGATCTGGCGGCGCGGCGCGTGCGGTTCATCGGCGATGCACAGGCCCGCATTGCCGAGGATCATCTGCGGATCTTGCGCTATTTCCGCTTCACCGCCCGCTTCGGCGCGCTGGATCGCGGATCGGCCGATTATGCCGCCTGCGTCGCCCATGCGACGAGCCTGATGGCGCTCTCCCGCGAGCGGATCGCCGATGAATTGCTGCGGCTGCTGGCCTTGCCGGACCCGGCCGAGGTGGTCGCCGCGATGGTCGAGGATGGCGTGCTGGCCCCGGTGCTGCCGGAAGTGACGGCGGCCGGCGTCGCCGCGCTGCGGGCGTTGCTGGCGGCCGAGCAGGCAGCCGGCACGGCGCCGGACGGGCTGCGCCGCCTTGCCGCCCTGTTGCCGGACGAGGCGGTGGCCGGGCAGATCGGCCCGCGCCTGCGCCTCTCCAACAAGGCGCGGGCGCGGCTGCATGCCATGCTGACGCCGGTGGCGGCGGCATCGCCGGAAGCGCTGGCCTATCGACTCGGCACGCAGGGCGCGATCGACCGCATCCTGCTCGGCGGGGCGTTCGACCCGGCCGATGTCGGGCGGCTGCGGGACTGGCCGGTGCCGCGCCTGCCGCTCTCCGGTGGGGACCTCATCGCCTTGGGGCTGACCGCCGGGCCGCAGGTCGCCGCCACCTTGCAGGCGCTGGAGCGGCAATGGATCGCGGCCGGCTTCCCGCCGGCGGCGCAGACCCGCGCGATGGCGGTTCAGATGATCGGTTCGCTGCTGCGCGCAAACCAGTAGCGATAGGCCTGCCCGGCGGGAAGCGGCCGGGCGAAGTGAAAACCCTGCCCATAGTCGCAGCCGAGCCGGGCGAGCGCATCGGCCAGTTCGCGCTTCTCTATGCCTTCCGCCGTTGTCTCCATACCGAGCGCGCCGGCCAGCGAGACGATGGCGCGGATGATCGCGATCTTATCCTCATCGCCCAGCATATCGGCCACGAAGCTGCGGTCGATCTTGAGAATGTCGATGGGCAGGGACTGGAGGCTGGCAAGGTTGGAAAAGCCCGTGCCGAAATCATCCATGGAGACGGTGACGTTCATCGCCTGCAACGCGCCGAGCAGCTGGCGGGCCTTGTCCGGATCGCCGATCAGCGCGCTTTCGGTCAGCTCGATGGCGAAGCGGCTGCCATCTATGCCGGCATCGTGCAGCGCTTCGGCCACCGCGCGCGGTACATCGTCCCGGGCGATCTGCACGGCGGAGAGATTGACGTTCATGGTGACCGGCAGCAGCTTGCCGTAGCATTGGTCCCAGTCCGCCAGCGTCTGTGCGCAGACGTTCATCGCCCAGCGGCCGAGCGGCACGATGAGGCCGGATTCCTCGGCCACCGGAATGAAATCCGCCGGGGACACCGGGCCCATCACCGGATCGTCCCAGCGGGCCAGCGCCTCAAACCCCTTCACCGCGCCGGTGCGCAGATTGACCAGCGGCTGGAAGGCCATGGTGAGCGCGCCCTCGCGAATGGCCTCGCGCAGGCGATTCTCCAGTGTGAAGCGCTGGAGCGCCTCGCGCAGCACATGGGCGCGATAGACTTCCAGCGTGCCGGACTTTTTGGCGCGCTTGACCGCCGCCTGCGCCTGCCGCAGCAGCGTCTCCATATCATCGTCATCCTGCTGCGCCAGCGCGCAGCCCAGCGCGACCTCGACGCTGATGAGATAATCGGACAGGCGGACCGGCGCGTCGAACGCCTTGCGAACGCGCTCGGCGATTTGCAGCAATTGCGCATGGCCCTGATCGACCCGCGCGAAAATGGCGAATTCATTGCCGCCGATGCGGGCCAGCACATCGCCCGCGCGCAGCACCGATTTCACCCGGCGCGCAACCGTGATGATGAGTTCATCGCCCGCCATGGCACCGAGCGATTCGTTGATGCGGCTGAACCGGATGAGATCAAGCGCGATGATCGCGTGGCCGGCCGCCTCCTGCCGCGCCTGCCGGTTCTCGACCAGCATCTCGATCTGCTCGACGAAGCCGACGCGGTTGGGCAGCGAGGTGAGGCTGTCCGTCAGCAGTTCCTTGCGCAAATTGCTCTCGGCCTTGCGCTCGCTGGTGCGGTCCGTCGCGGTGAGCAGCAGCAGGCGGCTGCCCGCGTCGCCGGCCTGCTCCACCCAGGTCATCGAGCAGCTGAACACGCGGACGCCCAGCCGCCCCTTGAACTCCAGCTCGAAGCGATCCGACGCGCGGTGGACCGCGAACATCGCCCGGGCGCGCACGCGCCAGTCAAACTGGCGGCTGGCGCGCTGGTCCTCCAGCGGCCCGGCCGTGGCCAGCTCATCGGCGAAGCGGGTAAATTCCTCATTGGCGCCAATTACGGCGACGGCGTCGCCGGCATCGCCCAGCAGCGCCGCCGGATAGGGCAGGGCGCGCAGCAGCGCGGCGCAGCCGTCCGCCATGGACCGATCGGGATGCGCGAGCGGGTCCGCGCCCGGGCAGACGGGGACGCCTCTCGCCAGTGCCGAATCTGGCGCCTCGAAATATGCGCGGACCGTCATGGGACGAGCCATAATCGCGCATGGTAAACGAAAGCTAAAGGAGTGGGGCCGTCTTGCGGATTATTGTGGACCATAACAACAATGGCGCAATGACGAGCGCAGCCATGGCGCCGTAGCGGGCGCCACAATAGAGCAGCCGTTCTGATTGCATCAGAGCGGCTGCTCCAGATCTTTGTTTTGCCGCGTTTTCCGAGTCAGCAGGTGATTCCACCTGCTTTGAAAACGCTCCAGGGCCGATCGACATTCAGAAGATGACGTGCCGAAAATGATGGATTTTCGTGACCCGGCGCGCAGCGTGCTGACGGCACGTGAGCACCGGAAGCGTGGAAAGACGCCATTTGCAGGCCGTCAGAGCTGCATGTCGATCGGCCCTAGTGCGATGGCAGGCCGCCGCCGGTGCCTTCAGGCGAAGCGATTATCGCGCGGGAAGCCGTTGGGCGGCATGCGCCCGGCCGCGCCGCGCGCGGTGCGCCAGGGAAGCAGGTCCGCCTCCGTGCGCGTGCGGCCCTGTTCGCCGCCCATCGTCCAGCTCAGGCCCTGCGCAAGCACCAGCGTGACCGCATCGGAGAGGCCGCCATCCCGGTAGCGCTGGAGCTGGACGCCTTGCCCGCGCGTCATCTCCGGCAGTTCGGCCAGCGGGAAGACCACCAGCTTGCGATTCTCGCCGATCACCGCGACGAAATCATCCCCCGCCGCGATTGGCCGCACCACCCTGAGCTGCGCCCCGGCCCGCAGATTCACCACCTGCTTGCCCTTGCGTGTCTCGGCGATCACCTCGTCCATCGCGGCGATGAACCCCCGGCCGTCGCTCGCCGCGAGCAGGAAGCGCCCGCCCGGCTGCGCAGGCAGCAGCGCGACGATATCCGTCTCATTGGCCAGGTCGATCATCAGCCGCACCGGCTCGCCAAAGCCGCGCCCGCCCGGCAGCCTGTCCGCCCCCAGCGTGTAGAAGCGCCCGTCCGACCCGGCGAGCAGCAGCTTGTCCGTGGTCTGGGCGTGGAAGGCGAAGGCCGGCCCGTCGCCCTCCTTGAATTTGAGCGCATCGGTGGAGGCCAGGTCGCCATGGCCCTTCATCGCGCGAATCCAGCCGCGCTGGGACATGATGACGGTGATCGGCTCGCGCTCGATCATCGCTTCCAGCGGAATATCCCGCACTGGCCCCGCCACCTCGAAGCCGGTGCGCCGCGCGCCGATACCCTGATCGGGCGTGTAGCGCTTGCGCAGCGCGGCCAGATCCTTGCGCAGCTGCCGCCATTGCAGCTTCTCGCTCCCGACCAGATTGTGCAGCCCGGCGCGCTCGGCGGCGAGCGTGTCGCGCTCGCGGCGCAGTTCCATCTCCTCCAGCTTGCGCAGGCTGCGCAGCCGCATGTTGAGGATCGCCTCGGCCTGCCGGTCGGTCAGCTGGAACTCGGCCATCATCACCGCCTTGGGCTCATCCTCGGTGCGGATGATCTCGATCACCCGGTCGAGATTGAGGTAGGCGATGATATAGCCGTCGAGCAGTTCCAGCCGGTTGTCGATCTGCTCGATCCGGTGGCGCGCGCGGCGCACCAGCACGTCCTTCTGATGATCGAGCCAGGCGAGCAGCAACTCGCGCAGTCCCAGCACGCGCGGGGTACGCGCGGCGTCCAGCACATTCATGTTGAGCGAGAAGCGGTTTTCCAGATCGGTGAGGCGGAAGAGCCCGTCCATCAGCACCGCCGGATCGACCGTACGCGCGCGCGGCTCCAGCACGATGCGCAGCGTCTCGTCCGACTCGTCGCGCACATCGGCGAGGATGGGCAGCTTCTTGTCCGCGATGAGCTGCGCGATCTGCTCGATCAGCTTGCCCTTGGCGACGCCGTAGGGAATCTGGTCGACCACGGCGACCCAGGTGCCGCGCCCCTCATCCTCCTTGTGCCAGCGCGCGCGCAGGCGCAGGCTGCCCCGGCCGGTCGCATAGGCCTCGGCGATTACCGCCGGCGGATCGACCAGCAGGCCGCCGGTGGGGAAGTCCGGCCCCTTCATCAGCGCCATCAGTGCGGTATGGTCGGTGTCGCGCTTCTCGATGAGTTGCGTCGCCGCGTCGATCACCTCGGCGACATTGTGCGGCGGAATATTGGTCGCCATGCCGACGGCGATGCCGCTGGAACCATTGGCGAGCAGATTGGGGAACAGGCCGGGGAAGACCTCCGGCTCCTTTTCCTCGCCATTATAGGTGGGGCGGAAATCGACCGTGCCGTCGTCCAGCCCGGCCATCAGATCGGCCGCCGCCTGCGTCAGCCGCGCCTCGGTATAGCGCATCGCCGCCGCGTTATCGCCATCGATATTGCCGAAATTTCCCTGCCCGTCGACCAGCGGCGTGCGCAGCGCGAAATCCTGCGCCAGCCGCACCATCGCAACATAGACGGACTGGTCGCCATGCGGGTGATATTTGCCGATCACGTCACCGACGACGCGGGCGCATTTCTTGTAACCGGTATTGTTGCGCGCCGGATTGGCGACGAGAATATCCGGCGCCGCGCCGCTCGGCTCCAGCTTGAGCAGTCGCATCGCCCAGAGCAGGCGGCGGTGCACGGGCTTCAATCCGTCGCGCAGGTCCGGCAGCGAGCGCGCCGTGATGGTGGAGAGGGCATAGACCAGATAGCGCTCCGACAGAGCCTCATCGAACGGATGGTCGCGGATACTGTCGAAGGGATCTTTATAATCGCTCATGCTCCGCCGTTACCAAGCGCGCCGCCTGTTGAACAGTGCGCGTGCGCGGCGGGATCAATGGCCTGCGCCGCCATGCCGGCGTGTGAGGAGACGCCGGCCATCGAGACTTGAAGCGCATGGGCGGCGCGCCTATCGAATGGGCATGACCAATGCCGCTTATCCGCAGCTGCGCCTGCGCCGTCCGCGTGCCTCGGCGTGGAGCCGGGCGCTGCATGCCGAACATCGCCTCGCCCCCGCCGATTTCATCTGGCCGCTGTTCGTGACCAGCGGCACCGGCGTCGAGGAGCCGATCGCCAGCCTGCCCGGTGTCTCGCGCTGGTCGGTCGATCTCGTCGTGGCGCGCGCGCGGGAGGCGGCGGCGGCGGGCATACCCTGCCTCGCGCTCTTCCCTAACACCCCGGCCGACCAGCGCAGTGATGATGGCGCCCATGCGCTCGCTCCGGACAATCTCATGTGCCGGGCGATCCGCGCCATCAAGGATGCGGTGCCGGACATCGGCCTGCTCACCGATGTCGCGCTCGATCCCTATACCGCCCATGGTCAGGACGGGTTGCTCGACGAGGCGGGCTATGTGGTGAACGATGCGACGGTGGACGTGCTGGTCGGGCAGGCGCTCAATCAGGCGGCGGCCGGGGCGGACATCATCGCGCCCAGCGACATGATGGACGGGCGCGTCGGCGTGATCCGCGAGGCGCTGGAGAGCGAGGGGCATGCGAACGTCCAGATCATGGCCTATGCCGCCAAATATGCGAGCGCCTTTTACGGGCCGTTCCGCGATGCGGTCGGCTCGGGCGGGCTGCTCAAGGGCGACAAGAAAAGCTATCAGATGGACCCGGCCAACAGCGACGAGGCGCTGCGCGAGGTGGCGCTCGACATCGCCGAGGGCGCGGACAGCGTGATGGTCAAGCCCGGCCTGCCCTATCTCGACATTGTCGCGCGGGTGAAGGCCGCCTTCAACATTCCCGTCTTCGCCTATCAGGTGAGCGGCGAATATGCGATGATCGAGGCGGCGGTGGCGGCCGGCGCGGGCGAACGCGACGCACTGGTGCTGGAGACGCTGATGAGCTTCCGGCGCGCGGGATGTGCCGGCGTGCTCACCTATCATGCGCTGCACGCGGCGCGGCTGCTGAATGGCTGATTTCGCGCTCGCGACCGACAGGCTGATCCTGCGCGGCTGGCGGGACGAGGACCACGGCGCCCTGCTCGCCCTCTGCCGCGACCCACGCGTGATGGAATTTCTCGGCCCGCCGCAAAGCGCCGAGGAGGTGACCGCCGCCATTGTCCGCTCGCGCACCAAGCAGGCCACCTATGGTCACTGCCTCTGGGCTGTCGAGCGCCGCGCGGATGGCGCAATGCTCGGCTTTTGCGGCCTCCAGCCGGGGCCGGAGGACACGCCGATCGCCGGCCGTATCGAGATCGGCTGGCGCCTGCGCGCCGACGCCTGGGGCCAGGGCTATGCCCGCGAGGCCGCGCAGGCGAGCCTCGCCTGGGCGTGGGCCCATCTCGACACCGATTCGGTCTGGGCGATCACCGTGCCCGCAAACGCAAGGAGTTGGGGCCTGATGGAGCGGCTCGGCATGGCCCGCCACCTCGCCCTCGATTTCGACCATCCCGCCGTGCCCGCCGACAGCCCATTGCGCCGCCACATTACCTACAGCATCGGGAGACAGCCATGACCAAGCCCCTCATCCTGCCCCTGAACGGCAACACCCCGAAGATTCACGAGAGCGCCTTCATCGCGCCGGGCTGCGCGATCATCGGCGATGTCGAGATCGGCCCGGAGGCGAGCATCTGGTATAATTGCGTGCTGCGCGCGGACATCAACGCCATCCGCGTGGGCGCGCGCAGCAATATTCAGGATGGCAGCGTCATCCATGTCGAGAGCGATTATGGCGATGGCGGCCATCCCACGATCATCGGCGAGGATGTGCTGATCGGCCATATGGCGCTGGTCCATGGCTGCACGCTGCATGATCGCGCCTTTGTCGGCATGGGGGCGATCGTGATGGATGGTTGCGTGATCGAGGGCGACGCGATGCTGGCGGCCGGCGCGATGCTCACGCCCGGCAAGCGCATGCCCTCCGGCCAGCTGTGGAGCGGCCGCCCGGCGAAATATATGCGCGATCTGTCGGCAGCGGACATCGCCGGCATGCAGCGCGGCGTCAAAGGCTATGTGGAGGAGGGCAAGCTGCACGCCCAGGCGCTCGGGCAGGCGTCCGGCGAATCGCTCAGGGCTGCTTCAGACCGCCCTTGAGCCCGTCCAGCATATCATTTTGCGCATCGACTATGGCGAGCGTGCGGCTGCGGGCCGGGTCGATCGTGGCGAGATCGGCGACCACGCGCGCCGCATCCGTATCGGTCTGCCGGCCGACATAGAGCGTATCGAGCCCGGCAAGCGCGGCCACGCTGTCATAACGGGCATTGTCGAGCGCGCTGACCGCCAGTTGCGCCTTGACCCATGCCTCGCTGGCGGGCGCCGCGCCGCCGGCCGCGGCAACGGCGGCGCGGCCCTGATCGAGCCGGCTGCGAAAGGCGCTCTCGCCGCTCTGCGCCTGCCGTGCCAGCGTCTCCACCTGCGCGACAAGCTGCGGATCGGCGGCGGCCGGCACGATGGCCTGCGGCGCCGGCGGCGTGCGATCGCGCGTTTCCGACGGGCGCTTGGCGAGCGACGGGAAGGGCCGTGCCGCCGCCGAATCGGCAAGCGCGCCCAGCGCGAACAGGGCAAGAAAGGCAGTGAGAAAACGGCGCAGCATGATCCGCGCGATGTAGGCGTTCCGCTTGCCGGCTTCAACGGCCGATCCCGCGCGGCGATGCGATTGGCCGCGGGACGGCCGGGGCGATCGCCTCTTGCGGCAATCGGCCGGCGTGTAACGGGCGCGCAAACCGGCGCCTGAACGGGGCGATCAGGCCGGCGGCGGGCCGCATATCGCCCCGGCTGCCGGTTGCGATAGGACGGCCATGACCGGCCGGTTTTTCTGCCGGTTGCGCCGGGCGGAACGGATTCGCGGCGTTGACAGCCCGGATGGCACCCACTAAGGGGCCACTTTCCCGCGCCGGTAGCCATGGCTTTGCCACGATTGCCTGCGCCAAGCAATTTAAGCGAAAGAAGTCAGGCCTATGTTCGCTGTCGTGCGCACAGGCGGCAAGCAGTACCGCGTCGCCGCCGGAGACAAGATCGTCGTCGAGAAGCTCGCTGGCAATGCCGGCGACACCATCACGCTGGACGATGTCCTGCTCGCGGGCGAAGGCTCGCAGATCAAGGACAGCAAGGGCCTG
>Ga0182736_1002038_pt1 | contig 16788 bp, 17 predicted proteins | sample eDN5th30CKraftBY_FD_128882 | JGI IMG/M metagenome (GOLD analysis project Ga0182736, IMG submission 128882) | Enriched backyard soil microbial communities from Emeryville, California, USA - eDNA 5th pass 30_C Kraft BY (version 2) (version 2) | ecosystem: Environmental > Terrestrial > Soil >... | reverse complement strand
CTTCACCGGCCTGGGCAACCTCGCCTTCGCCCTGTTCGCTTCGGCGGGCGTCTGCTTCGCCGTGCTGGCCCACGACCGCTTCGGGGCGCGGGCCATGCCGTGGATCGCGGCAACGCTGGTGGCCGTCGTCGTGTTCGAGGGCCTGCCGATGCTCGGCGCCGACGTCGGCGGCGTGCTCTCGGTCGTACCCGCGTTCGCGCTCACGTACCTGGTGCTGCGCGGCCGGTCGATCGGGTGGCGGGAGGTGCTCGCGTGCGGGCTCGCCGGCGTGGCCGTGGTGGCCCTCCTCGGCCTCCTCGACTCGTCGCAGGCGGCGTCCTCGCAGACGCACCTCGCCCGAATCGGCCAGCACCTGGCGGCGGGCCGCCTCGATGCCGTCGGCACCATCCTGTGGCGCCGGGTCCACGCCAGCTTCGGCAGCAGCGCCCTCCTGGTCTGGCTGCTCTGCGTGGCCCTGGTGGGCGCGGCGCTGCTCCAGGCCGGTGCGGTGGCCCGCAAGCTCGTCGGGCCCGACGCCCCGGAGCGGGACCGGTCGCCCGAGGCGGTGGCGCTCGCCGTCGGCCTCGGCGCCCTCGCCGGCATCGGGCTGGTGGTCAACGATTCCTCGATCGCGGTGCCGGCGACCATGCTGATCGTCATCGTGCCCGTGCTCGTCCTCCGCCGCACCGCCTCCGAGGCCGCGCCGTGACCGTCGTCCTCGCCCTCCTCGCCGGCCTCGCCGCGGCCGTGGTGCTCGAGCGCACCACCCGTGACGTGTTCGACCAGCCGGTGCTCACCCGCCAGAACTACCGCGGCGCCGACCTCGCCACCGCGTCGGGCCTGCTGGTGGTGGTGGCGGTCATCGCGGTGGAGGGCATCCGGACGATCGTCGAGCTGCTCGGCGCCTCCGACGGCGCCACGGCCAGCTACCGCCTCGTGGTGCTGGCCACGGTCGTCGCGTTCGGCGCACTCGGGTTCATCGACGACGTGCTCGGCGACAACGCCGAGAAGGGGCTCAAGGGCCACGTGGCCGCGGCGCTGCACGGCCGGGTCACCACCGGCTTCATCAAGCTGGGCGGCGGCGCCTCGGTCGCGCTGGTGGTCGCCGGCGCCGCCCTGGGCGGCTCGGCCGGTCGGATCCTCGTCGACGCCGCGCTGATCGCCCTGGCCGCCAACCTCGGGAACCTGTTCGACCGAGCACCCGGCCGCACGATCAAGGTCGCCCTCGTCGCCTGGGTCCCGGTGGCGATCCTGGCCGGCACCAGCGCCACCGGGCTGGCGCTCGCCGTCGTGATCGGCGCGGCCGTCGGCCTGCTCCCGTCGGACCTCGCGGAGCGCTCCATGCTCGGCGACACGGGTGCCAACGCCCTGGGCGCCGCGCTCGGCGTGGCCGTGGTGCTCACCGTGGCGCCCACCACCCGGACGATCATCGCCGTCGTCCTCGTCGCCCTGACCCTCCTGTCCGAGGTGGTGTCCTTCAGCAAGGTCATCGCCCGGGTCCCGCCGCTGCACGCCCTCGACCGACTCGGGCGCCGCCCGCAGGAGCCCGCCTCGTGAACCACCTCCGCCGCCTGCTGGCCCTGGGACTCGTGACCCTCGCGCTCGCCACCGCCCTGCCCGGACGTCCCGCCGGCGCCGAGGCGAAGGCCGATCGTCCGGGCCGGCTGCTGGTGTTCTCGATGCCCGGCGTCAGCTGGGCCGACGTGCAGGACGCCGACCTGCCCAACCTGCGGGCCTTCGTCGAGGATGCCGCCCTCGCGGACCTCGCGCCCCGGAGCGTCACGGCCCGATCCGGTCCCGGCGATGCGTACCTCACCGTCTCCGGCGGCAGCCGGGCTACCACGGTCCCGTCCATCGACGGGCAGGTGCTCGCCGTCGACGAGGAGAGCATCGGCAGCGCGGCGGGCGACATCTACCAGCGGCGCACCGGCAACGACCCGGCCGGCCCCTACGTCTCGCTCGCCTGGCCGAGCCTGGAGCGGGCGAACGACGCCGAGCCGTACGAGACCGAGATCGGCACCCTCACCGAGGCCCTCGAGCGCGGGTCGGTGGCGGCGGCCGCCATCGGCAACGCGGACGGCACCGATTCCATCGGCCCGTCCTACGAGCGCCAGGTGGGCCTGGCCGTGGCCGACCGCACCGGGGTCATCCCCGACGGCGCCCTGGGCAAGGACCTGCTCGAAGCCGCACCGGAGGAGCCCTTCGGCGTCCGCCTCGACCCCGAGGTGGTCGACCGCCGGTTCCAGGAGATCTGGGCGGCGTCGGATCCGGCCGAGACCGGTGGCGGAGGCCTGGTTGTGGTGGAGGCATCCGACCTGGCCCGCACGCTGCGCTACCGACCCATCGTCGACGACGAGCGCTACGACGAGATGTGGGAGCAGGGGTTGGAGCAGTCCGATGCGCTGCTCGGCCGCCTGTTGGCGTCGGTCGACCCCGCCAAGGACACCGTGATGGTGGTGGCGCCCTACAACCGCCGGGGCGACCGGGACCTGACGATGGTCGCCCTGCGGGGCCCGGGCATCGAGCCCGGCTACCTCCGCTCGGCCTCCACCCAGCGGGCCGGCTTCCTCACCCTGGTCGACCTCGGACCGACGATCCTCGACGTGTTCGGGCTGCCCCGCCCCACCGCGATGGAGGGCCGCCCGGCGGTGGACGTGGCGTCGGGCAGCTCGGTCGACGAGCGCATCGACCACCTCGTGACCCGAAACCGCGAGTCCCGCTACCGCGAACAGCTCCTCACCCCGACCACCACCCTCGTCGTCGTCGTGATGGCGGCGGTCCTCGCCCTGGCCATCGCCGCGCACGCCAACCGCTGGGGGCGGCGCGCCCGCTCGGCGATCGCCTTCCTCGGCCTGGTCGACCTGGCGATCCTGCCGGCCTCGTACCTGGCCCGGTTCTTCGCCCTGGAGGACAAGCCGGCGGGGTTCTACTGGGCGTTCCTGCTCGGCGCCGCGGTCGTGATCCCGGGGGTGGCCGTGGCGCTGGCCCGGGGGAGGGGCGCGTCCCGTGCTCCGCTGGTCACCGTCTTGTCGGCCGTCGGCCTCGTGCTGATCGCCGATGTGGTGACCGGCTCCAACCTCAGCCTCGGCGCCGCGTTCGGATACTCGCCCACGGGCAACTCGCGCCTCTACGGCATCAGCAACTACTCGTACGGACAGCTGGCCGCGGCCACGTGCCTGGTGGCGGCCTGGCTCGCCGCGGTGCGGCCCGGCCGGACCGGGAAGGTGGCGAGCATCGGCCTGATGCTGGCCACGCTCGTCGTGCTGGGCGTCCCCACGTGGGGCTCGGACGTGGGCGGCGTCTTGGCCTTCACCCCGGCCGTCGCCACCTTCGCCGTGCTGGTCACCGGCCGGCGCATCCGCCTGCGCACGCTCGTGGCCGGCGTCGCGGCCACCGCCGTGGCCATCTTGGCGTTCGGCCTCCTCGACCTGGCCCGGGCGCCGTCGGACCGCGGCCACCTCGGCCGCCTCTTCGAGCGCATCGGCGACGAGGGTCCCAGCCCGGTCATCGCCATGGTCGAGCGGAAGCTGGCCGCGAACCTCGCGGTCTCGACGACGTCGCTCTGGGTGCTCGCCATCCCGCTCGCGGTGGCGTTCTGGCTCTACCTGCGGCGCTCGCAGCGCCGGCCCTTCACCGCCGTGGAGGCCGCGTTCACCACGCTGCCGGCGGGGCTCTGGGCCGCGCTCGTGGCCGCCGTCCTCGGGAGCGCGCTCAACGACTCGGGGGCGATCATCGGCGGCGTGATGGCCATGGTCCTCGCCACGTCGCTGGCCGTGCTGCTCCTCGATCTGGACCCCAGGTCAGAGCCGGTGCGCGCCGAGGAGACGTCTTCGGGTTAGGGTGCGATCCCGTGGTGATGACAGCGACGCACACGGAGAACCGCCCATGACGAAGCACATTTTCGTGACGGGCGGCGTGGCCAGCTCGCTCGGCAAGGGCCTCACGGCCTCCTCGCTGGGGCGCCTCCTGAAGGCCCGTGGCCTGCGGGTCACGATGCAGAAGCTCGACCCGTACATCAACGTCGACCCCGGCACGATGAACCCGTTCGAGCACGGCGAGGTGTTCGTCACCGACGACGGCGGCGAGACCGACCTCGACCTCGGCCACTACGAGCGCTTCATCGACGAGCCCCTCTCGCGGGACTCGAACGCCACCACCGGATCGATCTACTCCGCCGTGCTCGCCGCCGAGCGCAAGGGCGCCTACCTCGGCAAGACCGTGCAGGTCATCCCGCACATCACCGACGAGATCAAGCGCCGCATCACCCGGCTGGCCCGCCCCGACGTCGACGTCGTCATCACCGAGGTCGGCGGCACGGTGGGCGACATCGAGATCCTCCCGTTCCTCGAGGCCATCCGGCAGTTCCGCCTCGACGTCGGCCGCGACAACGTCTGCTACCTCCACGTCACCCTGGTGCCGTTCATCGGCCCGAGCGGCGAGCAGAAGACCAAGCCCACCCAGCACTCGGTCACGGAGCTGCGCAGCCGCGGCATCCAGCCCGACATCATCGTGTGCCGCAGCGAGGCCGCCCTCTCGCCCGACCTCAAGCGCAAGATCTCGAGCCTGTGCGACGTCCCGCCCGCTGCGGTCGTCAACTGCGCCGACGCCGGCAACATCTACGAGATCCCGCTCGTGCTCCACGAGGAGGGCCTCGACACCGAGGTGTGCAACATCCTCCGCATCGAGGACGGCGGCCCGGACCTCACCGAGTGGGAAGCACTCGTCGACCGCGTCGAGAAGTCCACGAAGCCCGTCCGCATCGGCCTCATCGGCAAGTACGTGACGCTCATCGACGCCTACCTCTCGGTGGTCGAGGCCACCGAGCACGGCGGCTTCCACCACGGCGCCAAGGTCGAGATCGTGTGGATCCAGGCCGAAGACGTCGAGGGCCTGCTCGCCGCCGACAAGCTGCGCGACCTGGACGGCCTCGTGATCCCGGGCGGCTTCGGCGAGCGGGGCACCGAGGGCAAGATCGCCGCTGCCAGCTACGCCCGCGAGAACCAGATCCCGTGCCTGGGCCTGTGCCTCGGCCTCCAGATGATGGTGATCGAGTACGGCCGCAACGTGTTGGGCCTCACCGGTGCCAACTCATCGGAGCTGGACCCCCAGACGCCCCACCCGGTCATCGACCTCATGGACTCCCAGCGCGAGGTCACCGACCTCGGCGGGACGATGCGCCTCGGTGCGTACGTCGCCGAGCTGGAGCCCGGGTCGAAGGTGGCCGAGGCCTACGGCAAGACCGTCGTGTCGGAGCGCCACCGCCACCGCTACGAGTTCAACCCCCGGTACCGGAGCCAGTACGAGGAGTCGGACCTGTGGCTGTCCGGCTCGTCGCCCGACCACCGCCTGGTCGAGTTCATCGAGCTGCGCCACCACCCGTTCTGGGTCGGCACCCAGGCCCACCCCGAGTTCAAGAGCCGGCCCACCAACCCGGCCCCGCTGTTCCGGGACTTCGTCGGTGCCGCCCTCGAGCGCGCCCAGGGCCGGTCGCCGCACCTGTTCGACGTCGATTCGCCCGACACCATCGCCGTCGACGCCTGAGGTGAGCGGCTTCCGCCACCTCGGCGACCGCGAGATCGCCACGCTCGACCGCATCAAGGTCGTCCGCGGGTCCTTCGAGGCCCCCGACGGCTCCACCTTCGAGCGCGACGTCGTCCGCAACCAGGCCGTCGTCGCGGTCGTGCCCGTCCTCGACGACGGCGAGTCCGTGCTCCTCGTGCGCCAGTACCGCGGCCCCATCGACCGCGACCTCCTGGAGATCCCGGCCGGGCTGTGCGACGTCGACGGTGAGGAGCTCGAGGCCACCGCCCGCCGCGAGCTGGTCGAGGAGGTGGGTCAGGAGGCCGGGGCGATCGAGCGGGTCGCCGGCTACTACCCGTCGGCCGGGTTCAGCGACCAGTTCGTGAACCTCTACATCGCCACCGACCTCACCGAGGTCCCGGCCGACCGCCAGGGGCCCGAGGAGCAGCACATGACGGTGGAGCCGTTCGCGCTGGCCGGCCTCGACGCCGCCATCGCCGAGGGCACCCTCGCCGACAGCAAGACGCTGATCGGCCTCCTGCTCGTCCGGGACCGCCTGTCACGGCGATGAGCACGCCCGACGACCTCCCCGTGGAGGTCGAGGACTTCCTGCTCTCGCTGCGCGTCGAGCGCGGCCGCTCGGCCAACACGCTCAAGGCGTACACGACGGACCTGCGCACGTACGTCTCCTGGCTCGACGAGCGGGGCCTCGCCATCGCCGAGGTCGACGAGGCGGCCCTCACGGCCTACGTGAACGACCTCCGGGCGGGGGACCGGGCCCCCAGCAGCGTGAAGCGGATGCTCGTCTCGGTGCGCGGCCTGCACCGGTTCCTCGCCGAGGAGTCCGAAGGCGTGCCCGACCCCGCGGCCGACCTCGAGGTCCCCAAGTCGCCCAAGGGGCTGCCCAAGGCGCTCAGCGAGGCCGAGGTCGAGCAGCTCCTCGCCTCGGTGACCGGCACCGACCCCATCGCCCGGCGGGACCGGGCGGTCCTGGAGGTCCTCTACGGCACGGGCGCGCGCATCGGGGAGCTGAGCGGCATGTCGCTGTCGGACCTCGACCTGGACGCCGGCCTGGTCCGGCTGTTCGGCAAGGGTGCCAAGGAGCGCATCGTCCCGCTCGGCAGCCACGCCCTGCGGGCGCTGGTCGACTGGCTCGGCCCCCAGGGCCGGCCGCTGCTGGAGCCCGAGCGCTGGAAGCGGCGCGACGACGCCGACGCCGTGTTCCTCAACCAGCGGGGCGGACGCCTCCAGCGCCAGGGGGCGTGGCTGGTGGTCCGCAAGGCGGGCGACGAGGTGGGGCTCGGCGGGCGGCTCACACCCCACGTGCTGCGGCACTCCTGCGCCACCCACATGCTCGACCACGGCGCCGACATCCGCACGGTGCAGGAGCTGCTGGGCCACGCCTCGATCAGCACCACGCAGGTGTACACGCTGGTCTCGGGCGAGCGGCTCCAGTCGGTGTACCGGTCAGCGCACCCGAGGGCGTCCGCTGGGTAGCCTGAGGCCATGGCCCAGCCTGACCTCACCGCCGTCCGCGACCAGCTCGACGCTGAGCGAGCCGATCTCGCCCGTCAGCTGCAGGACCTGAGCAGCGACGGCGACGGGGCCGACGCCGACGAGAACTTCGCCGACTCCGCGCAGGTGGCCGCCGAGCACGTCGAGAACCGCACCCTGGCGGCCCAGCTGCGGGACCAGCTCGACGACGTCGAGGCCGCCATCGCGCGCATCGACGCGGGCAGCTACGGCACCTGCGAGGTCTGCGAGCAGCCGGTGGCGCCGGCGCGGCTGGAGGCGATGCCCAGCACGCGCTTCTGCATCGACCACGCCTGATGGCCGGAGCCGGCCACCTCGTCAAGCGGTTCCTCGGCTCCCTGGTCCCGTTGGGGGAGCCCAAGGACGACCGCGCCTGGGTGGAGGAGCAGCTCCTGCCCGAGGAGCTGGAGATCTGGCACCGCATGTCGCGCCAGGACCGGCGCCACGCCGCCGGCGTCGCCCGGCGCGTCGAGCGGGCCCTCGGCCACGAGGCCACCCGCCCGGTCCTGGCCGCTGCGCTGCTGCACGACTGCGGGAAGAGCGTGTCCCACCTCGGCACCACCGGGCGCGTGATCGCCACGCTGTCGGCCAAGATCGCCGGCCACGACATGGCGCCGGCCTGGAGCGAGACCTCCGGCTTCACCCGCCGCGTCGGCCTCTACCACGAGCACCCGCGCCTGGGCGCCGACCTGCTGGGCATGGCCGGCTCCGCCCCGCTCACGGTGGCGTGGGCCAAGGAGCACCACCTTCCGCCCGAGGACTGGACGGTCCCCGCCAACATCGGCCAGGCCCTCAAGGACGCCGACGACGACTGATGCCGCCGCTGCGGCCGCTGGTGCTCAGGCGGGCGGCAGCAGGCCGAGGTGGTCCCGGGCCCGGGTGAGCGTGGCCGCGGCCAGCTCGGAGGCCTTGGCCGCACCGACGCCGAGCAGGCGCTGGGTCTCGGCCGGGTCGGCCGCCAGCTCGGCGTAGCGGGCCTGGATCGGGGCGAGGCGCTCGACGACCGCCGCGGCGGTGTCGGTCTTCAGCGGGCCGTACTGGGTGTACCCGACGGCGGCCTCCTCCGGGCTGCGACCGGTGGCGGCGCCGAGGATGGAGAGCAGGTTCGACACACCGGGCTTGGCGGCGACGTCGTAGCGGACCTCGGACTCGGTGTCGGTGACGGCCCGCTTGATCTTCTTCTCGATGACCTTCGGGTCGTCGTGGAGCAGGACGGTGCCGGGCCCCTCGGCCGACTTCGACATCTTGGAGGTGGGGTCCTGGAGGTCCATCACCCGGGCGCCGGCGGTGGGGAACGTGGCCTTGGGCACGGTGAAGGTGGCGCCGTAGCGGGAGTTGAACCGCTCGGCGACGTCGCGGGCCAGCTCCACGTGCTGGCGCTGGTCGTCACCCACCGGCACCTCGTCGGTGTCGTAGAGCAGGATGTCCGCCGCCATGAGCGCCGGGTAGGTGAACAGGCCGCCGGACACGAAGCCGGCCCGGTCCGACTTGTCCTTGAACTGCGTCATGCGGCTCAGCTCGCCGTACGACGCCGTGCACTCCATGATCCAAGCCAGTTCGGCGTGCTGGTGCACGTGGCTCTGGACGAACAGGGTGCACACCTCGGGATCGAGCCCGACCGCCAGCAGCGTCTGGGCCATCCGCAGCGTGGAGGACCGCAGCGCCTCGGGATCCTGGGGGATCGTGAGGGCGTGGAGGTCGACCACGCAGTAGAGGCTGTCGGCCTGGTGCTGCTCGTCGACCCATCGCACCAGCGCTCCCAGCACGTTGCCGAGGTGGGTGTTGCCGGTGGGCTGGATGCCGGAGAAGACGCGGGTCATGGCGGGCGAGCCTAGGAGCCGCCACCCCGCCTGCCCGCACCCGAATCGGGCCTCAGGCGACGGGGGAGACCTCGACCAGCACGACCGGGTCGGGATCACCGGGGACCGTCGCCGTGAGCCCGATCGCAGGCACGGGACCGGGTTCGGGGCGACGGGCCACGCGGAGCTCGAAGCGGTCGCTGCGCAGGTCGGCTCCCTCCGCCGCATCGGCGACCAGGTCGAACCGGTCGACGGCCACCGGGCCACCCGTCCAGCCCCCGCCGGCCAGCTTGATGGGGCTGGGCACCACGAACCGCCGGCCGGGACCGCCGTCGTCGGCGGGGTCCTCCACGATGCCCACCGCCTGGCCGGTGCCGGTGAGGGCCGCGGCGGCGAGGGTGCTCACGAACACCGGATCGGCCAGCCCGTCGTAGACCCAGCGGTCGCCGAGCGCGGTGTGCACCATCGTCGTGACCAGGTGGTCCTCGGCGCCGGGGAGCGGGGCGTCACGGTAGGTGAGGGGCACCTGGAGCAGCACCCCGCCCAGGCGGACGAGGTGGACCTCGAGCCCCACCCGGCCGTCGGGGTCGTCGAACCGGAACGCGCCGACCAGCTCGACGTCGCCCGGGCCCGGTGACCAGGGCTGATGGGGCACCCAGGCGCCCAGCGCCTCGGGCTTGGTGGGCGTCAGGGTCGCTCGGTGCAAGATGGCCATGAGGTGGGACCGTAGCCACCCGTTACCAGATGCGGGAGGGAGAATCTGGGATGGCCCCTGGACGAACCACACCCGTGTAACTATCCTGACCGCCGTGGCGTACGACGTGCAGACCGAGGTGTTCGACGGGCCGTTCGACCTGCTCCTGCACCTGATCCTGAACCAGCAGGTGGAGCTGTACGAGATCTCGCTCACCCAGATCATCGACGCCTACCTGGCCGAGCTGGACCGCATGGAGGCGCTCGACCTCGACGTGGCCACCGAGTTCCTGCTCATCGCCGCCACCCTCGTGGAGCTGAAGACCCGGCGCCTCCTGCCCGAGGACGCCGACGTGGACCTCGACGACGAGCTGGCCCTCTGGGAGGAGCGGGACCTCCTGCTCGCCCGCCTCGTCGAGTGCAAGACCTTCAAGGACGCCGCCCGCCTGCTCCAGGCCCTGGCCGACCAGGCCGGCCGCTCGTTCCCCCGCACCGCCGGGCTCGATGACCGCTACCTGGACCTGGCCCCGGACCTGCTCGCCGGGGTCAGCCCCGAGGACCTGCGGGCCGCGTTCTTCCGGGCCATCGAGCCCAAGCCGGTGCCCACGGTGGACCTCCACCACGTGGCCCCCGCCCGCCTCAGCGTCACCGAGGCCGTGCAGGAGCTGGCCGACGAGCTGCCGCGGGCGGGCGTCATCACCTTCCGGGCGCTCACCGACTCGTTCGTCGAGCGGCTCGAGGTCGTGATCCGCTTCCTGGCTGTCCTCGAGCTGTACAAGCAGGGCATGATCGACCTGGATCAGCCCACCACCTTCGGTGACCTCACCATCACCTGGGTGGGCGGCGAGTCCGATGAGGACCGCTCCGTCCTGGCCGGCATCGCCGCCCGGGTCGACTCGTACGAGGGATAGAGACCGTGGCGTTGCCCGAAGACCGGCTGTCGAACGAATCGTCGCGCGCCATCGAGGCGATCCTGATGGTCGCCCAGGAGCCGGTGGAGCCGCACCTGCTCGCCCAGCTGCTCGAGGTGGCTCCGGCCCGGGTCGAGGAGCTGTGCGCCGGCCTCCAGGCCGAGTACGAGGAGCAGGACCGTGGCTTCGTGCTGGTGAAGGTGGCCGGTGGCTACCGCTTCCAGAGCCACGGCGACCTCGCCGCCTACGTGGAGCGGTTCGCCCTCGAGGGCCAGAGCGCCCGGCTGTCCTCGGCTGCGCTCGAGACGCTCGCCATCGTCGCCTACAAGCAGCCGCTGTCGCGGGCCCAGGTCGCGGCCATCCGCGGCGTCAACGTCGACGGCGTGATGCGGACCCTGCAGCAGCGGGGCTACGTCGAGGAGATCGGGCGCGACAGCGGGCCGGGCCAGGCTGCGCTGTTCGGCACCAGCAAGGAGTTCCTCGAGCGCATGGGCCTCGACCGGATCGAGGACCTGCCCGCCATCGCCGACCTGTTCCCGTCGGCCGAGGTGATGGAGGCGCTCGAGCAGACCCTCCGGGCCTCCGCGCCCGACGAGGCCCCCGAGGCCCTGCCGCTCGACGGCGAGGCGGCGCCAGCCGACGCGGACGGCGCGCCGGGCGACGCCGGCGTGCCTGCCGAGCCCGATGCCGTGGACCCCGCGCTGCTGGAGCTGTCCGACGACGACTTCCCCGAGCCCGAGCTGCCCTCGTGGGCCGTCGATCCGGCGCCCGAGGCCCCGTCGTCCGAAGACGTCAGCGGCCCCGGGCCCGACGTCGACGGCGACGGCGAGGCCGATCGGCCGGTCGAACCCTGATGGACGGCTCTCCGACGGGCCACCCCGACGGCGAGCGGCTGCAGAAGGTGCTGGCCCGGGTCGGGATCGGGAGCCGCCGGGTCTGCGAGGACCTCATCGCCGAGGAGCGGGTGAAGGTCAACGGCGAGATCGCCGAGCTGGGCCGGCGCGTCGATCCCGACCACGACCTCGTCGAGGTCGACGGGGCGCCCATCGGCATCCGCCCCGGACTGGTGCACTACCTGCTCAACAAGCCGGCGGGGGTCGTCACCACGGCCTCGGACCCGCAGGGGCGGCCCACGGTCATCGACCTGGTCCCCGCCGAGCCACGCGTGTTCGCCGTCGGCCGCCTCGACATGGACACCGAGGGCCTGCTGCTGCTCACCAACGACGGCGAGCTGGCGAACCGCATCGCCCACCCGTCCCACGGCGTCGAGAAGGAGTACCTGGCGCAGGTGGACGGCACCCCCTCCCGGTCGGCGCTGCGGGCCCTGCGCGAGGGCGTCGACCTCGACGACGGCCGCACCGCACCGGCCGCCGCCAGCCTCGTCGACGGCTCGCTCGTGAAGCTCACGATCCACGAGGGTCGCAACCGGCAGGTCCGACGCATGCTCGACGCGGTCGGCCACCCGGTCACCCGCCTCATCCGCACCCGGATCGGCCCACTCACGGACCCGCGGCTCGCGCCGGGGGCCTGGCGGGAGCTCACCCCCGCCGAGCTCCGGGCCCTGGAGGCCGCCGTCGGCGCCGCGAGCCGAACCCAGGACCGAGCGCCCGGGTCCGATCGGTAGCATCGCTCCGATGCCTCCCGCCGTACGCGCCCTCCGCGGCGCCACCACCTGCGATGCCGACGATCCGACGCAGATCGCCGAGCGGACCGTCGCCCTCCTCCAGGAGATGTTCGCCCGCAACGGCGTCGAGCACGACGACCTGATCAGCATCCTGTTCACCACCACCGAGGACCTCACCTCGGCGTTCCCGGCGGCCGGGGCCCGCACCATCGGCCTCGGCGACGTGCCGCTGCTGTGCGCCCGCGAGATCCCGGTGCCCGGCTCCATGCCGCGCTGCATCCGCGTCCTCGCCCACCTCGAGACCGAGCGGGCCCGAAGCGAGCTGCACCACGTGTACCTGGAGGCTGCGGTCAGCCTCCGCGACGACCTCCCGAGCTGAGACCGGTCCCATGGCCGACCTCAGCGTCCCGCAGCGCGCCACCATCATCGGCACCGGCCTGATCGGCGGCTCCATCGGCCGTGCGCTCCGTGCCCAGGGCTGGCACGTCACCGGCGTCGACGCCGACGCCGAGGCCGCCGAGCGGGCCCAGGCCCTGGGCGCGGTCGACGCGGTGGGCATCGATCCCGCGGCCACCATCACCTTCGTCGCCGCCCCGGTACGGGCCATCGCCGCGGAGGTGCGGCGAGCCCTCGCCGAGACCTCCGGCGTGGTCACCGACGTCGGCTCGGTCAAGGCGTCGCTCGTCGCCGAGATCGACGACCCCCGCTACGTCGGCGGCCACCCCATGGCCGGCTCCGAGCAGCTCGGCGTCGAGGGCAGCTCCGCCGACATGTTCCAGGGCGCGGTCTGGGTGCTGACGCCCGTCGGCCACACCGACCCCGACCAGTACGCCACGGTCGACGCGGTCGTCCGCTCGTTCGGCGCCGAGGTCGTGGCGCTGCCGCCCGACCGCCACGACGCCCTCGTCGCCGTGGTCTCCCACGTGCCGCACCTGACCGCCGCGGCGCTCATGAGCATCGCCGACCAGCGGGCCGACGAGCACGCCGCCCTCCTGCGCCTGGCCGCCGGCGGCTTCCGCGACATGACCCGCATCGCGGCGGGGACGCCCACGATCTGGCCCGACATCTGCGCCGAGAACCGCGGCGCCATCGTCGACATGATCGACCAGCTCACCGGCGAGCTCGGCCGCCTCCGGGCCCTCGTGGCCGAGGGGGATCGGGCCGAGCTGCTCGCCGCCCTCGAGCGGGCCCAGGAGGCCCGGCGCAACCTGCCGAGCCGGGTCACGCAGCCGTCGGCGATGGCCGAGGTGCGCGTACCCGTGCTCGACCGTGGCGGGGTCATCGCCGAGGTTGCCACCCTCGCCGCCGAGCTGGGCGTCAACATCGCCGACTTCGAGATCGCCCACTCCAGCGAGGGCGACCGCGGCGTGCTGATCCTCCTCGTCGACCGCGACACCGCCGAACCGTTCCGGCTCGGCCTCACCGACCGGGGCTACAAGCCCACGGTCACCTTCCTCCAGTGAGCGGCGACCGCCCGGCGATGTTCGGGCTCGAGCACCTGCCCGATCCGCTCCCCGTCCAGCCGGTCGACCGGCCGCTCGCGGCCACCGTCTCGGTACCCGGCTCCAAGTCGGTCACCAACCGGGCGCTCGTCTGCGCCGCCCTGGCGGAGGGCACCTCGACGCTCGTCGGCAACCTCCGCTCGGACGACACCGACGCGATGACCGTCGCCCTGGCGAGCATCGGCATCGACCTCCGGCTCCACAGCAGCACGGACCAGGTGAACACCGCGACGGTCCACGGGGTCGCCGGCCGGGTCCCGCCGACCCGGGACGTGATCGACACCCGCCAGTCGGGCACCACGTCCCGCTTCATCCTCCCGATGCTGACCCTCGGCTCGGGGGCCTACCGGGTGACGGCGCACCCGCAGATGCAGGCCCGCCCGATGGGCACGACCTTCGACGCCCTCGAGGAGCTGGGTGCCGGGGTCGAGGCGATCGGCGAGGCCGGGTACCTCCCGGCCACGGTCACGGCCGGCGCGGCCACCCGGACGCTCCGCATCGCCGGCGACGCCTCCAGCCAGTTCCTGTCCGGGCTGTTGATGATCGGGCCCTGCCTGCCCGACGGCCTCACCATCGAGCTGACCACGGACCTCGTGTCGCGCCCCTACGTGGACCTGACGATCGCGGTCATGGCCGCGTTCGGAGCCACGGTCGACCGGCCCGACGAGCGCACGTTCGCCGTCGCACCCGGCGGCTACACCGCCACCACCTACGCCATCGAGCCCGATGCCAGCGCGGCCTCGTACCCGCTCGCCGCCGCAGCGGTGTGCGGAGGTCGGGTCACGGTGCGCGGGCTGGGGGAGGGTGCGCTCCAGGGCGATGCCGCCTTCGCCGACGTCCTGGCCCAGATGGGCGCCACCGTCGTGCGGGACGACGGCGGCACCACGGTCTCGGCTGGACGCGGCGCGCTCCGGGGCGGGACGTTCGACTTCACGCACATCTCCGACACCGCCCAGACCCTGGCGGCCATCGCCCCGTTCGCAGACTCGCCGGTGACCATCACGGGCATCGGGTTCATCCGCCGGAAGGAGATCGACCGGATCGCCGCCGTCGCCACCGAGCTGCGGCGGGCCGGGGTGCGGGTCGACGACGACCCCGACGGCTGGACCATCCACCCCGGGCCGGTCGCGCCCACCACGTTCGAGACGTACGACGACCACCGCATGGCGATGAGCTTCGCCCTCGTCGGCCTGGCTGCGCCCGGCATCGCCATCGCCGGACCGGCGTGCGTGGCGAAGACGTTCCCAGGGTACTGGACGATGCTCGACCAGCTTCGGGCCTCCGCGACCGACCGATAGGGTCTCCTGCCGTGTCCGACGCCGAAACCACCGACCGTCCGCTCACCGTGATCGCCATCGACGGGCCTGCCGGATCCGGCAAGTCCACCGTCGGCAAGCGCCTGGCCGCGGAGCTCGGGCTCGAGTACCTCGACACCGGCGCCATGTACCGCGGCGTCACGTTCGCCGCGCTGCGCCGGGGGATCGACCCGGCCGACGTCGAGGTGGTGGGCCGGCTGGCGCAGCAGGTCGAGCTGGAGCTGTCGGCCGACGGCACGCTGGTCGTCGACGGCGTCGACGCCACCATCGAGATCCGCGGCCCCGAGGTGACCCGAGCCGTCTCGCTGGTGGCCGCCAACTCCGAGGTCCGCCGCGAGCTGGTCCGCCGCCAGCGCGAGTGGGCCGAGATCCGAGGGGGCGGCGTGCTCGAGGGCCGCGACATCGGGTCGGTCGTCTTCCCCGACGCCAAGCTCAAGGTGTACCTGACCGCGTCGCCCGAGGTCCGAGCCGAGCGCCGCTCCAAGGAGGTCACCGACCTCGACTACGCCACCGTCGCCGCCGACATCGCCCGGCGCGACGCCGCCGACCAGGGCCGCGACGACAGCCCGCTCGCCGAGGCCGAGGGCGCCCTCGTGGTCGACACCAGCGACCGGGCGATCGACGAGATCGTCGCCGACCTCGTGAGCCGCATCCCGTGACCGAGACCGGAGCCTCCGAGCACGCCCGCCCGGGCACGCGTGGCGAGCTGCTCTTCTACGGCGTCATCCGCGCCCTGCTCGTGGGGGCTTGCAAGCTGTGGTTCCGGGTGTCGGTCAAGGACCGCCAGAAGGTCCCGGCCGAGGGCGCGTTCATCCTGGCGCCGGTCCACCGGTCGAACCTCGACTTCGCGCTCGTGCTGGTCTGCAGCAAGCGGCGGATGCGCTACCTCGCCAAGGACTCCCTCTGGAAGGGCCAGGGCTTCTGGGCCAAGGTCTTCACCGCGCTCGGCGGCATCCCCGTCGCTCGCGGCACCGCCGACCGCGAGGCGCTGCGCACGTGCGTCGAGGTCATCGAGGCCGGCGAACCGCTGGTGATCTTCCCCGAGGGGACCCGTCAGCACGGGCCGAAGGTCGAGGAGCTCTTCGACGGGCCCTCGTTCGTGCAGAGCCGTACCGGCGTGCCCATCATCCCGGTGGGGATCGGCGGCTCCGAGGCGGCCATGCCCAAGGGCTCCAAGATCCCGAAGCCCCGCAAGGTCACCGTCGTCGTCGGCGACGCCCTGCCGTTCGTCGAGCAGGAGGGCTCCAAGGCCAAGCGGGCCGCCATCCGCTCCCGCACCGCCGAGCTCCACGAGGTCGTCCAGGCCCTGTTCGACGCGGCCCAGGCGAGCGCCGGCACCCCCAACACCTGAGCGAGGTGCTCCGGCACCGACGGTGATCCGGCTCGTGCGGAGGAGGCATCGCTGCCCCCTCCGCACCATCGAGCCGCGTCGGCCCCTAGGGGTGGGGGCTAGGGAAGGGGCTTCAGCGGCTCGATGCGCCGGCGGCTCCTGAGGAGGGTGAAGCCGGCGGCGAGCAGCAGCAAGCCGAGTCCGCCCAGCGCGCGGAGGGGTGCGCCGGTACGGGCCAGGGTGCCGGTGTCGACGGCGGGGGTGGTGCCGCCGACGTCAGCTCGGTCCGCCGTGTCGGGGGTGGCGACGGTGGGATCGGGCGTGGACTCGTCCTGGACCACGGGATCGTCCGGGTTCGTCGGATCCGACGGGTTGGTGGGGTTCACCGGGTCCGTGGGGTCCGTCGGGTCCGTGGGGTCCGTCGGGTCCGTGGGATCCGTCGGGTCGGTGGGATCGACGGGGTCGGGGTTGCCGCACTGGGTGTCGGTGGATCCGAGGAGCCCGACGGTGACGCCGCACACGTCGATCGGGATGTCGATCCCGGGTCCGCCGGGGGTGGTGGGTCCGCCGGTGCAGGTGGT
>Ga0182736_1002037_pt1 | contig 16791 bp, 15 predicted proteins | sample eDN5th30CKraftBY_FD_128882 | JGI IMG/M metagenome (GOLD analysis project Ga0182736, IMG submission 128882) | Enriched backyard soil microbial communities from Emeryville, California, USA - eDNA 5th pass 30_C Kraft BY (version 2) (version 2) | ecosystem: Environmental > Terrestrial > Soil >... | reverse complement strand
TGTCGTGCTCGATCGATGTCGTGCGCGATCGATGTTGTGCTCGTCGTGCCGTGCTCGTGACCGATCGTCGGCGACGGCCATCGGGGCTCGGGGGCCCGGTGACCGGTCGTGATCGGGAACCCATCGTGCCACGCGCGCATGGGCGGTGCCCGTTCAGGCGCGCCCGTCATCCGGTCGTGACGAGACGGAGACGTGGCGCCTAGCCGGGAGGACGGGCTCGCTTGTGGACGCGGCCCCGCCGCGCGAGCATCGCGGCGGCGATCAACGCGGCGGCCGTGCTGGCGAGCAGCACCGCCGCCTTCGCGGCCTCGGCCGTCGCCGGCAGGTCGGCGAGCGAGAGCTCGGCGATCAGCAGGCTGACGGTGAAGCCCACCCCGCCGAGCATCGAGACGGCGAGCATGTCGCGGCGCCCGAGGCCGCGCGGCGCCGCGGCCGGCACCAGGCGGGTGACCAGCGTCGACACCCCGAAGATGCCGACGACCTTCCCGACGAGCAGGCCGGCCATCACCGAGAGCGGCACCGGATCGGTGACGACGGTGCGCAGCGCCTGCGCGCCCAGCGGGACCCCCGCGGCGAACAGCGCGAACAGGGGGACGCAGACGCCCGCCGACCACGGCTGCAACCGGTGCTCGAGCCGGATCGCCGGGGCGTGCTCCTCGCCGGGGTCGGGCCGCACCCGGGTCAGCAGGCCGAGCGCGACGCCGGCGATCGTGGCGTGCACCCCGGCCTCGTGCAGCGCCGCCCACATGACCAGCGCGAGGGGTACGTAGAGCCACCAGGCGCGCACCCTCCTGCGCTGCAGGAACCAGTAGGCCGCGGCGGCCGCCGCGGCGACGAGCAGGGCGACCGCGTCGATGCCGGCCGAGAACACGATCGCGATGACGAGGATCGCGCCCAGGTCGTCGGCGACCGCGAGGCCCAGCAGGAAGATGCGCGCCGTGGAGGGCCACGACGATCCGGCGAGCGCCAGCACCCCCAGCGCGAACGCGATGTCCGTCGCCACGGGGATGGCCCACGCCTGTTCCATCCCCGGCGCCCCGCGGCCGACGAGCAGCGCCACTCCCGCGGGCACGACCATCCCGCCGAGCGCGGCGGCGACCGGGAGCAGGGCCCGCCGCGTCGACGACAGCTCCCCCACGACCAGCTCGCGCTTGAGCTCCAGCCCGACGACGAAGAAGAAGACCGCGAGCAGGCCGTCGGTCGCCCACTGCGCGACGGTGAGGTCGAGGTGCAGGGCCGGGATGCCGATCCGGGTGTCGCGCACCGCGGTGTACGTGTCACGCCACGGCGAGTTCGCCCAGATCAGGGCGACGGCCGTGGCCGCGAGCAGGATGATCCCGCCGACGGTCTCGGTGCGCAGGTAGCGGGCGAGCTCGGAGACGGGCTCGCCGAGGCTGGCCTTCAGGCGGCGGACGATCACGGCGGTTCCGGCTCCGATCGGGTGGTTTGCGAGGTCGCGAACGACACGCCGACCAGACTTCCCGGCACACCGGGCACCACGATACCTACTCGTCGGGCCTGCCGCGGAGCTTCTTGATCGCACCGCGCCTCGTCTTGGCGTCGAGCCTGCGCCGCCTCGCCCCGGCCGACGGCTTGGTGGGGCGCCGCGTCGGCGGGTCGGGGGCCGACGCCTCGCGCAGCAGCGCCGCGAGCCGTTCCCTGGCGGCCTCGCGGTTGCGCAGCTGGCTGCGCCGTTCCGACGCGACGACCGTCACCACCCCGTCGACGAGCCGGTGCCCGAGCCGGCGCAGCGCGCGGTCGCGCAGATGCTCGGGAACGCCGGGTGCGGCGGCGAGGTCGTAGGACAGCTCGACGCGCGAGTCCGTCGTGTTCACGCCCTGCCCGCCGGGTCCGGAGGCGCGGGAGAAGCGCCAGTGCAGCTCGCGGCCGGGCACGACCCAGCCCCGGCGCACCACGAGATCGTCGTCGGACACCCGGCCAGCATGCCCTGCCGCCGGCGGCGGTCAGTCCGGGAAGGCCGTCCACCGGGCGGCGGCCCAGCCCGCGGCGAGCAGCGCCAGCGCCGCGAGCCCGACGAGGAACACGCTGATCTCGACGTCCCGGTGCTGGATGTCGACGGTGCGCGGCAGGTCGGCGAGCACGGTCTGCAGCCGGTCGGCGTCGGCGGCGGCGAAGTACCGGCCGCCGGTGGTGTCGGCGACCTGCTGCAACGATCCCTCGTCGGCGACGAGGTAGCCGCGCCCACCGCCGCCGCCACCACCGCTGCCGCCGCTGCCGCCGCTGGGACCCGCGTAGCCGCCGAAGCCCCCGAACGCGCCGTCCGAGCTGCGCCCCAGCTGCGCGGCCGAACACACCATCGACGACGGCTCATCGGTGCCGAAGCCGATCGGGTACACGCGCACCCCGCGCTCGGCGGCCGTCTTCGCCGCGTCCTCCGGGGTGACGCCGGTGGTGTTGGCGCCGTCGGTGAGCAGCACGACGATCTCGGGCGCGTAGGTGCCGGGCGCCCGCGGTGGCGGCGGCACCGTGCCGGGGGCGGGATCGGACGGCGCGACATCGGGGTCGATCTCGGAGATCGCGTCGACGGACTTGAGGATCGCGGAGCCGATCGTCGTGCCGCGGCCGGTCGTGAGGCCGTCGAGCGCCCGGGTGATCGCGTCGCGGTCGGTCGTGGGTGCCACGGCGAGCTCCGCGAACCCGGAGAACACGACGAGCCCGATGCGGGTGCCGGAGTCCTGCTCCTCGACGAAGCGGCGGACCGCCTCCTGCGCCGCGGCCAGCCGGTTCGGTACGACGTCGGTCGAGCACATCGAGCCCGAGACGTCGAGCGCGACGATGACGGCCGACTGCGACACCGGCACGTCGACCCCGACGGTCGGCCGCGCGGCCCCCAGGCCGAGGAACGCGAGCGCGGCCAGCACGAGGGCCGGCGCCGCGTGCCGTTTCCAGCCCGCCCGGCGCGGCGCGGCGGCCCGCACGAGCGCGAGGCTGGAGTAGCGGACCGCCTGGCGGCGCCGCCTGCGCAGCTGCCACAGGTACAGCGCGAGCAGGAGCGGGACGAGCAGGAGCGTCGTCAGCAACCAGGGCCACTGCAGACCCACGTCACACCACCCGCCCGGTCCAGGCCAGCGACAGCCCCGCGCCGGCGACCGCGAGGAGCACGGCGGCGAGCGCGAACAGCGCGGTCACCTCGATGTGCTCGGCCTGCACCGTCCACTCCAGCTCGACGGCGTCGTACACCGCGGCGAGCGCGGCCGGGTCGGACGCGGCGAAGTACCTGCCGTCGGTCCGGTCGGCGATCTGCTGCAGCAGCGGCTCGTCGAGCCTCGTCGCGATCTGGAAGCCGTCGATCTGCAGCACCGTGCCCGCGGGGCTGCCCAGCCCGATCGGGTAGACCTTCACCCCGGCCGTCGAGGCGATGTCGGCGACCTGCAGCGGATCGGGCTGCGCCGTGTTCTCCCCGTCGGTGAGCAGCACGACGGCCGCGGACCCGTGGTAGCCCAGGTCCGGGCCGGACGGCTCGGGGCCGCCGCCCGGGTCCGACCCGGGCACGACGACCGGTTTGCCGACGATCGCGCCGAGCGCCGTCTGCAGGCCGCCGCCGAGCGCGGTCCCGCCCTGCGGGCTCAGCCGGCCGATCGCGGCGACGACGCTCGCGCGGTCGGACGTCGGCTGCTGGGTGACCAGGCCCGTGGCCCCGAAGGCGACGATCCCGATGCGCACCGCCGCGGGCTGCCGTTGCACGAACCCGCGCGCCGCCGCCTTCGCAGCCTCGAGCCGGGTCGGCGCGATGTCGGTGGCGGCCATGCTCCCCGACACGTCGAAGGCGAGCACGACGGTGCCCTCCCGGCGCGGCTGCGGCACCGTCGCCTCGGGACGGGCGAACCCGACCAGCAGCACGACGAGGGCGAGCAGGAACAGCAGGACGGGGACCCGGCGTCGCCACGGCGACCGCGGCGCGGGCGCGACGAGCCCGACCTCGGCCAGCGCCGCCCGCCGCGACGCCCGCGCCTGCTGCTGCCGCAGGTACGCGACGACGACGAGCGGCACGAGCAGCAGCCCGAGCAGCGCCCACGGCCAGGCGAAGGTCATCCCCGACATCAGCGTCGCCGCCTGCGCAGCTGGGCGATCCGGAACATCGCGCGGACGAGGTCCTCGTCGGTGCCGACGGTGTGCAGGTCCAGACCGGCCGAGCGCAGGTCGGCGGCCAGCGCGGCCTGCCGTTGCTCGGCGACGGCGCGCAGCCGGGCCTGGAACTCCGCGTCTCCGGTGTCGACGAGGATGACCTCACCGGTCTCGGCGTCCTCGACGTAGACCATCCCGGCTGCGGGCAGCTCGAACTCGCGCGGGTCGACGACCTGCACGGCCACCACGTCGTGGCGCCGGGCGAGCAGGCCGAGCGGGCGCTGCCAGCCGTCGTCGGCGAGGAAGTCGGAGACGACGACGACCAGGCTCCGCCGCCGCAGGATCCCGGTCGCGGCCCGCAGCGCGCCCGCCAGGTCGGTCCCGCCCGGTGCGCCGTCGTGCGGCCGCAGCAGCCGGGACAGGATGCGCAGCACCTGGTTGCGCCCGCTCCCCGGTGGGATCGTCGCGCGCAACGCGCTGTCGAAGAGCAGGGCGCCGACGCGGTTCCCGCCGCGCGAGAGCAGCTGCGCGAGGACCGTCGCCACCTCGGTGAGCACGAGGTGCTTGCGCCGCTCGATCGGCCCGAACTCCATCGAGGCCGAGCCGTCGAGCACCAACCAGGCGGTGACCTCGCGGTCCTCCAGGTACTCGCGGACGTGCGTCACGTCGGTGCGGGCGGTGACGTTCCAGTCGATGTGGCGCAGGTCGTCGCCGAGCTGGTACTCGCGCAGGTCGGCGACGTCGATCCCGGTGCCGCGGAAGGCGGTCCGATGGTCACCCTGCAGCCGCCCGTCGAGCCGGCGCAGCACCCGCCACTCCAGCCTGCGCAGCACGCGCTCGGGGGTGAGCGGGCGAGGGCTCGTCACGGCGCCGGGGCCGTGCGCCGCACGGGCTCGACCTCCGGCTGCTCGACGGCGGCCAGTACCCGGTCGAGCAGGTCGTCCGCGGAGACGTCGTCGGCCAGCGCCTCGTAGGAGAGCACGATGCGGTGGCGCAGCACGTCGCGCGCGAGCTCCCGGACGTCGCCGGGCAGCGCGTAGTCACGCCCGCGCAGGAACGCCAGCGCCTTCGCCCCCAGCACCATGTTGATCGACGCCCGCGGGCTCGCGCCGAAGGAGACGTAGCGCGCGAGCTCACCGAGTCCGGCTGCGGACAGGTCGCGGGTGGCCGCGGCGAGCGTCACCGCGTACTCGATGATCTGCGGGTCGACGTAGACGGCCTCGGTCGCGCGCTGGTGGGCGCGCAGCGTGTCCAGATCGAGCACCGCGGTGGTGGACACGGGCGGCGTCGTCATCCGCTCGACGACGACGAACTCCTCCGTCGCGCTCGGGTAACCGACGAGGACCTTGAGCATGAAGCGGTCGAGCTGGGCCTCCGGCAGCGGGTAGGTGCCCTCGGACTCGATCGGGTTCTGGGTGGCCATCACGAGGAACGGGTCGGGAGCGGGGAAGCTCTCCCGTCCGATGGTGACCTGTCGTTCCTGCATGACCTCCAGCAGCGCGCTCTGCACCTTGGCCGGAGCGCGGTTGATCTCGTCGGCGAGCAGCAGGTTGGTGAACACCGGCCCGAACGAGACCTCGAACCCGCCCTCGCGCTGGTTGAAGATCCGGGTGCCGACGACGTCGGCCGGCACCAGGTCGGACGTGAACTGGATCCGCTGGAACTCCCCGCCGACGGCGTTGGCCAGCGCCTTGACCGCCATCGTCTTGGCGAGGCCCGGGACGCCCTCGACGAGCAGGTGGCCGCGGGCGAGCAGCGCGACGAGCATGCGTTCGAGCAGCGCGTCCTGCCCGACGATGGTCTTCTTGACCTCGTAGAGCGTCTGCTCCAGCGGCCCGCTCGTCTCCTCCGGCACGGCTCCCCCTATTGCTGCGGTCCGCCGGCGCCCCCGGCGGCGGTGGCGATCGGGACGGCGAACCCGATCCCGACGAAGAAGTCCTGGTCGGACGGGTTGGCGAGCCCGGTGACGATGCCGACGACCTGCCCCGCCCGGTTCACCAGCGGCCCCCCGCTGTTGCCCGGGTTGACCGCGGCGTCGAACTGGATGAGGTTCGTCAGCGTGACCCCGCCGGGTGCGGTGATCGTCCGGCCGAGCGCGGAGACCACACCCGCGGACAGACTGTCCTGGAGACCGAGCGGGTTCCCCACGGCGAACACGGTCTCGCCGACGTCGGGCGTCCCCGCGAGCACCGCGGGCACGATCACCTGCGGGAGCTGGGCCACCGCCAGCACAGCGATGTCGTTCTCGGGCTGGGCCGACGCGACCGCGGCGTCGGACTTCGTGCCGTCGGCGAACGTGACCTGCACGCGCGAGGCCCCCTCGACGACGTGCAGGGCCGTCAGTACCTGGCCCTTCGCGGAGACGACGACGCCGGTGCCCAGCAGGCCCTCGACGGACGCCGGGCCCGGCCGCTCGGAGGTCACGACGACCAGCGACGGGCCGATGGTCCGGTAGGCGATCGAGGCGTCGGCGGGCGCGGCGGCGGCGTCCTGCTGGGCCTTGGTGAGCCCGTTCTGCACGGCCTGGTCGACGTCGGCCCTGGTCAGCGGCGGTGGCCCGGCCGGGACGAGCCACCAGGCCAGCAGCGCGGCCACGACGACGAGCACCACTGCCGCACCCGCGTACCACCAGCGCCGACGTGATGATCTTCCAGCCGTGGGCGTGGGTGTGTCGTCGATCGGGGTCGGGGGCTCGACCGGCGGCACTTCACACAGGGTACGCGGCGGATCCCCTGGTGGATGCGACGTTCGGGCGACGTCCGGGCGCTCCGGGACAGCGGTCCGGACCGGCGGGGAGATCTCCCGCCGGCCCGGAACCCGGCCGTCACCTGTCCTCGTACACCTGCATCTGGTCGTAGCGCAGGTTCCAGCCGAACGAGTCCACGCCCGGCTCCCACTTGATCCGCGGCGACAGGCCGAAGATCGTCTTGTAGTCGAAGAGGTAGATGTATGCGGCCTCGTCGCACGCCCGCTGCAGCAGCCGGTCGTAGACGGGCTGGGCGGCCTGCTGGTCCGCGGCCGAGGTGGCCTCGGTGATCAGCGTGTCGACCTCGGGGTCGTTGAACGCGCTGGGCGGGCCCGACGACGAGTAGTAGTTCTGCAGCGCCCGGTCGACGTGCGAGCGGCTGTCGACCATGCCCGCGAACGTCATCGGCGGCGCGTTGTTCTGCGACTTGATGAGCTGCGCGGAGTACACCGAGAACGGCGACAGGTACTGCAGGTTGATCTTCAGGCCGATGCTGTTGAGGCTCTGTGCGACGATCTCGGCCACGGCCCGGTCCTCGGTGAACGCGCCGGACGAGCTGATCATCTCGATCGTGCGGCCGTTCGCGCCCGCCTCGGCGACGAGCTGCTTCGCCTTCTCCGGGTCGTAGGTGTAGGGCATCTTGACGTTCGAGCTGGTGCCGCCGGTGCCCATCGGCAACGGCGTGCACTGGGACGCCGACGCGTACTGCTCGCCGAAGACCTGCTTGACGATGGCGTCGCGGTCGACGGCGTAGTTCATCGCCTGCCGCAGCTTGACGTCCTCGGTGCCGCCGGTGAGCGTGTTGAGCCGGACGAACGCCGACCACGCCGGCTTCGAGGTCGCGACGACGTTCTGCAGACCCTTCGCCTCCAGCGGCGTGATCTCCGGGACCACGTCGACCTCGCCGGCGCTGATCGCCTGCACGCGGGTGCCCGCGTCCGGGATGAACCGCACCTCGACGTTCGTGACCTGCGGCTTCTCGCCGCGGTACTTCTCGTTGTAGGTGATCTTCGTACCGGTGCCCGGGGTGTAGCTGACGACCTTGTACGGCCCGGTGCCGATGATCTGGTCGGGCTTGGTCGGGTCGGTCGTCGTCGGCCGGTACATGGCCGTCGTCATGAGCCGGTTGGCCAGCAGCGGCGACGCCGTCTTCGTCTTGACGCGGACGGTCGTGTCGTCGATCTTCTCCGCACCCGCGATCGTCGAGACGTCGGCGAGCTGGGTGGCGATCGCCGGGCTGACGACGCGGTTGATCGAGAAGACGGCCGAGTCGGCGTTGAACGGGGTGCCGTCGCTGAACGTCACACCCGTCTTGAGCTTGATGTCGTAGGTCGTGTCGTCGACGCGGGTGGGCTGGCCGTCCGCGAGCAGCGGCACGATCTGGCCGGACTTGTCGGCGATGTAGAGCGTCTCGTAGACCTCGCCGAGGGACAGCCGGCCACCGTTGTCGACGTTCTTGTGGAAGTCGACCTGCGCGGGCTCCACCCCCGCGACGACGATCGACTGGTCCGGGCCGGCGAGCGACCCCTGCGGGCTGCTCGTCGTCCCCGCGCCGGAGCCCCCGCCCCCGCCGCACCCCGCGGCCACCAGCGCGGCCGCCAGGACCGCGGTCAGTACGACTTTGCGTCTCACCAGTAACACCTCTCCGTTGGGGCGTTGATCGAGGAAGTGCCGGTCATGACGCCGGCAGGTCGTATCCCGAGTGCATGGCCTCGCCGCCACCGTCGACGGTGACGGCCTGGCCGGTGACGAACCCCGCGTCGTCGGACAAGAGGAACAGCGCGACCGCCGCCTGCTCGGTGGGGTCGCAGGCCCGGCCCAGCGGGATGCGCGCGATGCGACGCGCGTGCCGGTCCGGGTGCATGCGGGCGAACTCCGCCGTCATCTCGGTCATCGTCGGTCCGGGGCACAGCGCGTTGACCCGGATCGAGTGGCGGGCCCAGTCGGTCGAGAGCGACCGCGTGATGCCGATGACCGCGTGCTTGGTGACGACGTAGGAGAACGCGTTGGGCACGGCCTGGAAGCCGGCCGTCGAGGCGACGTTGAGGATCGCTCCCCCGCGCTGCCCGATCAGGGTGGGCGCGGCGGCGCGCACCAGGTGGACGATGCCGTCGACGTTGACGCCCATGTCCCGCCGGTACGCCTCGGTGGTGATGGCGTCGGCCGACGCCGAGGTGAACACCCCGGCGACGTTGGCGATCAGGTGCAGCCCGCCGGCGTCGAGCGCGGCGGCGACGAGCGCGTCCGACGTCGCCGGGTCGGCGATGTCGCCCGGCGAGGCGATGATCGACGGGTCCTTGGCCACGGTCTCGGCGAGCGCGTCGGCGGTGACGTCGTTGGCGACGACGGTGGCGCCCTCGGCCGACAGCCCGAGCGCGACGGCCGCGCCGATCCCCCGCCCGGCGCCGGTGACGATCGCGACACGACCCGCGAACCGGTCAGACGACGGCACGGTCGGCCTCCTTCCATACGGGCGCGGGCGAGCCCGCGACGAACCGGTTGCGCATCTCACCGATGCCCTCGACCTCGGTGACGAGCTCGTCGCCCGGGCCGAGCAGGAGCTTGGGGTCGCGCGTCCAGCCGATGCCCGCGGGCGTCCCGGTGAAGACCAGGTCGCCGGGCAGCAGCGGCAGGAACCCGGACAGGTACGAGATCAGCTCGGCGACGCCGAATACCATGTCCGACGTGCGGCCCGACTGGACCTCGACGCCGTTGAGGACGGTGCGCAGGCCGATGTCGTCGGGGTCCGCGAACTCGTCGGGTGTCACGAGCGCCGGCCCGATGGGCGAGAAGCCGGTGTGGGACTTGGCGAGGTTGTGCTGCTGCGGCGCCGGGCCGTGGATCTGCAGCTCCCGCTCGGACAGGTCCTGCCCGGCGGTGAGGCCCGCGACGTGCGCCCAGGCCCGGTCGGGGGTGATCTTGTGCGTCCACCGCCCGACAACGACGACGAGCTCCACCTCGTAGTCGACCGAGCCGGGCGGCACCTCGATGTCGTCGTGGGGGCCGGTGACCGAGGCCGGGAACTTGGTGAACACCATCGGCTGCTCGGGCAGCGCCGAGCCACCCTCGGCGACGTGCGCGAGGTAGTTGAGGCCGATCGCGAAGACCTGGGAGGGCCGCGGAACGGGCGGGCCGAGCAGGTCGTCGTCGACGGCGACGACGGGATGTGCTCCTCTTTCGACGGTGGACGCCCAGGCACGGAAGTCGTCCCAGCGCTCGTAGACCGACGCGAACCCGGGCCCGAACCGGTCCCCCGACGCCGTGGCGACACCGATCGCGCCGCCGCCGGCGACGGCCAGGGCCGGTCGCCCGGCGAGGTTCAGCAGACGCATCGCGGCCTCACATCAGGTTCGCGGCGACGCGCTCGGCATCGAGCTCGAGGCCGTGACCCGGACGGTCCGCGGGGACGGTGAGGATCCCGTCGCGGGGCTCCGGACGCCACCGGTAGGGCAGGTCGTCGTAGATCGACAGGTGCTCCAGCACGGACGCGTTGGGCACCGCGCACATCAGGTGCAGGTGCACGACGTCGAACGCGTGCGGTGCGACGGGCAGGTTGAACGCCTCGGCGAGCTTGGCGATCTTCAGCCACGGCGTGACGCCTCCGACGCGACCCACGTCGGCCTGCACGATGTCGATCGCCCCCGCGGCCATGAGCGACCGGAACGCGAACAGGTGGTACTCGAACTCGCCGGCGGCCAGCGGGATGCTCGTCCGGGCGGCGACGGCGGCCAGGCCCTCGCGGTCGGCCGCGTGCACCGGCTCCTCGAGCCAGCCGACCCGCAGGTCCTCCAGCCGCCGTGCGACGTCGACGGCCTGCTTCGCCCGATAGGACCCGTTGGCGTCGACGTAGATCTCGACGTCGTCCCCGACCGCCCTGCGCACGGCGGCGACCCGACGCACGTCCTCGCGGTCGTCGCGGCCGGCGTCGAGACCGATCTTCATCTTGATCCGCGGGATGCCGCGCTCGACGAACCCGGTGGCCTCCTCGACAAGCTCGTCGACCGAGTAGTTGAGGAAGCCGCCGCTGCCGTAGACGGGCACGGACTCGCGGCACGCGCCGAGCAGCTTGTACAGGGGCAGCCCGAGGGCGCGGGCCTTGAGGTCCCACAGCGCGATGTCGATGCCCGCCAACGCGTTGAACACCAGGCCCTGGTGGCCGAGCGTGTGCACGGCGTCGTACATGTCCTGCCAGATGCCTTCGGTGTCGAAGGGATCGCGGCCGAGCACGACGGGCAGCAGGCGCTGCTCGAGGATCTCGCGGGTCTCCGGATGGTTGTAGGTGAAGCCCAGCCCGCTCGGGCCGTCGTCGGTCTCGACGTGGACGTACATCTCGCCGACGTGGGAGAGGCCGCCGGTCGCCCAGCGCGCGGGTTTGCGCATCGGCACGTGCACCAGCGTCGACGTGACGTTCTGGATCTTCACGGGTGTCCTTCCGGGGCTCGGTCGAGCGTGTGGGCGGCCGGCAGGGCCGCGACCTCGTCGGCCCGCCAGCAGGCGGTGAGGTGGCCGTCGCCGCGGTCGGCGAGCGGGGGCGCCTCCACCCGGCACCTGTCGACGACCAGCGGGCAGCGGGAGTGGAACGGGCAGCCGGCGGGCGGGTCGAGCACGCTGGGCACGTCCCCGGTGAGCACGACTCGCTCGCGGGCACGTTCGGCGACCGGGTCGGCGACGGGCGCGGCCGAGAGCAACGCGACCGAGTACGGGTGCCGCGGAGCGGTGAAGATCGACCCGGTCGGTCCGGTCTCCACGATCCGGCCCGCATACATGATCATCACGCGGTGCGCGACGTTGCGCACCACCGCGAGGTCGTGGGAGATGAACAGGTACGCGAGGCCATGGGTGCGCTGCAGCTCGACCAGCAGGTTGATGATCTGTGCCTTGATCGAGACGTCGAGGGCGCTGACCACCTCGTCCGCGACCAACAGCTTGGGACGCAGCGCCAGCGCCCGCGCGATCGCGATCCGCTGCCGCTCCCCACCGGAGAACGCGTTGGGATGGCGCTGCGCGGCGTCGCGGGGGAGCCCGCACATCTCCAGCAGGTCGCCGACCTCGGCGTCGAGCGCCGGACCGGGCTTCGCGCGGCCGTGCACGAGCAGCGGCTCGGCGACCAGGTCGCGCACCCGCATCCGTGGGTTCAGCGACGCGTACGGGTCCTGGAACACCAGCTGCATGTCCGACCGCAGCCTGCGCAGCTCACGGCCCTTCACGCCGGTGATGTCGCGGCCCTCGAAGGAGATCGTGCCCTCGGCGGGGGTGTAGCGGCGGATCAGCGCGAACCCGGTCGTCGACTTGCCCGAGCCGGACTCCCCGACGAGTGCGACTGTCTCGCCGCGCCCGATCGTGAACGACACCCCGCGCACGGCGTGCACGACGCCCTGCGACACCGGGAACCGGACGTGGAGGTCGTCGACCACGACGAGCTCTTGCGGAGAGGTCACGTCCTTGGTGATCGGCTGCTGCACGGACCGGGTCACTGCTCCTCCCGCGGGTGCCAGCACGCGAAGCGGCCGAGGGCGTCGGTCGTCGTCTCCGGGACGTCGGTGCGGCACGTCTCCGTCGCGTGCGCGCAGCGCGGCGCGAACGCGCAGCCGGGCAGGACGTCGCGCCGGCCCGGCGGGTAGCCGGGAATCGTCGGCAGCCGGCCGCGGTGGTCCTCGAGCCGCGGGACGGCCCGCAGCAGGGCCTCGGTGTAGCGGTGGCGCGGCCGGGCGAACAGGTCGAACGTGCCCGCCTCCTCCACGATCCGGCCGCCGTACATGACGATCACGCGGTCGGAGATCCGCGCGACGACGCCGAGGTCGTGGGTGATCAGCAGCAGCGCGACGCCGAGCCGCTCCTGCAGGTCGGTCACCAGGTCGAGGATCTGGGCCTGGATGGTGGCGTCGAGTGCCGTCGTGGGCTCGTCGGCGATGAGCAGGGCGGGCTCGGGCGCGAGCGCGGCCGCGATCAGCACGCGCTGGCGCAGGCCTCCGGAGAGCTCGTGCGGGAGCTGGCGCAGCCGTTCGCGCGGCGAGGGGATGCCGACCATCGCGAACAGCTCCGCCGCCCGGTCCAACGCGTCCTTCATCGGCATGCCCTTGTGCTTCACCAGCACCTCGGCCACCTGCCGGCCGATGGGCACGAGCGGGTTGAGGCTCGTCATCGGGTCCTGGAAGACCATGCCGATCTCGTTGCCCCGCAACGTCCGCAGTCGTTCCGCCGTGAGCGGCTCGCCACGCCACGTCATGCGCGCGTGCTCCACACGGCCGGGCGGGCCGATCAGGTCCATGAGCGCGAGGCCGGTCGTCGACTTGCCCGAGCCCGACTCGCCGACGATCGCGACGGTCTCGCCGGGCGCGATCGAGAAGGACGCGTGGCGGACGGCGTCGACCTCACCGGTCATGGTGTGGAAGCGGACGTCGAGGTCCTCGACCTCGAGCAGGTTCTTGCCTCCCACCCGCACGGTGCTCGTGGTGCTCAGACCGGCGGCCGGGAGCGTGCGGAACAGCCGGCGCGCGAAGCGGCGCTCCCGCTGCTGCGGATCGGTCTGCACTCGCAGCCAGTTGGCGACGAGGTTGACCGCCAGCACCGTCAGCGCCAGCGCGACGCCCGGGAACACGATCGGCCACCACGCCTGCCGGACCGCGCCCTGGTTCTCGGCGATCATCAGGCCCCAGCTCGCGTGCGGCGGCTGCAGTCCGAGGCCCAGGTACGACAACGACGCCTCCGCCAGTACCACGCGGGCCAGCTCCAGGATCGCCTGCGCGAGAAGGGGCGCGTACAGGTTGGGCAGCAGGTGGCGCACCAGGATCCGCGGCAGCGGGCAGCCGACGAGCTCTGCCGACTGCACCGCGGGCGTCTGCCGCAGCTGCAGCACCATGCTGCGGACCAGCCGGGCGTGGATCATCCAGCCGTACAACGACAGCACGCCGATGATCACGCCGACGCTGGGTCCGACGAACGCGACCACGAGCAACACCAGCAGCAGGCCGGGGAAGGCGAGCTGGGCGTCGGCGACGCGCATGATCACGGTGTCGACCCAGCCACCGTGGTAGCCCGCGAGCAGTCCGAGCGCGACGCCGACGACCCCGGAGATGATCACGACGGACACGCCGATGAACAGCGTCATCTGCGCACCGGCGACGACCCGCGACAGCACGTCGCGGCCCAGGCCGTCGGCACCCAGGACGTGTTCCCAGGTGCCGCCCGCGAACACGGGCGGGGCGTAGCGGGCGAAGAGGTCGGTGGCATTGGGGTCGTCGGGCTCGAGCAGCGGCCCGAAGATCGCGAGGACCGCCAGGACGCCGAGGATGACCGCGCCCCCGAAGGCCATCCGGTCCTGGCGCAGCGAGCGCCACCAGCCGGTCGCCGGTCTACGCGGCACCGCCGTCGTGGCGACGGGACTCTCGGTCGCGGTCATCGGAGCTCGATCCTCGGGTCGATGGCCCGGTACACCAGGTCCGTCAGCAGGTTCCAGAGCACGACGACCACCGCGATCACGAAGACGATGCCCTGCACGAGCGTGAGGTCCTGACGCTGGATGGCCTGGATGGCGAGCGCCCCGACGCCCGGCCAGGCGAACACCGTCTCGACGATCACGGAGTAGCCCGCCAGGGCGTAGACGGTCTCGAAGCTGATGATCGTCGTCACCGGGACCATGACGTTGCGCAGGGCGTGCCGGAACACGACGTAGCCGCCCCCGAGCCCCTTGGCCCGCGCCACGAGGATGTGCTGGCTGGCGAGCTCGTCGATCATCGTCGTGCGGGTGATCTGGGCGATGCGGCCCATGCTCGGCAGGCCGAGCGTGATCGCGGGCAGGATGATGTGCTCGATCCCGCCCTGGCCCGACGTCGGGAGCCAGCCGAGCGTCACCGCGAACAGCAGGATCAGCATGGCGCCCAACCAGAACTGGGGCAGCGAGAGCCCGAGCAGTGCGAAGGCGGCCGTGGCCTGGTCGGCGTTGCTCCCGGGCCGCAGCGCGGCCGCGATGCCCAGCGGGATGCCCGCCAGTACCGCGAACAGGATCGCGACGACGACGAGCAGCACCGTGTTGGGCAGGAACGTCGCGATCAGGCCCGAGACGGGCACGTTCTGCCAGTAGGAGATGCCGAAGTCGAGCGCGGCGAGGTCGCGGACGTAGTCGACGAACTGGGTGAGCAGCGGCTGGTCGAGTCCCAGGCTCGCGCGCACGGCCTCGTACTGCTCCTGGGTGGCCTCCGGGCCGGCGAGCGTCCGCGCCGGGTCCGACGCCACCCGCGTCACCACGAACACCGTCACCGCCACGAGGACGATGACCAGCACGCCGGACCCGAGGCGGCGCAGCACGTAGCGGCCGAACGGATGGCCGCGCTTCGCCGCCGGCCGGCCGGGCGGGGCGGGCGCGGCCGGCTCGGTGCCGACCTGGTCGATCACGCTCATCGTCTCGTCACTCCCCTCAGGCGACCGACAACAGCTCGGCGCGCCGCGCGGCGACGCGGGCGCGGACGGTCGGGGCGACCTCGGTGGCGAACAGCTCGAGCGCGCGGTGCGACGCCTCGGCGGGGAGCTCGGTCGACAGGCCGTCGACCATGATCGTCTCGTAGTGGACGAACGAGTCGAGCCGCGCGAGGTAGGCGTCGAGGATCTCCTCGGTCGTCGCGAACCGGGTGACGCGGGCGAGGTCGGCGTCGGTCCGCTGCTCGCCGAACCGCGGCTCGTTGACCTTCCCGAGGTCGCCGTCGGCGGCGGCCCACTGCGCGTACTGGCGGATCGGGTGCGCGAGCCGGTCGCGGTAGCGGGCCCAGTCACGCTCGGGGTCGTCGCTGGCGACGAGGTTCACCGTCAGCGGCGCGGCGAACCGGACCGGGTGCCCGGGCCGCAGCTCGGCGTTGACCTCCTGCCACATCGGCAGGTCGGCCTCGACGCCGATCAGTCCGTCGACGCCCAGGCGCGCCGCGCGTTCCATCGCCGGGCGGGTGTGCGCGCCGACCCAGACGGGCAGCCGCGGGCGCTGGTGGGATGCCGGGCGGATCGTCACGCCGTCGAGGTCGAAGAAGCGGCCGCGGTGGTCGACGGGCTCGCCCGACAGGCACGCGAGCACGACCTGCACGACCTCGGCCGTCCGGGCCGCGCGCTCCCTGCGGCTCAACCCGTAGGCGCGGAACTCCGCGTCCCGGTAGCCCAGGCCGAGCGTCAGCGAGAAGCGCCCGCCCGACAGGTTGTCGACGAACGCGGCCTCCTCCGCGAGCCGCACCGGGTGGTAGAAGGGCGCGAGCAGCACGCCCTGCCCGATGCCGATCCTGCTGGTCCGGGCCGCGATCGCCGCCCCCGCGACGACCGGGCAGGGGACGTAGCCGTCGTCGACCAGATGGTGCTCGGCGACGCGGACCTCGTCGAAGCCCAGTTCCTCGGCGTGCACGATCTCGTCGAGCTTGCGGCCCAGGTAGTGGTGGTGGTCCTCGGCCGGGTCGAGGTTGCGGAAGGCGTAGGTGAGGCCGAACCGCACATCGGTCCCCGTCATCGCCGTTGCCCGGGCAGCTCGAGGCCGGGCACCGCCACCCGGCCGACGGCCAGGTGCCGGGTGCGCAGGTTCGCCACGTAGAGATCGCGACGGTCCGCGCCGCCGAACGCGACGTTGGTCGGCGAGCGCAGCACCTGACCGTGGTCGATCTCGGCAGTGTCCTTGGCGGGACCGTCGTCCAGGCAGACGACCTCGACCCGCCCGTCGGGGGTGGCGACGACGACCCGGTCGGCCCGCGGCAGCGTCACGTAGACGTTGCCGGCCTCGTCGACGGCGACACCGTCGGTGAGCGGGTCACCCGGGACGGCCGCGCCCAGGGCCTCGCGCGAGATCGCGACGCGCCTGTTCGACAGCGTCCCGTCGGCGGCCACGTCGAACGCGACGACGTCGCGGTCCTCGGACTGCGCCACGTACAGCGTCGACCAGTCCGCGCTGAACGCGAGCCCGTTCGCGAAGGCGAGCCCGTCGGCCGCCACCGTCG
>Ga0182736_1002036_pt1 | contig 16792 bp, 15 predicted proteins | sample eDN5th30CKraftBY_FD_128882 | JGI IMG/M metagenome (GOLD analysis project Ga0182736, IMG submission 128882) | Enriched backyard soil microbial communities from Emeryville, California, USA - eDNA 5th pass 30_C Kraft BY (version 2) (version 2) | ecosystem: Environmental > Terrestrial > Soil >... | reverse complement strand
CCAGCTCAGCCTGCTTGAGCGCGGCCACGATCTGCTCCACCGAATATTGCTTGCGCTTCATCGCCAACCTCCCGTTCCTATTGGGAAAATTGCCTCCGAAACACTAACACTCATTTGTGTCCACGATTTCTAGAGCAGATCACGAAGAGGGCTTTTTTGCGTTTCGACCGATCGAATCAAAGCTGCGGATTGAGCTTTTCGACCTTCGAATGCAGCTTGTTCAACGCGGCGATGTACGCCTTCGCCGACGCCGCGACGATGTCCGGATCCGTGCCCACGCCGTTCACGATGCGACCGCTCTTCGACAGACGCACGGTGACTTCGCCCTGCGCCTGCGTGCCGGTCGTGATCGCGTTGACCGAATACAGCACGAGCTCCGCGCCGCTCTCGACCTTCGATTCGATCGCGTGCAGCGTCGCATCGACCGGACCGTTGCCGCGCGCTTCGCCCGTGACTTCGGTGCCTTCCACCGCGAACACGACCTTCGCTTGCGGCTGCTCGCCGGTTTCCGAATGCTGCTTCATCGACACGAAGCGGAAGTGCTCTTTCGCCTGCGCCTCGGCGGATTCCTCGGAGACGATCTGCATAATGTCTTCGTCGAAGATTTCGGCCTTGCGGTCGGCGAGATCCTTGAAGCGCGCGAATGCCGCGTTCACATCTGCTTCGGATTCGAGCGTCACGCCCAGTTCTTCCAGACGCTGCTTGAACGCATTTCGGCCCGACAGCTTGCCGAGCACGATCTTGTTCGCGCTCCAGCCCACGTCTTCCGCGCGCATGATTTCGTAGGTGTCGCGCGCCTTCAGCACGCCGTCCTGATGGATGCCCGAAGCGTGCGCGAACGCATTCGCCCCGACGACCGCCTTGTTCGGCTGCACGACGAAACCGGTGATCTGCGAGACGAGCTTCGAGGTCGGCACGATCTGCGTCGTGTCGATGCCCAGATCGAGGCCGAAGTAATCCTTGCGCGTCTTCACTGACATCACGATTTCTTCGAGCGACGTATTGCCCGCGCGCTCGCCCAGACCGTTGATCGTGCATTCGACCTGACGCGCGCCGCCGATCTGCACGCCCGCGAGCGAATTCGCGACCGCCATGCCGAGGTCGTCGTGGCAATGCACCGACCAGATCGCCTTGTCGGAGTTCGGCACGCGCTCGCGCAGCGTCTTGACGAGATTGCCGTAGAGCTCCGGCACGCCGTAGCCGACCGTATCCGCGATATTGATGGTGCGCGCGCCTTCGTCGATCACGGCTTCGAGCACGCGGCAGAGATAATCGATATCCGAGCGGCTGCCGTCTTCCGGCGAGAATTCGACATCATCCGTGAACTTGCGCGCGAAACGCACCGCGAGGCGCGCCTGGTCGTAGACCTGCTCCGGCGTCATGCGCAGCTTCTTCTCCATGTGCAGCGCCGACGTCGCGATGAACGTGTGGATACGGAACTGGCCGGCGGGCTTGAGCGCATCGGCGGCGCGCTGGATGTCCTTGTCGTTCGCGCGGGCGAGCGAGCAGACCGTGCTGTCCTTCACGAGCCCCGCGATGGTGTGGATCGCGTCGAAGTCGCCGTTCGAGCTGGCCGCGAAGCCCGCCTCGATCACGTCGACCTTCATGCGTTCCAGTTGCTTCGCGATGCGGATCTTCTCTTCCTTCGTCATCGACGCGCCGGGGGACTGCTCGCCATCGCGCAAGGTCGTGTCGAAGATGATCAACTTGTCTGCTGCCATGTTGGGCTCCTGTGGGGAGATTTATCGATTGTTGGAGATATCGAGACGAAACTCAAAAGGGAATTCGGGTGTTCGCGCCACCGCTGGCGTCGAAAACCTGAATGGACGAGCAGACGGGAGGCGTGAAGGATCAGCGCGGTAGGCGCGCTAGCAGCGATAGTGCGCGTAGCGACGCACTAGCCGGAAACAACGAGAAGGGGAACGTGAAAAAGTTCATTCAAAAACTATAACGACTTTTGATGACCTGTGCAATGAGGCTTTCCGATTGCGCCGATTGACTTTACCTCGCGCCCGAACGCAAAACAAAAAAGCCTGCGTCCGCAAAGGAGGCAGGCTTTTTTCGATGCCGACAGACGATCAGTAACCGCCAATCGACGCGCTCACGCGCTGGCGCAGTTCCGCGCCGTCGCCGACTTGCGCGTTCTCGATGCGACGCGCGCCCTGAAAACGCTTTTCCCAATAGCCGTCTTCCATGTCGTCGACACGGATCGTGCTGCCGGTCGACGGCGAATGCACGAACTTGTTGTCGCCGATATAGATGCCGACGTGCGAGAACGAGCGGCGCATCGTATTGAAGAACACGAGGTCGCCCGGCTTCAGATCGGAGACGGTCACTTTCTCGCCGACCCGGCTCATTTCCTCGGCGCGGCGCGGCAAGGTCATGCCGAGCGTGTCCTGGAAAACGTAGCGGACAAAGCCGCTGCAATCGAGACCGGAATCCGGCGTGTTGCCGCCCCAGCGATAACGCACGCCGATCATGTTGAGCGCGCCGACGACGACGTCGCCCGCCTTGCTCGCCACGCCCGACAGAAACGACTTCGCGCCGCCCGGATTGCTGGCGGCGTCTGCGCTTGCTGCATCGCTGGATTTGCTGGAGAAAATGCCGTTGTTGGCATTTTGGCTGCTACTGCTGACTTCGTCGGCGAACGCGCCGGAAGTTGTTGTCATCAGAAGGCCGATTAACATGCTCGCGGCGGCGCGCGCACATGTCTGAGTCATCGTTAGTGGCTGCATCGGTCGGTAGGTTTTACAATTAAAAGCTGCTAAATCAGGGAGATACGTGAAAGTTTGGAGGGATACTAGCCATAAAGTATTTAACTGTCAAAAGAAATAGAAAAATACAATTGAGACGCGCACCCAATTGGCGAAAAAGAAAGATTTTTAGGAAACTAGCGATGCTTTCAGAAGCTTTCTTGTGTATTCGTCAGAAGGGTTCGCAAAAATCTTCTCTACTTCCCCCGACTCCACGACAAAACCATTCCGCATGACCGCGACGCGATGAGCCATCGCGCCGATCACCTGAAGGTCATGGCTAATGAAAACGTAACCAAGATTGTGCTTCTTCTGAATATCGGCCAGAAGCGCAAGCACTTGAGTTTGAATGGAAACATCGAGCGCGCTGGTCGGCTCGTCCAGGATCAGGATGCTCGGTTCGAGCACGAGCGCGCGCGCGATCGCAATGCGCTGGCGCTGTCCGCCGGAGAATTCGTGCGGATAGCGATCGAGCGCCGCGCGCTCCATGGCGACTTCGCGCAGCACGGCGATCACTTTCGCCCGTCGAGCGGCGGCATCGAGTTCCGGTCGATGCAGCGCGAGCCCTTCTCCGACGATGCGCTCCACCGTCTGCCGCGGCGAGAGCGAGCTGAACGGGTCCTGAAACACCACTTGCAAGTTCGAGCGCAGCACGGTTTTTTCGCGTCCGCGAAAATCGCCGATTGCGCGCCCCTGGAACTCCACCGCGCCGTTCGAGATGCGCTGCAGGCCGAGTAGCGCCATCGCAAGCGTCGATTTCCCCGACCCCGATTCGCCGACGATGCCGAGCGTCTCGCCCTGGCGCACCGTCAGCGTGACGTCGTCGACGGCCTTGAAGCGGCCGCGCCGGAACCAGCCCGCGAAACCCGGCAGACGCGTCGGGTAATCGACGGACACATCCTTTGCATCGAGCAGCACTGGGGCGATGGGCAGCACCGGCAGCACGCTGCGCTTCGGCTTGCTCTCGATGAGCCGCTTCGTGTACGGATGCTGCGGCGACGCGAAAATGGCCTCCACCGTGCCACTTTCGACGAGCACGCCCTTCTCCATCACCGCGACGCGCTCGGCGAAGCGCCGCACGAGATTCAGGTCGTGCGTGATGAGCAGCACCGCCATGCCGCGCTTTTCGGCTTCATCGCGCTGAAGTTCGAGCAGCAACTCGACGATCTGCGCGCGGATCGTCACATCGAGCGCGGTGGTCGGCTCGTCGGCGAGCAGAAGCCGCGGCCGGCAGGCGAGCGCCATCGCGATCATCACGCGCTGACGCTGTCCGCCCGAAAGCTGATGCGGATAACTGTCCACGCGCCTTTCCGGCTCGGTGATCCCGGTACGCGCGAGCAGCGCGATTGCGCGTTTTCTCGCCTCGCGCGGGCTCGTGCCGTCGTGCAGGCGGATCGTCTCGCCGATCTGGTCGCCGACCGTGTAGAGCGGATTGAGCGCGGTCATCGGCTCCTGAAAGATCATCGCGATGTCGGAACCGCGCAGACCTCGGATCGCGCGCTCGCTTTTCGACAGCAATTCCTCGCCGTTGAAGCGGATCGATCCGCTCACTTCGGCCTCGTGCACGAGGCGCAGCACCGACAGCGCCGTCACGCTCTTGCCCGAGCCCGATTCGCCGACGAGCGCCACACGCTCGCCCGCGCGAATGTCGAGATTGACGCCATCGACCGCGAGCGTGTCGCCGAAGCGCACGCGCAAGTCTTCGATCGAAAGTAGCGGCTCCGTCACTGCCCGCCTCCGGCTTTCACGGCATCGGAAATACGCGTATCGAGCGCGTTGCGCAAGGCGTCGCCCATGAAGGTCAGCAGGAGCAGCGTCGCGACGAGCACGCCGAACGTCGACAGCGAAATCCACCACGCGTCGAGATTGGCCTTGCCCTGCGCGAGCAACTCGCCGAGCGACGGCGTCGGCGACGGCACGCCGAGGCCGAGAAAATCGAGGCTCGTGAGCGCGAGAATCGCTCCGCTCATGCGAAACGGCAGGAACGTAATGACGGGCGTCAGGCTATTGGGCAAGACGTGCCGCCAGATGATCTGCCAGTTCGACAAACCCATCGCGCGCGCGGCGCGGACATAATCCTGCGTGCGGTTGCGCAGAAACTCCGCGCGCACGTAATCCGACAGGCCGATCCATCCGAACAGCGACAGCAGGATGATCAAAAGAATGAGACTCGGCTCGAATATCGACGCGAAGATGATCAGCAGATAAAGCTCCGGCAACGCGCTCCAGATTTCGATCAGGCGTTGCCCGGTGATATCGATCCTGCCGCCGAAGTAGCCCTGCACCGCGCCCGCGACGACACCGAGCACGGTGCCGATCGCCGTCAGCACGAGCGCGAACAGCACCGACACGCGAAAGCCGTAGACGAGGCGCGCGAACACGTCGCGGCCGCGATCGTCGGTGCCGAGCCAGTTCTCGCGCGACGGCGGCGCCGGGTTCGAGCCCTTCGAAAAATAGTTGAGCGTGTCGTAGTAGTAGTGATTCGGCGGATAGATCGCGAAGTTGCCGGGCGCGCTGAAGCGATCGCGCACGAACGGATCGAGATAATCGGCGGGCGTCGGAAAGTCGCCGCCGAAGGTCGTCTCCGCATACGTCTTCACGAGCGGAAAGTAAAAGTGGCCCTGATAGCGCACGACGAGCGGCTTGTCGTTCGACCACAGCGGCCCCGCGAGACTGATGACGAACGCCGCGATGAACACGATCAGGCTCCAGTATCCGAGCCTGTTTCGCTTGAAGCGCAGCCATACGCGCCGTCCTGGCGGCACCGATGCCGCGCCGCGCAGCGGTTGCGCATCGCTGCCGTTGGCACCGCGCCGTGACGATTCCGGTGAAGCGGCTCGATTCAAATCAGCGCTCCAGTTGTTCGAATTGAATGCGTGGATCGACCCAGACGTAACAGAGGTCCGAGATGAGCTTCGTCGCGAGGCCGATCAGCGTGAAGAGATAAAGCGTGCCGAGCACGACCGGATAGTCGCGCCGCACGACGGATTCGTACGAGAGCAGTCCGAGGCCGTCGAGCGAAAAGAGCGTCTCGATCAGCAGGCTGCCCGTAAAGAACGCGCCGATGAACGCCGCCGGAAAACCGACGATCAGCGGCAAGAGCGCGTTGCGGAATACGTGCTTCCACAGCACGCGCCGCTCACTCAAGCCTTTGGCGCGCGCGGTCAGCACATATTGCTTGCGGATTTCGTCGAGGAACGCGTTCTTCGTGAGCATCGTGACGACGGCGAAGCTGCCCACCACCGACGCCACGACCGGCAACGTGATGTGCCACAGATAATCGAGAATCTTGCCGCCGAGCGAGAGCGTCGCCCAGTTGTCGGACGTGAGATTGCGCAGCGGAAACAGTTGCCAGAACGTGCCGCCGCCGAACAGCACGAGCAGCAGCACGCCGAGCACGAAGCCCGGAATCGCAAAGCCGACGAGCACGATGAGACTCGTCGCGACATCGAACTTCGAGCCGTTCTTCACGGCTTTGGCGATGCCGAGCGGCACCGATATCAGATACGTGATGAAGAAGGTCCACAAGCCGATGCTGATCGACACCGGCAGCTTCGACACGATCAGCGACCACACGCTCTGATGCCTGAAATAACTCTCGCCGAGATCGAAGCGCGCGAACTTGCCGAGCATCAGAAAGTAGCGTTGCAGCGGCGGTTTGTCGAAGCCGTAGAGCTTCTTCAGTTGCTCGACCTGCTGCGCATCGACGCCCGTATGCGTGCGCAGCCCGAAGCCGCCGCCGCCTTCGGACTGTCCGCGCCGCAAGTCGTGCACCGCCTGTTCGACCGGACCGCCCGGCACGAACTGGATCACGACGAACGTGAGCGTCAACACGCCGATGAGCGTCGGGATCATCAAGAGAATGCGTTTAAGGATGTAGCTCCACATGGCGCGTCCTCGTTACTTCGCCGCGTGCGCGACGGGCCCGGATTTGGCCCACCACGTCGATATGACCCACTCTTCCGCGCCGTAATACAGCGGCAGCGTCGACGGGTACGCCAGCGTATTCCGATACGCCACGCGATGCGTCGCCGAGTACCAGTGCGGCACCACATAGTAGCCGTTCATCAGCACGCGATCGAGCGCGTGCGTCGCGTCCACCAGTTGCTCGCGCGTCTGCGCGGAGATCACTTTCTGCAGGATCGCATCGACGGCCGGCGACTTCACGCCTGCGAGATTGTCGGAGCCCTGCTCGTCCGCGGACTTGCTGCCGAAGCGCGAAACCTGCTCGGTGCCCGGCACCTGCACGTCGGGCATGCGCACGCTCGTCATGTCGAAGTCGAACGCATCGAGACGTTTCTGGATCAACGCGTAATCGACGGTGCGAAAGTTCATCGTGATGCCGAGCTTCTGCAGATTGCGCCCGAACGCGGCCGCGACCGGCTCCATCGACGCGCCGCCGCCGGTGTCGTCGAGAATCTCGAAGACGAACGGCTCGCCCTTCGCGTTGCGCAGCGCGCCGTCGCGATACGTCCAGCCGGCTCGAGCGAGCAATTCGCGCGCCTTGATGAGATTGGCGCGCAGCGAGCCGGGCGGATCGGTGTCCGGCTGACGCGGCATCTCGCCGAACACGGAAGGATCGAGCTGCTTCTTCAGCGGGTTCAATATCGCGAGTTCGCCTTCGCTCGGCAATCCCTTCGCCTGCAGATCCGTGTTGACGAAAAAGCTGTCGATGCGCCTGTACTGATTGAAGAACAGTTGCCGGTTGAGCCACTCGAAATCGAGCGCGAGATCGAGCGCCTGACGCACGCGCACGTCCTTGAAGAGCGGCTTGCGCGTGTTCATGAAGAAGCCCTGCATGCCGGTGCCGTTGTGGTGCGGGAACTCGCGCTTGATGAGCTCGCCGCTGTCGAAGCGTTTGCCGATATCGCGCCGCACCCAACTGCGCGCGACGTACTCGACCAGCACGTCGTACTCGCCCGCCTTGAACGCTTCGAGGCGCGCGGTCGGATCGCCGTAAAGCTTGTAGTCGATGTGCGCGAAATTGAACGTGCCGACACGCACCGGCAGCGCCGTGCCCCAGTAATCCGGATTGCGCCGGTACGAGATCGTGCGGCCGTTGTCGTAACGATCGATCAGATACGGCCCGCTGCCGATGGGCTTCTGGAACGCGATCTTGTCGAACGGAATGCGCGTGCCGTCCGGCTTCATGCCCCACTTGCGCGAAAACACCGGAATGCCGCCCGCGAGCAGCGGCATCTCGCGCGTCGCGATCTTGAACTCGAAGCGGATCGTCTGCGGATCGACGATCACCGCGCGCGCGATCTGCCCGAAGTACACGGAGAACTGCGGCGCGGCAAGCGGACTCTTGAGCGTCTCGAACGAGAACTTCACGTCTTCCGCCGTGACCGGATCGCCGTTGGAAAAGCGCGCTTTCGGATTGATGTGGAAGGTGGTCGACATGCCATCGGGCGCGACGGAAATGTCATCGGCGAGCAGGCCGTAAGCGGTCGATACTTCGTCGGAACTGCCTGTCGTCAGACTCTCGAACATCAGCGAAAGACCGGGCGCGGGATTGCCGCGCAACGTGAACGGATTGAACTTGTCGAAGCTCGTCAGCCGGTTCGGGTTCGCGAGGACGAGCGTGCCGTCGCGCGGCGCGTCGGGATTCACGTAATCGAAGTGCTTGAAACCGGCCGGGTATTTCGGCTCGCCGTATTGCGCGATGGCATGCACCGCGTAAGCCGGACTCGCGAGCCATGCAGCCGATGCGGCCAGCGACCAGGTCAGGACCAAGCGTGAGGCGCTGCATAAACGGATCGTCATGTGCCTCTGGGCGCGATTTGAGTGTGTGACGCGATGGAGTGACCCGGCCGGAAACCCGAAGCGCGAGCCGCGGGAATCTTAAGGCGAGGCATTGCGATGTGAGAGAATTCTACCCAAAATCACGCACCGCTCGGCCTGCGACCCAAGGGTTGTCGACTGGCCGATCGCGCCACGCACGACCCCGCGCGGCATCGGACAACCGGTGCGCGCCGCGACACTGACATCAAAGAAGGAGCATTCATGGGCTTTCTCGCTGGAAAACGAATTCTGCTGACGGGCCTGCTGTCCAACCGCTCGATCGCTTACGGCATCGCCGCGGCCTGCAAGCGCGAAGGCGCGGAACTGGCGTTCACGTATGTCGGCGAGCGCTTCAAGGAGCGCATCACCGAGTTCGCGACCGAGTTCGGCAGCGACATGGTCTATCCGTGCGACGTCGCCGACGACGCGCAAATCGATGCGCTGTTCGCGTCGCTGAAAGAACGCTGGGACTCGCTCGACGGCCTCGTGCACTCCATCGGCTTCGCGCCGCGCGAGGCGATCGCGGGCGATTTCCTCGACGGCATGACGCGCGAGAACTTCCGCGTTGCGCACGACATCTCCGCCTACAGCTTCCCCGCGCTCGCGAAAGCCGCGCTGCCGATGCTGAAAGACGGCTCGTCGCTGCTCACGCTGTCGTATCTCGGCGCCGAGCGCGCGCTGCCGAACTACAACACGATGGGCCTCGCGAAGGCATCGCTCGAGGCGAGCGTGCGTTACATGGCGGCGTCGCAGTCGCTCGGCGCCAAGGGCGTGCGCGTCAACGCCATCTCGGCCGGCCCGATCAAGACGCTCGCGGCGAGCGGCATCAAGAGCTTCGGCAAGATTCTGAACTTCGTCGAACAGAATGCGCCGCTCAAGCGCAATGTGACGATCGAGCAAGTGGGCAATGTCGCCGCGTTCCTGCTGTCGGATCTGTCGAGCGGCATGAGCGCGGAAGTCGTCCACGTCGATGCCGGATTCCATGCGGTCGTCGGCGGAATGGGCGGCGACGCGGAATAAGCGCCCGTTCGCAGCTTCAAAATGAAGCGCCGCTCACTTCAGGTGAGCGGCGCTTTTTATTTGCCGCGATGACCGCGCCCTGCGCTCAACGATAGCCGTGCGGGCCGCCATGTCCGTTGCCGTGCCCGTTGCCATGTCCGTAACCGTGCCCCGGCGGCGGACCATGCGGGCGCGGCGGAGGCGGCGGACGGCCGTGCCCGTAATGACGATAGTAGTCGTTGCGGCTCCAATAGCGTCGGCCGTCCCAGTACCGGCTGCCATGCCAGCCGATGACGACCGGCGGCGCGTACATCGGCGCGGGCTGATAGACGACGGGCGGCGGAGGCGGTGCATAGACCGGCGTCGGCGCGACGTAGACCGGCGCCGGAATGCCGATATTCACGCCGACATGAACATCCGCCGCGCGCGCGATGCCCGTCGCGCTCAGCGCCGCCATGGTCAGCACACCGGCCACGATTCGTCCCGAGAACTTCTTTTTCATATGCAACCGGACCTCGCTTTGTACTTGTTCGCTTGCGCCCAAATATAACGAAAACCTTTCGACGCAATATTTCAGCTTTGTAAGTTATTGCCTGCTCGCGCTTTACGTCTGGAGAAACCTTACCTTTTGTTACATCGCGCGGGTGAGAATTCGCGGCGTTGTTGTTTTACTGGGAATTCGCCCTTCCACGTTCAAGCGGCAACAAAAAAGCCACCCGTGACGAACGAGTGGCTTTCGGCGACGGACGCCGGGCGGCGCGGGACGATCAACGCCAGCCGTTGTGACGGCCGTGGTCATGGCCGTCGTGATCGTGGCCGCGGCCATGATCGTAGTGGCGATAGTAATCGTCGCGATCCCAGTAGCGACGGCCATCCCAGTAACGATCGCCATGCCAGCCGACCACGATGGCCGGCTGCACGTAGACCGGCGCCGGAGGCGGCGCGTACACGACGGGCGGCGGAGGCGGCGCATAGACCGGCTCGGGCGCGACGTACACGGGCGCGGGCACCCCGATGTTCACGCCCACGGACACACCCGCATTGGCCGCGCCGGACACCATCAGACCGCCGAACATCACGGCGCCAGCCAGCACGGAAGCCTTCGATACCTTGTTCATGTAAAGCCCCACCCCGATGGGTTGTTTGTTGTGTTGACCGGACTATATCGGACGGATGCCGCATCGAGTGTTCGACTTCGTAACCTGCTATTACCGAGGAAAAACTTACGAAAAGTAAGCTCGTGCAGATGGAAAAACGGCGGCCCTCGCATCGCGAAGATCGCCGTTCGTGAGAGGCGCAGCGAAGATCAGTTCGGCAGTTCCTGGCCTTTGGTTTCCGGCGCGAGCGGGATCACCGCGAGACCGATGAGAAACGCAATCGCGGTAATGGCAATCGGCACGCCGAGCGTCTTCATGTTGAGCACCATCGCGCCGATGCCGAAGTTCACGATCGCGCCGAAGAAGCGCCCGACCGACGTGCAGAACGCGAAGGCCGTCGCACGCACGCGGGTTTCGAACTGCTCGGGCAGCCACAGCGAGAAGAGCGCGAAGTTGCCGCCGAAAAAGCCCAGCACGACGAGCAGCGCGATGAACGGCACCAGCCCGTTCGGCAGATAGAACGCCCAGCCGAACGCGAGCGCGATCGACGCTGCCATGCCGACGAAATACACCGCGAGCGTCTTTCTGCGGCCGATCTTTTCGGCCATCGGCGGCAGCGCGAGACAGCCGACGATCGTGCCGATCGAAAGCAACCCCGTCGCGATCGACGCCATGCGCGCGGCATCGTGCTTGTCCATGCCCGCCTTCGTCGCGAGCTGAACGACCGCCGACGGTTCATACACCGCGCCCGCCCACAAGCCGATGATCGCCACCGTCAGCAGCACGGCCGCGACGATCGTCCGCTTGCGATATTGCGCATTGAAGATCGCCTTCAGCGAACTCTCGTGCTTGACGTGCGGATGAGCGGTTTCGGCGCGTTCCCACTTGTCGGTTTCCTTCACGCGCAGGAGCACCATGATCGACACGACGACCGGAAACAGGCCGACGAGAAACATCGCGCGCCAGCCGAACGTCGCGCCGATCGTGTAATTGAGCGCGGCGGCGAGGAAGAAGCCCGCGTAGTAGCCGGTCTGCAGATAACCCGCGCCCATCTTCCGGCGATCTTCCGGCCACGCTTCCGCGACATACGTGCCCGCGAGCGCCCATTCACCGCCGATCCCCACGCCCGCGCAAAACCGATAGAAGCCGAGCTCCCACACGTTATGCGCGGTCGCCGCGAGGCCGGTGAAGATCGCGAACGTGAAGATGGTCGCCGCGAGCACTTTCGTGCGTCCGAAACGGTCGGCGAGCGGTCCCCAGATGAACGACAGTCCCCATCCGACGAGAAAGAGCGCGAAGAGAATTGAGCCCGCAAGCCCGATGTTCGCCGGCGTCGCCGCATAGCCCGAACGCGGCAGCAATTCGGTGAGCGCCGGCGCGAGCACGAGCGCGTAGATGAACGAATCCATTCCGTCGAGCGTCCAGCCGGCCCACGCACCCCAGAAACCGGTGATCTGCGACCGGTTGAGCGGTGTCTTCGTGGCGCGCGTGGCGCTTATCTGTCGATCCAGCGTGCTGGGCATGGCCATGTCTCCAAAGGAATTAGCGACGCGCCGGTTAAAAATGTTTGTTATGGCGTCTAGGGAAAGCACCGAAGTACCGTGTGCGTTTTTATATATAATATTTGAACATCCAGACACGACAAGTCCGCACTTTCACCTAGCCATGCCGACAGATCTCTCAGCCGGATCGACTCCGGCCTCATTTCGCGACGCGCAGTTCGAACCGCGCCAGAGCACGTCGCGCTTCATCGCGGATGCGCTGCGCGCCGCCATCGTCGATGGCTCGCTGTTGCCGGGCGAGCCGCTGCGGCAGGACGCGATCGCCCGGCAGTTTTCGGTCAGCGCCATTCCGGTGCGAGAAGCGTTCCGCCAGCTCGAAAGCGAAGGCTGGGTGACAATCGAGCCGAATCGCGGCGCGGCCGTCAGTCTGCAATCGGCCGACGAGGCGCGCGAGATCTACGAGATTCGCGCATCGCTCGAAAGTCTCGCGATCGGCATTGCGATCGCGCATCACACGCCCGAAACGCTTGCCGACGCGAAACGCCTGCTCGAAGCCGCCGAGAACGAGCCCGATCCGACGCTCTACGTCGTGCGCAACGAGCAGTTCCACATGGCGCTCTACGCGCCCGCCGACCGTCCTCGGCTGATGGAGCTGATCGGCCAGATGCATCGGCGCGGCGAACGCTATTTGCGGCTGAAGCTCGGTCTGCCGATCCACAAGGATTCATCCGATGCCGAGCACCGCGCGATCTTCGATGCCCTCGCCGCGCGCGATATCGAACAGGCGCAGACGCTCGTCGCGCGCCATCTGCTCGCGACGGGCGACCTGCTCTACCGCTTTCTCGCCGATGCCCAGGCGCTCGCGCAATCGAGCCACGTCAAGAAGAAGAAACGCCGCGCATCTTCCCGATCGAATTCCGTCAAGGCCGACCAATGAACGACGTCATCGCTGAAACCCGCAACTGGAACACGCGCGCGCAGGAAAAGGCGCGGCGTCTTAAGCTGATCGAGCCGTGGATGAACGGCTCCGTGCTCGATGCCGCGCACATCGTCGATGCGTTGAGTGCGCTCATCGTCACCGGCGACCGTGTCGCGCTCGAAGGCAACAATCAGAAGCAGGCGGACTTTCTCTCGCGCGCATTCGCGAAGCTCGATCCGGATCGCGTTCACGACATCCATCTGCTGATCTCGAGCATCAGCCGTCCCGAGCATCTCGCGCTCTTCGAGCAAGGCATCGCGCACAAGGTCGATTTCGCGTTCGCCGGGCCGCAAAGCCTGCGCGTCGCGCAACTGCTCGAAGACGGCATGCTGGAGATCGGCGCGATCTATACGTACATCGAACTGTATGCGCGCATGTTCATCGACTTGACGCCGCAGGTCGCGCTCGTGTGCGCGGTGCAGGCGGACCGGCATGGCAATCTGTACACGGGCGCCAACACCGAGGACACGCCGACGATCGTCGAAGCCACCGCGTTCCGGCATGGCATCGTGGTCGCGCAGGTGAACGAAATCGTCGACGAACTGCCGCGCGTCGATATTCCCGGCTCGTGGGTCGATGTCGTCGTCGAGGCCGATCGTCCGTTCGCCGTAGAGCCGCTTTTCACGCGCGATCCGCGTCACATCGGCGAATTGCAGATTCTCATGGCGATGATGACGATCCGCGGCATCTACGAGCGCTATGGCGTCAAGGCGCTCAATCACGGCATCGGCTTCGATACGGCCGCGATCGAACTGCTGTTGCCGACATACGGCGAGAAGCTCGGCCTCAAAGGAAAGATCTGCACGAACTGGGCGCTCAATCCGCATCCGACGCTGATTCCCGCGATCGAATCCGGCTGGGTGGACAGCGTGCATTGCTTCGGCAGCGAAGTCGGCATGGAGGACTACATCGCGGCGCGCTCCGATGTGTTCTTCACCGGCCGCGACGGCAGCCTGCGCTCGAATCGCGTGTTCTGCCAGCTCGCGGGGCAATACGGTGTCGATCTCTTCATCGGCTCGACCTTGCAGATGGACGCCGACGCGAATTCGTCGACGGTCACGCTCGGGCGGCTCGCGGGCTTCGGCGGCGCGCCGAACATGGGACACGATCCGCGCGGCCGGCGTCATTCGAGCGAAGCGTGGCTGAAGCTCCTGAAGGACGACGGCCCGAATCCGAAGATCGCGCGCGGGCACAAGCTCGTCGTGCAGACGGCCGAGACGTACAAGAAAGGCGGCGAGCCGACCATCGTCGATGCGCTCGACGCGATTGCCGTCGGCGAGAAAAGCGGCATGCCGATCGCGCCCGTGATGATCTACGGCGACGATGTCACGCACGTCGTGACGGAAGAAGGCATCGCGTATCTGCACGCGGCCGAAGGCGTCGACGAGCGCCGCGCCGCGCTCGCGGCGGTCGCGGGCGTGACGCCGATCGGCATGCGCGCCGATCCCGCGAAGACGGCGGAATTGAGACGGCGCGGCATCGTCGCGTATCCGGAAGATCTGGGCGTGCGGCGCGGCGAAGCCAAGCGCTCGCTGCTCGCGGCGCGCAGCATCGACGATCTCGTCGCGTGGTCGGGCGGCTTATACGCGCCGCCCGCGCGCTTCCGGAGCTGGTGATGAAGCCGGCTCTTCGCGAACTTGCGCGCGCGGTCGCGTCGCCGCCGCTCATCGCGCAATGCGCCGTCGATGCGCTGATCGCCGAGGCGCGTCTCACGCCGAAGCCCCCGCTCGTCGATGAACGTGGCAGCGGCGCGCATCGCGATCTCGATCTGGACACGATGCTGCGTTCCGCTCGCGCCCTGCATCCGACGTTTCTCGCGATCGCGCGCGCGGCGTCGCACGCGGAGCCGTCGCAGATCTTGCGCGAGCAACTGGCGCGCATCGGCCGCGAAGGCGAATCCGCGATGATGCGCGCAACCGAAGGCAGCAACGCGCATCGCGGCGCGATCTGGATCATCGGTTTGCTGTGCGCGGGCGCGGCGATGCAAGCGCCCGACGACAGCGGCGCGATCTGCTTCTCGGCGGCGAAGATCGCCCGTTTCGACGATCGCTACGCGCCGCTAACGGCAACGAAGAGCCACGGTGCGCGCGTCAGCGAACGCTACCGCGTGGCGGGCGCACGCGGCGAAGCGCGCGATGGTTTTCCTCACGCGCGGCTCGTCGGCCTGCCCGCGCTGGACGCCGCGCGCGCAAGCGGACTCGACGAATCCGACGCGCGGCTCGATGCGCTCGTCGCGATCATCGCGTCGCTCGACGATACGTGTCTTCTGCATCGCGGCGGAATGCCCGCGCTCGAAGCAGCGCAACGCGGCGCGAGCGATGTGATCGCTTGCGGCGGAGCGGCGAGCGTCGCGGGCCGTCGCGCGCTCGAGGCGCTTCACGAAGAACTGATGAAGCTGAACGCATCGCCCGGCGGCGCGGCCGACCTGCTCGCGGCGACACTCTTTCTCGACAGTCTCAGGCGCTTGCCCTGAAGAGGAACGAACGATGGAAAACATGCGATACGAATATCCCGCCAAGCGGCCCGTCACGCGCAACGCGCACGTGGGCGTGGTCGGCTCGGGCGATCTCGAAGTGCTGCTCTCGCCGTCGGCGGGCGCGCACGCCGAAGTGATCATCCGCACGAGCGTCGATGGTTACGGCCATGTCTGGAAAAGCGTGCTCGACCGCTTCTTCCAGCGCTACGACGGCGCGGCGAAAATCGAACTGAACGATTTCGGCGCGACGCCCGGCGTCGTCATGCTGCGACTCAACGAAGCCGTCGAAGCAAGCGAAAGCGAAGGAGACACGCCATGAACGCGCACGACACGTTTCTCGCGCGGCACAGCTTCATCGAAATGACGGCGCGCGAACGCGCGCACGCGCTGCTCGACCAAGGCACGTTCCGCGAACTGCTCGGCCCGTTCGACCGCATCGAATCGCCGTGGCTCGCGATGCAGAACATCGTCTGCCAGGCGGATGACGGCGCGGTCATCGCACGCGGCATGCTCGGCGGCGAACCGGCGGTGATCGCCGCGATCGAGCCGGCGTTTCAGGGCGGCAGCATCGGCGAAGTATCCGGCGCGAAGATCGCCGCCACGCTCGAAATGGCCTTGAGCGAATTCGAAGCCGGGCGCGCGATCCGTCCCGTCGTGCTGTTCGAAACCGGCGGCGTGCGCCTGCAGGAAGCGAATCTCGGGCTCGCGGCCATCGCCGAAATTCAGGCGGCGATCGTCGCGCTGCGGGCTCATGTGCCTGTCGTCGGGGTGATCGGCGGGATGGTCGGCTGCTTCGGCGGCATGTCGCTCGCGGCCGCGCTCTGTACCGAGCTGGTGATGACGCGGCAGGCGCGCCTCGGCATGAACGGGCCGGAGGTGATCGAGCAGGAAGCGGGCATCGAGGAACTCGATTCGGGCGACCGGCGCCTCATCTGGTCGATGATCGGCGGCGAGGAACGCGTCGCGGTCGGTCTTGCGGACACGCTCGTCGAAGACGATACCGAGCAGGTGCGCGACGCCGTGCTCGCGGCGTTCAGGCGCGGCGTGCCGCCGCGGCATCGCACGGAGAACGTGGATGGCTTCATCGCGCGGCTCGCCGACGTCAACCCCGACGCCATCGATCCCGACACCTTGCGCAAACTGTGGGGCGCATCATGACCGGCATACTTTCCCGCGGCGAGCGCTGGCTCGACGCGCTGACT
>Ga0182736_1002033_pt1 | contig 16821 bp, 14 predicted proteins | sample eDN5th30CKraftBY_FD_128882 | JGI IMG/M metagenome (GOLD analysis project Ga0182736, IMG submission 128882) | Enriched backyard soil microbial communities from Emeryville, California, USA - eDNA 5th pass 30_C Kraft BY (version 2) (version 2) | ecosystem: Environmental > Terrestrial > Soil >... | reverse complement strand
GTCCTCGACCGCGAGCACAGCCTGTCCAAGATCGGGTCGGTCGGCAGGCCGATCCCGCACGTCGAGGTGCGCATCGTCGACGAGCAGGGTGCCGACGTGCCCGCGGGCGAGCTCGGCGAGATCGCGCTGCGCGGACCCAAGGTGTTCGACGGCTACTGGCGCGACGAGGAGGCGACGGCCAGGGCGATCCGTGACGGCTGGTTCCACACCGGCGACATCGGCCGGCTCGACGCCGACGGCTTCCTCTACGTCGAGGACCGGCTCAAGGACATGATCATCTCCGGTGGCGAGAACATCGCGACCCCCGAGGTCGAACGCGTCCTCTACGAGCACCCGGCGGTGCTGGAGGCGGCCGTCGTCGCGATGCCGCACGAGCGCTGGGGCGAGGTGCCGCGCGCGGTCGTCGTGCTCAAGCCGGGGGAGCGGGCCGACGCCGAGGACATCCGCGCGTTCTGCCGGGACCGGCTGGCCAAGTTCAAGGTGCCCGTCGCGGTCGACTTCCTCGACGCGCTGCCGCGGACCCCGTCGGGCAAGGTGCTCAAGCGGGAGCTGCGGTGACCGGCGCGAGCGTCGGCAGGTCCGGGTGCTCGGCGCGGTACCGGGCCGTCTCCTCCTCGATCGTCGAGGGGTCGTACCCGGGGGCGGCGAAGCCGCGGAACAACGTGGCGCAGTACTGCTCGGACAGGTCCTGCACGCTCCACCGTCCCGACGGGCGGACCCATTGGTAGGTGTGGTTGTGCATGTTGAGGAACTGCAGCATGCCCAGGTCGACGTCCATCTCCCGGAACTCGCCCGCGGCGACGGCGGCGGACAGCAGCTCGGTGACGACGCCCTCGAACGCGTGCCGCTGCGCGACGAGCGTGGCCTGGTTCTCCGCCGACAGCTGCCGGTAGTCGTGCTCGTAGACCCAGATGTGGTTGAGCCGCAGCACGATCTGCTCGAGCAGCAGCTCCGAGAGCAGGCGCAGCCGGACGACCGGCCGGACGTCGAGTGCGGCGATCGCGTGCGAGGCCTCCAGCAGCGGCACGAGCACGGCCGACTGGATCTCGACGAGCAGCTGCTCCTTCGAGCCGATGTAGTAGTACAGCGCGCCGCGGGCGAGACCGACGGCGTCGCAGATCTCGGTGATGCCGGTCGCGGCGTAGCCACGGCGGGCGAACAGCTCGGCGGCGGTGTCGATGATCTCCCGGCGCCGCGGCTCGAAGGCAGAGCCGTGGCCTGGTGGTCGGGGCATCTCTCCTCGCTACCGGTCCGCGCGGACCTTCGGCGGGCAGGGGGGTGCCCGCTCGGACACCGGCGATCCTACGCGGCCCGCGCGGGCGGCCCGACCGCACGCGTGGCACGGCCCGGCGGATGCTCCGACCGGACCACACCCGACGGACAGGTTCCGGCTCGCCCGGGACGGACGAACAGAGAGGTGGCACAGCCATGGCGGAGAACGGGATCAGCGGCGCGGTCGACCTGACCGGTCAGGTCGCGGTCGTGACCGGCGGCGCCCGCGGGATCGGCCAGGCCACGGCGCTGGCGTTGGCGCGCGAGGGAGCCGACGTCGTCGTCGGCGACATGCTCGACACCGAGGAGACCGTCCGGCGCGTCGCGGCACTGGGCAGGCGCGCCACCGGGCTGCGCACCGACATCACCAGCTCCGCGGACGCCGCCGCGCTGGTGGCGGCGGCGACCGAGGGCTTCGGCCGCGTGGACGTGCTGGTGACGTGCGCGGGCGTCTACGGCGAGGGCGCGCTCGACGTCGACGCCGAGGAGTTCGACCGGGTCTACGCCGTCAACACCAAGGGCACCTACCTCGCCATCCAGGCCGCGTGGCCCGCGCTGGAGGACGGCGGCGGCAAGATCGTCTGCATCGGGTCGATCGCGGGCAAGATCGGTGGCGTGCTGGCCGGTCCGCAGTACGCCGCGAGCAAGGGCGCGGTGCACGCCATGGTGCGGTGGTTCGCCAAGTACGGCGCGGGACGCGGGGTGCTGGTCAACGGCGTCGCGCCGGGTGCCGTCGCCACCGAGATGATCAAGGGCCGTGGCTACCGCGAGGAGGACTGGCCGCTGGGCCGCTTCGCCGAGCCGGAGGACATCGCCGAGGCCGTGGTCTACCTCGCGGCCCAGGGCTCGAACTTCATGACCGGCAAGGTGCTGTCGGTCGACGGCGGCCTGCTGCTGCAGGACTGAGCGCCCCGATGTCCTCCTCGATCTCCGAGGTGACGCGCGTCGTGCTCGTCACCGGCGCGGCCGGGGGCCTCGGCGCCGCCGTCGCGCGACGGCTCGCCGAGCCCGGCACGGCCCTCGTGCTGTGCGACCTCGATCCCGCCGGCCTGGAGACGGTCGCGGGCTCGCTCGACGGGACGCCCGTGCGCACGCAGGTCGTCGACGTCGGCGACGCGGCGCAGGTCGACGCGGCCGTCGCCACGGCGGTCGAGGAGTTCGGCGGGCTGCACGTGATGGTCAACAACGCCGGCGTCATCGCGCCCAACGCCCGCCTCCACAACCTCACCGCCGCGGACTGGGACCTGCAGCTGCGGGTCAACCTGATGGGCGTCGTACACGGCACGACCGCGGCGATCCGCGTGATGCGGAAGGCGGGCGGCGGTTCGATCATCAACACCGCGTCGGTCGCGGGCCTCACCGCCTGGGCCTACGCGGCGCCCTACTGCGCGACGAAGGCCGCCGTCGTGCACCTGACGAAGGTCGCCGCGGTCGAGTACGCGAAGGAACGGATCCGGGTCAACTGCGTGTGTCCGGGGACGTTCGAGTCCGGCATGTCGGCGAAGATCCCGCGCGAGGCCATGGCGGCGATGGAGGCGAAGCACCCGCTGGGCTTCGGCACCCCGGAGGACCTCGCGGGCGCCTTCGCCTACCTCGCCGGCGACGAGTCGCGCTGGACGACCGGGGCTGCGATCGTCGTCGACGGCGGCTACGCGGCTCCCTGACCCCCGTGAGTGGCGATGGTCGCCGGAGCGACCATCGCCACTCACGACCTGATCGAGGAAAGGCGCGACACCATGAGCATCGAGTTCGTCGTCGACGGCGCCGTCGCGACGATCACCATCAACCGTCCCGAGGCCCGCAACAGCCTCGATCCCGAGCACAACGACCTGCTCGCGCAGGCCTACCGCCGCTTCCAGGACGACGACGCGCTGCGCTGTGCCGTCCTCACCGGCGTCGGCAACTCCTTCAGCGCCGGTGCCGACCTCAAGAAGCTGATCCCCGTCGTGCGCGACACGGTGCTCGACGACACCGCCGAGCCGTGGGTGCTCGGGGGTATGACGATGACGGCCGAGGCCGGCAAGCCGATGATCGCCGCGGTCAACGGGCACGCCCTCGCCGGCGGGCTGGAGCTGGCGCTGGCCTGCGACATCCGGATCTGCGTCCCGCAGGCGACGTTCGGCCTCGCCGAGGTGCGCTGGGCGATCATCCCCGGCGCCGGCGGGACGCAGCGGCTCCCGCGGGCGGTGCCGGTGGGCGTCGCGACGGAGATGATCCTGACCGGCGACCCGATCGACGCCGAGGCGGCGCTGCGCCACGGCCTGGTCAACCGCATCGTCGAACCCGACGGACTGCTCGCGGAGGCGACGCGCGTCGCGAAGGTGATCGCGTCGCGGGGGCCCGTCGCGGTGCGCGCGGCGAAGGAGGCGATCCAGACCGGGCTGCGCGAGGGTCTCGAGGCCGGGCTGCTCGCCGAGCAGCGGCTGCTGGCCGCCTGCATGCGCACCGAGGACGCCGCCGAGGGCCCGCGGGCGTTCGCCGAGAAACGTGAGCCCGTCTACAAGGGCAGGTGAACGGTGGCGGTGCGGCCGTCGGGCCCCTACCCTGTTTCGTAGACCGGTCGTTACACAAAACTCGGCCCCGTGGGGCCGGGTCGGATGACGGAGACACGATGACGGAGACACGAGGGGACGGTCGGGGGTTCCGGATGACCGCCGACGACGCGACCCTGCGCGAGGCGCTCGAGTCGGCGAACATCCCGACCCTGCTGCTGGTGCTGGCCCACCTCACCGGTGACCGGAGCTGGCTCGCCGAGCCGTACCTGCCGTCGCGCTCGATCGCCACCGACGACAACGACACCGCCGGCTTCACCGAGGAGCTGCAGGCCCACGTCCGCGCCGAGGCCTTCGCGTTCCTGCGCGCCTGGCGCGACGGGGAGGTCGAGCTCGCCGGGCCGCCACCGGTCGACGACGTCGCCGACCGCGTCGGCATCTCCTGCGGTGAGACCGTGCCCCCGGAGTACAACGTCTCGATGGCCGAGGAGGCCGGGTTCGTCGACCGCGACGCCCACTGGACCGCCGCCCCGCCCCGGCGGCGCGAGGACCTGCGGGTCGTCGTCATCGGGGCGGGGGAGGGCGGCATCTGCACCGCCGTCAAGCTCGGCGAGCTGGGCATCCCGTACACCGTCGTCGAGCGCCACGACGCCGTCGGTGGCATCTGGCTGGAGAACAGCTACCCGGGTGCGGGCGTCGACACGGCCAGCGCGTTGTACTCCTACTCGTGGGCGCAGAAGCCCGACTGGTCGCGCTACTTCGCCAAGCAGCCCGAGATCCTCGGCTACCTGCAGGAGGTGGCCCGCGACCACGGTGTACTGCCGCACGTGCGGTTCGGCACCGAGGTCGTCGCCGCGCGCTGGGACGACACCGAGCGGGTCTGGCGGGTCGGCATCCGCCCGGCCGACGACCCCGACGCCACGCCGACCGAGCTCGTCGCCGACGTGCTGATCAGCGCCGTCGGGCAGCTCAACCGGCCCGCCTACCCGCCGATCCCCGGCCTGGACTCGTTCGCCGGACCGATGTTCCACTCGGCGCGCTGGGACCACTCCGTCGACCTCACCGACAAGCGGGTCGGGATCGTCGGCACGGGCGCGAGCGCGATGCAGATCGTCCCGGCCGTCGTCGGCGGCCCCGCGCACCTCACGGTCTTCCAGCGCTCGGCGCAGTGGGCCATCCCGAACACCAACTACCACCGGGTCCTGACCCCGCAGACGCGGGTGCTCATGGAGCAGGTGCCCTGGTACGCGGCGTGGTACCGGCTCCGGCTGATGTGGATCTACCAGGACAAGCTGCACCCGACGCTGCGCCGCGACCCCGACTGGGAGCACCCCGAGCGCTCGGTCAACGCGATCAACGACCGGCACCGCCGCTTCTTCGCCGAGCACCTCATGTCCGAGATCGCCGGACACGAGGACCGGCTGCTCGACAAGGTCATGCCGACCTACCCGCCCTACGGCAAGCGGATGCTGATCGACAACGGCTGGTTCGCCGCGCTGCGCCGCGACGACGTCGACCTCGTCACCGACGCGATCGCGCAGGTCGACGAGAAGGGCGTCGAGCTCGCCGACGGCTCCCGCGTCGACCTCGACGTCCTCGTCATGGCCACGGGGTTCCAGAGCCGCCGGATGCTCTCCCCGATGGACATCCGCGGCCGGTCCGGCCGCTCGCTGCGGGAGATCTGGGGCGACGACGACGCCCGCGCCCACCTGGGCATCACGGTGCCGGACTTCCCGAACCTGTTCATGGTCTACGGCCCGAACACCAACCTCGGGCACGGCGGCAGCGTCATCTTCCACACCGAGTGCCAGGTCGGCTACATCTCCCGGATGCTGGTGACGATGCTCGAACGCGACATCGGCACCGTCGAGGTGCGGCCCGAGGTGTGCGACGAGTACAACCGCCGCGTCGACGAGGCGCACGCCGAGCTCGTCTGGACCCACCCGGGCATGACGAACTGGTACCGCAACGCCGAGGGGCGCATCGTCACCAACTCGCCGTGGCGGCTGGTCGACTACTGGGCGATGACCCGCGAGCCGGATCTCTCCGAGTTCGTGACGACACCCCTGCCCGAGCACGCCGCGACCTGACCGCTCACGACCCGCTCGTCGACGGAAATGTCCGTTCCGTGACCGCCTGTGCCGGCGCGGCCACCTCGGCGCGGTCATTCCCTTCCCGATGCGCGTCGGACGGGTGCAGGGTGGGTATCCGCTGACGCCGAACGCGAGGACGGGGAGGACAGCGTGCCGGAGATGACGGTGGTCGCAGTGGGCATGGACCCGGCCGGGACGCAGCCCGTCCTGCTCCTGCGGGAGGTGACCGGGGCGCGCCGGCAGCTCCCGGTGCTGATCGGGCTGCCCGAGGCGGCGGCGATCGAGCTGCAACGTCAGGGGGTCGACCCGCCGCGACCGCAGACCCACGACCTGATCCGGCACGTCGTCGACGCGTTCGGGCGGCGGCTCGAACGGGTCCGGATCACCGAGCTGCGCGACGGCATCTACCACGCGGAGCTGCAGTTCGACCGGGAGACGCGGGTGTCGTCGCGGCTGACCGACGCGGTCGCCCTCGCGGTCCGCGACGGACTGCCCATCGAGGCCACCGAGGACGTGCTCGAGGCGGGCGCCGCCCCGGTCCAGCTGCTCGACCTGACCGGTGCCGACCCCGACGACGAGGACGTCGCCGACGATCCGGCCGGGCCCGCAGGGCCCGACCTCGATCCGGCGGAGAAGGCCGAGGTCGAGGAGTTCCGGCGGATGCTCGACTCGGTCTCGCCGGAGGACTTCGGCCCGTCGGGCGAGGATCCGGCGGGCGGCGAGAAGGACTAACCGGAGCTCTCCGGCTGCTTCTGCGGCTCGCTCGTCGTCAGCGGGACGGCCGAGCCCCGGACCAGGCCCAGCTGCACCGCGGGCCGGCCGAACACCGCGTCGAGCACCCAGTCCACGGCCACCCGGGTGCGGTTGCCCGGCATCGAGAGCAGGTGGTAGCCGCGGGTGACCGCGGTCGCCGGCAGCCCGGAGAGCGGGATCCCCAGCGGGTTGGCGGCGGCGTCGCGGCCGCCCAGCTCGACGACGAACCCCAGGTCGTGGTGCTTGTAGCTCCGGGCCTCGCCGACGCCCAGCGAGGCGGCGACGTTGCGCGCGGCCAGCGCGCCCTGGCGTTGCGCGTGCTGGGCGGTCATGGCGGTGAGCTCGCCGGGACGCGTCCGGTCGGGAACCGCGGCGATGTCCCCGCAGGCCGTCACGTCGGGGTGTCCGGGCACGACGAGCCGGTCGTCGACGACGAGCCTGCCCTTGTCGGTCTCGAGGCCCAGCCCGGCGACGAGCGGGTCCGGCCGCACCCCCACGCACCAGACGAGCGTGCGGCTCGCGACGTCCTCACCGCCCGTCAGCCGGACGCCCTGGGCGTGGGCCTCCTCGACGGAGGTCTCCGTGCGGATCTCGATGCCGCGCTCGCGCAGCACGCGGTCGGTCGAACGGGAGAGCCGCTCGTCCAGGCCCGGCAGCACACGTGGGGCGACGTCGACGAGCAGCCAGCGCACCCGCTGTCCCCGCAACGCCTTGTGCGCCCGGCGCAGCTGCTCGGTGAACAGGACGCCCTGCGCGGCGACCTCGGTACCGGTGTAGCCCGCGCCGACCACGACGAACGTGCACCGGGCGTCGCGGGTGGCCGGGTCGGTGGTCACCGCGGCGAGGTCGATCTGGCGGACGAGGTGGTCGCGCAGGTAGACCGCCTCGGCGATGCCGCGGAACCCGTGCGCGTGCTCGGCGACGCCGGGGATCGGCAGCAGGGCGTTGACGCTGCCCGCCGCGATCACGAGCCGGTCCCACGACGTCTCCCCGCGGCCGCCCTCGGGATCGACCCACCCGACGGTGCGCCCGTCGAGGTCGATCGCGTCGACCTTGCCGAGGACCACGTCGGCCTTGGGGAGGGCGGTCGACAGCGGCACCGACACCCTCCTGGGGTCCAGGACCCCCGTCGCGACCTCGGGCAGCAGCGGGAGGTAGAGGAAGTAGTCGGTCGAGCTGACGACGACGACCTCCGCGTCGGGCAGCCGTGCGGTCAGCCCCTTCGCGGCCGCGAACCCGGCGAACCCGCCGCCGATCACCACGATGCGCGGCCGTCCGCCCGTGCCGCGGCCGCCGGACCCTGTCGTCGCAGGCCCGTTCCCGGGCCGGCCGTTCCTCGACATGTCGACGTCCGGCGTGCCGTTCCCCGTTGCGCCCACTGCATCCCCCGCGCTCGTCGTCGGACCGCCGTCGGACCGGAGGCCGTCGGGGCCGCGCGGTCCGCGCCGATGATTCTCCGGCGCCTACCCGTGCGTCGAGGGGTCGAAAAGCGGACGGCGGATCCGACCGGAGGATCCGGCCGGGAGGCGGCCGCGCGGGAGAGGGCGGGTGTCAGTGCCCGCAGCTGCGCCCGGCGCCGGTGACCTCGTCGCCGATGCCCAGGCCGAGCGGGTCGGTGTCCCGGCCGTCGGCCGTCGGCAGCCAGCGCCCGTCGACGCACTCGTAGGCCACGCCCGGGCCGTCGGTGACGAGCGTGCGCAGGGCGGCGAGGAGCCGGTCGACGTCTGCTGCCGTCGTGCCCAGGCCCAGGCTCGCCCGGACCGCACCCTCGGCCCAGCCGGTGAGGCGGGCCAGCAGCGGGTGCGCGCAGAACTTGCCGTCGCGCACCGAGATCCCGTGCTCGGCGGACAGGTAGGCGGCGACGAGGGCCGCCGGGTAGCCGTCGACGGTCAGGCTGTGCACGCCGACCCGGTCGGGCGCGTCGTGCCAGATCCGCAGGGTCCGGACGCCGGGGATGTCGGCGAGGCCGGCGTCGAGCCGCTCGGAGAGGGCACGCTCGTGGGCGGGAGCGGCCTCGTCGATCACGGCGTCCAGCGCCTCGCACGCGGTGGCGAGCGCGACGGCACCGGGGACGTTCGGGGTCCCGGCCTCGTGCCGGTGCGGGGCGGCGGTCCAGGTGACCTCGGCGGGGGAGCCGTCGCCGACGGCGTCGACCCGCACGACGGCGCCGCCACCCGCCAGGTAGGGCGTCGCGACGTCGAGCCAGTCGCGGCGGCCGACCAGGGCGCCGGTGCCGTAGGGCGCGTAGAGCTTGTGGCCGGAGAGCGCGACGTAGTCGATGCCCGTCGCCGCGATGTCGACCCGGCGGTGCGGGGCCAGCTGAGCCGCGTCGACGACGAGGCGGGCCCCGTGGGAGTGGGCGAGGTCGGCGATCTCGGCGAGCGGCAGCACCTCGCCGGTCACGTTCGACGCCCCGGTGATCGCGACGAGTGCCGTGGGCCGGGCCTCGAGAGCGGCCCGCAGCTGGGCGAGGGTCGCGTCGACGGTGGCCGCCGCGCGCAGCACCCGGTGCTCGCCGCCGCGCCAGGCCAGCAGGTTCGCGTGGTGCTCGACGTCGAGGCACAGGACCGCGCCGGGCACCGCCCCGGCGAGCAGGTTCAGCGCGTCGGTGGTGTTGCGGGTGAAGACGACGACGTCGTCGGAGCGGGCGCCGACGAACCGGCCGACGGTCGTGCGGGCCCATTCGAGCGCAGCGGTGCAGACGGTCGACGCGTAGCCGGCGCCGCGGTGCACGCTCGCGTGGTACGGGAGCAGCGCGGCGACCCGGTCGGCCACCGAGCGCAGGGCCGGGGCGCTCGCGGCGAGGTCCAGGTTGGCGTGCGCGACGGTCGTGCCGTCGACGAGCGGGACCGGCAGCCCGGTGCCCACGAGGGCCGGGAGACAGCTGGCTGCGGGGGCCGGGAGAGCGTGCGCCGCGACGTCGGCGGGGACGGTGGGCGCGGTGGGGCGGGCGGCCTGGAGCACAACGGACACGACGGACCTCCGGTCCAACAGGGACCCGGGGCGTGTCGGCGGGTCCGCGCTTGCCGACGCGCGTTCCGCGACGGCCTGGTCGTCACCCGGAGCACCCCGCCGCGGAGGAGGGTTGCCGGCCAGCGAGCCGGGGCTTGACGCTGGCGCTCTTGACCTGAGCGAGACCGTACGGGGCGGGCCGACGGGTGCGCAACCGTGGCGGCGGTCACATTCCGGGCGGTGCGAGTCGGGTCAGCGGCTCGCCGCGGGGCTGAGCGTGCGGGCCGTCGGCGCGTCGGCGGAGAGGTCGGCGACCATGCGCCCCAGGGCGGGCGCGACGGCGAACCCGTGTCCGGAGAAGCCGGCGGCGACCACGAGCGGACCGGTCCGGTCGACGAGGAACCCGGCGTCCGGTGTGGACACGAACGTGCACGAGCGCGGCGCCGGGTCGGTGGCGTCGAGGCCCGGCAGGTAGTGCTCGACGTAGCGCTGCAGCCGTGAGAGCTGCGCGGGCTCCGGCCGCGGATCGCGCACGTCGGGTTGCCAGTCGGGGCCCGTCCCACGGAACGCGACCTTGACCCCGACCCCGGGCACCCCGATCCCGTACACCGAGGCCGGCCACCCCTGCGCGGGTCCGATGTGGTGGATCAGGGTGGGCCACCGGACGTCGCCGACCACACACGGCGTCGCGCCGACGGGACGGAAGATCGTCGGCTGCTCCTCGGTGACGCGCAGCGCCGGCAAGGCCACGAGGTCGCCGATCAGCCCGGCGGTCCAGGCGCCCGCGGCGAGCACGACCCGGCGGGCCCGGATGGTCCCGCCGGGGATCGTGATCTCGGCCAGGTCGTCGTCCAGCACGTCGACCCGTTCGACGGGCGTCGAGTGCCGCACCGTGGCACCACGCCCGATGGCCGCGGCCGTCAGCGCGGCGACGGCCTGGTCGGCGCGCAGCCGGCCTGCCGAGTCCGGCTGGTGGAGCACGGGCCCGTCGAACCGCAGCCCCGGCCACAGCCGCGAGGCCTCGGCCGACTCGAGCCACTGGTGTCGGATGCCGTGCGCGGCAAGCGATGCGGCCACGGCCGCGGTGCGCACGGGGTCGCCGTGGTCGATCCCGCCGGTGAGGTGCAGCAGCGCCGCGCCCGTCTCGTGCTCCAGCTCGCGCCACCGGTGCAGCGACTCGACCGCCAGCTCCACCTGAGCGGGTGAGGTGTGGCTCTGCCGGTAGATCCGGGTCGCGCCGTGCGAGGTGACGCGAGGGTGGCCGAGCTCGTCCTTCTCCAGGACGAGCACGTCGTGCCCGCGCCTGGCCAGCTGCCAGGCGGCGGCGGCGCCGATGACACCGCCCCCGATGACGACCACCTCCACCGACGCCGCCCGCCGTCCCGGCTGGGTTCGCGCATCGGGTGCAGGGGTCATGTGGCCCTCCGGGCGGTCGACGGGACGTGCTGGAGCGGACAGTCGTCGGCCGCGCTGTGCCCTGGTGCGCCTGCAGCGCACCGTGGGACCGTCGGGAGGAGGGCGGATGAACCGCGGTGGTCCGTCCGGGGACCCCGCGACGGGCCGCCCCGACTCAACCTGCCCGGTCCGACTGTGTCAAGCGTCGCAGCCCGGGTGGGGCACGTGTCCGGTCGCGGAGCGGCCATGGCGGGACGTCGTCGGGCACGGTGTCGTACGGTCGGGCATCCCGAAGAAGGAGCAGCCCACCGTGTCCGCAGCCGTTCCTGCCGCATCGACGTCGGCCGCCCAGCGGTCCGACACCGGCGTCCCCGCGTGGTTCACCGACGCCGTCGCGACCGAGGCGGAGCCCGGCGAGGTGCGGGTCGACGGTGTCGACGTCCGCTACCGGGCCTGGGGCCCGCCCGGCGACGGGTTGGTGCTGGTGCACGGCGGCGCCGCGCACGCGCGCTGGTGGGACCACATCGGACCGCTGCTCGCCCGGCCCGACGGCAGGCGCGTCGTCGCGGTCGACCTCTCCGGGCACGGCGACTCGGGCCGCCGCTCCGCCGGGTACGCGCTCTCGAGCTGGGCCGACGAGGTCATGGCCGTCGCCGAGGCCTCCGGCACCGGTCCGATGCCCGTCGTGATCGGGCACAGCATGGGCGGCATGGTCGCGCTGGTCGCGGCGCAGCGGCACGGCGAGCAGCTGGCGGGCGCGGTCGTCGTCGACACCCCGGTGCGCGAGCAGACGCCCGAGGAGACCGCGGCGCGGGAGCGGCGGGCGTTCGGCCCGCTGCGCGTCTACCCGACCCGGGAGGACGCGCTGAGCCACTTCCGGCTGGTGCCCGACCAGGACAGCGAGCTGCCCTACGTCGTGCGGCACATCGCCGAGCACTCGCTGCGCCCGGTCGAGGGCGGCTGGAGCTGGAAGTTCGACCCGGCCATGTTCGCGCGCACCGCGATGGCGCCCGGCGACCTCGCCGTCCCGGGCTGCCGGGTGGCGCTGTTCCGGGCCGAGCACGGGCTGGTCCCGGCCGACATGGGCGAGATGATCGTCGACCGGCTCGGCCGCGGCGTCCCGCTCATCGAGATCCCGACGGCCGCGCACCACGTCATGGTCGACGAGCCGATCGCCCTGGTCACCGGCCTGCGCGCGCTGCTGGCCGACTGGCGGCACTCGCGGGCGCACCGCCAGCCCTGACCGGCCCGGTCGGGCCCCGATCGGGCCCCCGTCGGGCCTCGGTCACCGGGGCGTCGTCCGACGGTGCCGCACGGATCGTCACGGGATCCCGCGCGCCGGTCCCTGGCCCCGGCACCGGGGACGGCGGCACGCTCGCAGCGCGCCGCCGCGGTCGCGGCAGGCGCGGTCCCCGAGGAGGCGACATGCGCAGCGGTGCGCCGGAGGTCGACGACGACCTGACCTACGAGGTCGCGACGGACGGGCTCGAGTTCCCCGAAGGCCCCATCGCGATGGACGACGGCTCGGTCGTGGTCGTCGAGATCAAGGGCGGACGGCTCACCCGGGTCGCGCCGGACGGCACCCGGACGACCGTCGCCGAGTGCGGGGGCGGCCCGAACGGCGCGGCGGTCGGCCCCGACGGCGCGTTCTACGTCTGCAACAACGGCGGGTCGACCTGGACGACCCGCAACGGGCGCGCGGTGCCCGGTGTGCAGGGCGAGGACTACGTCGGCGGCTCGATCCAGCGCGTCACCGCCGACGGCGAGGTCACCGACCTCTACACCCACGTCGACGGCCACCGGCTGCGCGGCCCGAACGACATCGTCTTCGACGACCAGGGCGGCTTCTGGTTCACCGACATGGGCAAGATCCGCCCGCGCGAGCTCGACCACGGCGGGCTCTACTACGCCACGGCCGACGGCTCGTCGATCGTCGAGGCCGTCTACCCGATGATGCAGGCCAACGGCGTGGGGCTCGCCCCGGACGGGCGGACCGTCTACGTCGCCGAGACGACGCCGGGCCGGCTGTGGGCCTTCGACCTGGACGGGCCCGGTCGCATCCGCCGCGATCCGGCGACCCGCAACGGCGGCAGGCTGCTGTACGGGTTCCCCGGGATGCGGTGGCTCGACTCGCTTGCCGTCGACGCCGACGGCAACGTGTGTGTCGCGACGCTGCAGGCCGGGGAGATCAACGTCGTCTCGCCGGGCGGCGAGCTGCTCGCGACGCGTGTCCCGCCCGGTGGGGACACCGCCATCACCAACATCTGCTTCGGCGGTCCCGACCTGCGGACGGCGTGGATCACCGCGTCGGGCACCGGCGTGCTGTGGCGCACGACGTGGGACCGCCCGGGCCTGCGGCCGGCCTACAGCGCCTGAGCGAGGGCGGCACCGCCCGCGCCGCCGCACGCAGCGACAGGGAATCCGGCACGGATCCCGCTGCCCGGCGCGGCGCGGGCGTCCACGCTGGGCCGATGGGGTCGATGGAGGGCAAGTCGGGGCTGGTCACGGGTGCGGCGAGCGGGATCGGCCGGGCCACCGCCGTGCGTGCGGCCGCCGAGGGCGCGTCGGTGCTGGTGTCGGACCTGGAGTCCGCGCGCGAGGGCGGCGAGGAGACCGTCGCGATCATCCGCAAGGCCGGCGGCACGGCCGAGTTCCAGGTCTGCGACGTGGCGCAGCCGGCCGACCACGACGCGCTCGTCGCCGGGGTCCTCGAACGCTGGGGCCGGCTCGACTTCGCGCACAACAACGCGGGCGTCGGTGGGGGCGGGAAGCTGCTGGCCGACATCGCCGACGAGGAGTTCGACCGGGTCATCGCGATCAACCTGCGCGGGGTCTTCCTCGGCATGAAGCGCCAGATCCGGGCGATGCTCGCCGGCGGCGGTGGGTCGATCGTGAACACCGCGTCGAACGCCGGGCTGCGCGGGGTGCGGCGGCTCGCGCCGTACACCGCCGCGAAGCACGGGCTGGTCGGCCTGACGAAGAACGCCGCCGTCGAGTACGCCGAGGACCTGATCCGGGTCAACGCGGTCGCCCCCGGGACGATCATGACCGGCTTCGCCCGGGGGGCGAGCCCCGAGCGGCTGGCGCAGATCATGAAGCCGCAGGCGTTGCAGCGCATCGGCGAGCCCGAGGAGGTCGCCGCCGCCGTCGTCTGGCTGATGTCCGACGACGCCTCCTTCGTCACCGGCGTCACGCTGCCCGTCGACGCGGGGTCGGTCGCGGGCTGGTGACCCGTCCGCCGGGCCCCGCTCGGGACTTCCCGACCGTGTTCGCCCAGCCGCTCAGCTCGGGCACCCTCGGCATGATCATCTCGCCGGCCGCGCTGACGCGGTACGGCGACGACATCGGCAACCACCCCGTCGGGGCCGGGCCGTTCGTGCTGAAGAGCTGGGTGCGCGACAACAAGATGGAGCTGGTCCGCAACCCGGACTACTGGCAGCAGGGCAAGCCCTACCTCGACGGCGTCGAGATCCGGCCGCTGCCCGACACCGACAGCCGCTACACGACGATGACCAACGGCGACGTCGACATGATCAACGGCGGCTTCAACCAGGAGCTCGTGCGCGCCTTCACCAACCCGGACCTGCGCGTCTACTACGGGCCCGGCAGCGGCGGCGTGCTGAACTACTTCAACGTCACGAAGGCGCCGTTCGACGACCCACGGATGCGTGCGGCGGCCGTCGCCGCGATGGACCCGCAGGCCCTGGGCGCCAGCTTCTTCTCCAACCAGCTCGTCGCCGCCGACAGCCTGTTCGACGGCTCCACGAGGTGGCACACCCCGGCGGCGTCCGACGCCTACCCGCGCTACGACCAGGCCCGCGCGAAGGACCTCGTGGCGCAGTACGTCGCGAGCGGCGGCGACCCGACGTTCAGCTACTTCACCGACCGGTCCTCGGTGCCGCTCGGGGAGTTCGTGCAGGCGTCGATGGCCGCGATCGGGGTCACGGTGCACGTGCAGTACTTCGACCTCGCGCAGTTCGCCGGCAACGTCCTGCAGGCGGGCGACTTCCAGATGGCCAGCGGCCTGTCCGCGTTCGACCACCCGTTCCCCGGGGCGGGCCGGATCGTGCAGACCGGCGGCTCGGTCAACTACGGCAAGTACTCCAACCCGCAGGTCGACACGCTGCTGGCCGACGCCGCAGCCACCACCGACCCCGACCGGCGGGCGTCGGACTACCAGCAGGTCGAGCTCGCGGTGAACAAGGACCTGCCGATCCAGTGGCTCTCGCGCAGCTACCTGTCGACGATCACCAAGCCCTCGGTCAAGGGCGTCGACCGCTACGTCACGCGGGACCTGTACTTCGCGGGCATGTGGAAGGAGCAGTCGTGAGGTTCTCCGAGTTCGGGACGGGCCTGCAGTTCCCGGAGGGGCCCGTCGTGATGCCCGACGGGTCGGTCGTCGTCGTCGAGATCAAGCGCGGCACACTGACCCGGATCGCGCCCGACGGGACGCTGTCGGTCGTCGCCGAGTGCGGTGGCGGGCCCAACGGGGCGGCCCTGGGCCCGGACGGCGCGTTCTACGTCTGCAACAACGGCGGGTTCTCCTGGAGCGAGCGCGACGGTCTCACCGCTCCCGGCCCGCAGCCGGCGGGCTACATCGGCGGCCGTATCCAGCGCGTCACCCCCGACGGCGAGGTCACCGACCTCTACACCCACGTCGACGGTGTCGGGCTGCGCGGGCCCAACGACATCGTGTTCGACGACGACGGCGGGTTCTGGTTCACCGACATGGGCAAGCAGCGGCCACGCGACATCGACCACGGCGGCCTCTACTACGGGCGTGCCGACGGCTCGTGGGTCACCGAGGTCGTCTTCCCGCTGGTGTCGGCCAACGGGGTGGGCCTCTCCCCGGACGGCCGGTACGTGCACGTCTCGGAGACCGTGTCGGGGCGGCTGTGGTCGTGGGAGATCGAGAGCCCCGGGAAGGTGAAGGCCGACCCGTCGTCGCGGGCCCGGCACGGCGGGCGGCTGCTCCACGGCTCCGCGGAGTACCAGTGGTTCGACTCGCTCGCCGTCGAGGCGGGCGGCAACGTCTGCGTCGCGACGCTGTACACGGGCCTGATCAGCGTCGTCTCGCCGGAGGGCGGCCTGGTCGAGGAGGTCCCGATCCCGGGGGAGGACATCTTCGTCACCAACATCTGCTTCGGTGGCGACGACATGCGGACGGCGTACGTGACCTCGTCGGGGCGCGGCGTGCTGTACCGGACGACGTGGCCGCGGCCGGGGCTGGCGCTGCCGTACGGCTGACCCTGTTCCGGCCCGCCTGTCCGCACGCAACCCCACGGTCGTGCCGGCGCCCGTGGGCGGCTGTGGGGTTGCGCGCCGTCGTCCGGGTGCAACCTGACGGTCGTGCTCACCGCCGGCGGCGGCCGTCAGGGTGCGACGACTGCGCGGGATCGCACGTCTTCGTGCGCGGCGGCCATTCCGCGGCACGCCAGCGGCTGCCGACGATGGACCCATGTCGACCGCCGCTCCCGACCCCGTCGAGCTCTACCGGCAGATGGTGCGCATCCGCGAGTTCGAGGAGCGGGTGAAGAGCTCGTTCGCCGACCATCCCGGTGTCATCCGCGGGCACACGCATCTCGCCGACGGCGCCGAGGCGTCGATCGTGGGGTCGATCGCGGCGATCCGGCCCGGCGACCAGGTCATGGCCACCTACCGCTGCCACGGCTACCCCATCGCGCTCGGCACCGACACGACGGCGATGCTCGCCGAGATCTACGGGCGCGCGACGGGGCTGTGCGGTGGCTACGGCGGCTCGATGCACCTGGCCGACCCGGAGCGCGGCTTCCTCGGCACGTCGGGCATCGTCGGACAGTCGATCCCGCAGGCCACCGGCGCCGCCTACGCCGCGCAGGTCCGGC
>Ga0182736_1002032_pt1 | contig 16822 bp, 13 predicted proteins | sample eDN5th30CKraftBY_FD_128882 | JGI IMG/M metagenome (GOLD analysis project Ga0182736, IMG submission 128882) | Enriched backyard soil microbial communities from Emeryville, California, USA - eDNA 5th pass 30_C Kraft BY (version 2) (version 2) | ecosystem: Environmental > Terrestrial > Soil >... | reverse complement strand
TGTTCCTCGCGGCGGTGGCGGCGGGCACGATCATCGGCGGTCCGGTCGGCGACAAGGTCGGGCGCAAGGCGGTGATCTGGGTGTCGATTCTCGGCGTCGCGCCGTTCACGCTCTTGATGCCTTACGCGAACCTGTTCTGGACGGGCGTGCTGTCGGTGATCATCGGGCTCGTGCTGGCATCGGCGTTCTCGGCGATTCTCGTGTATGCGCAGGAACTGATTCCGGGCAAGGTCGGGATGGTCGCGGGCTTGTTCTTCGGATTCGCGTTCGGCATGGGCGGCGTGGGCGCGGCGGTGCTCGGGCATCTCGCGGATGCGACCAGCATCGATTATGTGTACAAGGTTTGCGCGTTCCTGCCGTTGCTGGGCGTGTTGACGGTGTTGTTGCCGAAGACGCATGAAGGGAAGGCGAAGGCCTGAGCGCACGCGATGACGATCACAACGGGCACGCCGGACCGCGTGCCCGTTGTGTTTTGGGCGCTCAGTTTCCCAACGCCTCCCTCACCTGCATCAACGCGCCCGGATCCTCGATCGTCGGCAGCTCGCCCGGATCGCGCCCTTCCGCCAACGCCGCGATCGCGCGTCGCAGCAGCTTCCCCGAACGCGTCTTCGGCAGCATCGTCACGAAATGCACGCGCGCCGGACGCGCGATCGCGCCGAGCTGCGAATCCACCGCGTGACACAACTCCGCTTCCATGCCCTCGCGCGCGCCCGGCGCATTGATGCGATCGGCATCGCGCAGCACGACGAACGCCGCGGCCGCCTGCCCCTTCACGGAATCGGCGATGCCGACCACCGCGACCTCCGCGACCGCCGGATGCGCCGACAAGGCCTCTTCGATCTCGCGCGTGCCGAGCCGATGCCCCGCCACGTTGATGACATCGTCGGTGCGGCCGAGGATCGACACGTAGCCGTCCTCGTCCTGCACACCCCAGTCGAAGGTCGAATAGACCATCTGATTCGGCACGCTCTTCCAGTACGTGTCGACGAAGCGCTGGTCGTCGCGCCACACCGTCTGCATGCAGCCCGGCGGCAGCGGATACGCCAGCGTGACGACGCCCTTCTCGCCGGGCGCGCAGGCATCGCCGGTCGCTTCGTTGCGCAGCGTGAGATTGAAGCCCATCGACGGTACGCCCGGCGAGCCGAGCTTCGACGGCAATTCTTCGATGCCGCGCGGAATCGCGATCATCGGCCAGCCGGTTTCCGTCTGCCAGTAATTGTCGATGACGGGCTTTTTCAACGCGCTCTGGATCCAGTGCGCAGTCGGCTCGTCGAGCGGCTCGCCCGCGAGAAACAGCGTGCGCAGGCTCGACAGATCGTATTTCTCCATCAGCGCCGGATCCTGCTTCTTCAGCACGCGGATCGCGGTCGGCGCGGTGAACATCAGATTGATCTTGTACTGCTGGACGAGCCGCCACCAGATGCCGCCGTCGGGACGAATCGGCGTGCCTTCGTACATCACGGTCGTGAGGCCGGCGATCAGCGGCGCATAAATGATGTAGCTGTGCCCCACGACCCAGCCGATGTCCGATGCGGTGAACATCGTGTCGCCCGGCGCGCCCTGAAAGATGTGCTCCATCGATGCGGCGAGCGCGACCGCGTAACCGCCGACATCGCGCTGCACGCCCTTCGGCCTGCCCGTCGTGCCGGACGTGTAGAGCACGTACGACGGCTCGTTCGATTCGAGCCATTCGCACGGCACGTGCGCGTCGAAAAATTGCTCGCGCAGCGGTTCGTACGCGACGAGATAACTCGCCTGCAAGCGCTCGGGCGCGAGTTGCCGGTCGATCAAGAGCACTTGCGGCACCTTGTATTCGGCGCGCGAGAGCGCTTCGTCGACGAGCGGCGTGTAGTCGATCACCTTGCCCGCGCGCGCGCCGGCATCGGCGGTGACGATGAGCGCAGGCTCGGCATCGTCGATGCGCGCCGCGAGATTCGGCGCCGCGAAGCCGCCGAACACGACCGAGTGGATCGCGCCGATGCGCGCGCACGCGAGCATCGCGAAGAGCGCTTCGGGAATCATCGGCAGATAGATGAGCACGCGATCGCCCTTCTTCACGTGCAGCGAGCGCATGACGGCGGCCATGCGGTTCACTTCCGCGTGCAGCTCGGCGTAGGTGTAGCGGCGCTCGATGCCCGTTTCCGTCGATACGTAGACGAGCGCGTCCTGTTGCGCACGCGACGCGAGATGCCGATCGACGGCGTTATGGCACAGATTGGTCTTGCCGCCGACGAACCACCGCGCGAACGGCGGCTTGCTGCGGTCGAGCACCCGCTCGAACGGCGTCTGCCAGTGAATGCGACGGGCCTGTTCGGCCCAGAACGCATCGGGCTCGTCGATCGACCGTCGATACGCTTCTCGGTAAGTCGGCATGCGCGTCCTCTGCAAAGCGGCGTTGGCTGAGCCCTGAGCATAGAGCAGCCGTCCAACCCGCGCCAGACCGGGCGCGCCCTGATCGGTCCGGCGCGTCAGAGCGCCCGGGTTCGCGCTGCGGCGCGGCCCTCGGACGCAGTGTGCTTGAGCAGCACCGGCGCAAGCTCGCCCGCGACGCGCATGCTCGACACGACGACCGTTCGTACGCCGCATCCGTCCGTCAATGCGCGCAGCGTTTCTCGCGTGCTCGCGCGCGCCTCGATGCGCGGTTCGATCAGGATCAGGCCGCGGCAGTACGCGGCCAGCATCGCGCGATGCGTGCGCATCCACGCGGCGCGCAGACGGGCGTCGTCGGCGGTTTCGTTTGCGTCGTGCTCGGCCACGAGAACGAAAGGCGTCGCGAGGGACACGAGACGGCGCATCTGCGCGCCCCATGCGAACGCATAGCCCGGTTTCACGGCGCGCGGACGCAGGCGCACGAGCGGGAATCGGCTCGCGTCGAAAAGACGCTCGTCGAGTTCGATGGATTTCGGTGCAAGGTCGGCGGCGTTCACAGCGGTTTCGGACTCCAGTAGTTGAGCGCGGCGACGAGCGACGGCCAGCGGGAACGCCGCGGCACCACGCGTTTCTTGGGCTGCGTGGCGCGTGGCGCGCGGCGAGCCGATTCCTGCGCCGCCTGCGCCGCCTGCGCCGTCGCCTCCGTCCACGCGCGGCGCGTGGTTTCGAGCACCTTCGCGGCGTTCGCCGAAACAGCGCGACGCTCGCCCCGCTCGCCGCTTTCGGACGCCGGGCGCGCTTCGCCCATCGTGCCGATGGCGGTGAAATCGTTGGTCATGTCGTCGGGCCTCCTGTGTCTGCCTCACGGTGTGCGAGTCATTGTATTGAGAATCATTCTCAACTACAAGCAGGATTTTCGACGATGCGCCGCCCCCGGAAAGCCGCGTCCGCGTGGGATTCGGCGCTCGATCAGCCGGCAGCGCGGAGAAAGCGCGACAAAATGCCCGACGAGTAAGTCGCGGCGATCGACGTCAGAAATTCGGTGAACGATAGCGGCGCGGCGGCGTCCGCCGCATCGGAAATGGTCCGCACGACCGCGCACGGCACGCCGTGCTCGTAGCAGACCTGCGCGATGGCCGCGCCTTCCATTTCGACCGCGAGCGCGTCGGGCAGCGCGTCGCGCAAGCCGAAGAGCGCGTCGTGGCTCGCGATGAAGCGATCGCCGCTCACGATCAGCCCGCGATGCACGCGCGGCCCGGCGACGGCGAAGCGCTCCGTCAGCGTACCGCCCTCGTCGGCGATGAACGCATCGGCGGCGGCGGCGAGCGCATCGGAAAGCGCGCGATCGGCGTCGAAGCGCGCGCGGTCGAGCAGCGGCACTTCGTAGCGCGGAAAGAGCGGCGATGCGTCGAGATCATGCTGCAGCAAAGCATCGGCGATGACGACATCGCCCACTTGCACGTCCGCCCGCACGCCGCCCGCGACGCCTGTGAAAACGATGGCATCGGTTTCGAACACATGGATGAGCGCGCTCGCGGTCGCGGCCGCCGCCACCTTGCCGATGCGCGCGAGCGTGACGACGGCCGGCAGCCCATGCGCGTCGCCGACGTAATACTCGCGCTGGCCGAGCGTCACGGTGCGAACTTCGCCTGCCGAGCGCATCTGCGCGATGAGGTCGCCCAGTTCCTGCGGCAGCGCCGCCATGATGCCGAGCCGCTTCGTCTTCATTCGACGGCCTGCAGTTTCGCCACGGCCAGCGCGAGCCACTTTTCGCCGTGGCGCTTGAAGCGCACTTGCGCGCGCGCGTCGCCGCCCGAGCCTTCCAGCGCGGTCACGGTGCCTTCGCCGAACTTCGTATGGAACACGGCCTGGCCGACCTTGAAGCCGGATTCCGCCGCGCGCTGCTCGTTGGCGAACGACGGCAATGCCGCGCTGGCGCCCTGATCCCGCGCATAGCCGGAAGAACCGCCGCGCTCCTGTCCGGGACGCGCAAACCAGTCGCGGCCCCAGCCGGCGTTGTCGGCGCGTCCGCCCCAGCGCGCGCCCGCCTCCATCTTCGGCGTGAGCCACTTGAGCGAGCCTTCGGGCAATTCGTCGAAGAAACGCGAACGGATGTTGTAGCGCGTCTGGCCGTGCAGCATGCGGCTCTGCGCGAACGACAGATAAAGCCGCTCTTTCGCGCGCGTGATCGCCACGTACATGAGACGCCGCTCTTCCTCCAGCCCGTCCGATTCCTGCGCGCTGTTCTCGTGCGGGAACAAGCCCTCTTCCAGCCCGGTGATGAACACCGCCGTGAATTCGAGGCCCTTGGCCGCGTGCACGGTCATCAGTTGCACGGCGTCCTGGCCGGCCTGCGCCTGGTTGTCGCCGGCTTCGAGCGATGCGTGCGACAGGAAGCCGGCGAGCGGCGTCATCGTGTCGGGATTCTGCGCAGGATCGGCGATGCCGGGCGCATCGAGCACTTCGATCTCGCCGTCCTCGCTGACGATCTCCGGCAGCGCCGACGCGCCCGGACGCAGCGGAATCGAGCGCGCGGGCGTATCGAGCCCGTAGCCTTCCTCGCTGACGAACGCCGCCGCCGCATTCACGAGTTCCTGCAAGTTCTCGAGCCGATCCTGGCCCTCGCGCTCGGTTTCGTAGAACGCGGCGAGACCGCTCGCGCGCACGACGTATTCGACGGTTTCCGGCAGGCTCATCTGCTGCGTTTCGGCGCGCATTTTCGCGATGAGCGTCGCGAATGCGCCGAGGCTCGTGCCCGCCTTGCCGGTGACGTACGGCACGGCGGCGGCCATCGAACAGTTGTAGAGACGCGCCGCGTCGGCCACTTGCTCGATGGAGCGCGCACCGATCCCGCGCGTCGGGAAATTGACGACGCGCGCGAAGGCAGTGTCGTCGTTCGGATTGTCGATGAGACGCAAATACGCGAGCGCATGCTTCACTTCCTGCCGCTCGAAGAAGCGCAGACCGCCATACACGCGATACGGAATGCCCGCGTTCACGAGCGTATGTTCGATGGTCCGCGACTGCGCGTTGCTGCGATAAAGCACCGCGACCTCGCCGCGCGACACGCCCGTATTGATGAGCGCCTTGATTTCCTCGACGATCCAGCCCGCTTCCTGCGAATCCGTTGCGGCCTCGTAGACGCGCACCGGCTCGCCGTGTCCCGCGTCGGTGCGCAGATTCTTGCCGAGCCGGTTGGCGTTGTTGGCGATCAGATAGTTCGCGGTATCGAGAATATGGCCGTGCGAGCGATAGTTCTGCTCCAGCTTGATGAGATTGCGCACGCGGAATTCGCGCTCGAAATCGTGCATGTTGCCGACGTTCGCGCCGCGGAACGCGTAGATCGACTGGTCGTCGTCGCCGACCGCGAAGATCGCGTTGTGCTCGCCCGCGAGCAGCTTGAGCCACGCGTACTGCAGCTTGTTCGTGTCCTGAAACTCGTCGACGAGAATGTTGCGAAAGCGCGCCTGATAATGCGCGCGCAGCGGCGGATTGTGCGCGAGGAGTTCATAACAGCGCAGCAGCAGCTCGGGAAAATCGACGACGCCTTCGCGCTGGCATTGCTGATCGTAGGCTTCGTAAAGCTCGACGAACTTGCGATTGAACGCATCGGTGGCGTCGACGTCTTTCGGACGCAGGCCCTGCTCCTTCGCGTTGTTGATGAAGTACTGCAGATTCTTCGCCGGATACTTCTCGTCGTCGACGTTCAGGCCTTTCATCAGCCGCTTGATCGCGGACAGCTGGTCGGCCGTGTCGAGAATCTGGAATGTCTGCGGCAGGCCGGCGTCGCGGTAATGCGCGCGCAGCATGCGGTTGCACAAGCCGTGAAACGTGCCGATCCACATGCCGCGCGTATCGATGGGCAGCAGCGCGGACAGGCGCGCCATCATCTCGCGCGCGGCCTTGTTCGTGAAGGTGACGGCGAGCACGGTCGGCGGCGACGCGTAGCCCTGCTGGATCAGCCACGCGATGCGCGTGATGAGCACGCGCGTCTTGCCGCTGCCGGCGCCCGCGAGAATGAGCGCGGGCTCGTCCGGGAGCGTCACGGCGGCGAGTTGTTCGGGATTCAGATTCGCGAGCAGGTCGGGCATGGGAAAGAGGCGTCGAGGTAAGCGAGCATTATAAATGTCCGGTTCTTCGACGACTTTCCGCGTCGCCCATCGCAGCCGACACTCGATTACGGCGCAGACGGCCTACTTTCCATGGATTGTTGCATTTTCTGGGCCGCGTCCGCGCCTAGCGTATTTCGCACACGTCCGTTCACAAGCGTGTTCAGAAATTTGTCATCGAAGCCATTCGCCACTTTCCAGGCGTCCCGATCCCGCTCGAACACGAATTCGCCCTTGAGCTGCACGTATGGCATCGCACCGATAACGCTCAACAGATTGTCCTTATAGTCGACCAAAACCGGACATGCGTAGGAATGGTCATCGATCCTGCGGCAATCCGCTGCCGGAAGCACGCCGATGACCCTCGCTTCCATCGTCCTCGGCACATCTTCCCCGTACACCGGTTTGTGATACGACGGCGACCGTCTGCCCACGCGATCGTCGATTCCCTTGATTCCCGCGATGACCGCTGCGCGAATCGCGTCGCGGCCGAGCGGGGCGCCCAACGCCTTGTTCAGCCCGGCCTCGTTGTAGCGCGCGGCCACGTATTCGTACGGATAGGTATGCACTTCGAACTCACCATTCTTTTCCCTGGGCCGGATCACGTAGCCTATGGGGCTCGTCGCCTCCCCCGCTTTGATGACCGCTGTGCAACCGCGCGATCTGTCGCCATCGTCGTAGCCCACTTCCTGGAAATCCGAAAATCGTTGCGTCAAATCGCGGTCATCGTTCAGCGACAGGCCCGGACGTTTCGTGGCGAGATCGGTCTTCGATTGGACGCCGATCCGGAACAGCGCGTCCTTCGTGCTGCTTGCCGCGCAGGATGGCGTGCTTGCCGACCAGAGGGTGTAGGCCCCGACCGCCGCGAAGATCACGCAAAACGCCGATGCATATCCGATCATGCGACGTTTCACCTTCTTGCGCGTGCGCGCGGCGAACGCCGCGAATGGCGCCCGGAAACGCGGGTCGATCTGCCCGACGACCGACTCGTACTGCAACAAGTCCTCGGGCGCCTTGTCCGTCTCCAGCGTTTCCACGAAACGGACCGCCGCCGCTTCCGCCGCTTGCTCATCCAGGAAACCTTCTTGAATGAGCCAGTCGAGCATCGCGCGCGCGGAATCGAAGCGCAGGTCGATCTCCGACATCTGGTCCATCGACTCTAGCACCCGCAGGGCCGTTTTATCGTCGATATAGCCGCAACTATTCAACACTGCCAAAGTCTGCAAGCGGACCATGCCCGCGACGCTAACCTTCTGACACTCCTGATCTGTGGTCATCTCGCCCCTTTCTCTTGCGCCACTCGTGCCGGATGCACGCGTGCGAATCCGCCAGCGTAGAACCATGGCTTTTTGCGATACAGGGACAGAGCGCGCTTTTGACAATTACTTCCAGATATCGCTCTTACGGGGCACTCGGGCACCGTACGAGTAGGCCACGTGGGCACCGCTATAATTGACGGATTCCCTGCTTTCAGATCTAGACGAACGACGACATGAGCGACAACACACTGGCAAAAAGCTTCGAGCCTCAAAACATCGAGTCCCAATGGGGCCCGGAATGGGAAAAGCGCGGATACGCCGCTCCCACGTTCAAGGAAGGCGCGAAGAATTTCTCCATCCAGTTGCCGCCGCCGAACGTCACCGGCACGCTGCACATGGGGCACGCGTTCAACCAGACCATCATGGATGGCCTGACGCGCTATCACCGCATGCTGGGCGAAAACACGCTGTGGGTGCCGGGCACGGACCACGCGGGCATCGCGACGCAGATCGTCGTCGAACGCCAGCTCGATGCGCAAGGCATCTCGCGCCATGACCTCGGCCGCGAAGAGTTTCTGAAGCGCGTCTGGGCGTGGAAGCAGCAATCCGGCTCGACCATCACGAATCAGGTTCGGCGTCTGGGCGCATCGATCGACTGGTCGCGCGAATACTTCACGATGGACGACAAGATGTCGGCCGCCGTGCGCGACGTGTTCGTCACGCTCTATAAACAAGGGCTGATCTATCGCGGCAAGCGGCTCGTGAACTGGGACCCGGTGCTCGGCACCGCCGTGTCCGATCTCGAAGTCGTGAGCGAAGAAGAAAACGGCAGCCTGTGGCACATCAACTATCCGCTGCCGGACGGTTCCGGTCATCTGACGGTCGCGACCACGCGCCCGGAAACCATGCTGGGCGACACCGCCGTGATGGTGCATCCGGAAGACGAGCGTTATCAGCATCTGATCGGCAAGACGGTGACGTTGCCGCTATGCGATCGCGAAATCCCGATCATCGCGGATGAATACGTCGATCGCGAATTCGGCACCGGCGTCGTCAAAGTCACGCCCGCGCACGACTTCAACGACTACGCCGTCGGCCAGCGCCACAAGCTGCCGCAGATCGAAATTCTCACGCTCGACGCGAAGATCAACGACAACGCGCCTGAAAAATATCGCGGCATGGATCGCTTCGACGCGCGCAAAGCCGTCGTGAAAGATCTCGAAGCGCTCGGCCTGCTCGAATCCGTCAAGCCGCACAAGCTGATGGTGCCGCGCGGCGACCGCACCAACGTGGTCATCGAACCGATGCTGACGGACCAGTGGTTCGTCGCGATGAGCAAGCCGGCGCCCGAAGGCACCTTCAATCCGGGCAAGTCGATCACGGAAACGTCGCTCGATGTCGTGCGCAACGGCCAGATCAAGTTCGTGCCGGAGAACTGGACGACCACCTACTATCAGTGGCTCGAAAACATCCAGGACTGGTGCATTTCGCGCCAGTTGTGGTGGGGCCATCAGATTCCCGCGTGGTACGGCGAGAACGGCGAGATTTTCGTCGCGAAGACCGAAGAAGAAGCCCGCGCCGAAGCCGACGCGCAAGGCTACAAAGGCGCACTCAAGCGCGATGAAGACGTGCTCGACACCTGGTTCTCGTCCGCGCTCGTGCCGTTTTCGTCGCTCGGCTGGCCGAACGAGACGAAGGAACTGAAGGCGTTCCTGCCGTCGTCGGTGCTCGTGACAGGCTTCGACATCATCTTCTTCTGGGTCGCCAGAATGGTGATGATGACCACGCATTTCACCGGCAAGGTGCCGTTCGACACCGTCTATGTGCACGGACTCGTGCGCGACGCCGAAGGCCAGAAGATGTCGAAGAGCAAGGGCAACACGCTCGACCCGATCGATATCGTCGATGGCATCGACCTCGAATCGCTCGTCGCCAAGCGCACGACCGGCCTCATGAATCCGAAGGCCGCCGCGCAGATCGAGAAGAAGACGCGCAAGGAATTCCCCGAAGGCATTCCGTCGTTCGGCACCGACGCGCTGCGCTTCACGATGGCCTCGATGGCCACGCTCGGCCGCAACGTGAACTTCGATCTCGCGCGCTGCGAGGGTTATCGCAACTTCTGCAACAAGCTCTGGAACGCCACGCGTTTCGTGCTGATGAACTGCGAGGGCCACGATTGCGGTTTTGCGAATCCGGGCGCGTGCAAACCAGGCGATTGCGGCCCTGGCGGCTACACGGATTACTCGCAGGCGGATCGCTGGATCGTGTCGCTGCTTCAGCGCGTGGAAGCCGAAGTGGAAAAGGGTTTCGCGGACTATCGTTTCGACAACGTCGCGAGCGCGATCTACAAATTCGTGTGGGACGAGTACTGCGACTGGTATCTCGAACTCGCGAAGGTGCAGATCCAGACCGGCACGCCCGAGCAGCAGAGGGCGACGCGTCGCACGCTCTTGCGTGTGCTCGAAACGGTGCTGCGCCTCGCGCATCCGATCATTCCTTTCATCACGGAAGCGTTGTGGCAGAAGGTTGCCCCTCTCACCGACGCCTTCCCGCAAGGCGCGAAGGAAGGCGAAGTCTCGATCATGACGCAGCCTTATCCGCGCGCCGAGCAGAAAAAGATCGATGAATCGTCAGAACAGTGGGCTGCCGAACTGAAGAGTGTCATCGATGCATGTCGTAATCTACGTGGCGAAATGAATCTGTCGCCCGCGGTGAAGGTGCCGTTGCTCGCGCACGGCGACGCGGCGCGCCTCACCGCGTTCGCACCGTATATCGCTGCCCTCGCGCGTCTTTCCGAAGTGAAGATCATCGACGACGAAGCCGCCCTCGACAAGGAAGCTCATGGCGCGCCCGTCGCGATCGTCGGCACGAGCAAGCTCGTGTTGAAAGTCGAAATCGATATCGCCGCGGAACGCGAGCGCCTGACCAAGGAAGTGGACCGTCTGACGGCCGAGATCGCAAAATGTAACGCGAAACTCGGAAACGAAAGCTTTGTTTCAAAAGCGCCGGCCGCTGTCGTTGAACAGGAGCGTAAAAGGCTGGCAGAATACGGAACCACTATCGAGAAGCTTCAGGCCCAATTATTGCGTCTGCCTGCTTGAATTTGAGGGTTCGAATCATTTATCGATCCGCTCCGTCTGTCTCGACGTTCCATTGATTAAGAGGATCAGGGTCATCACATGCTAAAAGTTACCAAAGCGGTTTTCCCCGTCGCAGGTCTGGGCACGCGGTTCCTTCCCGCGACCAAGGCCAGCCCGAAGGAAATGCTGCCTGTCGTCGACAAGCCGCTGATTCAGTACGCGGTCGAAGAAGCAATGGCGGCCGGCATTACCGAAATGATCTTCGTGACGGGACGCAGCAAGCGCGCCATCGAAGATCACTTCGACAAGTCCTATGAGATCGAAGCGGAACTCGAAGCGCGCGGCAAGGACAAGCTGCTCGAACTCGTGCGCAGCATCAAGCCGAGCCATGTCGACTGCTTCTACGTGCGTCAGGCCGAAGCGCTCGGTCTCGGCCACGCTGTGCTCTGCGCGGAGAAGCTCGTCGGCGACAATCCGTTCGCCGTGATCCTCGCGGACGACTTGCTGTACGGCAAGCCGCCCGTCATGTCGCAGATGATCGAAGTCTTCGATCACTATCACAGCTCGGTGATCGGCGTCGAAGAAATCCCGCCGGAGGATTCGAAGTCCTACGGCATCATCGACGGCAAGGAATGGGAAGACAACATCTTCAAGCTGTCGGGAATCGTCGAAAAGCCGGAACCCGCCGTGGCGCCGTCGAACCTGGGCGTAGTCGGCCGGTACGTGCTGAAGCCGCGCATCTTCGATCACATTCGCGCGCTGAAGCCGGGCGCGGGCGGAGAACTGCAACTGACGGACGCGATTCAATCGCTGCTGTCGGATGAGCAAGTGCTCGCGTACAAGTATCAGGGCACGCGCTTCGATTGCGGCAGCAAGCTCGGCTATCTGAAGGCGACGGTCGAGTTCGCGCTGCGTCATCCGGAAGTGAAGCAGGAATTCGAGGAATATCTGCGCAATCGCGCGCCGATTCTCGAAGACTGACTTTCTGGCCGGATCGGATGAAAAAAATGCCCGTCACCTGCGTGACGGGCATTTTGCTTTTGGGCGTTTGCTTGTGCGTTCGTTGGCTTCAACGCCGGCGCATCAGGAAGATGAACGTCTTGTCCTGTGCGGTCGATTCGACGATCTCGTTGCCGGTCTGCTTCGCGAAGGCCGCGAAATCGCGTTGCGATCCCGGGTCGGTCGCGAGCACTTTCAAAATCTGACCGCTCGTCATGTCGGCGAGCGCCTTCTTTGCCCGCAAAATCGGCAACGGGCAGTTGAGCCCGCGCGCGTCGACTTCCTTGTGAACTTCCATCGCGATTGAACCTTTGTTTGCCGGTGAGGGGAGCGCTCGTGAAGGTTCGATTTTAACGCAGAGGTCAAAACTCCACCGCCCGCCCACTCTCATAAGCCTGCCGCATCGCAATACCAATGCGCGTCGCCTCTCTTGCATCGTCGAGCGTCAGCCCCGTCGGCTGCCCTTGCCGAAGCAACCCGACGAACGCCTGCGCCTCGCGCAAAAACGCATCCTCGAAGCGCTCGAAGAACGTCGGCGTGCAGGCATTGCGCACGCCCTGCGCATCCGCGATTTCCACGTGATTCGCCCGCGGATTGCGTCCCACCGACAGCGCGCCCGCCGTGCCGATCACTTCCGTCTGCGTGTCGTGCCCATGCGCCATCGTCCGCGACGCATACAGCACCGCGAGCCGTCCGTCATCGAACTCGATCGTGCCCACGCCATTGTCGATGTCATTGCACTCGCGCAAGCCTTCGTGAATCGCGATGGTTCCGCTCGCATACACGCGTTTCGCGCGCGGATTGCCGAGCAGCCAGCGCGCAAGATCGATGTCGTGCACGCTGCAATCGAGAAACAGCCCGCCCGATGTCGGCGCGAATCGCACGAAGAAGCCATCGGGATCGTTCTTGTCGCAGGTCTGCGAGCGCACCATGAACGGCCGGCCGATCGCGCCGCTCGCGACGCGATCGAACGCATCGCGATAGCTCGCATCGAAGCGCCGCACGAAGCCGATCATCACATGCAGATGCGGATGCCGCGCGTGCTCTTCGATCACCGCGTCGCATTCGGCGAGATCGAGCGACAGCGGCTTCTCGCAGAACACATGCTTGCCCGCGCGCAACGCGGCGATGATCTGCCGCGCATGCAGCGACGTCGGCGTGACGAGCCACACGGCATCGACGGAGGCATCGGCGAGCAGTTCATCGTAATCCGCATAAAGCGACAACTCGGGAAGACTCGACGAAGCCCACTCGCGCTCGTCCACAACCGGACTGCACGCCGCGACGAGTTTCGCGCCCGGCACGCGCCACGCGAGATTCTCCGCATGCCGGCGCCCGAGCCGCCCCAGTCCGGCGATGCCGAAGCGCACCGCGCTCATGCGACATTCTCCCCGAGCTTGACGATGCGCTTCTCGCGCCACGACAAGGTCGCCGCTTCGGCGAGTTCGAGCGCCTTGAGGCCATCGGCGACGGTGGTTCGCACCGGTTTGCCGTTGCTGACCGCATCGAAGAAATGCGCGATTTCCGCCGCATACGCCGCGCGATAACGTTCGAGAAAGAACGCCTCGGGCTTGTCGCTCGACACCGACGCCGACGTGTACGCGGTGACTTCCGTCGGCCGCACATTGCCCGCCTGCAGCATGCCCGCGCTGCCGAGCAGCTCGAAGCGCTGATCGTAGCCATACGCCGCGCGCCGCGCCGTATTGATCTGGCACAGACGCCCGCGCTTCGTGCGAATCGTGACCGCGGTCGAATCGATATCGCCCGCTTCGGCGATGGCCGCATCGCTCAAGCAACTGCCCGTCGCGTGCAGCGTGTCGGCTTCGTCGTCGAGAATCCAGCGGAAGATGTCGAAGTCGTGAATCAGCATGTCCTTGAAGATGCCGCCCGAATGCAAGATGTACTCGACCGGCGGCGCGCCCGGATCGCGGCTCGTCACGATCAGCATTTCCGGATCGCCGATCTCGCCCGCGTCGATACGCGCCTTCAACGCCGAGAACGTCGGATCGAAGCGACGCTGAAAGCCGATCATGCAGACGACGCCCGCCTTCTCGACAGCATCGGCGCACGCGCGCGCACGCTCGGTCGTGAGATCGACGGGCTTCTCGCAGAACACATGCTTCTTCTGCGCCGCCGACGCCAGAATCAGATCCGCGTGCGTATCCGTGCTCGAACACACGACGGTCGCGCCGACGGAGGCATCGCCCATCGCGCCATCGACATCGGCGACGGTCGCGCCATGCGCTTTCGCGAGCGCGGCGGCCGCGTCGCGATTCACATCGACGACGTATTTCAGACGCACGCCCGGTTGCCGCGCGAGATTGGCCGCGTGAATCTTGCCGATGCGCCCCGCCCCAAACACCGCCACATCAATCGTCATAGCCACCTGTCTCCTTGGATTCCTCAACGTTCAACTCGAGCCGGTACGCGAGCGCGATGAACAACGCCTGGCACAGGCAAATGGTGCTCGTGAGCGAGCGAAACGCGAACGCGCTGCCCTCCTTCACGAACAGACTCGCGCTCGCGTGACGCGCGAGCGGCGAAAGCTGGCTATCGGTGATGACGAGCGTCGCCGCGCCGTGATGCTGCGCGGCGCGCACGCAATATTGCGTCTCCTTGCCGTAGGGCGCGAAGCTGATCGCGATCACCACGTCTCCCTTCTTCACGCTGCGCACCTGTTCGCGAAACATGCCGCCGAAGCCCGAGATCAAATGCACGCGCTTCTTCGTGTGCTGCAATGCATAGACGATGTAGCTCGCGACCGCGAACGACCGGCGCACGCCGATCACGTAGATGTTCTCCGCCTGCGAAAGCATCTCGACGGCGGCTTCGAACTGCGCGTCGTCGAGACCGGCTTCGAGCTCGTCGAGACCCGTGCGGCTCGCCGCGATGAACTCGCGCGCGACCGACACACCGGACGCATCGCCCGCCTTCTCGTCGATGAGCTTACGTATGCGCTGCTGATACGTCTGCTGCGAACCGCCCGCGCCCGTGTACGCCTGCCGGAACACGGCCTGCAAGTCGGAGAAACCGGAGAAACCGAAGCGCTGCGCAAACCGCACGACCGCCGACGCATGCACGCCGCACGCGTTGGCGATATCGCTCGTGCGATCCATCATCACGCTTGGCCGATGCTGCTCGATATACGTCGCGACGCTCTTCAACTGGCGCGGCAGCGAGTCGTAGGCGTCGGTGATCCGCTGCATCAGTTCGTCGACGCTTTGCACGTCGGTGCTGGTCTCATCCATCAAAGGCTCTTTCGATGTTCGTCGTGAACCGATTATAGGAACACGGCAAGCAAATTGGAATGTATTTTCCATTTGCCGCACCAATGAAATTTCTATTGCAGGCCACCGAAAACTGACCTACTCTTGGTCCTGAGCACGGCACATCGAAGGGTCGGCTCGCGAAACATCACACCAAACAACAACCGAGATAGGTGGAGACAATGACCATTTGCAACGGTCGGGCCGCACTGCGCGCGCTGGTGGCTGCTGCTGCGTTGTGCAGCGCATCGATGATGGCGGCGAGTCCCGCACACGCGGCGCCCGACGCGAAGTTCGTGCTGATCAGCCACGCGCCGGACTCGGATTCCTGGTGGAACACCATCAAGAACGCGATCAAGCAGGCCGACGAAGACTTCAACGTGCAGACGGACTACCGCAATCCGCCGAACGGCGATATCGCGGACATGTCGCGCCTGATCGAGCAGGCCGCCGCGCGCAACTACGATGGCGTCATCACGACCATCGCCGACTTCGATGTGCTGAAGAGCGCCATCAACAAGGTCACGGCGAAGAAGATTCCGCTCGTCACGATCAACTCGGGCACCGAGGAACAGAGCGCGCAACTGGGCGCGATCATGCACGTCGGCCAGCCGGAATATGTGGCGGGCAAGGCGGCCGGCGAGAAGGCGAAGGCCGCGGGCGTGAAGTCGTTCGTCTGCGTGAATCACATCGCGACGAACACGGTGTCGTTCGATCGCTGCAAGGGCTTCGCGGACGCACTCGGCATCGACTACAAGGCATCGACGATCGATTCGGGACAAGACCCGACCGAGATTCAGTCGAAGGTATCGGCGTATCTGCGCAATCATCCGGACACCGGCGCGATCCTCACGCTCGGACCGACGCCCGCATCCGCGACGCTCAAGGCCGTCACGCAAATGGGCCTGCAAAACAAGGTGTATTTCGTGACTTTCGACTTCTCGGACGACATCGCGAAGGCCATCAAGGACGGCACGATCAAGTTCGCGATCGATCAGCAGCCGTATCTGCAAGGCTATATCCCGGTGGCCGTGCTCGCGATCGTGAAGAAGGAACATACGACCGATCCGGCGAAGATCCGTCAGCTTCTCGAAGCCAATCCGAAGTTCAAGGCGCGCCTCGAAACCTACGGATTGCAGCCGTCGTACGGACCGAAGAACATTCGTTCGGGCCCGGGTTTCATCACCAAAGAAAATCTCGACAAGGTCGTGAAGTACGCGGGTCAATATCGTTGATCCCGGCGTGACCTGATTCGGGCGGCGCTTCGCGCACCGCCCGCTTTTATCGACGTTCAGCGCGCCTTGCTGCGTCCGTTCGCGGACGCGGCGGCGACGCGCGCATCGGTACCGCATCGACATCGAGTCTCAAGGAGCCATCATGGGCGTAGCCGGCAAACACTACCCTCCTCACGTGAACCGTCAGCAGGACAACGCTGAAACACCTGACCAGGCCAAGCCCTCGGATGAGCGCGTACGCCACACGTCGTGGTTCGGTCATTTGCTGAATCGCCCGGAGTTCGCGGCCATTTCCGGCACCGTGCTCGTCTTCATCGTGTTCGGCTTCGGCGCGGGATCGTCGGGCATGTTCAACCTCGACGGCGTGATGAACTGGTCGCAAGTGGCCGCCTATCTCGGCCTGCTCGCGGTTGGCGCGTGTCTGCTCATGATCGCGGGCGAGTTCGACTTGTCCATCGGCTCGATGATCGGCTTCGCGGGCATGATGGTCGCGTTGCCGGCGGT
>Ga0182736_1002030_pt1 | contig 16827 bp, 16 predicted proteins | sample eDN5th30CKraftBY_FD_128882 | JGI IMG/M metagenome (GOLD analysis project Ga0182736, IMG submission 128882) | Enriched backyard soil microbial communities from Emeryville, California, USA - eDNA 5th pass 30_C Kraft BY (version 2) (version 2) | ecosystem: Environmental > Terrestrial > Soil >... | reverse complement strand
TCCTGACATTGCGTCACGCCGCACGATACGGCGATCACTTCCGTAGCAACACCCGCTTCCTTCAGACGCACCGCCTCTTCCACGGCGATTTCGTCGAACGGGTTCATCGACATCTTCACGTTGGCGATATCGACAGCCGTGTTATCCGATTTCACGCGGACCTTCACGTTGTAGTCGACCACGCGCTTGACTGGCACCAGAATTTTCATGCACACGCTCCAAAGTTACGATTACGTCAACCCAGCGCCATTATACGAGTGGCGCGTAAGATCACCCCTCCAAAAGCGGGTGGGGTCGGCGATCGTGCAATAGGTATGAGCCGAATTTTATCGAACGATCGTTCTATTTATATCCACGAAAACCCGAATCCGACCATGAAAACGATTACCAGGCCGTAATCACCGCGCCGGCGTACTTGCCTTCGATGAACTGCTTCACTTCCGGCGAGTGATACGCCGCGATCAGCTTCGCAACCCACGGCTTGTCCTTGTCGGCCGCGCGAACCGCGATGATGTTCACATACGGACCGCGTGGATCTTCGATTGCGATCGCGTCCGACTTCGGCTTCAGGCCCGCTTCCATCGCGAAGTTCGTATTGATGGCGGCGGCATCGACGTCGTCGACCGAGCGCGGAATCTGCGCGGCGTCGAGTTCGACGATCTTCAGCTTCTTCGGATTCTCGACGATATCGAGCGGCGTCGCTTTCAGACCCGCATCCGCGCGCAGCTTGATGAGACCTTGCTTCTGCAGCAGCAGCAATGCGCGGCCGCCGTTGGTCGGATCGTTCGGCACCGCGATGCGCGCGCCGTTGGCAAGCGCCGACAGCGACTTCAGCTTCTTCGAGTAGATGCCCATCGGGAACGTCACCGTATCGGCGACCTTGACGAGCTTGTAGCCGCGATCCTTCACTTGCGCGTCGAGATACGGCAGATGCTGATAGCTGTTCGCATCGAGATCGCCGGCGGCGAGCGCGGCGTTCGGCTGCACGTAATCCGAGAACTCGACGACCGTGATCTTCAGCCCGTTTTTCGCGGCGACCTGCTTCACCACGTCCATGATCTGCGCGTGCGGGCCGCCGGTCACGCCCAACTTGATGGCTTCATCGGCGTGCGCGGCACCGTTGAACAGCGTTGCGCTCAACAGCGCGGCGGCGAACTTCAGAATGAATCGACGTTGCATGGTTTCTTGAGTGGTTATTTGTGACTGAGACGACGAACGAGCCAGTCGCCGAACGACTGAACGAGCTGCACGAACACGATGAGAATCACGACGACCGTGATCATCACTTCAGGAAGAAAACGCTGATAACCATAGCGGATGCCGAGATCGCCGAGACCGCCGCCGCCGATCGCGCCCGCCATCGCCGAATAGCCGACGAGCGACACGAACGTGATCGTCAATCCAGCGACGACGCCCGGCAGCGATTCCGGCAACAGCACTTTGAAGACGATCTGCGATGTCGTCGCGCCCATTGCCTGCGCGGCTTCGATGAGTCCGCGATCCACTTCGCGCAGTGCCGTCTCGACGAGCCGCGCGATGAACGGCGCAGCGGCGATCGTCAGCGGCACGACGGCGGCCGCGGTGCCGATCGACGAGCCGACGACGAGCCGCGTGAACGGAATCACCGCGACGAGAAGGATGATGAACGGCGTCGAGCGCACCGCATTCACGATGCCGCCGAGCACGCGATTCACGCCGATGTTCTGCAGCACGCCGTCGCGATCGGTGAGATAGAGCAGCACGCCGAGCGGCAAACCGACCGCCGCGCCGACGAGTCCCGAGATGCCGACCATGATCAGCGTTTCCCAGAACGACTGGACGAACATGTCGAACATTTCACTCAACATGGGACAACTCCTCCACGACGACGCCCTGCGAGCGCAAATATTCGATCGCTTCGGCGATCTTCACCGGCTGACCGCCCGCGAGCACCGCGAGCGAGCCGAACGCCTGCCCCTGAATCTCGTCGATCTGGCCGTGCAGGATGTTGAAATCGAGTTCGTAGCGGCGGATCGTCTCCGAGAGAATCGGCTGATCGACGCCCGAGCCCGTGAACGCGAGCCGCAGCAAATGACCGCTGCCGGTCTTGAGCCGCTCGATCACGCGTGCCTTCAATGCGGGCGGCAACTCGTGCGCGATCACGTCGCCGATCAGTGCGCGCGTGACTTCGTGATGCGGCTGCATGAAGACATCGACGACCTTGCCCTCTTCGACCACGCGCCCGGCGTCGAGCACCGCGACGCGATCGCAGACCTGTTTGATCACTTCCATCTGATGCGTGATGAGCACGATGGTGAGCCCGAGCTCGCGATTGATCTTGCGCAGCAGATCGAGAATCGCGCGCGTGGTTTCGGGATCGAGCGCGGACGTGGCTTCGTCGGAGAGCAGCACTGTCGGCTTGCTCGCGAGCGCCCGCGCAATCCCGACGCGCTGCTTCTGTCCGCCGCTGATCTGCGCGGGATACTTGTCCTTGTGCGTCGTGAGGCCGACGAGATCGAGCAGCGGCAACACGGCCGCTTCGATTTCCGCGCGCTTCTTGCCGGCGAGTTCGAGCGGCAGCGCGACGTTGTCGTACACCGTGCGCGAGCTCAGCAGATTGAAATGCTGAAAGATCATGCCGATGTCGCGGCGCGCGGCGCGCAGATCGTCCTTGCCGAGCGTCGTGAGATCGCGTCCGTCGACGATCACATTGCCTTCGCTCGGCCGCGTCAGCAGATTGATCGTGCGAACCAGCGTGCTCTTGCCCGCGCCGCTGCGCCCGATGATGCCGAACACTTCGCCGGCGGGAATCGTCAGATTGACGTTGTGCAGCGCTTCGACCCAGCCTCGGGGCCCCGCGAAACGCTGCGAAAGATTGCGTATTTCGATCATGAAAATGCAAACGGCGGAAGGCTTGTCGGGTGGAACCCACCCGCGCCGCCGGCCGCCGCTCGTTCTTAGCTGTTTGTATCGTGGCGGGGATTTTACAGGACGCGTTACATTCTGTTTAATAATGATTTCAGATCGGCTAATAACGTGGAGATATTTACCGCGCCATGTCACGCACTATCTATTCGACGAGCGCCGTCACGACGCGACACGGCGTCGAACTGTTTCTGCATCGCTGGCACCCCGCGCCGGGCATCGAACTCAACGCGCGGATCGCGCTCGTCCACGGTCTCGGCGAACACGCGGGCCGTTACGACGCGCTCGCGACCGCGCTGAACGCGGCGGGCATCGAACTGATCGCGATCGATCTGCGCGGACACGGGAAGTCGTCGGGCGAACGGGCGTGGGTTCGCGTCTTCACGGACTATCTGCGCGACACCGATGTCCTGCTCGAAGCGTGCGCGGCCACGCCGCCCGCCGGCACGCCGCTCTTTTTGATGGGCCACAGCATGGGCGGAACGATCGCGGCGCTCTACGCCGCCGAGCGTGCGCAGGCGAACAAGCTGGCCGGTCTGATCCTGTCGAGCCCGGCATTGAAGATCGGACCGGGCACGCCGCGCTGGAAGGCCAAACTGAGCCGCATCGTGGGCGTGGTCGCGCCGCGCGTCGCCGCGTTCAGCATCGATCCGGCGCTGCTGTCGCGCGCGCCGGGCGTCGTCGAAGCGTACAAGCGCGATCCGCTCGTGCATCACGCAGCCGTCTGCGCACGCACTGCCGCGCAGATTCTCGCCGGCATGGAGCGCGTGGCGGAAAAGCGCGGCGACATCAAGCTGCCGCTTCTCGTCTTTCACGGCAGCGCGGACGCGATCTGCGATCCCGCCGGCAGCCGCGAGTTCGAAGCCAACGCGGGATCGACCGACACCACGCTCATCGTCCACGAAGGCAGCGCCCACGAAACGCTCAACGATCTCGACCGCGAGCGCGTGATCCGCGAGCTGATCGACTGGACGCTCGTGCGCGCGGACTACGCGCGCGCTCGCGCCCGCTAGATTTCCGCCAGCACCCGCAGATGCGCAACGACGCTGCGGCCCAGCGCCGACAGGTTATAGCCGCCTTCGAGACAACTCACGATGCGCCCTTGCGCGTGGCGCTTCGCGACGCCGCGAATCTGCTCGGTGATCCACGCGTAATCGTCCTCGACAAGACCCATGTTCGCCATGTCGTCTTCGCGATGCGCATCGAAGCCGGCCGAGACGAAGATCATCTGCGGCTTGAACGCTTCGAGCCGCGGCAGCCACATCATGTCGACGACCTCGCGCACCTGCATGCCCTTAGTGCGCGCGGCGAGCGGCACGTTGACCATGTTCGCCGCGTGATTGTCGGCGCCGGAAAACGGATAGAACGGATGCTGGAAGAAACTGCACATCAGCACGCGCGAATCGCCGCTGAACGCGGCTTCGGTGCCGTTGCCGTGATGCACGTCGAAATCGACGATCGCGACCCGCTGCAGGCCGTGCACTTCCAGCGCATGCCGCGCGGCGATCGCGACGTTGTTGAAGAGGCAGAAGCCCATCGCGCGCGCGGGCTCGGCGTGATGGCCCGGCGGCCGGATGCTGCAAAACGCGTTGTCGTAACGGCCTTCGATGACGGCATCGGTGGCCGCGACCGCCGCGCCCGCCGCGCGCAATGCCGCGCGGTAGGACTGGGGGCACATCGACGTATCGGGGTCGAGTTCGCTTCGGCCCGATTCCGGCGTGCGGCTCTTGATGTAGTCGATGTGCGCCTGCGTATGCACGCGCGCGAGGTCGGCTTCGTCGGCGAGCGGCGCTTCCTCGCGCTCGATGAGCGAATCGATCCGGCTCGCGATCAGCTGGTCTTCGATCGCCTGCAGGCGCGCCGGACACTCGGGATGCCATTGGCCGTTGTCGTGCTGGAGGCAGTCGGGGTGGGAGTAGAAGCCGGTGGCCATGATGTCTCGCAATGCCGCTTGTCGTCGGCTCTCGTCTCGTATTTTTTCGTCATACGCGACCACTTGTCGCGTAATTGACGTTAAGTTACCACACCGTCCGGCACGGCCGCCCTCGCCCGGGCACATGGCCGATATGGGCGCGAAGCGTCGGTTATACTGCCCCGACGCCTTGCCGGCCGAGCGATTGCGCGCGGCATGTTGCAGGCTGTTGCGTTCCGTTGAGAATCGTTGCATCGATTCGACTTCACAGGCGTTTTTGGCCACTCGCGCATCCGGCATCGCCCCAACCGCCCCCAACCACGCACACTATGACTTTCCAGTTTGCTCCGTTCGTCTTCACGGCTTCATCCAGGCCGGCAAAGCGCGCACTCGTTGCTTCCCTCGTCTGCGCGCTCGGCTTTCTCTCCGGGAACAGTGCCTTTGCGCAGTCGCAGCAGCCGCAGGCCGCGACGCCGCAAGGGCAGGTGTTCGAAGAAGAGATCGTGCCGCAGCGCTACGCGAACAATCCGAATGTCGATGCGTTCATCAATGACATGGTCGCGCGCTACGACTTCGATTCGTCCGCGCTGCACGATCTGTTTGCGCGCGTGAGCTATTCGGCGACCGCGGCGAAACTGGTGTTGCCTTCGCCCACGCCGCAGGCCAAGAACTGGCGCGCGTACCAGGGGCGTTTCATCGAGCCGGTTCGCATCAACGCGGGCGTGAAGTTCTGGCGCGCGAATCAGGCGACGCTGCAGCGCGCGTCCGAGCAATTCGGCGTGCCGCCGGAGGTGATCGTCGGAATCATCGGCGTGGAGACGATCTACGGGAAGTACATGGGCAACTTCCGCGCGCTCGACGCGCTGACCACGCTCACCTTCGATTACCCGAACACGCCGAACCGCGTCGAGCGCATGGCGACGTTCCGCAAGAATCTCGAAGACCTGCTCGTGTGGACGCGCGATTCGCAGATCGATCCGACGACCGTCCTCGGTTCATACACGGGCGCGATCGGGATTCCGCAGTTCCTGCCGAGCAGCATCGTGCAATACGCGGTCGATTACGACGGCAACAGCCGCATCGATCTGCGCACGAGCCCGGCAGACGCCATCGGCAGTGTGGCGAACTATCTGAAGCAGAACGGCTGGGAACCGGGCCGGCCGGTCGTGTGGCGCATCGCCGGCGATGTCGGCAGTCAGGGCATCGCGCAGGCCGCCGCCGATGGCGCGCCGGAACCGAAATGGTCGCTCGCGCAACTGACGAAGGCCGGCATGCTGCTCAACGAGCCGGGCTTGAATATCGACGCAGAAGCGCCGACGCCGCTCACCGTCGTCGATTTGCCCACGCCCGGCCGCGCGACCGAATACACGCTCGGGCTGAAGAACTTCTACGTGCTGACGCGTTACAACCGCAGCTTCTTCTACGCGCTCGCGGTGTATCAGCTTGGCGAAGCGGTCAAGGCGCGCATGGTCGCGGGCGACACGGGCGCGAATTCGCAGTGACGTTTGTCCGCTACAGACGTAAAAAACCCCGGCTCGCCGGGGTTCTCTCATTGCGCGATCAGGATGCGCGGCATCACGCCGGGAACACGCCCGTCGAAAGATAACGATCGCCGCGATCGCAGACGATGAACACGATCGTCGCGTTCTCCACCTGGCGCGCGATGCGCAGCGCCACTTCGCACGCGCCGCCCGACGAAATGCCCGCGAAAATGCCTTCGACCGATGCGAGGCGTCGCGCCATCGCTTCGGAGGCCGCCTGACTTACGTTCTCCACGCGATCCACGCGGCTGCGATCGAAAATCTTCGGCAGATAGGCTTCCGGCCACTTGCGGATGCCCGGAATGCGCGAGCCTTCTTCCGGCTGAGCGCCGATGATCTCGATCTTTTCGTTCTGCTCTTTCAGATACTTCGACACGCCCATGATCGTGCCCGTCGTGCCCATCGACGAGACGAAGTGCGTAAGGCGGCCTTCGGTCTGACGCCACAGCTCCGGGCCCGTGCCTTCGTAATGCGCGAGCGGATTGTCCGGGTTCGCGAACTGATCGAGAATGATGCCTTTGCCGTCACGCTGCATCTGATCGGCGAGATCGCGTGCGTATTCCATGCCGCCCGTCACCGGCGTCAGCACGATTTCGGCGCCATACGCGGCCATGCTCTGGCGGCGCTCGATCGACAGATCTTCCGGCATCAGCAGCACCATCTTGTAGCCGCGCATTGCGGCGGCCATCGCGAGCGCGATGCCGGTGTTGCCGCTCGTCGCTTCGATGAGCGTGTCGCCCGGCTTGATGCGGCCGCGCTCTTCAGCTTTCCTGATCATCGACAGCGCCGGCCGGTCCTTCACCGATCCCGCCGGATTGTTGCCTTCGAGCTTGCCCAGCACGACGTTGTTGCGGCTGCGAATTTCATCGTCGACGATGCGGACGAGTTGCACGAGCGGCGTGTTGCCGATCGTGTCTTCGATAGTCATGTAAGCCATATGCGGAGCCGATTCGGATTCCCCGCGGACGACACTGCCTTTCCGCGCGGATTTTGATATAGGGATTCGTCGATTGTAGCCCACCGGTTCCGCCGATGCCGGCGCATCCCTGATGCACGGATGGAATGCCGCTCGCGCGCGCCGTCCGCGCATGCAAAAAGCCCCGCGAGGAGGCCGTCCGCGGGGAGCCCAAGACATCCGAAGGCTGAAGGAGATCGATGGCGCGCCGCGCACCAGGGCGCGCCTCCGGGCCGTGCTTATTTCTTCACAATGACCGGTTTAGCTGATGCGGACGCCGAAACCGGCGTCGCGACAGCCGAGTTCGCGCCGCCAGGCGGTGCGGCGACGGCCGCGGTCTTCGTCGTTGCGCCGATTGTCAGTCCTTCCGCTTCCAGACGCTGGACGGTCTTGCCGCCCATGCCTTTGACGCGCGTGCCGAGATCGCTCGCGTCCTTGAACGGACCGTGCGCCTGACGTTCATCGAGAATGGCTTTCGCCTTCGCCGGACCGATGCCCTTGATGCCGCGCAGCGCGTCGGAGTTGGCGGTATTGACGTCGACGGCCGCGAACGCGCTACCGATGGAAAAGATGAGCGCGAACGCAGCGATCGACGAGAGTGCTTGCTTGAACATGACTGAGTCTCCGTGAAGAACCGGCCGGCACCAGCGCCAACCGTGAGACCCAGTTTAGAGAGGCTCGAAGCGCGTTTATAGCTGGCCGAATAGCCAACGCACGTAGCGATCGACACCTTCCTGAACCGTAAGAAACGAGGCGTCGTAACCGGCTGCGCGCAGCTTCGACTGGTCCGCCTGCGTGAAGCATTGGTACTTGCCGCGCAGCGCGTCGGGGAACGGCACGTACTCGATCAGACCGCGCTGCACGAGTTCGGCGAGCGAGAGCGCCGCTTCGCCGTTCAACGCGCGCAGCGAGTTCACGACCGTCGACGCGATGTCGTTGAACGGCTGCGCGCGCCCGGTGCCGAGATTGAAAATGCCCGACTTCTCCGGATGATCGAAGAAGAACAGATTCACCTTCACGACGTCTTCGACCGAGATGAAGTCGCGCGTCTGCTCGCCGGCCGCATAGCCGTTGTACTCGCCGAAGAGCTTGACCTTGCCTTCCGAGCGGAACTGATTGAAGTTGTGAAACGCGACCGACGCCATGCGTCCCTTGTGCGTTTCGCGCGGGCCGTACACGTTGAAATAGCGAAAGCCGGCGATCTGGCTTTCCGCCTTCGGCAGCACCTGCCGCACGATCTGATCGAAGAGGAACTTCGAATAACCGTACACGTTGAGCGGCTTCTCGACTTCGCGCTCTTCGACGAAACGGCTCGATCCGCCGTATGTCGCCGCCGACGATGCATACAGGAACTGCGCGCCCTGCGCGAGGCACGCGTCCATCACGTCGCGGCTGTAGCGGAAGTTGTTGTCCATCATGTAGCGGCCGTCGGTTTCCATCGTGTCCGAACAGGCGCCTTCGTGGAACACCGCGCGCACGCGGCCGAAATCGCCGCGCTTGAAGCGCTCGACGAACTCGGTCTTGTCGAGGTAATCGTCGATTTCGCAATCGACGAGATTCTTGAACTTGTCGGCGCGCGTGAGGTTGTCGACCGCGATCACGCGATTCTCGCCACGCTCGTTGAGCGCCTTGACGATATTGCTGCCGATGAAGCCGGCTGCACCGGTAACGATGATGGTCATGGCGTTATTTCAGATAAGGTCAGGCGAAGAGTTCGTTGTAGTCGACGGTCGCCGTACCGAGCTTGCCCACGACGATGCCCGCCGCGCGGTTCGCATAGACGATCGAGTCGACGAGCGGCACACCCGCGCCCAGCATGGTCGCGACCGTTGCGATGACGGTGTCGCCGGCGCCCGAGACATCATACACTTCGCGCGCTTCGGCCGATGTGTGCAGCACCTGGTCCTCGGTGAAGAGCGTCATGCCCTCTTCCGAGCGCGTGAGGAGCAGCGCTGAAAGATCGAGCTCCGCACGCAGTTTCCTCACGCGCTCGTGCAGATCTTCTTCCGATTTCCACTGGCCGATGACTTCGCGCAGCTCCGCGCGATTCGGCGTGATGAGCGTCGCGCCGCGATAACGGTCCCAGTCGTCGCCCTTCGGATCGACGAGCACGGGCTTTCCGGCGCGTTTCGCGTCGGCGATCATCTGCGTGACGTGCGTGAGGCCGCCCTTCGCGTAATCGGACATGAGGATCACGTCGTGCTGCGGCAGGATCTCGGTGAACCGTTCGAGACACGCGCGCAGCACTTCATGATTCGGCGTGTTCTCGAAATCGACGCGCAGCAACTGCTGCTGACGCGACAGCACGCGCAGCTTGATGGTCGTGAGCAGTTCGGGATCGCGCTCGAGATGCGCCGCGACCTTGCTTTCGCCGAGCAGCTCGACGATGCGCTCGCCCGGCTCGTCATGTCCCACTACGCAAAGCAGGCCGGCCTGCGCGCCGAGCGCCGCCGCGTTGCGCGCGACGTTCGCCGCGCCGCCGAGGCGGTCTTCCTTCTTCTGCACGTGCACGACCGGCACGGGCGCTTCGGGCGAGATGCGGTTGACGTCCCCGAACCAGTAGCGGTCGAGCATCACGTCGCCGACCACGAGCACGCGCGCCGCCGAAACGCGCGCAAGCGGGACGACGGGAATATCGGCGTTAGTTGTGGCTGCCGTTGCGGTCGAGTTCGACATGGGGACGTCCTATTGCAAAGTAGTCGATGCCCATTTCGGCCATCGCTTCCGGTTCATACAGATTGCGGCCGTCGAAGATCACCGGCGTCTTCAACGCGCTCTTCAAGTGCCAGAAATCCGGGCTCTTGAATTCCTTCCATTCGGTCACGATGACGAGCGCGTCGGCGTCCGTCAGCGCATCCTGTTGCGTGTTCACGAGATGCAGGCGCTGGAAGTCGTCGGGGCGATCCGCGAGATCGAGCGCGAACACGCGCTCTGCCTCGTCGCGCGCGACGGGATCGTAGCCGCGCACCGTGGCGCCGCGCTGCAGCAGCGCCTCGATGATGCGCCGGCTCGACGCCTCGCGCATGTCGTCGGTATTGGGCTTGAATGCGAGGCCCCACACGGCAAACGTGCGCCCGCGCAGATCCTCGCCCATGCGCTTCACGATCTTGTTGACGAGCACTTCCTTCTGATCGTTATTGACCGCTTCGACCGCCTCGAGCACGCGCAGCGTGTGGCCGTTTTCGCGCGCGGTTTGCGCGAGCGCCTGCACGTCCTTCGGGAAGCACGAGCCGCCATAGCCGCAGCCCGCATACAGGAAGTGATAGCCGATGCGCGGATCCGAGCCCATGCCCCGCCGCACCGATTCGATGTCGGCGCCGACGGTATCCGCGAGATTCGACAGATCGTTCATGAACGAGATGCGCGTCGCGAGCATCGCGTTGGCGGCGTACTTCGTGAACTCGGCCGAACGCACGTCCATGTACAGCGTGCGCTCGTGATTGCGGTTGAACGGCGTGTAGAGGCGCTTCATCTTCTCGCGCGCGAGGTTGCCCGCGCGGTCGTCGTCGATGCCGATCACGATGCGATCCGGGCGCATGAAGTCGTCCACAGCCGCGCCTTCCTTCAGGAACTCCGGATTCGACACGACCGAGAAGCCGTGCTTCTCCGACTCGCCGAGTCCGCGCGCCCGCAACTCTTCCTCGACGACGCGCTTCACTTGCAGCGCCGTGCCGACCGGCACCGTCGATTTATCGACGATCACCTTGAAGCCGTTCGAATACTTGCCGATATTGCGCGCGGCGGCGAGCACGTATTGCAGATCGGCTGAGCCGTCTTCGTCGGGCGGCGTGCCGACCGCGATGAATTGAATGTCGCCGTGCTCGACGCTCGCTTTCACGTCGGTGGAAAACTGGATGCGGCCTGCCGCGCGCGTGCGCCTCAGCATTTCCTGAAGGCCCGGCTCGTGGATCGGCACGCCGCCATTGTTGAGAATTTCGATCTTGCGCGGATCGACGTCCACGCAAAACACGTCATTGCCGATTTCGGCAAGGCACGCGCCGGTTACGAGACCGACGTAACCCGTGCCGACGATGGTCACTTTCATACGCTTTCCGGTTGTTCCTGAAATGCCGGTGGCAGAAGCGGCGCATTCGCGCGCCGCCCGATGTCATGCTCGCCGCGCTGGCTCAGGCCGAGCTCGTGATCGGCTCGACGCGACGCGGCGCGTACGTCTCCCAGCCGCTGCAGCCGGGGCATTGCCAATAGAATAGACGCGCACGGAACCCGCAAGTTTGACACGTATAACGCGGCAGATTCTTAGTGCGCTGTTTCACCAGATTACGCATCAGTTCGAGCTCGCCGCGGCGCGGCTCGTCGGCCGTCGCCTCCTGCGCCTCGAGCAGACGCGTCATGCCCGCGAGATTCGGCGCGCTTTGCATCTGCTTGCGTGCCAGCTCGTGCGCGGCTTCGAGACCGCGCAACTCTTGAACGTGCTTGTAGGCGACATCGAGCAGATCGTTAGACGGATAGCGCGTCGCGTAATCGATCAGCAGATCGACGCCCTCTTCCTTGCGCCCGAGCGCGGCGTACGCCTTCATCAGCTTCTCGGCGACGAGCGGCAGATACGCCTCGTTCTGCTCCTCGACGCGCTTCCAGTGCGCGATCGCGACATCGACGTTGCCGGCGGCCGCTTCGACATCGCCTGCCAGGATGGTCGCGCGCACGTTGTCCGGGTTCGATGCCAGCGCGAGCTTCAGTTCGGCGCGCGCACCATCTGGATTCTTGCGCTGAAGCGCTTCCTGCGCCAGCTCGCAGTGGAAATGCGCGATTTCCATATGCAGCGAGGGCGCGCCCATCTTTTCGATCTGCTCGGCCGTCGCGATCGATTTCGGCCAGTCCTTTTCGATCTCGTAGATGGTCAGCAGCGCGCGCTGCGCGCCGAGCGAATATTCGCCGGCGTTGAGCGACTTGAACGTTTCCTCGGCGCGATCGAGCAGGCCCGCCTTCAGAAAATCTTGTCCGAGTTCGTAGAGCGCGTGATCGCGTTCCGCGACCGGCAAATCGGCGCGACTCAACAGATTCTGATGCACGCGAATCGCGCGATCGGTCTCTCCGCGACGGCGAAACAGATTGCCGAGCGCGAAATGAAGTTCGATCGTTTCGGGATCGAGCTTGGCGACTTCGATGAACGCATCGATCGCCTTGTCGTGTTGCTCGTTGAGCAGAAAGTTGAGGCCGCGAAAATACGAGCGCGGCAGATTCGCATTTTCGGATAACAGCGCTTTCAAGTCATAGCGGGACGCCATCCACCCCAGCGCGAAAGCGACGGGGATGACAAGCAGCCACCAGAAGTCTAGATCCATGCGATTAGTCGTTGAGTGTCAGATGTCTGCGCGAAAGGTCAGATGAGCGGCGGCATCGGCGGTTCTTCCTTCACCACCGGCGTCTCGCGAGCGACGCGCAGCTCGCGCTTCAGACGCCCGTTCTCCATGCGCAGACGCACCCTGGCCGGCACAGCCGACACGAGCCCCGCGAGCAATCCCACCACGAAAAACGCGAGGCCGATCAGAATAAGCGGCGCCTGCCACGCGTAGCCCGCGAGAAAGTTCAGCGTCGCGGGCTGGGTATTGGCGAGCGCCAGCACCAGCAACAGCACGAATACCAGAACGCGGATCAGCCAGACGATGAATTTCATGTAGGGTCTCGCAAGAGCGGTTGCACCAGACGGCCCTTCCGTTTCGGCCGGGCCTGCGCGGTTGAACACCCAGGTCAAAGTGACCGGTATTGTAATTGATGCTCCCGAGCGCCGGCAGTCGCCCGCTCGACGCATGAATTTTTAGCAAACAACGCACCCGTCGCGCTGGATCGCTGCTATCGAAACGCCGCGCATAAAAAAAGCACCCCGAAGGGTGCTTTTCTGGTCGATTGCCTCGCAGGCCGACGCCGCGAACCGAAAATCCTGAAGGATCATCAGTCAGGATGCGTGCCGATCAGAGATCGTCGGCATCGTCGTCATTCGAAGCTTTCAGCGGCTCGCCCGCGCGGCCGTCGACGCGTTCGCGCAACTCCTTGCCCGGCTTGAAGTGCGGCACGAATTTCTCCGGCACCAGCACCTTTTCACCCGACTTGGGATTGCGCCCGACGCGCGACGGACGACGATTGAGCCCGAAGCTGCCGAAGCCGCGAATCTCGATGCGATGACCGTTGGCCAGAGCCTCCGACATCGCATCCAGCATCGTCTTCACCGCGAAATCCGCATCCTTGAGGACAAGTTGCGGAAATCGCGACGCCAACTGGGCGACCAATTCCGATTTGGTCATTCTGCAGCTGTGCCGTTAAGGGCTTAGCTGTTCTGGCCGTCGAGCTTGGCCTTGAGCAGCGCGCCGAGGTTGGTCGTGCCGGTCGCGGCGGCGTTCGAGTCGCCCTGCAGGCTGCGCATGGCTTCCTGCTGTTCGGCCGAATCCTTCGCCTTGATCGACAGGTTGATGCCACGCGACTTGCGATCGATGTTGATGATCATCGCGTTGACCTTCTCGCCTTCCTTCAGCACGTTGCGCGCATCTTCCACGCGGTCTTGCGCGATTTCCGAAGCACGCAGGTAGCCTTCGACTTCGCCGGACAGCGTGATGACCGCACCCTTCGGATCGACCGACTTCACAACGCCGTCGACGATAGCGCCCTTGTCGTTGATCGCCACGAAGTTGCTGAACGGATCGCCTTCGAGCTGCTTGATGCCGAGCGAGATGCGTTCCTTGTCGACGTCGATGCCCAGAACCACGGCTTCGACTTCGTCGCCCTTCTTGTACTTGCGAACGGCTTCTTCGCCGGTTTCCGACCACGACAGATCCGACAGGTGAACCAGGCCGTCGATGCCGCCAGGCAGACCGATGAACACGCCGAAGTCGGTGATCGACTTGATGGCGCCGCTGATCTTGTCGCCCTTCTTGAAGTTGCGGCTGAAGTCATCCCACGGATTCGGCTTGCACTGCTTCATGCCGAGGGAGATACGGCGGCGGTCTTCGTCGATTTCGAGAACCATGACTTCGACTTCGTCGCCCAGTTGAACAACCTTCGACGGCGCAACGTTCTTGTTGGTCCAGTCCATTTCCGACACGTGGACGAGGCCTTCGATGCCCGATTCCACTTCGACGAATGCGCCGTAGTCGGTGATGTTCGTGACCTTGCCGAACAGGCGCGTACCCGACGGGTAACGGCGCGAGATGCCTTCCCACGGATCGTCGCCAAGTTGCTTGATGCCGAGCGAAACGCGGTTCTTCTCTTGGTCGAACTTGAGGATCTTGGCGGTGACTTCCTGGCCAACCGACAGGACTTCCGACGGGTGACGCACGCGGCGCCATGCGATGTCGGTGATGTGCAGCAGGCCGTCGATGCCGCCGAGGTCCACGAACGCGCCGTAGTCGGTGATGTTCTTGACCACGCCTTCGACGATCGCGCCTTCCTTCAGCGTCTCGAGCAGCTTCGCGCGCTCTTCGCCCTGCGTCGCTTCGATGACCGCGCGGCGCGACAGCACCACGTTGTTACGCTTGCGATCGAGCTTGATGACGCGGAATTCGAGCGTCTTGCCTTCGTACGGCGTCGTGTCCTTGACCGGACGCGTGTCGACGAGCGAACCCGGCAGGAACGCGCGGATGCCGTTGACCATCACGGTCATGCCGCCCTTGACCTTGCCGGTGATCGTGCCGGTCACGAGTTCGTTGTTGTCCAGCGCCTTTTCCAGCGACAGCCACGAAGCGAGGCGCTTCGCCTTGTCGCGCGACAGGATGGTGTCGCCATAGCCGTTTTCCAGCGCGTCGATCGCGACGGAAACGAAGTCGCCCGCCTGCACTTCCACTTCACCCGCGTCGTTCAGGAATTCTTCGAGCGGAATATAGGCTTCGGACTTGAGACCAGCGTTGACGACCACGAAGTTGTGGTCGACACGCACGACTTCGGCGGAGATCACTTCGCCGGCGCGCATGTCCTGCTTGGTCAGCGACTCTTCGAACAGAGCCGCAAAGGATTCGGTATTCGGGGTGGAGGTTTGCAGGTCGGACATAAAAATCGATATTTGCACGGCCTTTGCGCGGTGATTCGGAATGAACCGGCGGGTTTTACCCAGATGCGCAACGCCATACGGGGTTAAATGGTTTAACACACGCCCTGCCTCCCGGCAGAGCACCTTACTTCTACTGCACTACACGAATCTCGCTGAACCAGCCGATGATCTGCTCGACCGCTTGATCGATCGACAAACCGGAGGTGTCCAGCGTCTTCGCATCCGCCGCGGGCTTGAGCGGCGCGGCGCTCCGGTTCATGTCCCGGGCATCGCGTGCGCGCAAATCTCGCAGCAAGTCATCCATATTAGCAGAAAAACCTTTTTGCATCAATTGCTTATACCGCCGCGCCGCGCGCGCCTCGACGCTTGCAGTCAGGAACACCTTCAGCGTGGCGTCGGGGAAGATGACCGTGCCCATGTCGCGGCCGTCGGCGACGAGGCCGGGGCGCTTGCGAAAAGCCCGCTGGCGCGCGACGAGCGCCTGGCGCACTTCGGGATGCACGGCGATCGCGGAGGCGCGGTTGCCGACTTCTTCCTGCCGGATTTCGCCCGAGACATCGGCGCCATCGAGCTGCGCGCAACCTTCGCGGAACGTGATATGGAGCGCCTCGACCAGTTTTGCAAGGCCGGGGGCGTCGTCCTTGTCCACTTCGTAGCGAATGCTCGCGAGCGCCGCGAGCCGGTAGAGCGCGCCGCTGTCGAGCAGGTGGAAGCCGAGCGTCGCCGCGACGATCGCCGCGACCGTGCCCTTGCCCGACGCCGTCGGCCCGTCGATGGTAATCACTGGTGTTGGGTCGAAAGGACGGGTCGGTTTCATTGAGTCTGGCCGTTCTGGCCCGTTATTACGGTCATGGAAGTCGAAGTCATCGCGTTTCACGGTACAGCGCTCCCGTTACGCTTTCACGAGCGTCGAGAAGCGGTCGAAGTAGTCCGGAAAGGTTTTAGCCACACATTTCGGATCGTTGATGCGGACCGGCACGCCGCCGAGGCTCACGAGCGAAAAGCACATCGCCATGCGGTGATCGTCGTAGGTGTCGATCGCGGCGTTCGGCGTCAGTTTCGCCGGCGGCGTGACGACGAGATAATCCGCACCCTCTTCCACGGTCGCGCCGACCTTGCGCAACTCGTTCGCCATCGCGGCGATGCGATCCGTTTCCTTCACGCGCCAGCTCGCGATATTGCGCAGCGTCGTCGTGCCGCTGGCGAAGAGCGCGGCCACGGCGATCGTCATCGCGGCGTCGGGAATCAGGTTGAAATCCATGTCGATGGGCGCGAGCCTGCCATCGTCCGATTCGACGCCGCGCACTTCGATCCAGTCCTCGCCCATCATCACGTTCGCGCCCATGCGGTTCAGCGCGTCCGCGAAGCCGACATCGCCCTGAATGCTCGAACGACCGACGCCCTCCACGCGCACCGGTCCATGCCCGATCGCGCCCGCCGCCAGGAAATACGAGGCCGACGACGCATCGCCTTCCACCATGATCGCGCCCGGCGACTTGTAGCTCACGCCGGCGGGAAC
>Ga0182736_1002029_pt1 | contig 16828 bp, 9 predicted proteins | sample eDN5th30CKraftBY_FD_128882 | JGI IMG/M metagenome (GOLD analysis project Ga0182736, IMG submission 128882) | Enriched backyard soil microbial communities from Emeryville, California, USA - eDNA 5th pass 30_C Kraft BY (version 2) (version 2) | ecosystem: Environmental > Terrestrial > Soil >... | reverse complement strand
GTGTGATAGTGCCGGAACAGATCTCCGAGCCACTTGTGAATATTGTCAGCCATCGAGCCTCTCTGCACCGCCCGCGTACGCCACGCCAATCGACGTCGGGGCCGTGCCTGATCTCAGATGAAAGGACCTGCGGGGGACCTTTCCACCGCCACGGGCTGCACTGGCCCCCTGCTGCCCGCAGCCACGCAGTCAGAGCCCATAGAGTTTTTGCCTGCAACATGAAAGATTTAGAGTACGTCTAAGGCTGCCGGCAGCCGCATGCTGAAAACAATACTTTTGGAGTATGCTTAGGCGTTGTTTTTGCAGATTTTGTTGGAGGTGCGGATTGGTCTTCTTCTCCCGGAAGGTCTTCTGCAGCGTGGGACGGAATTCGCCGTTTTGTTGCATCAGGGCAACGATACCTCCTCGCTTTCGGGGGCCCTGCGGGCGGCGAGGCGGGGCCGTCTTTGCCTGATTGTCGGCTATGCCGAGAAAGCGGTCATGCTCCCGTCAGCGTATGCTCTTGCGACCTGCGCACCGTTCATGTCCGTTTCTCCTTTACTAGCGACGACGGGCGCCTGAAGTCCAACAACCAATCAGCTCTTGGGACGTAGAGTGCACCCATACGCGAATGCGAGCACCCACGGTGCATCGCTAAAAGGGGCTAAGGACCTTCCCGTGTACGCAAGCGAGGCTGAGCTATCGTTCGATCAATCGTGAGGTGCTCGCGGCCTGCAACGACTTTCAGGGGCTGGGCACCTGCAGCAACGGACCGCTCAATAGCGAGCTCGCCGCCGACGCGGCCGACCATGTCTTGTAACTTGTCGAAGTCACCGCACCACTGCAGCTCGATATCGCGATCGCGGGAACTGTCGCGAGGTGCCGCAGGCGACCCGAAGGCCACTACACGCATCTGGAGCCGCTGGGCTTCAGGCGGACCGCTGACCTCGAGACCGAAGCCAGGCGTCGTCGCGTGCTGCATCACGATCGTTTCGCCCTTCGCGAACGCCGTGGCCATCCCTTCGCGGACTTCATATCCGAGGCTCGACAATCCCTGAAGGATCGCCTGGCGGCGCGCCTCGGCAGCGATGCGGCTGATCTCCGCGGCAACCTGGGCAGCCGCCGCCACGAGCAGGTGATCAGCGCTGCTGGTGTCGGATGCCGCTAGAGCTGCTTCAATATCTGAGGCAAGGGCTTGAGCAGGAGCGGATGAAAAGCGCTTGATCTCCGCCAGCTGCGCGCGGAGCCTCGCACGCAAGTCGTTCTGCTCCCGAGCCTTGCGCGTGGCCTCGGCCAAATCGGCAATGAGGCTATCGATTAGCAGACTTGTGCGCGTGGCAGCGGGTTCTGCGTTGATTTGAGCTAGGCGCCGCACGAATGCAGCACACGCGTCCTCATCGTTGACTTGCAGATTGGCAATCAGCCCATCGACGCGGACCAGTCGCTCATCAGATTCCTTTTGGAGAATGCTGGTGCGCCATTCAGTAAGACTCGTCGGCCGTTCGCCTGCGCCGAGCTGCAATGCGATGTCACGTGTCCGATCCGGGACGGTGGTCGCAGGGCCGTTGCCGCCCAGCAGGGCAAACGCCTTAGCGAACACCCCCTCTGCGTCCTGATCAGCAGTCGCGCCGGACACAATCGCCTCGAGTGAAGCCGAGAGGTCGCTCGGCACTGGCTTGCCGCCGGCTCTGAGCTCGGCCAACACTGTCTGCGCCGCGCCTGCGCGGCGGCGGCGGCGCGTGCGTTCGGCGGCGGCACGCTCAACGGCACGCGCGAGCCGAGACTGCATGTCGGCATCGAGAAAGGCGACCTCCTCGGGTACGGCCTTCTGCAGCTCGACAAACGCATCCGCAGCTAGAAGCGCGCGCAATCGGTCACGACGCTTGTGCACTTCAGCGATTTCCGCCTCGGTGATAGTTTCGTTGCGTTGCCCCGATAGCGTCCAGCGGGCGATGGCCGCCTCGAGACGGGCCAGATGCTGCTCGCAGATGGCGATGATTTCTTCGCGCGTCACGATCCGCACAACCTTGGGACCACTCATGCTGCCCTCCCGGAGGGAGTTGAAAGCGCGGCTTCGATGGCCAGCCGGAGCCGCTCCTGCTCGTAGTCACGCCGCTCATACCAGTCGATACACGAAACCCGATAAAGCTGCCGCACCGTGCCGGAGAGAATCTTTGGCCGCCACAGCTCGCGGGCTCGGGCACGCGCCAGAACGGCATCGCGCGGTGCATCACACTCGATACCGATGCCGAACAGGCTCGTGCGCGGGTCGACAATGGCGAGGTCCACAGCGAAGGCATCCCTCTCCTTGCCCGGCGTGACCTCATACCCTAGCCCACTGACGAAGCGTTCGACGGACCGCACGAACCCATCGGTCACTTCATGTCCGCGTCGTTCGGTCCGCGAGCCTTCCGTCACCATGCGTCGACACAAGGCGCGTCCTGCGTCGAGATCCTGCGCCGAAATGGATCGTCCAAACTCCAGATACCCTTGCAGGTAGTCGCGCTCTGTCATGGGCGGACGATGCGTCGCGAGCATGTCGGAGACCTCGCCGATCGGGATGGATGTGGCGACGATGATCTTCTGCTTGGCGCGCGTGACGGCAACGTTCAGACGTCGCCGTCCGCCCTGTTGTCCCAGAACTCCAAAGTTGCGGCGGAACACGCCGCGCTCGTTGCGACCGAAGGTCGTCGAGAAGATGATCAAATCGCGCTCGTCACCTTGCACGTTTTCGACGTTCTTCACGAAGAAACCGATATCCTCGTGGTCCTGCGTGCGCTGTTGCTCCGCGATGTAGGCTTGCCGGAAGGCTGCGCTCTGCTCCGCTCTGGCCTCGAGCCGGTCTTCGATCAAATCGGCCTGTTTGCGGTTGAATGTGACGACACCGATGGACGGCCGTCGCTCGGGTGGCTCGCTCCAATAGCTCTTCAGCAGCTCGACAACACGGTCGGCTTCGGCCGGATTGGTCTGTTGCGTATAGATGCCATCGACTTGTATGACCTCGATGGGCCGCTCACGCCGCACAACGGCTTCGGGATGCCTAACAGGAACGTTGAGGCGATTGCCGTAGAAAGCGGCATTGGAGAATGCAATCAGCTCGCGGTAAGCCGACCGGTAGTGAATTTCCAGCCCCCGTGATGGCAGCGAGACCCGGGCCAGGTTGAGAAGGTCGGGGCAATCCTTGATCTCACGCCGGTTCCAGGTTTCCTCCAGAGCCTCTCGTGCACTGTCGCTGAGCCCATCCTGCTCGCCATCGTCGATCTCCGCGTCCTCGTCATCTTCGATGCGTCCCGCAAAGAACGACGTCGGCGGCATCTGCTTCTCATCGCCGCTGACGACAGCAAGCCCCGCACGGAACAGTGTTGGCAAGGCATACTCGATCGGCATCTGCGAGGCCTCGTCATAGACGACGACATCGAACAGGCCGGGTGTAAGAGGCAGAATACGGCTGGCGACATCGGGGTTGGCAAGCCAGACTGGGCGCAACTCAAAAAGCCCCAGGTCGCGACCGTTCTCGATAAGATCGCGAATACTGGAGCGCGGCACACCGCGCGCGGCGCGCAGCCTCGTGATGCTCGTCCACGCCTGTTGCGTCCCTTGCACCTGAGACGCCTCGATGCCGTCGGCCAGCAGCCGGGCGTTGACCCGGCGCATCTCCACGTCAGCATCGCCAAGCGCCTGGGTCTTGACCTCCATCTCGGCCTGATCGAGAAGCAGTGCCGGTTCGCGAGCTTCGAGCGACGCCTTGATGGCGAGACGGGCCTCACGTGCGATAATGCGCCGGACCATAGCGTTCAACTCATGCGGCGGCAGGGCGTTCAGTTGGATCTCGACATCGCGCAAGTGCGCGAACACCTTCAAAGTCGTCTCGTCGAGGCTCATGGCCCGCCGCCGGAATTGCTGAAAGGCCTCCAGCGTCGGCAGGGCGGCCTCAATCGTCGACAGCGGCGACATGTTCGTCTGGCCGGCGGCGATCGCCGATCGGCTGGCCGACAGCCACGGATCCACAAACCAGTTGCCCAGAGCCGCCAGCGCGGCCGCACTTGCCGCACGCGTGTCGCATCGTCTGATCGCTGCCGCCACCTCCTCGAGGAATGCCGGCAAGGTGCCGGCTTCTGCGTGCCGCAGAGCCAGATCGATCCGCGGCCCGCGTTCGAGGAGCTGCGCCATCTTCTCGACGTCGCCGAGCGACTGACGCAAGCGGGTTGTAAGCCGAGTGACGCCGGCCCGTGGCAGGGAGGCGAGCGCCAGATTGTCGATCCGCAACTGCACCAGCACCACGGCCAGACGCTGCTTGAGTATTCGCAGCTCGCGTTCGAACCGTACCGCCCCGATCAACCCGGGCACGTCGCCGGCCATCCCAGGCGCACGCTCGCGCAGGAAGCGCCTCAGTTGTCGCGAAGCGACGTATCTGAACGGATTGAGGAGGCCGATCAAAGAGGCGGGCTCGGAGGCACGTTCACACGCGCGCGCCAGGGCGCGAAGCGTGTCATCATCGAGCGGGAGGAGAATGCTCGCCATCTCGCTTGATGGCAGGGACGAGCCCGACGTCTGCAAGCGGGCGAGCACCACGTCGAGCTCTTCGAGCTGTTTTCCACCCACGCTCGTGCCAGTCCGGCCACCGGCACCGGATACGAACAGCGATATCCATAAGGCGACACTGCCGCGTTGTTCCGCGCTCAACAGAGCACTCCTCTCGGATGCCTCTGACACCCACACGCGTGTCGCGTCGGCATCCGCGACCTCGAAGGCTGCGGTACCTTGCGCGATCAGCCGGCAGCGCTGCGCTTCCGCCGCAGCAAAGCGCTCGAAATCCGACAGGAAGGTCCGAAGCGTGGCGGGGTCGGCGGGGAAGGCCTTGAGGGCGTGCAGAGGGTTTCCCTCGAAGCGCGCAGCCAGCCAATAGCGCGCCAGTGAGGCACAGGATTCCTCAATCGCCGCCCTCTGCGCTACTGCCAATGTCTCGAGCAGGCCGCGCAGTCTCGGCGCGTCGATCGGCGCCGGGCCGTCCGCCTCCAGATCGATCAACTCGCCCAGGAGCATCCTGTAGCTCAACCCGGTCTCATCGTCGACCTGATGCACGGCCTCATGGCGGCGGTCGAGATGACCTTCGAGCTCCTCGATCAGATGGGAAAGTTGCTGGCGTTTCCGGAGCACGCTTGCGTCTGCCGCCCCGGGATTGCGCCGCAGATTGAACGCCTGGTCACGGATCATCTGCAGCACGGGCTGACGATCCTTGTTGATGTCCGTGACCATGATGCAGCGATCCTGCAGTCCTTCCTTCTCCAGACGCTTTCGCACGACGTCGATCGCCGCATGCTTCTGGCAGACGACGAGCACGCTCCGCTTGCGTCCGATGGCATCGGCGATGATATTGACGATGGTTTGGCTCTTGCCGGTGCCCGGCGGCCCTTCGAGCAGGAGCCCCGGTGCATTGCGCGCCGCGAACACAGCTGCCTCCTGCGACGGATCGCTTGCCGCGCTGAAGAAGCGATCGATCTCTCGTGGTGGCGGAGGTGACGACCCGTCGGCTTCCGGGCTTGCGATACGAAGAAGCGCGGCCAGGGCTGTGCTATCTGGCGCCCTGGCCTTCAGACGCCGCAGATCGTCGACAATCGCTTGGCCGATATATGAAAGATGGAAGATGACAGCGGATGGAACGGCCCGCCGAGTCCCAGGTGGCATCTGAACGTCACGACCAGGTAATCTGGCGAGCTCCTGCCCGGAGCACGTTGCCAAGGCGCTCAAGGCATCCATGACATCTCCGGGGCTCAGCGCCGAGCGGCCGAGCAGCTCCTCGAGCACATCTCGCCACCGGCCGATCTCGTCGCCCCCGACGATCCCCTCCAGTGCCGGATTGATGCGGACATCTTCCCGGTCACGGTCGAACGCCACCGTAACATTGCCGCGCACACCCACGGCCGCGTCGACACGTATCGGCCAGAGCAGGATCGGCGCGATGCGCGGCTTGACGGTCACCCTGCCGTCGCGGGCGATGAGGAACGGAAATCCCATATAGAGACCATCGATGCCGGTGTCGCGCTTGTAGAGAGCCGCGCCCTGCACGAGATGGCGCAGCCGGCTTTCCGGAGAGCTCTCCGGCGTTGCGAACACGGCTGGATCAATCTCGAAAGACTGATCCGAGCGTCGCAGCACATGTGCCACCATGTCGTCCGGGCGCCGTCGTGCACTCCCCAACTCGCAGACGTCAATGCGGGGCGTCGTCTTGCCGATCGTCATGCGCACGAGCGGGCCACGCGTCAGCGAGATGGTCACCTTCTTCTCGAAATAGTCGAGAATGCGCTGGTAATATTCATGCTTGGGCGGCTCGCGCCATTGCTCCCCCGGAACCGCCAGCAGCACCAGCGCGCGGCCGATCGGGAGGCGCCGCTCCAGACGGAGCTGCTCCACCCACTCATCGGCGCGCGCAATCCCACATCGCGCAAGATCGCCGGTCCGACGCCGGACCTCGGCGATCAGATCGCGGCGGGAGAGATCGAGATGGCGAGAAGCTGCCACGCGATCGAACAGAGCAATGCCGGCCCGCTGCGCCAGCTGTTCCGCTTCGCCGATGACCTCATCGCGGCTCCGAAAATAACCGGGATCGGCGGCAAGAAGGATGATGAAATCTTCTTCGGCCGACTGGCGCCGCTCCATCAGACTGGCGATTCCAGCGTGCTCCGTGTCCGGGAAGAGCCGACGCCGCGTGTCCCATTCTGCGGCGAGCCGCGCGCGTGAGGTCGCCAGTAGATAGGCCCGCAACGTTGCTTCTTCCAGATTAATATCGAGAAGGTTCGCTTTCTCGCGCACAGCGTCGGCACGCATCTTCAGGCGCGAAAGCCAGGGCTCCGCACCCATGCCAGCCAGAATGTCGGGCGCCGGTCCCGCGATCAACGCGTAGCCCAGATCGCTATGGTCGAGCAGCCATGCCGGATTGATGATGTCGCCGCGGCAGGCTAGCGGCATATTCTCATTCAGCAGCTTCAGCGCGATCGACAACCGGAAGTCATCGTGCAGCCCATCGTGGCGCGTGATCTGCCGCAACATCGCGACGGCACCGTTCGGTAGACCGATCTCCGTCGCCCAGGTCGCGATCTCTCCGCACAGGAGCAGATCCCGCGCCTCATCCCAGTTAGGTGTGTCTGCAGCCTCGAGCGCGAAGCGCGTCGGGCTAGTGTAGGCCTTGTCGCCGAGACGGATCGCCGGACCGGCGCCCGTCTCCGCGCTGATCGCTGCATCAGCCGGGACCTCGACGACCTCCCCGTCGAACCAGGCCTTGAGCTGCGGCCAGCCCCAACGCTTGGTTCGGTCGCGCACAAGGAGACCGCGCAACACTGTCTGCAGGTCCGGCGGGATGTCGCTCGGCACAGCAACACCGGTCCCGAGGGCATGGACCAGGAAGACACGGGGGTTGATGCCGTCGAAGCAGCGACCTTCCGTGACCTGCTCGAGCAGGATCATGCCCAGGCTCCACCAATCCGACGCGGGCGCGACGGCACCGACGACCGCCTCAGGAGCCGTATACGGTGTCGTCTCGAGCGGAGCGACGATGTCGAGGTCGAACTCGGAAAGCCGTGCCGATCCGAAGCCGGTGATCACCAGGTCGAGCGGCTCACCGGTCCGAACATGTATGCTACCCGGTCTCAAGTCCCGATGCCGTAATCCGGCCTCGGCAAAGCTCCTGAGCGCGGTGCCAATCTCCAAGGCAAGACGGCGGACGGACGCCAAGTCGGCCCCCGCGTAGGGCTGGTCGGCGAGCGACCCACCTTCAATGCGCTCGCAGACGTCGTAGACGCGATCATTCCAGCGCCCGGTGGCAAACAGCTCCGGCACGTGATCACGCGGCAACCGCTGCAAAAGGGCATAGACGGACGGATCCGGCTCATGATCATGGGCGTACAATGTAAGCACGGCCGATCGGTCGTCATCGAGCCGCGTGGCGACGAAACGCTCGCGGACCCGTCCTGGCGTGCTCAGTCGGCGATCCAAGCGCCAGCCGTCGATGAAGTCTGGGACCTCGATTGCCGGTGCCGGTTCGTAAAGCGGCGGATCGGGCTCGCCGAATCCGTCTGGCGCGGTGGTGCCGCCACGTGCCGGTATATCGACATGGCATTCGGGGCAGATCAGGTCCCCCATGGTGATCGGATGGCCATTGGGACAGACGGGCTGAGCAGATTCCGGTGCCGCGTCGCCCGGCGCGGCGGCAGGACGCCAGCCGCTCGGCCGAATAGATTCTTGCGAGATCGGCCAGGGCTCAAAGCCCTTCTCAAGGCACCCCTCGCAGAACACCTCGCTGAGATCGCGTTCGCTCTCGCAGCTCGGACACCATCGCATGTGACTGCCGGGCATCACTGACAACTCTTGTCCTCCGATGTCGCCACGCGATGCCCTCGGGAGGTGAGCCATTCGTTGAGCCGCGCGAAATCATCGCGATCCGGAATGCCAGCGAACCAGACGGCGCCAGCGTCATCGAACGAAACGTCGAGATGACGATCACGATCGTCGCGCGACGTCTGGTAAGCGGTAAAGCACTGACGACCGAGCTGTGTCAGGAAAGTCAGCCGCTGATTGTCGCTGCCGCGCAGGCGCAGAGACTGCGTCGCTGTTCGATCGAAGGGATCGCTGACGATGGCGTCGATAAGGTCGCGCATGCGCGGAAGATGCGCTTGCAGTTCCTCAAGCGGATAGCCGGAGAACACGAGAATATCCCCCGCGCTCTCGGCCCTCAGGCCCCGCAGCAGGGCTTCGAGCGCCCCAGCCTGATCAAAGGGCTCGCCGCCCGAGATCGTGATGCCGTCTGCGATGGCAAGCCAAGGTCTGATCGCCGCCAGAACGTCATCTACCTTCGATGATGGCTTTGTCGCCGCCCAGGTGTCCGCAGAGATGCAGCCGGGACATCGGATTGAACAGCCCTGAAACCAGATGCCGACCCGGCGGCCGGGCCCCAATGCACTGACCGGAAAGTGAAGACGGGACAGGCTGATGGGAAGGTTGGTGTTGCTCATGGCAGCCTCGCCAGATGTAGCGACGTGACGGTTCCTTTCTCGACCTCGGCGATCGACAGGCGAGATCCCAGCGCATCGCCGAAGTCGAACAGGGCGCGAGCGAGCGGATTAACAAGATGGCGTTCGACCTGATTGCGGATGCCGCGGCCGCCGTTCAACAAATCTTCGAGACACAAGGCTGCCAACTGCTCGCGGGCGCCGTCGCTGATCGACACGTGCGTGCCGCCATGCGCCAGATCGGCCAGTGTCGCATCCACCATCTGATGAAAAATCTGAATAGCGACCTCCGGTCGGATGAAATCGAAGACGATGATGTTCTCTCCGATGCGGTTGAGGATCTCCGGACGGTTGAGAACGATCTTGAAGTGGCGTTCGATCTCGCGGCGCACGTTCGCCTGGACTGCCGCAAAAGGCTCGTTAGGTGAGACGTTGAGGACGCGTTCACCTGACGCATCCTCGCGGTAGATGCCAAGGTTGGAGGTGAAGACGATCAACGCCTCGGAGAAGTATACGCGATCGCCGCGCCCCGACGTCAGCACGCCGTCGTCGAGAATCTGGAGGAACTTGTCCAGAATGCGCGGATGCGCCTTCTCGATCTCGTCGAAGAGAATAACGCTGAAGGGTTTCTCGCGAATAGCGTTCGTCAACTCGCCGCCGACGTCATAGCCGACATAGCCCGGCGGAGCGCCGATCAGGCGCTGGTCCGAATGCTCCGCGCCGAACTCCGACATGTCAAAGCGGATGTAAGCACTTTCATCGCCGAAGAGCAGCGACGTAATGGTCTTGGCAAGCTCAGTTTTACCGACACCGGTTGGCCCTGCCAAGAACGCGACGCCCCGCGGTCGTCCACCGCGGCGCGGTGCCCCGACGCCGGTAACGGCCCGCTTCACGATATCCAGCACATGCGTTACCGCATGATCCTGGCCCTTCACCCGGCCGCGAATATAGTCCGGCGCCGCCTCGATCTTGCGCCGTTCGATCCTCCGCCATGGGTCCTCGGTCACCCCGACCTTGTAACGGCGCACAGCATCGGCGATGCGATCGAACGTGACGCTCTCGCTGCGACCCAGTTGCGCAATCGCGTTGAGGTCCGTGAGGAGCAAGCCGTCGGTCATATCGACAAAGGCGTCGGCTGAAGCGGCGAGTGCCTCTGCGCTCGCCTGTCCACCTCCCGGCATGGTCTTGATGAGGACACGTGCCAGTGCGCCGCGCGCAAGGTGGTCGGGCTTGGCGATCGGAATGTGCCGCAGGCGGGCATTGTTGAAGAGGAACCAATCCGGCAGATCACCTTCTTTGTCGACGATCCACGCGATCGAATTGAAGAACGGGGTCCGCTGTGGGCCGTGCGGCCTTGGCCGGGCCGTCTGCGAAAGCACCTGGGCACGCATGAAGAGCTGATGCTCGTGCGGCTGGAGGAACTCATTGCGGATGATCAACCGTGAAGCGAAGTCGACGACGAGGGCGATAGGCCCGTCGGCAAACGACGTGATCCGCTCCAGGGTCGATGTGAGCAGATCAAGGCCAGCGGGCGCGACCCCATTCGCCGGCGTCAGCCCAAGTCGGCTGAGGACCGCGTCACCATCAGAAGGCATCCCCGACAGCGTGTCGGCCATGCGAAAGCCGGTGGTCGGTTCGTAGGCGATTACATGCTGATAGCCGCTGGCGGCAAGCTCCGTCGCGAGCGCAGCAATCAGCGGTGCGGCGGTCATGTGTCCCGGGGCCGCTTCCAGAGCCTGCAAGTCGCGGATATTACCCGTGAGAACGAACTGGCTCTTCAGAGGAAGGAACCGCTGCACGTCCCGCAGCCAGCGCGGCTTCTGATAGGCGTCAACACGGACCATCCCCCACCTCGGCAATCAATTTTCGCGTACCGCTCTAGGGCCCGGAAGGCGCGAAAGCGTTCGTTCAGCAAGCAGACCTTCGAAAGGTTATGCCGAAAAGTAGCCAAAAAAAATGTCTGGCGTGAATCGCAACTGCTGCCCCCCCCACATCAGCAGCTTTTCCACTACATGCGGGGTGGTCGTTGCTGCACTCTGCCCTCGTGTTGCGGAGGCGACGGCGGCGCTTGCGCACGTTCATTGCCTTCCTGCAGGAAGGTGGTGCCTTGGCTAATGCTGAATTTCCGATCGGTGGCTGGTCATAGCGATCTTCGCATTCAACCCTTTGCTTCCAGAACGCGTGCTGGCTGCCTTTCCAACCGGCGGTCTGCAAGGAAGCCGGAAGGCGTTGAGCTAATTCGCCAGCAAGGATCGAAAGAGAGAGCCCGCTGTAGCTTGGGGCAAGACAATGATCTCGTGGAAATAACTAGCGCCGATTTCGCAGACGCGTCGCTCGCGACCAACAACATTGGTTGTGGGATCCAACAAAAGGACATCGTCGCCGTGCTTCTCTGCCACTTTAGCCACGACACCTTCGAGGAGCCTGTCCCGCTCTGCCGCGGGGTAGCTCGGAGGCAGCCGACGCTTATCCACCTTGATTGCGTCTTGAAGCAGCTGAAGCTCTTGTCTTGCCAGCTCCGGCGTGAGGTACGGCCGGACGTCACCGAGAGACTGTCCTCTCAGAGAGTACACACACAGGACCGGCTTCGCCTCAGCGAAAAGTTCAAATTCGGCGGCCATCAGTTTCAAATATGCGACAAGCCTCGCGTCACTTAAATAGGGCGCATTAGCAGCAAGTATCGGTTCTATGATTACCTTTCTCACACGGCCTATTGTTGCATCAATGGGTTCGCCGCTACGTACGCCGGTAACGACAGCTTTCATGTAATGATCGAACGTTCCAGGCTGATATTCCTTTAGCGTCGCGAAGACTGGCTCACTCAATAGTCTGCGCTCTAGTAGTGCTCGGTCCGCCTGTGGCCTGATCGCGCTCGTGTAGACGGTATCACTGACGAACATGGCCCCTTGGTTGATAGCTTCAGACGTGATGAACCCCAGCACCGCGCCGATACTCGCTGCGGCCTTGCTGAAACGCCGTTGAATGAGATAGGCTAGTCCACCACCCAATAGTCCCCCGGTGGCACCGAAGAGCGCGCCATTGAGCGCTCCCGCTAGGCGGTAGGGTATTGCCTGAGGTTCGGCCACGAGCACGAAAGCAAAGAAGCCGCCAAGAGAGCAAAAGATTAGGATTGCAGGCCATCTACGGCATGGCTTCGTGGCGTTCACTTGCTGGGTTGCCGAGAGCCCGTCTTCAAGCCGACGACCATCGTGTTCTAGTTCGCTGTCGGTCTCCCGCCCGATCGGCGGCGGGGTGAGAAATTCGTGAGCAGGTTTCCAAGCATCCCAGCCGGGTTGCCAAACCCAATCCTCAGGGGCGAGAGCGTTCGACTGGAGCGCTTCCTGAAAGTTTGCGTCTCCGATTGGGCCTTCTTGTTGGCCGCCACGGTGCAAATACCAATCTGCCATAGCCACTCCCCCGAGCCGCAGGCTTTACGCTAGCAGGGCTCAGCTCACGAACGAAGCGGTCGTCAGCTAGACAAGAAACCGGACATCGTGGCCGCGCATGAGCTTTAATAGAATGCAGCTCGAGTAAATTCGCCCGATGAGTTGGGTGCGGACCAGTCGCTGTCGCCCAGATCGCCACGATTATCCCTGTGAAGGGGCCGAACCTATCGCGGGAATGCTCTTATCCCTCAATTTGGCGACGCGAGCCCAGGAGTTCAGCCAGCTCCCGGCACCCCATTCGCCCAGACGCTGATATCTGGCAGGACTTACGCGTCAACCTCCGGGGCGATCTCGGGCACACTCAAAGAGATATCGGCCTCTGAATCAGCTTCAGCCTCAACAGCGGCGCCGATAGCCTGACCATCTTTTGCAGTCGCCAAATCCTTCACGGTCATACTAAGTGCCGACCGTGGCGAAGGTTGGCGAAGGCCGAGCATTTGTTGGAATGCCACTGCCATATTTTCAGGCCTTCCCTTGGCTGCGCCCCGTTGCACGCCCCGGATGACCCAGTTCTTGCGCGGAACACTTCGCCGATTGAGAAGGCCAGGGTTTCGACCGGCCGCATTGGCGATCAGCCACTCTTCGATCTCGCCGATCTCGCGTTCATTCCTTCCCCAACCGCCGCTGCACTTGTACACAATCGAAATAAAGAGGCCGTCGACCCGATGGCTCTCGTTCAGGTAGCGCGTAATCTTGAGCTGATTGCTCGCGCTGAAGGCCTCCTTGATAATAGTAGTTTTGACGGTTTTGCCGACATAGATGGGTCGATAGCCGTGCGGCACGCTGATCGAGAATACATAGCATCCGCGATCTTCGAACCCGTCGTGTTCCTTGGGAAGAGCCCTTACGCAAGCCTTCAAATCAATGTCCACGCCCCCGGTCGAGGCCCTGTAAACTGGCACGCGGTAAGGTCCCGCTACAGCGAATTCGATCATCAAACGCATCCCCCAACAAGCAACGCCTTATCGGTCGAATATGGTGACCAAACGGGATGCTATCATCGCGATATCCTCACGACTACTGCTCTGATTCACTTAGCATTCGGGCAGATGGCGCGCCTCCGCCGGTGTAGTCATAGTGCAAGGAATTCTGCCAACGTCCGCTCGGATCCTTGGGAACGCTTTGCGAGCGCTGTCCGGTATTCGTGAAAGAGCGGACGTAACGAGCGCGGCGTCCTTGCCGGCGATGGAAGAGAGTTTGATGTCGGCTTCTGGGACTGAACTCCCTCCGCGAAGCTAATAAAGCTTTGGGGGCAGAGCGTCTGGACTAGAGACATATCTAATTGGATTGGCTGCGCCCTGCTTGCGCATCGCGTCTGGCAGGCGGTGGCGCAGATAGATGCGACCAACGTCATCTGGCGCTGGATGTCCGACGAAGCCCCATCGTCCAGGCCGCTCCGCCGCGGTCTCAGGAAAGTGCTCCGGGGTCGCCGGTAGCCAAATGTCGGCAACGAACACCCCGATGATCAGGCCGCGCTCGACTGCCATCACTAAATCGACCTTGCGCGCCTTCGTCGGATCAAGCTTCCACGCGTATCGAACTGCTTCGTAAATGCTAGTTCTCTCCGCGACCGATCTGTTGACCGTGATGAGGATTGCGGAGTGTCGGAACACTGCTTCAGGGGCGGCGTAGCGCTCGATAATTTGCCGTGAGTGCATAAGCCCACGCTCGCCGGATGACCTGCCGCCAGCTATGTTCTCAGCTTCGGGATACGCGTCGATGAGCGCCGCCTCCACCTCAAGCGCGGTCCTCTCATCTAGGCCGTGCCGGTGAATAACGTGGGCGACGTCAAATCCATCCTTTCTGATATCGCGTATGCGTTGGAGCTTCTCGGTAAGTGTGTCTCCGTCAGCACCTAGCTCGTCTCTCACATGAGCGAAGACGCGATTGCGCTGCCCCTTGCCAATGTAGAATGTTTCCCCATTACGCGGGTCGATCAGGCGATAGACGTAGAAACCCAATTTGTCTGCAACCTCGTCGGAAAACATGAGAACCCCGTCGCTGGAGTCAGATCCCTCTAGAGGCTCTAATTGCGAAGAGCGAGCCGAGTCAAACGTTCCGCTGATGTCGACCGGTCTGCCCCGAACGGCCATAAGGTGGAACGCGATCGAGACCGCCGAAAGAACGACGTTCGAATGGAGCAATGCCCCTCACCAACGGACCTAGTCGGTAAGCCCAGGGGAAGTATCGACTACGGATGATTCGACTTCCGCTATTGGGACAAACCGCCTGTCGTCTTTTGACCGACGATAAAGACCGAACGTCAGCGTCGAGGTCCGCAAGTGTATAGCTGTCCGTGTCCACAGGCTGCAGCCGTCAGACGACGCGGACGGCACGGCACCATCGAACAGGGAGATCAGTTCTCATCCAAGAGGAGACTTAAGGCAGGTCCCGTCAATGCTATCGACGTGCTCAGGCTGGACATTGTCCCACGGCAGTAATTGTCGGACACCAACCCTCGACTCACTGTTGGTGCAGGCCACAAACAGACACGTCACGCTCAAGCTAACATTGCCGTCGTGGCTTACATCAAGGAACTCTACGTGCGCGCAACACGAGGACCGCCGCCCAGGCGAGGCTCACGATCGGAACGATGAGCGCAGTGACCACGGGAGCGTCGCCCGGCCACGCCATGCCGAGGCCTTCGAAAGTGATGTAGGCGGTAGGTAGCGCGCGGCGCACATCGCCAATTTTCGCGACCACCTTTGCCTCCCCGCCAAGCGGGTGCGGAGTCCGTCGACACCCAATCTAGAACTTATATGCCGCCCCGAGCTTCCACTCGTTCGAGGTGAGATCGATGTGATGCGATCCCGCGGGCGTGTCGAAGCTCTGCTTGCCGAAATCGCTGTAACGATATTCGCCGCGCAGGAGCATGTTGTCCGTCAAGACATCCTCGACACCGCCTCCCAACGCCCATCCCACATAGGTGCCGCCACAACGGCAAAAAACAAAATCGTGAAATCGCCGCTTAATGCCTTCTCGAGTTCCACTCGATAAGAGGCGCGATTTCGGCTTCCGTCCAAGGCAGGTCCAGCTCTTCGCGATATTTTGCTCGGAAACCAATTATTCGGTGGCTGGCAACAGAGACGTAGAACGCGTCAGAAACGAATAGCTTGTTCCTGGCCACAGTTTTTCCACACCAAATATGGTGATTGCCGATGGCCGTGCAGCTTAATTCAAATGCATCCCCCATTCCGGCATGTAGCACCGGGGGATTCAAATCATCGCTGAACCAGTCTGGCGTGCTCTTGCAAAAAATGATCGCGTCTACGCCGACGGCGCAATTGAATATGTAATAATTTTCCTCAAGTGGTGAACCGTCGTAATGCTGCAAACGTAATGGAAAAAATTGATGCTCCCCCGGCTCAAACTGTTCAACAAGTGCCCTGAATCTTTGACTCACCGCGTTCAATCCCGGAGTACCAAAGACATCTGGTATCGGCTTCGGCCATGGTTCTTCCAACCTTCCCTTCGACGGCATGCTGTCGGGATCGATTGGAAACCCCGCGCTCAATCCAAAGTTTGGGCGGTTCCCAGGCGGATCAATAAACTCAACCGAAGGCGTTGCAAATTCATTTGAGAAATCGAGTTGGCAAGCCATCACTCATACTCCCACGGTGGTAGCATTTTCTTCTGCCCAAGGTTCTTCCAACTCTTCGCGGTGCCTTGCTTCGAAAGTTCCGCGAGGGACCACAGCATGGAACACACCCGAAACAAATAGTTTATTTTCAGCGAAAGTTTTGCCGCACCAGAGATCACGCGTGCCGATAGCCGGGCGACTCAGCTCAAACTTTTCCAGCATGCCCGCGAAAAGCGTAGGCGGACTGAGCTCTTATGTTCGCCCGGCTCCTGTTTGTGTTTTCAGGTTTCATTTGTGGATGGGCATAACGTTGCGAGTAGAAACGGAAACAATGCGCTTACGTCATCGGCCACAACGCAACACCAACTCTTCGAAATGGATACTTTTCGCCAATCCCCCCCCCCCGTACCTCAGGTATTGACAGCCCATTTCCGTCAGCCCTGTTTCGAACCGGATATCTTCATTTCAAATGCACCTGCGTTCTCATTGGCGCTAGCGTCGATCAATCCACCGATAGGGCCGAGCAAAATGCTTGGCGTCGGGCTGGCAGCTCGCGGAGAAACTTCCAGCGCAGAGGTCTTCCCGGCTTCGGCGTCGAGCTTGACAGAAAAATCGCCGGGATAGGACCACGTGGAAGCGGCCAGCACATTGGTGCCGCCGGTAACGTTGACTGCAGCGTTTCCAAGATTGTTCACCGCGACGCCCGTGGCGTTGATGACCGCGCCACCGCCGATGGCGACGAGGCCGCTACCGGTGCCCGTTGTACTGAGCGCCGCGCCGTTGGCGAACGTGATGGTGCTGCCGTTGCCGTTCGCAATCGC
>Ga0182736_1002025_pt1 | contig 16849 bp, 15 predicted proteins | sample eDN5th30CKraftBY_FD_128882 | JGI IMG/M metagenome (GOLD analysis project Ga0182736, IMG submission 128882) | Enriched backyard soil microbial communities from Emeryville, California, USA - eDNA 5th pass 30_C Kraft BY (version 2) (version 2) | ecosystem: Environmental > Terrestrial > Soil >... | reverse complement strand
GACAACTGGTGGGGCATCGTCGTTCCGGCCGGCACGCCGGCCGCGATCAACGACAAGGTGTTCAAGGCGATCCAGGAATCGCTGAAATCGCCGGCGGTCAAGGCGCAGTTCGACCGCGAAGGCGCCGCCATCGTCAACATGACCTCGGCGGAGTTCACCGATTACATCAAAGACGAAATCGGCAAGTGGGAGCGCGTGGTCAAGGAAGGCAACTTCAAGGCGCAATAGCGCGCCCGTCCTGCGAACGCAGAACAAAAAACGGCCCCGCGAACGGGGCCGTTTTCATTTTCGGCAGTGCGGCGTTCAGCCTTACAGCTTGGCGCCGCCCTTCTCCTTGAAGTACTTCACCGCGCCCGGATGCCACGGGATCGGCGAGTAATCCTTGACCTGGTTGGCGACCGAGAAGTTCTTGGCCTCGCTGTGCACCGCGACCAGATCGGCCTGCTTGTCGATGATGGTCTTGACGATGTTGTAGGCCATCTCGTCGGTCATATTGGCGTTGGACACCAGGATGTTCCAAACCACGGTGTTCACGTTGTCCGCGGTCTGTCCCGGATAGGTGCCGGCCTTGATGGTGCTGCTGGCGTAGAGGTTGCCGTACTTCTCGTTCATCTTCTTGGCGAGATCGCCATGGTCGACCAGCTTGATCTTGACGCCGGGCGTGGCGCCGAGATCGGTGACCGCCGCCGTCGGCAGGCCGCCGACCCAGAAGAAGGCGTCGATCTTGCGGTCCTTCAGCGCGTTGACCGACTCGGCGACGCCGAGCCGCTCGCGGCGCATATCCTTGTCACGATCGAGGCCGGCCGCCTCGATAACGCGGAACGCCATCACTTCGGTGGCGCTGCCGCCCGAGCCGGTCGAGACGCGCTTGCCCTTGAGGTCTGCCATCTTCTCGATGCCGGTACCCTCGATCGTCACGACGTGCATCTGGTTGGGGTACAGCACCATCAGCGTGCGGACCGGAACCGGCGCGCCCTTGAACTTGTCCTGGCCCTTTTCAGCGTCGAGCGCCGCATCGACCATGGAGAAACCGACTTCGCTACGGCCGGCGCCAATCAGCTTGAGATTGTCGACCGAACCGCCGGTCACTTCCGCCGTGGCCTGCAAGCCGGGGATGGACTTGGTCAGGACGTTGGCGAGACCGCCGCCCAGTGGATAATAGACACCGCCGGTGCCACCGGTGCCGATCGAAATGGTCGACTTCTGCTGCGCCTGCGCGGCGCCGAACAGCAGCCCCACCGTGGCGACCGCTGCCAGTGCAATGCTCAATCCTCGCTTCATCGTTTTCTCCTCCCTGTGATTTTCTATCGGCCGGTTACTTGTAGTCCCGAGGGGACGGGGCCTTTCCATTGCCAGATCAGCAATGCCAGTCCCAAGGTTAGTCCGAACGGCGCCTGATAGGGAATGTCGAAGCCCGTGACGGCCTCGAACAGCGCCTCCAGCAATGTCGGGAACACCAGCAGCAGTCCCGACAGCGCGAACAGCAGGCGCTCGACCATGGTGGTACGGCGCAGCGCCCAGCCTTGCGCGGCCGCGGCCAGCGCCGCCAGGCCAATGCCAGTAACCGCAGTGATCCAGATGATGTCGTAGACCGACCCGCCGGGCGGCATTTTCAGCAGCAGGCCGAGGCCCTGCGGATCGAGCACGAAGACGAACGGCACCAGGAACGCCGGCAGCGTGTATTTCCACGCATACATCGTGGTTTTGTACGGGTCGCCGCCGGTGATCGCTGCGGCGGCGAAGGGCGACAGCGCCGTCGGCGGCGACACCTCGGAGAGCACGGCGTAATAGAAGATGAACATGTGCGCGGCGTAGTCGGGCACGCCAAGTTTGATCAGCGCCGGCGCCGCGATGACCGCGCATATGATGTACGAGGCGGTCACCGGCACGGCGAGCCCGATGATCCAGACAATCAGGCCGGTATAGACCGCGGTCAGCAACAGGCTGCCGCCGGCATAATCAATCACGATCGAGGAAAACTTGAGTCCCAGGCCGGTCAGCGTCACGACGCCGACGATCAGTCCCGCCGCAGCGCATGTCGTGGCAGCGCCGAGCACGCTGATCGACCCGTCCGCCATGGCGCGCGTCAGCTTGACGGAGGACGGCACCGCACGCTGGCCCGCCGGCGTCAGGCCCACGATGGACAGTGCGGCGATCGTCAGCAGCACCAGTATCGGCAGATAATCGTTCAGTGCGCTCGAAAACACGCTGCCGATGCCGGGAAGGGTCGCGCCAACGGCCGCGATCGTGCCGATCACCAGCAACGGGATCAGCAGTTTGCGCGGCCCCAGCGTCGTTTCCGGCGCCAGCGCGCTCATGACGAAGGCGAGCATCGTCGAATAGAAAACCGACAGCATCGGCGAATAGCCGATCACCATGAAAACGACGACGGCGATCAGCGAGACGAAATGGAAGCCGTAGCGCTTCACCATCTGCCCCAGCGGCATCTCCTGCTTGAAGACGACCTGCCGGGCGCCGAAGCGATACGCGTCCAGTTCGACCATGAACAGCAGCGACATGTAGTAGAGACAGGTCGGGATCACCGCCATCCAGATGACGTCGAGATAGCTGATCTTGAGAAATTCGGCGATCAGGAACGCGGCCGCGCCGAGCACCGGCGGCGAGATGATGGCGCCAAGGCCGCCGGCCGCCAGCAGTCCGCCGGCGGCGTTCTTCTCGAACCCGGCCTTCTTCAGCATCGGCCAGGCAACGGTGCCGATCATCACCGTGGTAGCGACGCCCGAGCCCGATGGCCCGCCGAGCAGGAACGAGGAGGCGACGATCGAGCGGCCGGCGCTCGAGGGCTTGTTGCCCATGATGGCCAGCGAGAAGTCGATGAAGAACTTGCCGGCGCCGGAATGCTGCAGGATGGCGCCGTAGATCGTGAACATGATGATCAACGTCGCCGAGACATCGAGCGCCACGCCAAAGATGCCCTCCAGCGTGATGAACATGTGGCCGACGAGGCGCGCCAGATCGTAGCTACGGTGGGTCCAGGGCGGCGGCAGATATTCGCCGAACATCGCATAGGCGATGAACAGAACGGCGACGAAAGGCATGATCGGGCCGGTCGTGCGCCGAGAGGCTTCCAGTACAAGCACGATCAGGGCGACGCCCAGGATCACGTCCCAACGGTCGGGTACCGCGGCGCGGTCGGTGAAATCGTCGCCGCCGAGCAACGCGTAGCCGAGAATGGCGATCGCCAGCGCGCAGGCGATAACGTCGAACCATTCGATACGATTGCGGAAGCCCGCGGCCAGTGGGAACAGCAGGAAGCTCAGCACCAGCACGAAGGCGAGATGGGTGTAGCGCAGCGCCTGGGTCGGAACGATTTCGTATGCGGCATAAAGGTGGAACAGGGTCATCGCGACGGCAATGGCCGTCACGGCTATTCCGGCCAGCCCGGACAGCCGGTTCGCGGCGCCCTCTTCCTGCTGAACGAACTCTTCGGCCTTGCGCAGTGCCTCGGCCGAGATTTCCGAGTCGGAATTCGAATCCAGAATGCGGTCGTCAGCCATTATCCCCCCAAGCGCTGCCGGCTTTTTTTAAGCGTGCCAGCTAGCAGGTAACGACACGGCCGGATTTTCTCCGGCCGGATGTCCCATCGCCCCGCGCGAACCCTAGCACGTTTGCTACCATCGCAAAGCCTCAAGTGCGGGCGCTGGAACCACAGCAAATGCCGATAATCGCGCGTTGCGGTGCGTTTTGCGGCGTTTCATGGTAGGCAGCGGCATGAGCGACGCAGCCCGGCGCATAATCTGTATTGGCGAAGCCACGGTTGAACTGGCGCGTGGCGGCGACGGGCGCTTCGCGCTGGCGAGCGCCGGCGACACGTTCAATGCATCGATCTACCTGGCGCGCAGCGGCGAGCGCGTCGCCTTCGCGACGGCACTGGGCGACGATCCCTATTCGGACGCCATCGTATCGCTGGCCGCGGCCGAGCGCATCGACACCGGCCTGATCCTGCGCACCGCCGGACGGCTGCCGGCGCTGTCGCTGGTCGGCATCGACGGCGCGGGCCAGCGGCGCAGCCACACCTGGCGCGAGGCAGCGCCGGCACGCGATCTGTTCGAACTGCCGCAATGGAGCCGCGTCGCGGAAGCGATGACGACGGCGCGACTGATTTATTTTTCAGGCATCACGCTGTCGCTCTATTCCAACATCGGGCTCGGACGTTTCCTCGCCGCGGTCGAACTGGCGCGGGCGGCCGGCGCCAAGATCGCCTTCGACGGCAATTTCCGTCCGCACGGCTGGAACGGCGACCTCAGCCGCACCCGCACGGTCTTCGCCGAAGCGCTGAAGCGCGTCGACATCGCCCTGCCCGCCTATGACGACGAGGCGGTGCTATGGGGCGATCCGTCGCCCGAGGCGACGGTGGACCGCCTTCAGGCGTTCGGCGTCAACGAGATCGTCGTCAAGAACGGACCGAACAGCGCGCTGGTCGCCATCGGCAGCGCGCGCGAAACCGTGCCGGTGCCGGAAGTTGTGACGCCGGTCGATCCGGCGGCAGCCGGCGACGGTTTCAACGCCGGCTATCTCGCCGCACGGCTGGCCGGCCGCAACGCCATGGAGGCGGCCAAGGCCGCGCATCGTCTGGCTGGCGAAGTGATCCGGCATCGTGGCGCGATCGTGCCGCGCAGCGGCGCCGCGGTGCATTGATACGGAAGGACCCTGTGATGAGATCGATCGCCATTGCCGCCGCGATGCTCGGCGCCGCGCTTTATTTCGCCGCGCCGCGGTTCGCGGATGCGCAGCCGATGCGCTGCAGCGCCGAGGAGCAGGCCTGCATCGCGATCTGCAACAAGCATTCCAATCGCACGCTGATCCCGAACTGCATCGCCGAATGCCGCGCCCGCATGTCGGTCTGCCGGCAGACCGGTTGCTGGGACAGCGGCACCAACCGCTATTGCGGACTGACGCGGCAGTAAGCGCGCATCAGGGTTTGGCCAGCGCCATTGCCAGGCCGGCGGCGATGAAGGGCAGCGGCACCGACACCGAAGCGCGCAGCCAGACCAGCCGCGCCGGCATCATCGGCACCTCCCACAGCAACAGCCGGTGCAGCGCATAAAGCGCCCACGCCGTCGAATAGGCGATCACCTGCGGCGCGCCCGCGCCGCTTTTGAGCGCGGCCGCCGCAATGGCGAAGCCGACCACCGGCCCGCCCGGCGTCAAAGCGCCCGCGACGATGGACACCAGCACGCCGGAGAGGCCGGAGTCCGGGCCGATCCACGGCCCGATCAGCGCTTTCGGCAACGCCTCCGCGATGAAACCGGAGCCGACCACGCCGATGCAGATGCGCGGCAGCAGGCGCAGCAGTTCGCCGCCGCCGTTGCGCAGTCCGTCATGCAGGACGCCGCGGCCGCGCATGCCGGCCACCAGCATCAGGATGCCGACCACGACCCACAGCATCAAGTTGATGGCGAGCGACATCAGGGCGCCCGCGCCAGCCCGGTGCGCAACGCGGCGCGCGCCAGGAGACCGGCGATGATCGGCAGCGGCAGCGCCGCGACCACCCGCCAGATGACGAAGTCCGGCCCCATGAACGGCAGTTCCCAGATCAGGGTGCGGGCGTGCCCGATCAGCGTCCAACTGGTGATGAAGGCCACCACGGCGCCGGCATCGGCGCCGATCACCAGAAAGGCGCCGGCGACGGGGAACGCCGTGACCGGCCCGCCCGGCAGGACAATGCCGAAGCCGGTGGCGATCAGCAGGCCAGTGAAGCCGGATTCGTGGCCGACCCACCGCGCCACCTGTTCGCGCGGCAGCAGCAGCGTGACGAAGGCGCCGATCAGGCAGCCGCCCAGCACTTTCGGCAACATGTCGAGCAGCAGCGTGGCATCGCTGAACAGGATGCTGCGGAAATGATCCCAGCCGTCGCGCATGTAGACGTAGCCGGCCGCGCTGAAGGCGACGAGCGCGATCGTCGCCGTCGAAACGTCGAAGGCGCGGCGGCGGCGGCGGGTCGGTAGCGCTGGCTCGGTCAAAGGCGGCACACCGGCAGGAGGAAAGCGCGCCCAGCTAACGCCGATCGCCCGCCGAAATGCAATCGGCGCCGGCGCAGACCGTCGATGCAGCGTCCCTGTCCGGCCGCAACCATCTCAGGACTCCAGCGCGGCAAGCACGTTGCCCGATCCGGTGACCCAGCCGAAGATACCGCCTTGCGCCTTGATCATCGCCAGCCCCGCGGCATGAAATTCGGGGAAGTAGGAGCCGCAGCAATCCGCCAGCACGATGCAGCGGAAGCCGCGGTCATTCGCCTCCCGCACGGTCGTATTCACGCAGACTTCGGTGGTGACGCCGCAGACCAGCAGATTCTCGATGCCGCGGTTGGCGAGAATGAGCCCGAGATTTGTCGCGTAGAAAGCTCCTTTGCCCGGCTTGTCGACCACCGGTTCGCCGGCGACCGGATAGAGTTCCGGAATGATGTCGTGACCGGGCTCGCCCTGGATGAGGATACGGCCCATCGGCCCCGGATCGCCGATGCGTCTCGACGGAATGCCGCGCTCGAATTTCGACGGCGGCGCGTCCGCGAGATCCGGGCGATGCCCCTCCCGCGTATGGATAACGAACAGACCGGCCTTGCGCGCCGCGGCGAGCACGCGCCGGCACGGCTCCACCGCCGCCTTAAGCAGCGACACGTCGTTGCCCAGCGCCTCGCCGAAGCCGCCGGCTTCAAGAAAATCGCGCTGCATGTCGATGATGATCAGCGCCGTGCGATCGAGGTCGATCGCGACCGGCGCAGGTTCGGCTGCAATCTGGATGGCCACGGGCTCCCTCGTCCGCCGGGGTTCGGCAGGCCCTGCGACCGGAGCAATTCGTGTGCCAATACACAGGGTTGGCGGAAGACGGCCTGCCCGCGACCGTGCGCGTCGGGCGATGCCGAAATATTGGGACTTCGCCCAAAAACCCAGCGCCTGCGAAGCGCGTTACTCCGCAGGCGTGTGATGTGCCCGGGCGGCCGCCCGACGCGCGAAGAAGCGCTCGCGCCACATCGCCAGATTGGCGATGCCCATCAGCGCCGCTGGCGTAACGATCAGGGTCAGGATCGTTGCGAAGCCAAGGCCGAACACGATCGATGTCGACAGGCTGATCCACCATTGCGTGGCCGGCGCGCCGTAGGTCACCTCGCGGCTGATGAAGTCGAGATTGATGCCGAAGGCGATCGGCAGCACGCCGAGAACGGCGGTCACCGCCGTCAGCACCACCGGCCGGGCACGCTCGCGGCAGGTCGCCAGGATCGCGGTGTAGGCATCCATGCCCTCGCGCTTGAGCCGGTCATAAGTGTCGATCAGCACGATGTTGTTGTTCACGATCACGCCGGCATTGGCGATGATGCCGATGCCGGTCATCACCACGCCGAAGGGCTGGCCCATAATCATCAGGCCGAGCAGCACGCCGATGGTCGACAGGATCACGGCCGACAGCACCAGCAGCACCGAGGTGAACCGGTTGAACTGCGCCAGCAGGATCGCGAAGATCAGGAAGATCGCCGTGCCGAAGGCCTTCGACAGGAAGGCGCCGGCCTTTTCGCGCTCCTCATCCTCGCCCTTGAGTCTGAAGGTGACGCCATCGCCGAGATCGGCCTTGGTCAGCGCCTGGATCACCTCCTGCTGCACCACCGCGCTCTGCACGCCTTCCGCAATATTGGCGGAGACCGTCATCACGCGATTGCCGTTGACGCGATTGATGAAGCCGACGCGCGCCGCCGGAACCCGCTGAACGAAATTGCCGATCGGCACGTGGCCGGACGCGGTCTGCACCCGCAGTTCGTCGATCTGATCGAGGCTGCGGCGGTCTTCCGGAAACCGCACAATGATGTCGACGGCCTTGTCGTTGTCGGAAGGCCGATACTCCGTCACCTTGACGCCATTGGTGACAAGCTGGACGGCATTGCCGACGGCGCCGAGGCTGGCGCCGTATTTGGCCGCTTCGGACTTGTTGACCTGAATCGTCCAGTCGATCCCGGGCAGCGGCAATCCGTCGTCGAGATCGCGGATATTCGGCATCTGCCCCAGCGCGCCGGAAACTTTGGCCGCCGCGGCCGGCAGCTTGGCCGGATCGATCGCCGAGAGCTGAACCTGGATCGGCTTGCCGGTCGGCGGCCCCGCGCGCGGCGCCGTCACCTCGATCAGACTGCCAGCGATCCCGGCGGTCTGTTGCCGGATCTTGTCCATGATGGCGTGCGCGGGCTCGCGCGTTTGCCAGTTGCCGAACTCGTATTGGATGACCCCGATGGTATCTTCGGTAATCTCGCTCGACCCACGCGGCTGCTCGCCGACGCGGGTGTAGACGGTCGAGATCCCGTCGGTCGCCAGCACCACCTTCTCGACCTCGCGCAGCGCCCTGTCCTTCTCCTCGAGCGAGATATTGCCGCGGGCATGAACGATGACCTGCCCGTAATCGGGCTCGACGCTGGGGAAGAACTCGACGCCTTTTCCGACTTTGGAGTAAGTGCCGATCACCACCACCAGCAGACCGAAGGCCAGCAACAGCGTGGTGCCGGGACGATGAAGCGCCCACTTCACCGTGCGCATATAGGCGCCGCGCTCGGAGACGCGCTCGTCGTGGGGCACTGGAGCGGCGCGGCCGAGCAAGGCGCCGAGCGTCGGCGTGAAGAACAGACCCGCCGCCAGCGACGCCGATAGCGTCGCGATCAGCGTGATCGGCATGTACATCATGAACTGACCGACGATGCCCGGCCAGAACAGCAGCGGCGAGAAGGCCGCCACGCGCGTCGCCGTCGCCGCGATGACCGGACCCGCCATACGGCTGGCCGCCTGGGCGTAAGCCTCTTTCGGCGGCATGCCTTCGGACATGCGCCGCTCGGCATATTCGGACACGATGATGGCGTCGTCGACCAGCATGCCGACGGCGAGAATGAGCGAGAACAACACGACGATGTTGATCGTCAACCCGGCCAACTGCAGGCCCAGCACGCCGGCCAGGAACGAGGCCGGAATGGCGATGCCGATGAACAGCGAGGCGCGGAAGCCGAGCGCGAACAGAATGATGACGGCCACCAACAGAACACCGGTCGCGACCGAATTCTGCAGGTCCGCCAGCATCTGACGGATCACTTTCGACTTGTCCTGCGTGAACCCGACGGTGACGCCCTCGGGCCAGGTCTTTTCGATCTGCGCCACCATCGCCTTCACGCCGTCGACCGTTTCGATCAGGTTGGCGCCGGTGCGCTTGGACACCTCGATCGCCATCGCCGAGCGGCCGTTGACGCGGGTGACCGAGGTCGCGTCCTTGAAGGTCGGCCGCACAGTGGCAATGTCGCCCAGCGAGATGGTGGCGCCGGCGGTCGAGGCGATCGGAATCTGCAGCATGTCCTGCGGCCGCTCGATCAGGCCCGGCACCTTGACCGCAAAACGGCCGGTGGCGCTTTCCAGCGCGCCGGCCGCGATCAGGCTGTTCGACGACTGCGTGACGGAAATGAGCTGATCGATCGAGATGCCGTAGCTCTTCATGAGCATCGGCTCGGCGGTGATCTCGACCGCCTCGTCGCGGGCCCCGCGCAATTCCGCGCGCAGAACGCCGGGCACCTGCTCGATGCTGTTCTTGGCGTTGCGGGCGATCCGCAACAGGCTGCGTTCCGGCACCTCGCCGGACAGCGTCACCACAAGCACCGGATAGAGCGAAAGATTGACTTCCTGCACCGATGGCTCGTCGGCGTCGCGCGGCAGATCGCGCTTGGACTGATCGACCTTGGCGCGCACGTCGGCCAGCGCCGAGTCGGCGTTGAAGCCGGCCTCGAACTCCAGCAGCACGTAGCCGCCGCCTTCATAGGCCGTCGACCGCATCTCCTTGACGTTGGCGACCGACTTCAGCTGCGTCTCGACGGGCCGCAACAGCAGCCGCTCGGCATCTTCCGGGCTGATGCCGCGCTGGGTGAGCTGGACGTAGATGATCGGAACCTTGACGTCCGGCTCCGCCTCCTTCGGGATCGTCTGATAGGCGACCAGACCCGCGACCAGCAGGAACGCCAGCGTCGCCAGCGTCAGCCGGGCGTGCGAGATCGCGTAGTCGATGAAGGCGGTCATTCAGTTCGTCCCCCGCTCATCCCCGCGACGGCGGGGTCTCGAAGCGGCCTGTTCAAGAATTCGTTGCCAAGATCGTGCCCGCTGGCACGGGGTTTCAATTCGCCGCCGTTTCCGCCGACGCATCCGTCGCCGCGACCTTCTGGCCCTCGCGGACGAAATCCTGACCGCGCACGATCACGCGGGCGCCGTCGGGAATCCCCGCCAGCCACATCGTGTCCTGCATGTCCTCGACGATCTGCACCTTGACGAAGTACACCTTGTCGCCATCGCCGACATGACGCACGCCAATGTCTCCGGCGGAGGAGATTGTCAGCGCCGACCGCGGCACGCGAACCGCCGGCACGGCGGTCAGCGCAATCGCCACTTCGGCCGAGATGCCGTCGGGAATCTTGCCGTCGGCATTCGCCATCTCCACTTCGACACGATACGTGCGCGTCGTGTCGCTGGCCGACTTCGAAACATAGCGCAGCCGCCCCGGCACCACCTCGCCGGTGATCAGCCGCACTTCGGCCCTCTCGCCGACCCGGACGCCGGACAGCCTGCGCTCCGACACCTCGACCACAGCCAGCATCGGGTCCAGCGCCACCAGCGTGGCGATCTGCTTGCCCGCCATCGAGAAGGCGGCGCCGCCGACTTCGGCCTGCACGTCGGTGATGACGCCCGCCCACGGCGCGCGTACCGAACTGCGCTTGAGTTCGGCCTCGGCCAGCGCCAGCGCGGCGACCGCCGCTTTGTTCTGCGCCTCCAGGTCGACAAGGTTGAGTTTTGGCAACGCGCCGGTCTCGATCAGCTTGCGCTTGGCATCGAGTTCGGCGCGGCGCTGCTCGAGCATAGCCGCCGCCTGGTGCACCTGCGCCTGCCGTGCATCGTCGGACAGGATCGCGATGATCTCGTCCTTGGCGACATGCTGACCGCGCTTGACCCTGAGTTCGGTGAGTTCGCCGCCGGTGCGCGCCGTGAGCGCGACCTTGCGATCGGCCTCGGTGCGGCCGGACAGCGTCAAGGTCGGGCTGTGTTGCTCGACCTTGGCGGTCGCGACGGCAACACGGAACAGCGGCTGCGCCGGCGCTTCCGACGGTTTGACGGCGGCATGGCCGGCGGCGTGATCGCGCGGCAGCAAATGGCCGGAAGCGATCCACAGCACGGCTGCGGCCACGACCCCGACGGCGGCATAACGGGCGGCTTTCATCGCGCGCTCCCCTCACTGCGCTGGGCGCTATCGTCCGGCGTGGCCAGCAGGCCGTGCACCATTTTCAGAATCAACGGCAGCGCGGTCTCCGGCTTGAAATCTGGATCGACCGACCGGCGCCATGACATGCCGTCACCCAGCGCCATCAGGACGCTGGCGACGGCGTCGTGATCGACGTCGCTGCGGATTTCGCCGCGCTCGGCGGCCAGCTTCAGCATCGCGGCAATGCGGTCGCGGATATCGTTTTCGATACCGAGATAGAGCTTGGCGACCTCGGGATTGCGCCGGCTCTCGGCCATGATCTCGGCGCAGAGCCCGACCTCGGCTTCGGTTCGATCGACCAGATGGTGGCGGCCCAGGCCGGCCAGCCCCTCGAAGAAGTTCGGCGCCTGATCGACCAGAGCGAAGCTGGCGACGGCGTCGGCGCGGTTGCGCTCGCAGATGCCGGCGATCAGCGCCTCCTTCGACGGGAAGTAACGGTACAGGTTCCCGGGGCTCATCCCGGCCTCACCGCAAATGTCCTGCATCGAGGCGCGATGGAACCCGGAGCGGGCAAAACAGCGCTCCGCGGCGTCCAAAATCTCGGTGCGGCGGTCGGACTGCCGTTGGGCGGCGGCGGATGGGCGCATATCGATCCTTCCCGGAGCGGGCTTTTTGCATCGCAGAAATGAGAATGAACGTTCACTCTGATATCGGAGCGCCGGCGGTACTGTCAAGCGGCGGTGACCCGTTCCCGGCCGCCAGCCGCAGCAATTTCCCGCTATAGTGGCCGGATGGGCCCGCAGAGTCCGATGAGGGAGAGGTACCGATGATCACCCGCCGCGGATTTGCCACCGGATTTGCCCTCACTTTGGCCGGCCCGGCGCTAGCGCAGCATCCCGCCGGCCACGACCCGCTGTTCTCAGGACTGCGCGATCCCAAGCTGACCGACGTGCCGCAGGAAACGGTAGCGATGCAGCGGGTGTTCGATTCGCCCGCGCCCAAGGCCGCGACCCAGGGCCGCTGGGTGACGCGTGCGCCGCTGCCTTTGCCGCGCAGCGAGATGGCCTGGGCTACCGTCATGGACAACCAGATGCACATCGTCGGCGGCTACGGCGAGCAGCGCGTCGACCGCAAATATCACCACGTCTATGACGCGCCGTCCGACAAATGGCTGAAGGCGCCCGACCTGCCGCGCGGCGCCAACCATGTCGGCGTCGCGGTGATGGACGGCAAGCTCTACGCCATCGGCGGCCACACCGAGCAGAACCGCAAACCCGACAATCTGTGCTTCGTGTTCGACGGCAAGGAATGGCAGGCCATCGCGCCGCTACCCCGCGCCTTCGCCGCCATCGGCTGCGCGGTGCTGGGCGGCCATCTGCACGCCATCGGTGGCGCGATCGGCGATACCTTCGCCGACAAGAAGTCGGTCGACTGGCATTACGCTTACGACGCCAAGGCCGATCGCTGGACCACACGCCATCCGATGCCGACGGCGCGCGATCACACCGGCACATTGGTGGCCGACGGCCGCATCCACGTGGTCGGCGGCCGCGTCGACAGCTTCCACACCAATTCGAACCTGCACCACGCCTACGACGTCAAGGAAGACAAATGGTACGCCCGCGCGCCGATCCCGACCGCGCGGTCGGGCCACGGCGCGGTGCTGTACCGAGACAAGATTTTCGTCATGGGTGGCGAAGGCACCAACCGCGTGTTCGGCCAGAACGAGGCCTACGACCTCAAGGCCGACAGCTGGATGAGCTACGCGCCGATGCCGACGCCCCGGCATGGGCTCGGCGCCGTCGCGATCGGCGATTACATCTATGTCGCGGGTGGCGGCGCCATCGTCGGCGGCGAGATCCAGAGCGCGGTGCACGAGGCTTTCACGCTCGGATAAAGGGCCGCCTCACTCCATCGGCCGCATGCCGAGCGAGTCGAGCAGCGCCATGTCGCGGTCGCGCCCCGGATTGGGCGTCGTCAGCAGCTTCGGCCCGTAGAAGATCGAATTGGCGCCGGCCAGGAAGCACAGCGCCTGGGTCTCGGCGCTCATGTCTTCGCGACCGGCCGAGAGCCGCACCACAGACGCCGGCATGCAGATGCGCGCCACCGCGATGGTGCGCACGAAATCGAGCGGGTCGAGCTTGGCCGATTCCGCCAGCGGTGTGCCTTCGACGGCGACCAGCATGTTGATCGGCACGCTTTCGGGATGCACCGGCAGGCCGGCCAGCGTGGCGATCATGCCGACGCGGTCCTCCACGCCTTCGCCCATGCCGACGATTCCGCCGCAGCAGACATTGATGCCGGCGTCGCGGACATGCGCCAGCGTGTCGAGCCGGTCGTCATAGGTCCGCGTGGTGATGATGTCGCCGTAGAATTCGGGCGAGGTGTCGAGATTGTGGTTGTAGTAGTCGAGCCCGCTCTGCTTGAGCCGGCGCGCCTGATCGCCGGTCAGCATGCCGAGCGTGGCGCAGGTCTCCAGACCCAGCGCGCGAACGCCCTCGACCATGGCGCAGACATTCTCGATGTCGCGGTCCTTGGGCGAACGCCAGGCGGCGCCCATGCAGAAACGCGACGCGCCGCTCTCCTTCGCGGCGCGGGCTTCGGCCAGCACCGCCTCGACCGCCATCAGCTTCTCGGCCTTGACGCCGGTGTCGTAGCGCGCGGCCTGCGGACAATAGGCACAGTCCTCCGGGCAGCCGCCGGTCTTGATCGACAGCAGCGTCGAAATCTGCACCTCGGTCGGGTCGAAGTTGTCGCGGTGGACGGTGGCGGCGCGGAACATCAATTCGGGGAACGGCAGCGCGAACAGCGCCCGCACTTCCTCACGGGTCCAGTCGTGACGTGCCGGCCCCGTCATGACGCCGGACGATACGTGGTGCGAAAGCGACATCGCGCAAACCTCTGTCTGCCGGCCCCATCAGAACGGCCCGGGAACCCGGACTATATCAAGGCGAAACGCCGATTGCGCAAGGATTTCATCGCATTGAGCAGCAGGCACCGGCGTGGTACGTTTCGGGCCAACACCGGTTCGAGAGCGAGGCCAGGGCCATGAAGCGAATGACGATCGGCGCGATCGCGCTGGGATTGCTGGCCGGATCGGCCATGGCGCAGAACAGCCTGCCCGACTACAACGAATCCGACGAGGCGAAAGCCAAGCGGAAGGAAAACCAGGCGATCGACCGGCAGTACCGCACCACCGTCGATCGCATGCGGGGCGAGCCGGCGACGACCAAAGCCGACCCATGGTCGAACATGCGCGGCCCCGCCGATTCCAACGCCAAGCGCTGACCCTGAAAGCCGGTCGCCTGCGCTTGCAAAGACCGCCGGCCCTGTGAGACAAGCGCGTCATGTCAGACAATTCCACCGGCACACCGCCGCAAACCCCGCCCGACCACCTGTCGAACGACCCGCGCAGCCCGCATTTCGATGCGCAGGCGCTGCAGCGCGGAGTCGGCATTCGATTCAAGGGTGTCGAAAAGACCAACGTCGAAGAGTACTGCATCAGCGAAGGCTGGATCCGCGTCGCCGCCGGCAAGGCGCTCGACCGCCACGGCAATCCGCTGACCATCAAACTGACCGGCGAGGTGGAAGCCTATTTCCGGGATGAACCCACCGCCTGATCTGACCGATACCGCGGAGGGCAGCCGTCAGGACGCCATCCGCAATGAGATCGCGCGCCTCGAAGAGCAGATGGAAACGCTGGCGCGATCGATCGAGCGCTGCCGCAAACTGTCGCTCGCCGCCCGCAGCGCCATTGTCGCCGGCGCCATCTGGCTCGCGCTGGCGCTGACGGGCATCGTCTTCATCAACCCGACCGGACTGTTCGCGTCGCTGACGGCGATGATCGGCGGCGTCGTCCTGCTCGGCTCGAATGCGACCACATGGACGCAGACGGAAGCCGCTTTGCACGACGCAGAGACGGCGCGCGCCGCCCTGATCGGCCGTATCGGCCTGCGGCTGGTGGGCGAGCCATCGCCCACCCTTCATTGAGAGCAGAGGCCGGCCGCACCCTCCAGGCGCGGACGGCCGGACGCCCTACTCCGCCGCTTCCATCCGCGGCTTGGCCGCCTCGACGCGCGCGGCGCAGAACTTGAACTCCGGAATCTTGCCGAACGGATCGAGCGCCGGGTTGGTCAGCAGGTTCGCCGCCGCCTCGACATAGGCGAACGGGATGAACACCACGCCATCCGGCACCGCATCGTCCTGGCGCGACGCCAGTTCGACTTCGCCGCGACGGGTGATGACGCGCACCCGGTCGCCGGCCTGCAGGCCGAGCTTCTGCAGCGTGCCACGCGACACCTGCGCGATCGCCGACGGCTCCAGCGCATCGAGCACCGCGCTGCGGCGGGTCATCGATCCGGTGTGCCAATGCTCGAGCTGACGGCCGGTCGAGAGGATGAACGGATACTCCTCGTCCGGCACTTCGTTCGGCGGCTGCAATTTGGTGGCGACCAGCTTGGCGAATCCGCCCGGACGCGGGAAGCCGTCCTCGAACACGACGTCGCGTCCGGGAATATCGGGGCCTGCGGTCGGATAGGTGACGGCGTAATCGCGGTTCACGCGGTCCCAGGTGATGTTCTCCAGCGCCGGCATCATCGACGCCATCTCGTCGAACACCTGACCGACGGAAGTGTAATTCCAGCCGCAGCCCATGCGGTTGGCGATGTCCTGGATGATCCAGAGGTCCTGACGCGCCTCGCCCGGCAACGGAACGGCCGCGCGGCCCATCTGCACCTGGCGATTGGTGTTGGTGACGGTGCCGTTCTTTTCCGGCCAGCCGGACGCCGGCAGCACGACGTCGGCGTACATGGCTGTCTCGGTGAGGAACAGGTCCTGCACGACGAGATGCTCGAGATGGGCCAGCGCCTCGCGGGCGTGGTTGAGGTCGGGATCGGACATCGCCGGGTTCTCGCCCTCGACATACATGCCCTTGATCTCGCCGGCGTGAACCGCGTCCATGATCTCGACGACGGTCTTGCCGCGCTTCGGCGGCAGCTTCACGCCCCACTTGGTTTCGTAGTTGGCGCGGATTTCCGGATTCTCGACCGACTTGTAGTCGGGGAAGAACATCGGAATGAGGCCGGCGTCGGAGGCGCCCTGCACGTTGTTCTGGCCGCGCAGCGGATGAAGCCCCGTGCCGGGACGGCCGATCTGCCCGGTGATCAGCGCCAGCGCGATCAGGCAGCGCGCATTGTCGGTGCCGTGCGTGTGTTGCGATACGCCCATGCCCCAGAAGATGATCGAGGACTCGGCGCGGGCATAGGCGCGCGCCACTTCGCGCAAGGTCTCCGCCGGAATGCCGCAGATCGGCTCCATCTCCTCCGGCGTGAAATCCTTGATGTTCTCCTTCCAGGCGTCGAAACCTTCGACATAGGTCTGGATGTACTGCTGGTCGTACAGCTTTTCGGTGACGATCACGTTGAGCATGGCGTTGAGCATCGCCACGTCGGTGCCGTTCTTGAACTGCATCATCTTCCAGGCATGGCGCTTCATGGCGGTGCCGCGCGGATCCATGATGACCAGCTTGGCGCCGCGCTTGGCGGCCTGCTTGAAATAGGTCGCCGCCACCGGATGGTTCTCGGTCGGATTGGCGCCGATGACGATGATCAGTTCGGAGTTCTTGACCTCGTTG